>WNGQ01001113.1_pt1 | contig 37661 bp, 39 predicted proteins | sample 5407661 | NCBI WGS metagenome assembly WNGQ01 (sample SAMN13153382, study PRJNA577476) | soil metagenome | isolation source: 60 cm soil or saprolite under Garry oak tree replicate 2 | place: USA:California | collected 2016-06-15 | reverse complement strand
TATAGCTTCACACCTGCCAGAAGACTCGATTTTTGCATCTCTCGAAGAAGCTTCTGCATTTTTTGAAAAAGGTTCGCTGGGATATTCGGCGACACATGAGGCAAGAAAGCTCGATGGCTTAGAACTTCGATGCAGGAACTGGAAGGTCGAAGCCCTCCACGTGACAAAAGCGCAATCAAGTTTCTTTGATGATCGCCAGCGGTTTCCCTCAGGGTCAGTAGAGCTGGATTGTGCGCTCTTAATGCGTGGCATTGATCACGAATGGCATGTACAGAAAGCATTCGACTTAACTGAGAGCGCATATCAGACAAAGAGCTTGCATGAGACAACGAGAGAAGAACGAGTATATTGAAAAGGGGATCACAAATGCATATTGAAGCCAGATCAGCAGCTAACTGACCTCCCTCCTGACAGGCGCCGTGAAACTTCCTCCTTAGGTAGTGCGTATCTTAGGTAAGGTATTATGTACATATGACTACACAGTTTACAACTTTGTAGATAAGCATTAGGAAAGGATACATATTGATGAATAGTTTCGTAAAGGGCCTGCTCTTCGGCGTAGGGATTGGATTGCTCGTAGCACCTATGAAGGGTGATGAGATGCGCCAGATGGTCTCTGAGCGCTTCGGCGAACTGCGTGGTTATCTGCCCGAGAGTGAGCAGATGAACGTTTACACCCAGCGTGTGACCGATCGTGTCTCTCAGACCGCTGACAACCTCAAGGGTTACGCCCAACAAGCTGCGACAACCGTCAAAGGCACCGCCAGCAATCTGAGCACGATCGCCCAGAACGCGGCCGCTGACGTGAAAAGCACAACATCCGATGTTGCGAATACCACTAAAAGCACCATCAATAGTGCTACCCCCAGCAACAATCTCTAAACGCAACAAAATAAAAACGGCAGGCCACTTTATGAAGGGCCTGCCGTTTTTATTTTGTTGCTCAGTCCCTGCACAACAACTGGTTAGAAAGCGTTCACAGCATGACTCACACCTCTATAAGCGTTGATAGCGCCTTGCTCAGGTGATATGCTTTTGAAAGGGAAGTATTGGAATTGCCAGTTCACTAAAGGAGATGAACATGACAGGTTTATTGGATGGCAAAGTTGCCGTTGTCACCGGTGGCGCGAGTGGGAACGGGCGAGGCGTAGCCCTGGCACTGGCACAGCATGGCGTAAAGGCCGTAGTAGTAGCCGATATGCGCGACACTCCACGCGAGGGGGCAAGCCAACGCACGAACTGCTTCAGGAAGAGACAGCGACCAGGGCAACGTTCGTGCAATGCAACGTCGCGAATGCGAATGATCTGGAGACGGCTGTGGAGGCCGCGGAAGAATACGGCGGTATCGACATTATGGTCAATGGGGCCTCCATCGTCGTCGATGGAGGCTGGATGAGAGTATAGGAGTGCATATGGATTTAGGTTTAAAGGGTAAGGTTGCTCTTGTGAGTGGGGGTAGTTCGGGAATTGGGCGTGCGACCGCGGTTGCACTGGCAAATGAAGGTGTAAGGGTGGTGGTGGTTGGTCGCAATGAGAAGGAGTTGCAGAACACGGTCGCTAAAATCCAGGGAGCGGGAAGCGAGGGATTTGCCATTGTAGCCGACATGAGTAAGTTGGAGAATGTCAAACGGGTCGCGGCCGAGGCTGGGTCTCATTTTGGACGCATTGATATCCTGGTGAACAGTGCCGGCAGCGCGATGGGCGGCCCATTTCTGGAGCTTAGCGATGAAGCGTGGCAGAGCGCGATGCAGCTCAAGTTCTTCGGAGCTGTGCGGCTGTGCCATGAAGTCGTACCACACATGATCCAGGCCGGGGGCGGGCGCATCATCAATATTATTGGAGGGGCCGCGAAGGAACCGACCGCCACATTTCTACCCGGCTCTACCACAAACGCGGCATTTCGCAACTTTAATAAGGGCTTAGCGCTGGCACTCAAAAAGCACAATATCCTGGTTAATGCCATCAGCCCCGGTTCGACGCGCACGCCACGAGTGGTGCGCTTGATGGAGCAGGACGCCGGGCTGCGTGGCGTCTCGATCGAAGAGATTGAGCGAGAGCGAGAAGCTGCATTTGTGGGCGGGCATATGACTACCCCTGAGGAGATCGCGGCAGTGGCAGTATTCTTGGCATCTAAACAAGTGGTGACGTTGACAGGAGCCGAGATCGATGTTAACGGTGGTAGCTCACATGGGTTGTGATGAGATCCTAGAGCGTAGAGAATAGAACTTTGTGCTGGGGTGAAAGTTTCGCCCCAGCGCTTTTTGCATTAGCGGGAACTGGAACTTAAGGAGCGCATCAGGCCCAGTCGGCCAACACCTGCTCATCGCTCCCTAGCAGTACATCCACCTTTCTTAGTATCGTTGGGTTCCTCTGAGGAACCATCGTCGAAAGGAATACTTTTAGGGTCGTGCTTTTACTGCTTCTCCAGTTCTCGCGCCTTCTCTTCAGCAGGTTTGATAACCTTTTCCTCGAAGGTGGCTTGCAGATCCATCAGGCCGTTGTAGCGATGGCCGGACAGGACGTGGGGGTATTGCTTGAAGTCGGGAAACATGTTGTAGAAGCGGCGAGTTCCATTGAGCAGGGGCTGAACGGGGACGGGGGTGCCTGCCAGGATGGCGCGCAGCTCTTGCGTGATGCTTTTGTGCAGCGAGAGGTCGGCGATGATGAAGCGGGCAATGCGGGCAAGTGTGCGCAGCGATTGCGAGCGATCGCGACTGAGAGATTGTTCGAAATTGAACAAGAGCGGTGTGTAATGCCGGTCACGCAGTTCGTCACGGATCGCTTCAAGGATGGGCTTGCGCTCAGGAGTGAAGCGGCCCAGGATCAGCACGATGTTGGAGGTGATGCGGGTGATGACCTCGTGGATCTGTTGGTGGTTGAGCAGCAGATAGATAAACTGCGCCACATCGAGCGTATCTACCGTGATGCTGGGCTCGTTGGGAAAGGTTATCATAAGATCGGTCTGCTTGGCACCTTCCAGATGGACGTCCCAGGCGGAGAGGCCATACACCGAACACCCCGTCAAGTTAGCCTGCCGCAAATTGGTCTCGACGAGCATGGCATAATGCAGGATGGCGTCTGAGAGGTTCGCGTCAAGGCAATCGGTCTCGCGCAGCATCGCCATCGTCAGGTTCGCGCCGGTCAGGTTCGCGCCGCTGAGTTTGGCAGCCGTGAGATCGCTTTTCCAGAGGCGCGCAGTGGTGAGATCGGCACGGCTCAGGTCGGCGAAGGTGAGATCAGCGAAGCCAAGGTCCGCCTTGCGCAGATTGGCTTCGTGAAGGTTGGCCTCCACCAGAGCCGCGCCGAGCAGGTTAGCCTCCTGCAGGTCCGCCGAGCCCAGCTCCGCACCCACCAGATTCACCCTACTCAGATTAGCGCTGCGTAGGTTGGCCTCTGTCAGACCCGCTTCCCGCAGATCCGGTCGCACATCAGGATTCTTTTTTCTCCATTCGTTCCAGGGAAGAGCGCCTTGCTTGAGTATGCCGAGATGCTGTCTGTTCGCCATGCGGTTTCCTCAGGGGTGTCGTTTCTGTCAGTATAGCACAAAGGTTTGTTCCTGGGAGGGTAAATTGCAGATGGTTCATTTGCTGGAGAAGGGCACTCACACTATGTCGCAAATCAGCCGGGATTATCATGTAACCCGTAGCTTCCTCTCTGCGTGGATGCGCCTCTAGCAGCAGCGAGGAGAAGCGGCTTTTGTTCCTAGCAGAGGCACCCACAAGCCCCCAGAACTAGAGCGACCAGAGAATGAGGAGGCACAAGTGGCCCATCTCGAACGGCTCTGTGGGCAACAGGCGCATGCTTCGCGCTGGATTCTCTGTTAGACGGAGGTTATACTTGAGGAGAAGAAATGTGTATCTTGCAGGGAGAAAGGAGAGATGCAGCATGAAGGATTTCCAGGACAAAGTGGCCGTGGTGACCGGAGCAGCCAGCGGCATTGGCCAGGCGCTGGCTGAAAAGAGCGCGGCCTTGGGGATGAAGGTCGTGCTGGCCGATGTGGAGGAGCCTGCCCTCAAGCAGGTTGAGGAAGAACTCAAGACCAGCGGCGCACAGGTCCTGGCCGTGCAGACCGATGTTTCCAAGGCCACCGATGTCCAGAGGCTGGCGAAGCTCGCCTTCGAGACCTATGGAGGGGTGCATCTGCTCTTCAACAATGCTGGCGTCAGTGCCGGTACCACGCTGTGGGAAAGTAGCCTGACCGACTGGCAGTGGGTGTTGGGCGTCAATCTGTGGGGCGTCATTCATGGCGTTCACGCTTTTGTGCCGCCTATGCTCGCCCAGGACAGCGAAGGCCATATCGTCAACACGGCCTCTATGGCAGGAGTAGTCTCCAGCCCCGGCGGCATTTACCCCGTGACCAAACATGCAGTAGTCGCCCTTTCCGAGACGCTCTACCACGAGCTGACCCTCACAGGAGCAAAACTCAAGGTCTCTGTTCTCTGTCCGGGCTTCGTGAACACGCGGATTCTGGAGGCCGCCCGCAATCGTCCAGCCGAACTGCAGAATGAACCGGCCCAAAGGAAAGCGAGTCCCCAAGAGGAGGCAGTGCTGCAATTGATACGCCAAGCGGTCCAAGCCGGCATGCCTCCTGCTCACGTCGCTGACATCGTTTTCCAGGCCATCCGTGACGAAAAGTTTTACATTCTCTCGCATCCCGAATGGAAAGAGGCGATTCGAACTCGTATGGAAGATCTTCTGCAAGAACGGAATCCGACGTTTGTTCCCGCCGGGTAAGAGCCGGGAGGAGGGGTGTACAATGAAACAAGGATACATTCTACTCTACATGTGTATTCTTGATGCCTCTTCGCGCAAATGTATCGGGTGGCCTCTCTGCCGGCGCGCGACAGCAATGTGTCCTTGCAAGCTCTGGAAATGGCGTTGTCCCACCGTCCAGTCGCCGCTGGCCTCATTCACCACTCGGATCGTGGAATGCAGTAGTGCAATTTCACTTATGTGAAACGACTTCAGCGTCTTGGAGCGCAAATCAGCATGTCGGCGCCAGGACAAGCCACGGAGAACGCGCAGGCGGAAAGCTTCTTTAAAACCGTGAACTATAATGAATACCCTGTAGAACATTTTAACACTTTTACCTCGAAGCCAAAAATTCCTATGAAGTGCTGATCGCGCCATCGTCAGTATGGAGCATAGATACAATCTCCTGCTCGTCCGGGTTAGCGGGAGTATAGTCATCGGGGGCTTCTTCGATTTGCCAGACGACGCCTTTGAGGACGACGTAGCGCCACCCTAGATTGGGACTGTTATTGAAGTCAGCAGGGGTAGCGGTTTTCAAAAAGTCGAGCACGTCTGGGGGCGCGGTATTATGAATGTCGAGTTCACCGGCCTGTATCTGACGAATGTAGTTGGGGATAATACCCTCAGGGTCCTCGCGAAAGATAACGCACTGCATGTTACGCAGGTTGCTCTCAGCGACCTCGCGATGCACGGGAATATCAAAGTCGTTTATGATACGTCTATGTAACGCCTCGAAAAAGCTGTACTGCACCAGACCGCTACACATGAAGCTCAGTACCTGAGAGGTAGCAGAGTCCGATTCATCCCACTTTTTGAAAAGATTGGCGACCGCTGCCGCAGCAGCGGCTACCTGAGGGACAGACTGGAAGTGTTGTTTTGCTGCACGTTGCGCGAACAATGCAGTCATCTCATAGACCGTCTTGTGATCATAAAAGCCGTTGAGCTGGTCAAGGGCAATACCACGAACATGGCGCAAATAACCTATGCCGTGAGTGTCTTCAGGATCGCGTGAATCGTGGCGAGCGGCTTCATAGGGATTTTCTGTATACCAATCGAGGCGAGGACGCTTGATCCCTACTGTAAACTGCTCAAAAGGGACTACCTCGTTGCGCCAGCTTTGAATACGTATACCTTTCGTGATGGCCTCAACCAGGAAGGTGTTATTAAAGCCATTATAGGGATCGCGTGTCAAATAGACGATAGCCGAATGGCTCCACTTACTACCTGTAGCGATGCGGATAGCATGGGCAAAGACTTCGCGGGGATCTTTATTCTCACGCAGCACGACATCAGCCACATGCATAAACTGATTTTCGCCACTTTTATCGAGAAAATAATTGATAGGATCTTCTTCTATATGGATCGCTCGATACCGCATAGCTGGTTTCCTACTTTCGCACAAAATATAGCGTATACAGCACGATTATGCACCTTGAGCAAGAGCATTGCAAGTGCTTTTGTGGTGAAGTGAGTGGTCAGCGAGGAGCTTTTTAGGCGGATAAAACGTGTAGAACGTAGTGATCCAAAGAGGTGATACATGCAAAACATCTCCTTCACTTGCAGAAAAAGGGGAAAGGATTTCGTAACATGCCAGAACCTTATTGCAGAGGAAGGGAAATGGTATGGGTATTTCGGAAGAGGGATACTCAAGAAAGGAGAAACGCATGAATGTAACCGAACGCACAACGGCGGTAGGAGTCTTCATCGAGCGCAGCGACGCCGAACAAGCAATAGAAGAACTCTCCAAAGCCGAATTCAGCAATGAGCAAATAGGCTTCATCACACGAGGGAAGGATCCTTTAGCGTCACCAACTATCGCCGAAACAAACACAGGCGAGGCAGATACAGCACCGGTTGGAGTGCAGCATACTATGCTACCGGTTATCATTCCAGTTACAACTCCAGATCCAGCGCCGACGGTCACGGATACGGCTGCACATGATAGCATCACAGGGTATAGCAGGGCAGAAGCAACAGCAGCCGGAGCAGCGGGCGGCGGAGTGCTGGGAGGTGTATTAGGCGCGGTGGCATCATTGCTGATCCCAGGTCTCGGACCAGCCATCGCCGGTGGTGTACTGGCAGCTATACTAGGGGGAGTGGTTATTGGAGCGGTCGCAGGTAGCTTCGTCGGCGCGTTGGCACAAATGGGTATACCAGAAGAAGAGGCGAATTACTATCAAGACGAGCTAAACGCGGGCAGAGCTATTGTCACCGTCAAAGCCGGTGGACGCTACCTGGAAGCGCTCAATATCCTACGTTACAACGGAGCCTATGATGCCACGACCCGCTATATAGACGGGGGTAATGCGAGCACACTGAACGCTGCCGATAGGCCCAATCCCACCATTGCACCAGAGGTGGCCTCTGAGAGCAATCCAAGCAACAACGTAAGTGATAGTTATAATCCTGATAACGATGAAGATAGGGATCTGACTGAAAAACTGCCGATTGTGAATAGGAAGAGCGTCTGACTTAGCTAAATTTATGCTAGAAGCGGGCAGAGAATTTGCCGGTTGTAACCGGCAAATTCTCTGCCCGCTTCTAGCATAAACCTCGACTAGAGGCGGCTCGACGCGGCAAACAAATATTTGACTTCCAGGACTTTTCGTGCTATAATTAGAACATGATTTCGATGTAATTTGTACACTAATGGATATTTCTGAAATACATTGTGATGATCGTTCGAAGTGAAGTAGAAGAATGTTGGCAACATGCATTGACAATAAAGGGGAATAGTGTACATGAGCATCATGCAGGTAACACAAACAATACAAATCATGCCTCCAGCGCGGATGAGTAGCGGCAAGCGGCATTTACAGCCAATGCTGCCGGGAATGGAGGCCGCACTAGAGACACCAGCACGTGTCAGCAATCGCCAGATCGCCGAGGTGCTTTCAGGCATCGCGGACCTGCTGGAATCACAGCGAGGTAATCCGTATCGTATCCAGGCATATCGTAATGCGGCGCGTGGTGTGCTGGATCTACTGGAGCCAGCGGCGGAGATTCTCGCACGAGGCGAGACACTGCCAATCGCGGGACTGGGACGGCGGTTGCGCGGACGTATCGCTGAACTGGTGGAATCGGGGGCGATGACTTTCCAGAATGGTCTCGTTATGCAGACACTCCCACAGGGTGTACGCGCCCTGATGGCCGTTGAGCATATTGGTCCCTATACCGCCATCAGGTTGTACGAAGAACTTGGCATAGACTCGGCCGAAAAACTGTGGTGGGCGGCGCAGCGGCAGCAAATACGCAAGCTGCCAGGCTTTGGGGTACGTAGCGAGACCAGATTGAAGGAGGCAGCAAGCCACCTCATACGTGGAAAGAGGGAAGAGCAGCCCCTTGGTGGAGTTGCTTGAGTAGGTGTATTGATCGGCTGCCGGATGTGAGAGGGGTGCGGGTGATGAAGGCTAATTGTTCATGCCTTCGTCACTCGCATCTTTTTTATTGGGCAGGAACACGCCTAAAAATATGGTAGAATGAGCGAAGAGACAGTAAGAGCATATTATTTTTTATCCACAGACGAGACGATTGTAGGCTACCTCATTACCCGTCAGGAGGCGATTTATGTCCGACAGCACCCCACAGTTGAACATCCCTGGAGAGAAATCACAAGCGCTCATGGCAAGGCGACAGAAATTTGTCGCGCGTGGTCTCTCCGCGACTATGAGTGTCTTCGCCGCCAAAGCGGATGGAGCGATCATCGAAGACGTTGATGGCAACCGCTTCATCGACTTTGCCGGGGGCATCGGTACGATGAATATCGGGCACGCACGCCCAGAAGTCACCAGGGCCATTGCCGAGCAGGCGGAGAAGTTCACACACACCTGCTTCAGCGTCATGATGTATGAGTCATATGTAGCACTGGCCGAACGTATTTGCAAGATCGCGCCCGGCTCATCCCCCAAGAAAGCGCTATTCCTGAACAGCGGAGCGGAGGCGGTAGAGAATGCCGTCAAGATCGCACGCTACGCCACCGGACGACCGGCGATTATCGTCTTCGACAACGCCTATCATGGTCGTACCCTCATGACCATGACCATGACCGCAAAGGTCAAGCCCTATAAATACCGCTTCGGACCTTACGCGCCCGAAGTCTATCGCGCCCCATTTCCCTATGCCTATCGCATGGGCATGTCGCCAGAAGAGGCGTCGCAGTGGTGCATCAAAGAACTGGAGCGCATGTTTATTGGAGAGGTCGCCCCGGACCAGGTAGCAGCCATCGTCATCGAACCAGTACAGGGCGAGGGCGGCTTCATGGTCGCACCGGCGGGCTTCTTGCGCGACCTCAAAGCCCTCTGTGAGAAACACGGCATAGTGTTTATCGCCGACGAAATCCAGACGGGCTTCTGCCGCACAGGCAAGATGTTTGCCGTAGAACACGACGGAGTTGAGCCTGATCTGATGCTCATCGCCAAATCAATGGGCGCAGGCATGCCCATCAGCGGCGTGGTCGGGAAGGCCGAACTGATGGACGCACCGCCCCCAGGCATGCTCGGAGGCACCTATAGCGGCAATCCAGTGGCGTGTGCAGCGGCCCTGGCGGTACTCGATCTCTACGAACAAGAGGATCTCGCAGCACGCTCACAAGAGATCGGCAACCGCATCATCGAACGCTTCTCACGACTACAAGAGCAGTACACGTGCATCGGGGACGTACGTGGGCTTGGCGGCATGGTCGCGATGGAACTGGTGAAGGATCGCACAAGCCAGGAGCCTGATGGCAAGATCACCAACGAGATTCTGGCCGAAGCGCAAGCACATGGGCTGGTGGTCATTAAGGCAGGCATGTACGATAACGTTATACGTGTGCTGGTACCGTTATGTGTCACCGACGAGCAGTTAGAAGAAGGATTGAATATCCTCGAAGCAGCAGTACACACGGTCGCTACCATCGATGTAGCAACACCGACAACCGTTGGGTAGGAGCTACACACAAAAAGGATAGCGTGATCGTTTGCATGCAAACGATCACGCTATCCTTTTGCAAACGATCACGCTATCCTGTTTGTGCCCCTCATTCAATCTGAGACAACAGGCGCAGAATGGCCGGGTAGAGCAGCGCAATGCGCGCATCTATCAGGATATGGAACACCATCGAGAGGAGCAGGCTATCTGTTACAGCATAGAAGAATGCAAATATATATCCGAGCAGAACTGTAATCACGATACCCCTCCAACCCTGGTAGGAGTGAGCAAGGCTAAAGATAATAGTCGATAGAGCCAATGCTAACAAGAAAGAGAGCTGAAGCCCGAAAATGTTTCCTATCTGTAGAATATACCACGTCAGAAAACCGCGATAGGTGATCTCCTCGGACACACCTGCGCCTATACTAACCCCCAGCCAGAGACGGCGCTCCAATGCCGTGTGAGGGAGAAATTCCTTCAACTTAAGAAGCTGATTAAGAGTGCCTATTTGTTGCGGTCTTTGCAAACGGCGCTCACCCACAATGGCGCCAACGAACAACAGCAGCCCTAGCATAACGAGCAGGAAGAGCGTGAAAAGCCAGGACGTGATAGGTGGTGCATCAAGGGCCTGGAGCCACCCATAATTTGGGATACGCAGCCCAATGGTGGATAACGGCACAGCGCTGAGCAGGATAACAACGGCAACAATAATCACCAGGAAACATTGTGCTACTAGCATTAGCGAATAGAGCCGCACACGCAGGGCAGGATTGCTAGCAACCCTTTGCAGGAATCTTTGGTAGCGCCTGGGTCCAAGCAGAGGGACAACAAGAGCCAGGTAAAAAACGAGGAGCGATGCCACGATCAGTGAGGGTTCGGTCATCCCATTGGCTCCTTATCTATCTTATCTATCCTAGTATGGCTTGAGCGACAATTTATCTCTATCACTGATCCAAATGTTATAGCCGCACTATTTGAATTAGAACTCTCCACGCTCAACCATTGCAATAAACCGCTGCTCTAACCCATACGTGCCTGGTCCAGGCTTACCAACCCCAATTGGTAAACCATCGACCTGGATTACCGGTGTGATCTCCTTCGACGACGAGGTAATAAAGGCTTCATCCACCTGTGACAACTCATCGAGAGAGATGGCGCGCTCTTCGATGGCAAAGCGGTTGTCCTGGCGAGCTAGATTGAGCACCACATTGCGTGTCACGCCGAGCAGAATACCAGCGTTGGGAGTAATGAGGGTATTACCGCGAAAGACGAAAAAGTTGCTGCGCGTGCCCTCCAGTACATGGCCCTGCTCGTTCACAAAGAGTGCATCCTCGGCGTCACGACTCCTGGCATTCTTGAGAGAGCGAATGGCGGCGATATAGTTGGATGATTTCGCTTCGGGGGTTGCGCGACCGAGACGGCTGGTAATGACCTTGATACCCCTGGCAAAACGCTGCATGTCGCGCTCGCCCAATTGGGAAATGAGAATCGCCAGCAGAGGCTGACCCGATGGAAGTACGCCATCATCGCTCTCACCACCCGTGACCAGGATGCGCAACGAGGCGTGCTGATAGGGATTGTGTTCGATGACCTGAGAGATGATATTGGCAATATACTCACGAGAATAGGGTAAATCAAGCTCAAGCAGTTGCGCCGAGCGGTAGAGACGCTCAAGATGTTCTTGCAGGTGGAAGGGACGACGGTCATAGGTGCGCAGAGACTCGAAGGCGCTGTAGCCACGCAACACGGCCACGTCAGTGATCGAAATAGTGGCTTCATTGGGATGCACCCAGCGGCCACCGATGTACCAGAGGGCATTATTATCCATCATGCAAGACTCCTTTTAGAGCGGGTTTTATCAACGTTTACAACACCTGTTTTTGCTTCAACCAGGACACGACGGCATCGGGAACGCTCATCGTCGAAAGGCGACTCTGGCGCACCAGTTTCCAATCGTCGAAGAGACGGCTCTCTTTGATCTCGCGCAAGGTCACAGGATTGTCGAAACGGCGCACAAAGGCGAGATCGACGATCCAACTTTTGCTATCGTTGGGATCGAGACGCGGCTCAGATATTACGCGGGCGAGACCAACGATCGCGGACACACCCTGGCTATGATAGATCAGCACCTCATCGTCCGGGTGCATTAATCGAAGCGCTTGTAAGGCTTGCGCGTTACGTACACCATCCCACGTTGTCTGTTTATCACGCTCCAAATGTTGAATAGAGTAGGTAGCCGGATCGGTCTTCGCAAGAAAATACGCCATAATTCAACCTCTATACATGGTATTTCCATAATATAAAACGCAAGGACACAGGAACTGATATCACAGAAATGTATCAAAACCGCCTTGTGCCGCATTTCGTTCAACCTATTAGCAGTTGTCACCGTATACTAAATGTGGTCGTAATTATAACAGAGAGACCACGATGAAGTACAACAAGAGAGCACTGTTGGTAGCATACACGAATGACCTTCGCCTACCAGCAACTTTACAAGCCAGCAAATATAGACGGACATAACTGCTGTACACTTGTATAAGTAAGTTAGGCATATTATAGTGAAAAAGGAACATAAGGAGAAAATCTCATGACACAGACAGATCCCAATGCGAATGTTGAGCAGAAAATTGGCTATGGTGTAGAAGAGCTACAGGTGATGGGCGAACAGTTGCTGACCCGCGTAAAGGAACTCGTTCACGAAGGCAACGTGCGACGCATCATTCTTAAACAGGATGGTCGTACCATCCTTGAGATCCCGCTGACAGTGGGCGTAGCTGGCGTTCTTCTGGCACCGGTGTGGGCAGCGGTAGGAGTTATCGGAGCATTGATTGCACAATGTTCTATCGAAGTCGTACGCACAGAAGATCCCAATACGGGCGAAGTGCCCCCGCACACTGATGTGCCTCCGACGGCGCTCTAAAAACATTTCTTGATCCACCTCTTCTAACAGGTTTTGCGCGGCCAGATCTTGTAAAATCTGACCGCGCATTCTTTGTTGTGGCGGTATCGATATAGCATATAATGAGATCGATCAACTTGTTGAAAAATCGCTGCGTATAGAAAGGTTGGTTGTCTCATGTCTGTAGGAACGCCCGAACAAATAAATATATATGAGGATGTGCCCTCGCGACTGGTTGCAGTGTTGGAGGATTTGAATGAGGGGCAGATGCAGTATGTACCGGCGATCGGGGAATGGAGCATTCACGAGATTGTGATTCACCTGGCGGATAGTGAAGTCGTCGGACATATGCGTATCCGCAAAACCATCGCTGAAGCTGGCTCTACCTTGCCAGTATACGACGAAGAGACATGGGCGGGTAAGCTCTCCTATCGTCTACAAGAGCCAGGAATAGCAATCGAGCTATTCAGGGCACTACGAGCTTCTACAGCAGCACTCTTGCGAGCACTACCTGCTGAGACATGGCAGCGTACATCGCTGCATCCCGAACGTGGTGAAATGAGCCTCTACGATGTTTTCGTACTCTATCTGGAACATGGAGAGATTCACCTGCAACAGATCGAACGCATCAAACAGGCACAGGCAAATCGTTAGCAGTCGAATAGGGATAGCATATGTCAAAAGCCTTCACGCTAGAGGCCAGGAGTAGCCACGAGCGCAGGCAAGCTCTCGCACTGGTTATACTGGGAGTGATATTTTTACTGGGCGCTCTACTGCTGCGGCTCAACACAAACGAATACCCAGTAGGAGTGCTACTGCTGGGTATCGGCATGCTCATCGCGACAATCTTCAATCCTTATCGCCTGACGATCGCCGCATCGCTAGTTACAGCACTGGGTATTGCGGTCTTTCTGTTCTTCAAGCACCTCATTCCAGGCGGGCAGGTTCTATCAGCCTATATACTGGCCATTGGCATCGGGCTGCTGGCCATCGTCTTCTTTACACGCAGGGGATTTGTGGGAGCGGGGGCAATATCGCCAGCAGTGATTGTGTTACTGGTGGGCATTGTGGAGGCATTACTGATTGCGGGGCTAACGCCACCTGGCTTCATACAGTTTATGCTCTCGCTGTGGTTGCCGGGGGTGGGGCTGCTGGCTTTGGGAGTGGCGTATTTGTTGTTATCTGTGAGAAAACACTGAAGCATTAAGCAACAAAGGAGCAGGCTTATGAGTCTCAACGGGCCAGACGCAACAGGATGGTCGAACTCTCCTTTGACAAGAGCCGACATAGAATTGTTGTGTAGCAAGGTAGAAAGTCCCACGAAACTGGATTTAAGTTTTCAAAACTTACAGAATATCAACCTTGCTTACATGGATTTACATGGAGTAAACTTGCGGGGAGCTAATCTGCAGGCAGCCAACTTACAAGGTGTCAATCTTAGCGACGCTGACCTACAAGAGGTCAACTTCAAGGACGCTGACCTGGATGGAGCTAATCTGAGTCGCGCTCGCTTAGGCAGGAACAAGGAGAACCGTGTAAACCTGCATCACGCAAAGCTAAGCCATGCGACCCTGAGAGAACTTGATCTACGTGAATTTGATTTGAGTGAACTGACTATGCAGAATGCCGATCTGAATGGAAGCGATTTGCGTGATGCGGTCCTAAGAGGGACTGATTTGCGAGGGGCCGATTTGAGTACGGCTATTCTGCATGGCTCTGAGCTACGTGGAGCTAAACTACATAATGAAGTTTTTTTAAGTGACAGATTAAAGAAACGACCTCATAGGAACAGCAAACAGAGAACGCTCGCATTAAATAGTTCTTTACTCATTCAAGAGAGATCATCGATATTGCAAAGGGAGGAGACGGAGCAGATCAAGGAGGTTCTTTCTGACCGAGAAGCTTACCTACTAGGTAAACAGGCTTTGTTAGCAGGTGCTGATCCAGTCAAAGTACACCAACTATTTCCACAAGGCTTCACTTTTGCCAGTGCTCGCCAGATCTTCGATACATGGATTACACAGTCAGAAGAGGACTACAGTGAGATGGAGAGCCGGGCTATGTGGATTGGGTTTGCGCATCGGGTCTGCGAACTCTACCACGAAGATATGGACTAATGCGCATCGGAATGAGGTGCAAACCTCCCCAAAGAGAACGGCTGCACAATCTCAGGCGTTGCTCCCATTGTGAGCAACTCAGTGATAGCTTGAGCCGTGATGGCGCTGAGGAGGATGCCGAAGCTGTAGTGCCCCACAGCAAGGGTGAGATTGTGCCAGCCGGGCGCGGCCCCTATGATGGGATAGTTATCGGGCGTTTTGGGGCGCAGACCGGCCCAGGCACGCATGAATGTGCTCTGCGCGAGAGCTGGCACAAGTGCGACGGCCGCATCAAGAAGGGAAAGGATGCCACCCGCGGTATTGCTTGTATCGAAGCCTACATCGTCATTGGTAGCGCCGACGATCACAGTACCGTCCTGTTTGGGCGCGATATAGATACCTTTGCCAATAACAACGTGACGGATGGGAGGCGAGGGTTGGCGCAAGGCGAGAACCTGCCCCCGCTGTGGGCGAACGGGTATGTCGAGATCGAACCACGCGCCACAGGAGGCTGCCCAGGCTCCAGCAGCGATGATGAGATGGCCGCATGAAATTGTTTCACCAGTGGCGATTGTCACGCTCACCACACGCTGATTATGATGGTGAACCGCTATAACTTCTGTATGAGTGTAGAATACTGAACCATTGTTGATGGCGGCCTGCGAGAGTGCGGCAACGACGCTCTGAGCACGCACCTGCCCTTCGGTTGGGAAAGAGAGGGATGAGCAGATATCAGGAGAGAGCAGTGGTTCTAGCAAGCGCGTCTGCTCCTCGCTTAGGAGTGTTACCGGCAAGCCCTCGCTCTGGCAGTATGCCAGCCAGGATTGCAGACGTGCAATGCGTTTGGTGTGTTGAATGGTGCGCAGCGTACCGGATTGTTCGTACTCGATGGCGATGCCTGTGGCGTCTTGCAGTTCGGATACCAGGGACGGAAAGAGCGTGTGGCTGGCGAGTAGGAGACGGTTATAGGGATCGAGCCTGGCCGAGGGCTTGAGCCACGAGAAGAGACCAGCAGCGGCCCCAGAAGCCTGCGAGCCGATCTCGCCGCGTTCTAACACAGTGACCTCGAGGCCATGTTTGCTGAGATAGTAGGCGCTGGCACAGCCCATGACGCCAGCACCTATAATCAACACATCGGTTGTTTGTTGAGAGGACACAGAACGACCTATAACCTGATTACACTGAGCACACGACCGTTTACTAACGGTACGCCTCTCTTCAAGCGCGGAAACGCTTTTATCTCACTAGCCTTTACAGCCGTAACCTGATCAGATTTCTCACCATTTGACGCAGACCAGGCAACGAGCAAGGTATCCTCTTCATTGATGAGTTGTGTAATGAAGACACGGTCTCTGTCGAACAATTCGGTAGAGACGACGCCAGCCGTGGCACGCCCTTTTTGCGGATATTGATCCACGGGAACTTTTTTGGCGATGCCATTGGCGGTCACGACTAACAGACTGGTCATCTCCACCGCTGGACCGCCATCAGAGCTAGCGAGATAGGAAGCACTGACGACAGAGGCTCCCTTGCCTACCGCCATAGCAGCGACGCCCTGACCAACACGGCCCTGAGCGCGAAAGGCATCATCACTGAAGCGCAGGGTTTGCGCGGTATCGGTCGTTACAAAGTATTCTCCCAGGCCACGAGATAGCAGTGCAGTAACAACGCTGTCACCATCGGCCAATTTCATATCCTGCACTCCATCCACGTCGGCGGTACGATAGTCGCTCAGCGGCGATTTCTTTACCTTCCCCAGACGGCTCCAGGTAACGAGATAGTGATCATCATCGTAGGCTTCAATGGGGAGAACCGTTACTATCTCCTCAGATGAAGACAGCCGAAGGACTTTGCGTAGAGGCTCACCTTTCGCGGAGCGTGCGGCTGTGGGAACGAGATGGGTAGCGAGCTGGTAGACGCGACCGAGTGAACTGACGCACAACAGATAATCCTGCGAGGTCGTGGTCAGCACCTGGCGTAATTGCTCATCACCACGCACAGGAGCATAGATGGCAGCCGCCCCTTTGGCGCGAGGCTTGAATGTTTCGGCAGGCAGCGCTTTGAGGGCCGCGCCGCGAGTGAAGGCGATGGCAAGCGGCTCGCGTTCGTGCAGGCTGGCGACCTCTGTCAGTGGCATGTTCAGCTGTCCAGCAGCATCAATGGCCGTGCGGCGTCCATCGGCGAATTGCTTGATTAACTGCTGCATATCCTTCTTAAGCAAGGTGAGCAGCACTTTGCGATCAGCGAGTAGGAGTTCCAACTCGCTGATGCGGGCCTCTAGCTCAGTCTTCTCATTGGCATATTTACCAGCATCCAGACGCGTCACCTGGGCCAGAGTCATCGAGGCGATAACATCAGACTGAATGGGAGTCAGGTGGTACTGCGCCTCGATCTCCTTGCGCGCTGCTGCGCGGTCCTCAGCCTGCTGGAAGATCTTCACGATCTCCTGAGCGTGAGCGGAACCGATGATCAACCCTTCTACGACATGGAGGCGCTCGCGTGCTTTGCGCAGATCGAACTCAGCGCGGCGGGTTAGCACATCAATCTGGTGCGCATTCCAGTAGTTGAGCAATTCGAGCATACCGACCTGCCGCGGCTGGCGGGCGGCTTGCATAGGAGAGCCAAAGAGATAGACCATCTGAAAGGAGAGCGCCACCTGTAAATCCGTCTCGCGGAACAACTGCGAGAGCACCTGCGCAGCATCGGCATCGCGGCGCAGATCCAGCACAATACGCGTGCCCTTCTCGGTATCGCTCTCATCGCGTACATCAGGCTGTAGCCCCTCCAGTTTACGGGCATTGATCGCCTTCACAATGGAAACCTTGACCTTATCGCGACCGATGGGGGGTATCTGCGTAACAACCAGCGAGCGGCTACGCGGCGTCTCTTCTAAGCGCACATCAGCACGCACAATGATACGACCCTTGCCATTTGTGAAGTAGTCTTTAATACCATCGGTGCCGACGATGCGGCCGCCCTGACTGAAGTCGGGACCAGGGATATAGCTCATCAGTTGTTCTAGCGTCATATCAGGGCGGTCCAGCAGAGCAATACAAGCGCGCAAGACCTCGCCGAGATTGTGGGGGGGAATATTGGTGGAGAGGCCAACGGCGATACCACTGGAAGGATTAACAACAGGGGGTATACGACCGGGTAGATAATCTGGCTCCAGCACCTTCGGGTCCTGCTTATATGTTGGATGCAGAGGGACCGTCTCGCGTTCCATATCGGCCATCAACGCCTCCGCGAGCGGAGAGAGACGCATCTCTGTATAACGATAAGCAGCGGGAGCATCACCGTCTTCGCTGCCCATATTGCCCTGACCCTCGATGAGTGGATAGCGCATAGTAAAGGGCTGGGCCATACGGACAGCAGCCTCGTAGACGGAGCTATCGCCATGCGGATGATAGTTGCCCAGGATCAGACCGACCACCTCGGCGCTCTTCACGGTTGAGCGGCTGGCGAGATAGCGTGCATCGCGCATACCCGCCAGGATACGCCGCTGCACAGGTTTCAGCCCGTCACGCGCATCGGGCAGCGCCCTATCGGTGACTACCGACAGGCCATAGGTCGCGAAGGCTTGCGACATAATCACAGAAAAATCTTCCTGAACAATGCCAGGTTCAAGTGCGTTATCAGTGATACTAGCCATACTACACGTCCAGTTCTTTTACTTTGCGGGCATGGTCCGCCAGGAAGACACGGCGGCGCTCCGCGTTCTTATCCTCCATCAACTCAGCCACCAGCTTTGCAGCAAGCACGCCATCCTCCATCGTCACCCGTTTGAGCACACGGCGGGCAGGATCGAAGGTCGTATCGCGCAGCTCTTTGGGGTTCATCTCGCCGAGACCTTTAAAACGTTTGAACTCCAGGCCCTGAGCATCGGGATGCGTGCGCAGAAATGCTTCGCGCGTCTCATCATTAAGCAGCCACTGCACCTTTCCCTTGTATCTTACCGAATAAAGGGGAGGACAAGCAATATAGATATGTCCTCGTTCTATGAGATCGCTAAATTCCTGGTGAAAGAGGGTCAGCAGCAAGCACTGGATATGCAAACCATCGACATCGGCATCGGTCGCAATAATTACGCGGTTGAATTTCAGTCGGCTGATGTCGAACATATCACGTGTGCTGGTGCCCAACACATTGATGATCGTGCGAATTTCCTCGTTTTCAACGATACTCTTCAGATCGGCTTTCGCCACATTCAGCGGTTTGCCCTTGAGCTTCAACACAGCCTGGAAGTCCGAGAAGCGGCCCTGTCCAGCGCTTCCACCGGCAGAGTCGCCCTCAACGATAAAGAGCTCTGCACGCGAGGCATCGCTGGTGTTGCAGCGCAAAAACTTCTTCGAAAGGGTGGTATCGATCAACTCGCCGTTTTTCTTATTGCCTGCGCGAGCCAGTTCCTCCACCAATTGCGCTTCATTGCGCGCCTTCTGCATCTGCTGGATCTTCTTGAGCCAGTCTCTGGCGATGCTAGTATTGCTCTCAAACCAGTCCTTCAAGCCCTCATCCACAATAGAGCGTACGATGCCCTCAACAAACGCATTGTTCAGGCGATCCTTCGTCTGTCCCTGGAACTGCGGATTCGTCAGCTTCACCGAAATGACGACGTTGAGGCCCTGTTGAATCACCTCGGGCTTAAAACCATCGCGCTCGCGATTTTTGATAATACTCAGCTTAAGCGCGTAATCGTTCACCACTTTGGTCAGAGCGGCCTTAAAGCCCGTCTCGTGTACGCCACCATCGCGTGTACGCACAGCGTTCGCGTAACTATACATCGAGATTTTATAGCCGGTAGTTGGCTGCAGCGCCACCTCGACGCGCACGTCGTCTTTCTCCTTCACGATGCCAATAACGTGCTTGAAGAGTGGGGGACTCGTCGAGATAGCCAGATCACGTACATAGTCGGGCAGACCATCTTTTGAGTAGAAGACGTGGTTCACCTGCCGATTTTCGGCATCATCCCAGGCATCGAGATGGAAGGAAACGGCGCGATTGAGATAGGCAGAGGCCTTCAGGCGGCTCTCCAGAGCATCGAGAGAGTAGTAGGCATCGGGATCGAAGATGGCGCGATCATATAACCAGCGCAACTGTGTACCGTGCAGTTTGGGATCGCAGGAAGTGACCAGGGAGGGCAGAGCACTGCCGCGGCTGAAAATCTGCGAGAACTGCTGGCCATCCTTCCAGATAGTCAATTCCAGCTTCTCAGAGAGCGCATTGATCACTGTAGAACCCACACCATGCAAGCCGCCAGCGGTCTTATATACCCCCTCAGCAAACTTGCCACCGGAATGAGGGACTGTGAGGATTACCGTGGCCGCGGGAAGGTAATCGCCCTGATATAACATCAGATCGAACGGCATACCACGTCCTTCATCACGCACCGTCACCCAGCCGTCCTGCTCAATTTCCCCCCAGATATGCTTCCCGAAGCCTGCCACGGCCTCGTCCACAGCATTATCGAGCGCCTCCCAGATAAGATGCATCAAACCTGAGGTAGAGGTAGAACCAATATACATACCAGGACGATGGCGAATAGCCAAGATGCCTTCTAGAACCTGGATATCTGCAGCGGAATAGTTCGTATCCTTTTTTGCTCGTGCGGTTGAACGAATCTCTGGTTGTGTTGAAGTCATAGCCGGTTGTTCACCTATATCCGTATTTGCAAAGAGAGAGTGCTGCACCTGCGCCGCATCCGACTCACCTGACATTGGAGGGAGCGCCCTGGGGAAACGAGACATTGAATTTTATACCTCTCTAAAAAATGCTCTTATTGCTTAATCAGCATACAGCCTTACTTGTTGAAAGTCAAGATAAGCAAGCCCGGAATTCGACCAAAAGTTCTATTTTCTTTTTCAGGGCAACAGGAAAGCAGTAGAGAAACTACCGATGTGCCGAATAACTATTCTTTCCCATCAGTTATTTTAAGGAAACGAAGAAAAAGTGCAAGTTATTCCCGACACCAGTTTTCTGGTGAATTTGTTGCTCTTTTGCATGCATAGGACTTCTTGGCATATATGCAGCGATGAGAGCATTTCGTTACAATTCACTCCACGCTTACCTCGTAGCATGATTATGTATAAACCTGTGCTATTTTGTATAAAATCCATACATGATGCAATCAGAAAAGCTGGGATTTTCGAGCTAGTACTTTCGCTAAAACAAGTCCAGTACTTACGTCAGCCCATATATGCACGAAAAGTTTATTTCCATAGTTATACTAGCTATATATTCATACTGGTTCCGCATATGGTATTGTATTTTTTCTAGCTTTCAATTATAATTACTTCAATTGTCATATACAGTTTCATTGTTTCAACTTATTCCTATAAATGGAAGGATATAATAAACTATGCCCCGACCATCTAAACATGTATCACCTGATACGTTAGGGGGGCGTATACGCGCTACAAGAGAGCAATTACAACTTTCACTAGCTGATGTTGCCCGTGGGCATTATAGTACTAGCCTCCTCTCGCAGATCGAACGGAACAGAGTCGAGCCCTCAGAAGAGAGCCTGCGTTTCCTGGCTGAGCGACTCAGCATACCGTTTAAAGACCTTGAACTGCTGGCAAAGCAGCACCGACCACCAGAAGTCGAAATCGAACGATACCAGGACTACGAAGAAAGAATAACTAAAGCGAGCCAGTTGTTGGCAGAAAAAGAGACAATACAAGCGCTAACGCTTCTGCAGGATATCCATCTTCCCGCGCTTAACGGCATGCAGCGCTGGCGGATAGCCGCGTTACGAGGTCAATGCTACTTTGAGCAGCGCAAATTTTTAAAGGCGCAGCAGGACCTGATGTACGCGGCGAGCGAGCAACCCCGAACAAAGGAGCTCACGGCAGAGCAAAGGCTAGAGGTGATATTGCTGCACCTGCACCTCGCAGCAACCTTTCGGGAGGTGCAACAGTTTAACGAAGCGCAAGAACATTATGAAATCACCTCGCAGTTGCTGGACAGAAAAACGCCCTTCGGATATGTAGCTGAGGTTCACTGGGGACTGGCCATGATCTCCTTTGCGCAAGCCAATAAGACCCCCCAGCGGGCACAACATGTGAAGAGTTATAAAGAAACAATTCTGCGCACAGGACTGCAACATGCAATGGACGCCCGTTGTCTCTATCGAGCAATCAATGACCATCTGAATGAAGCGGCTGTGACCTGCCAGATAGCAGAGATAGAACAGGCGTTGGGAGAGGTAGAATACGCCCATGTACACCTGAAGGAAGTACTGGTCAGGCTGTCTAGCACGGTACAGGAGGTCGCTGCGCCCATGACTGCAACCACACGCCGACAGCGAGAAGCAGCCAATGTTGTATGTGCTGCCGCCTGTGCGCTGGCAGAGCTGGCTCTTGAGGACGAGCAATACGAGGCGGCGAATGGTTATGTCGAACTTGCTATAAAAGCTGGTAAGCGCAGTTTTAAGCTGCGACGAGCTGAAGCCTATATCATGCAGGGCCGTATATTGGAATCCATCGATCCACATGACCCGGAGGCGGAAAAAGCGTTCCGCATGGCAACCGAAGAGCTGGCGGGGACGCAGCGTATCAGTGCACGTATCAGCGCTCATGTGCGTCTCGGTCATCACCTGCTAAAAATTGGAGACATGGAAGCCAGCGAGCGAGAGTTAGAGCAGGCACGGCTGCTCTCGGATATTGTGACCCTGACCGATCCCCTCGTTACAATGGAAGACAGCACACAGTCCTAATGATACTCCTATTTTCTAGTAGAGATCCCGAGAAAATATGTGTATGCTTACGCTTTTTTAATTATTTTGTAACCTTACAATTGACAAATGCGTGATATATTGTTATGATTACATCGGCTTCAAGCAATAACAACAATACAGGCGTATTACGCTATCTCATTGCTTAGCAAATTATAGAACACATTACAAATAACGAACTAGCTCTCCTACCTTCCCTCAGGACAAAGGGAACAAGCAGATAGATGTATCGTGTTGCTGCTTCATTTTGTCTTAGTCAGGTTTCTCTGGCGTTCCTGGGCATAGGTATTCACGCGAAAGACGACACCATTCCAAGTTCTGTGTAAAGAAAGTGCTTTTCAAAGAGGCATTTCGAGAGGATAATACAGGCATAGACAGTCCCTTTAGATACTTCGCACATTTCACAAAAGGAGGGTGCTATGCCTGTCCCCAAGAAAAAGCCTACCACATCGACTTTAGATGGTTCAACACCGGAGTCCCTCCTGCCAGACCAGGAGGAATTTCGCCAGCATTTACGTCGTCTGGCTGTAAGTGCAGTCCAAGTCTTGATCGAACAAGTGATGCGTGAAGAATTGGAGCAGTGTATTGGAGCCTCGTGGGGAGAAATTACTCCCAATCGGCGTGGGTACCGTAATGGTTCCTACACCCGTGATCTGGTTACCCCAACAGGGCAGATTGAGGATCTCAAAGTGCCCAGAGATCGGGAGGGAAAATTCCGTACCCAGGTGTTCGAGCGGTATAACCGCTATGAACCGGAAGTGGCCGAAGCACTGACCCAGATGTTTGTCAGTGGCACGAGTACCCATAAGGTCGGAGCAGTGGCTCAAACCCTGATGGGAGTGGCACCCAGTGCCAGCGCGGTGGAAGACAAAGATGGGTGGAGCTGCCTCTTACAAGATCTGCGTACTCGTGGGGCCACACAGATGGATCTCATTGTGAGCGATGGGCATGATGGATTGCTTTCAGCCATCTCCACCCTCTTTACGGCGACGTTGCGCCAGCGCTGTCTGGTCCACAAGCAGCGTAATGTGATGAACGCTATTCCCCACTGTGAGCAGAAGGAGATCGCTACAGAACTGGCAGGAATCTGGAAGTCACTGACATTAGATGAAGCACGTACGCAATTGGAGGCATTCAAAGGCAAATACCAGAAGCGCTGTTAACCAGTTGGTTGGTCTCCCCTCTCCGCTTGTTGGGGAAGGATTGCTTCCTGGGACAGCCATTTGGGCCGTTAAAGTCGTAGGTATTCTTCATGATCAAGAACATGCTAGCGTGTTTGTATCAATGAAGCAAGGGTTTGCATTTCCTCTCCCTTGAGTGCTCTCGCAAAAACTGCTAGGCCACCAATCAGTCCCTCGAAAGGATTGGCTTGCATATCCTCGTGGCCTGGCACTGGATTAGCTCCTACATAAAAGTTTCCCCCCTCAATTCCCGGATTGAAGAGACCACCTAGCAAGGCAAATGGATTGAGTTTGGGGCGGGGTTCCATGACTCCATTCAAATAAGAGCGAGCAGCATATCCGTCATAGCTCATTGCAACACACTGCCAGCTCTGAAGAGGGACTGGTGATGCGCTGAAAGAGGCTGTCCTACACCATTGGTGTCCAGGAGAAGCCGTTCCAGTATCTGAGACATGTCCAATGACTTGATTACTATAGCCATAGGTGTCTAGCCCTTGATTTTCAGGCAGGACAGCGCCCTCTTTTAAGTTCAGAAAGAGACCATATTGGCGTTTGTTGTATTCATCCCAGATACCAGCGATAAATTCGCCTTTGTTGGCAATTGCAGGGTTTTTGTGGCGTACGAGCCATACAACGACGCTGACACTCTTGTGACCGTAAATGTTAAGAAGTGGACACTCTGCTCGTGGGATGTAGAGCCACTGCCCGAGAGAGACGCGTAGCGCATAAGAGCCAAAGATGCCGCCCTTTTCACGCTGAAGCGGACTGCTGCCTTCGTACAAAGAAGAGGAATGACCAATAGATGCTACTCTCTTTTGTCCAGCCTCTTCCTGAAAACTCCAAAAACTAATGAGGTCGTCTATGCTTGCAATAATGTCTGTTGCCTGTTCCGGCTGAAAAGGTGTTCTGCTCATGTCTTTTAGTATAGCATAAGTAGCGACCAAAGACGAAATAGCTCTAAGATCTTAAGATCCTGATGAAAATAGGCAATAGCATTGTTTAGTTACCCACCTTTACACAGAACTTGGGATGGTGTCTGCTAACATACGTTCGTCCTTCCTTTGAGAGACCACCTAGAGAAGAGACCAAATCTTAAGAGTTTGTGCAAGCAACTGGGTGGAGATATAAGTAATTAGAACGCTATCCTGCCTCTAAATACTTATTTACCGCCTAAGATCATCTTAACAGAGAGATATCAACAGCCTCTCAAAGAGAAGAGAAAAAACTCAATATTTGCTTAATTTTGAGAACTATCACGTGAATCAGAACATCAAGCCCGCTCTGTAACCCTGGAAAGGCTGGCACCTGGCTAGAAACCATCGGGACGTAGCTATCTGCGTTTTGCTGGATAGAGAACATGACCAGAGGTGGATCAAATGACAGGGTTAGAAAAGAAAAAACGGTAAGATCTTTGCTCTTACCGCTACTGCGCTCATTAAGCAGGCGTGCCATTCAACTACGGCCCACCGCGATGATTTCCTTTCGATGGACATACTCGGTCTCTTCGCCATATCCCGCATCAAGTACCGCAACGAGCACATTCCCGCTTATATCGTCAACTGAGAGAATACGTCCATGCCATTGCCTTAAGGGGTTGGTAGGAAGCAGATGAGGAGCCAGCACATAACAAATCACGTCGCCCGGCCTGAGCTGTTGGAATACCTCTTCGCCGATAGGGTCTTTGTTGAGAAATGATAGCTCCATGCAGTACGCTCCTTTTAGTCAGGCTTGTACGCTTATATCCCGTTTCTCCCACAGTTACGCCTCATAACGATACTATAGCAGACAACCGAACATTGGTCAATACTTTGTAGAAAATGTTGTGTCTCAGCACTCTTCGCGCCTACGGCGCTCACAAAGGGTCTAGTGTTGCTGTGTTTGCAGGCTTCGCCTGCAAACACAGCAACACTAGACAGAAAATGGCCGGCTTCGCAGGCCAGCATGCGGGGAAAAGGGAGCATGGGAAAGCCCTGTGAAATCTCGTTCCGTGTTCTTTCTCCAACACAAATGATGTATACTAGAGGACTGAGAAGGGTTATCGGAGAAGAAATGCATAGGGTGATGGTAATGAATCAGGTCGAGCGCGTGAACTATGGCAACGAACAAGATCCAGAGGCACTATCGACTTGGCGGGCGATTGTTGGGCAACTTGCTTATACACCCGAAGAACGTCATCGATTGGCTGCTCGAATCGGCGTGAATCCCGTAACACTGCTGCGTTGGGCCTCTTCTTCTCCAGATGAAATTGGAGAAAAGAGCTCAACGCCTCGCAAGGATTCACTGATCAAATTGGTCAACGCCTTGCCTGACTATCGACAGACCTTAATCACTTCTTTGATGCAGGAGTTCCCCAGGCTCTTTACGCTCTCCGACTTCGAGCAACGCAAGAGTTGGGAACCTACCGAAATCCCCATCAATTGTTACGAGCAAGTGCTCCAGGCGGCAGCAACGCTTCCCGCCGAACTGCGTTCAACCACGGTCTTCGACCGCCTCTTAGAATTCGCGCTGCAACAATTTGATCCTGAACGGTTCGGTTTCTCCGCGATCATTGTGCAATGTACACCGCCGCTGCATGCCGGGGAGCCGGTGAGATCGCTCAAAGAGCAGTTTCGCAAAGGGACACCTCCCTGGCGGATGGAGCGCGAGGAACGGAATCTGTTTCTGGGCAGCGAGTCGCTTGCCGGGCACGCGGTCCAAACGCGCAAGCCGTTTGCCATTCAGGATATTGGCTCCTACAGCGGTTGGCTCCCACTTCATCTAACCGAGTATGAGGTCAGTGTAGCAGTTTTTCCCATTATGAGGCTGAGGGAGGTGGCTGGCTGCCTCCTCTTCTCCAGTACGCAGCATGAGTATTTCACAGCAGAACGGATGGCCCTGCTGGAAAAGTACGCGCATCTCGCCCTGGAGGCATTTGACCTCGAGGACTTTTACGAACCGCAGCAGATCGCGTTGCGCGCGATGCCGCCTGCTGAGAAGCAGGAACCGTTACTGCTACTCTACCCCAAAAGAGTGAGAGAACTCCAGCAGAGAGGGAAGATCCACGATCGGTCTGAGGCAGCACGCCTGGCCCTGCGTGCCTTAGAGGACGATCTCATCTTTTTAGCACAAAATTCGCAAGAATCCAGAGAGGAAAGACCTGAAGCATGACACAACACTCATCAGAAGAAACGCCTTCTCCCTATTTTCCTGATGTCGAAAGCAGTGCAGAGACAGCCCGTCTCCAAGCTCAGGGGAGGCTGTTGACCAAGTATAGCGGTGGCATCCTGCCAGAGTTCCCGCTTGAGCGTTTTCGCAACGTGCTAGACATTGCCTGTGGTCCAGGAGACTGGGCGCTCGAATATGCGTTCCAGTCCCCTCAATCGAACGTCATCGGCATCGACATCAGCAAAAAAATGATTGGCAATGCCCAGGCCCAGGCTCAGGCCCAGGGACTCGAAAATGCCACGTTTCGTGCGATGGACGCCACACACCCATTGGCCTTTCCGAATGCGTCTTTTGATCTCATCAATGCACGAGCCATCGCAGGAATGCTCCCAGCAGCATTGTGGCCAAACTTTATGCAGGAGTGCAAGCGTCTCGCCCGTCCTGGCGCGCTCATTCGCCTCACCGAAACAGATAATTGGGGGCTGACAAGCAGCCGTGCCTACGAAGAGTTGAATCGGCTTACCTATCAAGCTGCGAAACGTGCAGGGCTGGGCTTCTCGCCGGACGGGAATACTTTTGGGGTGACCAATCGATTGAAGTGGCTCTTGCAACTCGCGGGCTGTCAGCATATCGAGGCGAGGTCCTTCCATATCGATTTTTCATGGGGCACAGAGGGTCTTATGCCCTGGTACCGTAACTTTGCATCATACTTTCTCAATGTCAAAGAGAAACTGATTGAACGTCAGGCTATCACCCCTGAACGATTTGAGGAACTCTTTCATCAATTTACGCTTGACATGCGCGATAACCCTGATTTCTACGGAATATCCTATTTTCTCACCGCCTGGGGCGAGGTCCCATCGTAATCGCACGCATGCTCACCAAAAAGAAGAGCGAATAGATGCCTGCGGTCAGCTACCTGCGTTGCCTGGGGAGCCCTTTTTGTGCCACGCTATGGTTTAGTGCTATAGTATGGAGAGAAACGAGAGAAGCCTTGCACACAAGAGGAGGGGTCAACAGATGATGAAACCAATTACTGGTCAATATGAATGTCAGCACAGCTCAGGGGTAGGACTGGACTACTTCACATCGCGTATCGACCGCCTCACTCTACAGGCTAACGGGCACTTTGTCCTGATTGTACAGGCGCGCAGTCGCATTGCAAACGCCGCTCAATCACTAATAAATGGGCAACAGGTCAGCACTACAACACCTGATACCAGACGCGAGGGTCGCTATATCGTGCAGGGCAGCGCGATCTCATTGCACTTCGATGATGGTGCGCAAGAGCAAGGAAACATAGCGCCGAATGGCGAAGGCATCCAGATAGGAGCGAGCGCCTTCAACAAAGTGTCCGACTCGACGTTATTACCTCCTACCCATCGCTTGCAGAAGGACATGGACGACATCGCCAAAGGATTAAAAATCGCCGGCGCCATCGGTGGTATCGCCATCAAAGCAGCAAAAACGATCAACGAAACGATCCAGTCTACCCAGGGAACAGGCAAAGGTACGGCTATGCCATCCGCACCTCAGAGTGGTGCTGCGCAGCAAGGGCCTGTTCAACAATCGGCATATACACAATCACAGCCCGCTCCAACGTACCCATCTGCGCCTGCTCAGCCAGTGCAGCCCTCACCATCATCCGTGCCACCCTCGCCACCCCATACAGCTTCATCTGCGCAACAAGAGGTTGAGACGCTTTATTGCGACCAGTGCGGAGCACGAGCGCGACCGGGGAAACGCTTCTGTAATAATTGCGGAGCGCGCCTGGTATAATCACAGTTAATGACGCGGCTCTTTCATCAGGAACTCGTAGGCCGCGATAATGCGCTGCATCTGGCGCTGGTCGCCGCCGGTATCAGGATGATAACGTTTAGCAAGCGAGCGATAACGCCGTTTAATTTGCTGGGGGGTTGCATTGGCAGGAAGACCAAGCGTCGCTAATGCCTGCTGGCGCTGCATAAGAGGGCGCGCAGGATTAGCACTACTATGCCACAACGTACGAGCGCTGATACGTAAAATATCCCATAGTAGACCGGCAAAAGACTTTGGAGTTCGCGAACTCATACTGTACTTCTCTTCCCATCCCAATGCTAGCATTTGTTACTCCTCTTATATTACAACGAAACGCCACTCTTCAGAAAGATGAAACGCTAACACAGAGTTTTTCGTGAGAAACATGAAGCACTAATATATATGAAACATAAGCGCCTACAGCGAGGTGTAATCATGGTAAGTGGTATACACAAAGTAGAAGATAGAGTTCAAAGAGTAAGAACATCGCATCTTGTAGAAACCGCACAGAAGGACATCAAGCCCCTACAAACCTTCATGACCAAATTCAACAATGATTGGTCTACCAGTTTAGCAAGCTTAATAGCTTACAGTTTGCTCACAGCTATGTTACCTATCGCGGTGGCTCTTTTCGGCATACTTGGATTGGTGCTGGGAAGTAATAGCAGTTTAACCAGCACCATCGCACACGACCTGGCAACTATCGTACCGCAAACATCCTCATCATCGTCTACAGCAACGCAACAAGCCATCGAACTCGCCGTGCAGCAGCTTCATAAGCAGGCAGGATTTCTACTGATCATCGCCATTGCACTAGCAATTTTTGGAGGATCACGCTTATTTATCACGCTTGAAAATTGCCTGAATCTCGTGTATCGCCTGCGGCCGAGAACAGCCATCCGGCAAAATCTCATGGCCTTTGCTATGCTGATCCTTTTTATTATTCTGATCCCTCTCATGGTCTTTGCTTCAGCCGCACCAACCATCATTCTTTCATTTGTGAGCAATATCCCTGGTCTGAGTGCCATACCATTCTTTTCTGCGATAGCCAAAAGTCCCATATTGGCATATCTGGCCGGCTTAGTTGGCGGCTTTATAGTAGCGTTTATCCTCTTCGAGGCGATTTACTTCGTTGTACCCAATCAGAAAATCAGTTGGCGCAATAGCTGGCGTGGCGCGGTTGCAGCAGCGATTGCGCTGGAACTCTTCTTGTTGCTCTTTCCGATTTACATCAGATACGGCCTCAAAAATTACACAGGGCAGGTGGGATTCGCCGTTATCTTACTGCTCTTCTTCTACTACTTTGCCGTTATCCTGATGATTGGAGCGGAAGTCAATGCCTTCTTCTTCGAGAAGATACAGCCACTGCCGAATAACCTGGTGACTTTTGTGAGCACAATGGGCGGGAAATTGAATCGCGATTTTCCCGAAAACGAGTCAGCGTCGCATGTAGACACACGCCCAACCGAGAATGCCGACGCAGCCCATATCGGCTCTGTGCGTTCAGAGGAAGAGCGTGTACAAAAAAAACACAGGCAAAAGCAGAGCCCGAGCACAGCCACATCATTGAGCAAAGAGCAGAGTGCGAAGGACGCCAAAAAGCCCTCGAAATTGCCGATCGCCCTGCAGGTCATCGCTGGCTCTGCGTTAGCAGTGATATTCGAGCTGCTACGATTGCGCCAACGGGGACAGTAGCAGCTCGGCAATCTCTGCCGCGAGTCCGGGATAAAATAGACCTTCAGCGAGTATTGCAGTGCCAATAGCGGCATCGCAGGAAAACAGTTCATCTCTCCATTGAAATTATCACGCTTGACGGAGTTTGTATTGATCTGTTACACTATGAGTCAATCAGAATCATGCCTCACTAAGCGTCAAAGACATAAAACCGTCCTAACCCTAGATCCTATTGTAGTGCTTGATGAAAAGTGTTTTGTAGATATGATGGCTGTTTCTGAAGAGGTCAAGAGCATGCCAGATGAAAGTTCACTATTTACGAGCCAAGAGGAACGTCTGCGATTGCTTAACGCACTGCGAGAAAGCGAATTACTGCGTGAACTATCTGAACTCCTAGCCTCTTCCCTTGATCCTACCCATATTTTACAGGTACTCGTACGTCGCACAACAGAGGCATGTGACGTTGAACGCTGCGCAGTCTGGTTATTAGACGAAGCCAGTCAGCTTTTTCTCCCATCGGCCTATCATTTTAGCGCGGAACAGCTTGAGAATGAGCGCATACAGGCCGCAGATCACATGTGGCATCATAGCCCACTCCCATCTAATGATCCTGTCATTCATCGATTGCTACAAGAGCACGGACTACTGGTAGTAGAAGACCTGCGTTCAGCGGATAGCGAGGTGATGACCTCGATCGCTGAAAAGTTCTTCACACGCTCAGTACTGCTGGTGGCGCTACTGCGTGAGGGGCAAGCAGTGGGGTTAATGTCGCTAGATAATCCAGGCAAAGCCACAAGCTTCTCGGTAGAGCAGCAGCAACTGGCACGAGACATCGGCCAGCAAGCGGCAATCGCCATTCACAATGCACGACTATTTCAGCAAGCGCAAGAGGAAAGAAATCGCGCGGAACGCCTGATCGCGCGCGCGCAATCCATCTATAGCGTCGCAATGGCGGTCAACTCGGGTGAGGAATTGACTGCCGTGCTGGAGATCGCGCTGCAACATCTTGTTCAGGACCTGGAAGCAAAAGCTGCAACAATAGCGCTGGTCGACGAGGACGAGGGCACACTATCAATTAGCAATACAGCGCACCTGTCATTACAAACAGAGGACGCGCTCAGCATGCGGCCCGCCTTGAGTGAACTTCCCCTGTGCCTCAAAGCAGTGCGAGAGGGTATACCGCACTTTGTTACCCAAGAGCAAGCAAAGGGGCGCGAAAGAGATTGGTTCGAGCGTTTAGGGATGAAGCAGGTCATGATTGTCCCACTCATGACCGGGAGCAAACAGAGAAGCGCGAGAGCGCGCACAAGCGACGTAGGTAGTTACGGTCACTGCGTAGGCTTTGCCTTTATCGACTATGCGCAGACAACTTCGCGGCCATCACAGGGCCATTACGCATTCGCCCTGGATATCGCGACCCAATGTGCCCTGGCGATCGAAAAAGACCAGATCCTGGCGGAGACGCGCAGGACAGCAGCACTGGCAACGGAGCATGCCAATATGCTCGACGCAGTCTTTAACGCCATGAATGAAGGTATCATCGTCCTTGACATGCAGGGAAAGGGCGTCATTAGCAACAAAACCGCCACACGATTTCTTGGTCTACCAGCTGACAAGCAATTAGCTATTGCTGCATTTTTGGATGAACACCCCACCTACACCCTGCGTGGCAGGCGCTTTAGCACTGAAGAATTTCCACTCTTGCGCGCCCTGCGGGGAGAAGAGATACACGGAGAACGATTTTTCACGAAACGTGCGGACAATTCGGAGCGCAGCGTTGAAGTAAACGTCGTGCCCCTCTTTGACAGTGATGCAGGTCAGATCGGTGTCGTAGGCGCTTTTCGTGATATTACCGAGCAGGTACGTGTTGAGCAGCGCATTCGCCGAGCGCTGGATACCATGCTTCACGCTGCCGAGGCCATTTCTGGCATGACCGACATCCAGGAAATAGCGCGCAGCGTACTAGCTATGACACTCACCGTGCTGAACGCTAAACGAGGTGTCGTCCAGCTTTACAACGAAGAAACTCAGTGCTTTACACCACTGCTCTCGACCGGCTTCAGCACAGGTACAGAGCAAGCATGGTTGGTGGAACAAAACGCCTGGCTTGCCCCCGAGTCAGGACATAGTTGTGGCTTTCGCGAGTTGTTACTGGAGGGACACGCCACCCTGGTGAACGCGGAACAGTGCCCCGAAGAGGCAGAAGCGTATCGTTTTAAGAACACCATGATTCTCGCAGCACCCATCACTCACAACAGCCATCTGCAAGGCGTACTGATGCTGGATCGCTCCTTAATGCCACAAAGCAAGCGAAACACGACACAGTCCCTTGCCCTGACCGATTTTAACATCTGGGATATCGCAGTCGTCGAGGGCATCGCACGGCTCGCGGGTCTGGCAATCGAGCAGGCGCGCTGGCAGCAAGAAGCCAAGATAGCGCGCAGCAATGAAGAGGTGATGCGCGAGGCCAATGCGCTGAAGGATGAATTCCTGGCCATTACTGCACACGAATTTCGTACCCCGCTGACGGTTGTGCTGGTGCATAGCCAGATGATGGCGCGCACACTTAAACGAGCGCCAGATGTTGTTGATCCAGTACTGCAAGAGAAGCTGCACGATAGTCTCTCGACCATAGAGACACAAGCCCACCAGTTGACCAATATTGTGAACACATTTTTGGAAGTAACCCGTCTGAATCGCGGTCAGATTACATTGAGTCTGGAAGAGATCAGCCTGGAAATTATCGTCAAACAGAGCGTAGAGAACCATGCCGCGACCTCGCCAATACATCATATCAGCTATCACATTACCCAGAGTGACACCCCTTATTTTGTCAGAGGCGATAGCGCCCGACTACAGCAAATATTCGCCAACCTGCTACAGAACGCCATCAAATATAGTCCACTGGGAGGACCTATCACCATCTTCCTCTCTCAGAGACAGGAAAAAGATGACAAGTATGTCGAAATACGCATCCAGGATCGCGGCATAGGCATTCCACCGGATGCACAACCACATCTCTTCGAGCGCTTCTATCGAGCGCCAAACAGCATAGGCAGTAAAGCGAGAGGGGTGGGATTAGGGCTGTATGTCGTTGCAGAATTTGTGCGTTTACATGGTGGCACCATCCACGTTGAAAGCAGTGGAGTAGTTGGAGAGGGAAGCTGCTTTATCGTTACCCTCCCACTAAAGTCAGAACAGTTAGAGCAGTTCACCCAATAGGATGACATAGTTAAAAGAAGTTTTCATCGCCGCCGTGGAACTGAGATGGATAGTAAAGCCTACCGCGGGCTGTAACGAGACATACTGCACCACGGCAGGACCAGGATTGCTTGTCAGCGTAACAAGCACAATAGCCGTAGCGGTGATATGGGTATTTTCAAGCGTGACATCGCGCTGTCCAGCTTCAAAGACGCCGGAGCCAGAGAGCGTTTCTCGTGGATTTTTGAATACATGTAGGCGTTTTTCTGTAGCAGATATAGCGGGTAGCCTCATGCTGCTATCTTGCGTATCGAGACGATAGAAATCCAGAATAGGGAAACCAGGATTGGGAGTTGTCGGAATACTCATAGAAATGTCCAGCGACTGCATATCAGATGTCGACGCCTGCGCATTTCCTTCATGATGGCCATCGGGCAATACCGTTTGGACTACCTTTCTCCGCTCGGACCCACTAAGCGCCTCTTTCTCCCGTAATTCAATCGCTGGCCCTGGCGCTGTTTCCAGGCGAATTTTTGTGGGTCGGCTATTTACTTTACTTGTAGCAGGCAGCATTTGCGACTCATTAGAGACTGCGCGGCTTTGCCGAGGAGTGGACGATGCAGTAAGGTGAGAGGCAGTGGTAGTTGGCAATTGTGGCGACGATGGCGCAGGGGACGCGACCTCCGGCTGTATATCATTACTACGCGCCGCCATTGCTGAGGTACTGCGGCGGCCAAAACGAGCAAATATACCTGTTTTTTGCCCTTTATCCACTTTCTGCTCTTCACCCGCTTGAGAAGACTGAGAGGTGGGTAGAACACGTACCACGGGCATAGGGCTGGACGGCATAGTCAGACGCGGCGAGATAACCTTCGCGTGCTGAGAGGTCTGTAAGGAAGCGCCATGCATGTCAGAATCTACGGGATCTAGCAGATCTTGTTGTAGTTTATTACGTTCATCAAGCAACGTTTCTTCAACTGATGCAGAGAGATCGAGCCTTTCGCGCGAGAAGCGCGATAGCCATTTCCGCTTCGTCGGTTCACCACGTTCATTTTGTAGAGACATATCTCACCCCAAACAATACAAATTTCGCTGTACGATAATACGATACACTGTGGCATACACAGAGGCAGTATAGCATATCAGTTATTTAAGGCTAGCTTGATAGCACATTCTGGTAGAGACAGGTACCAGACATGGCTATTTAGGAGTTTTTGGAGGAAAAAGATCAAATTCTTGCGTGCTACAATGGAAGTCGCTACAATAGCATCTCAAGCAGCCAGGGCGCTCACCCAGATTGATCTCACTGACGAGGCCGATGGCGCGCTGTTGAGCTATAACGCGAACGCGGATCTCGAAGGCCCGATCGCCATTGTTAATAATCCCATCGGGCAGGGCATCACCAAAAGCTCGCTCAACGTCTTCTTCAACAACCTGGATAAGGCCATCGGCTAAGCCAGGCGAAGCTGATCGGTGAGGATGAAGCGGACAGGGATACGACCTCAGGGCGGGATCGCGCGGGGCGAGAAGCCTCCTAAAGATCGACCCCACCTGAGGCAAGAAATGGGCGAGGTTGATGCTATGGGTGTGCTCCACCGCCTGGAACAAACAGCGCCTTGACATAGCCGCGCAATGGCTCAGTCGCGCCAAATTGCCCCCAGAAGCCAATATAGCCATCGGGACGAATCAGGACCAATCCTCCTTGCTCGGCTTCATAACGCTGGTGCAGTTCACCAGTTTCGTCATGCAGGATCTGGTGTGCCTCTTGTTCCAATCCAGAGGTCGCTTTCTCGGTCACCAGGTAGGCCTCAATCGTCTCCTGATACCCACCAGAGAGTAGGGCCACGATCTCACCCCATTGTCGCTCGACCGCTGCTGCTTCCTGATGGGCCGCGAGCATGAGCAGGATCGAGCGTTGGCTGTTGAAGATCTCGAAGAGGGGCTGTGATTCTGCTCCTTCACGTGTTCGCACCAGGGCGTTGGGGGCGCGATCCCCAGCGCGCAGCGTTCCCTTTTTGTCGCGCTGATCGACGACGATGGGGCTAGGAGCATAGACGATGTTGAGCTCGGCGAGAGTTTCCGCCAAGCGGTGCGCGGAGGCCGGAAGCGACGAAAAGAGGATTGGGGCCAGCGCATCGCGCAGCGCCACGAGCAACGGATTGCGCGTCAGGGCCAGGTGGGTGGTGCGGTCGGTTCCGCGCAATAACGCTTCCCCCACCTGCTCGCGTTCCGCCTCATAGCTCTCTAGCAGGCGTGCAGATGCCTGTCCTTTCACCACCAGCGCGAGTTTCCAGCCTAGATTCAAGGCATCCTGGATGCCGGTGTTCATCCCCTGGGCTCCAATCGGCGAATGAATGTGAGCCGCATCCCCTGCCAGAAAGATCCGCCCAGAGCGATAGTGTTCGGTCCGGCGCTGATTCACATGAAATCTGGTGAGTTCCGCCGGCTCAGACGCACGCGCTCCCTGGGGACCGCAGGTATCAATGGACTGCTGAATTTCCTCCAGAGTGACCTCCCCTGTGGGGGCCTTGTCCGGCGCATAAGCAATCACGACGCGGTGCCGTCCGTCAGCCAGCGGGAAGTAGCCAATGAAATTACCCCGATGGAGAAAGGCGAAAATCTCATCGTAGGATAGGTCCCAGGTCAAGCGCACATTGCCCACCGCAAAACTCGCAAAACTCTGTTCAAAGGACGTCCCGGCGAAACTGAGTCCGAGCAGATGGCGTACCGTACTGTGGGCCCCGTCACAGCCGACCAGCCAGCCCACTCGAACGCGTTCGACCGCTCCATCAGGATGGCGCAACGCGGCCTCCACTCCCTGTTCGTCCTGCTTGAGCTGGACGAGCTCTCTCTGCCATTCAATGATGGCGCCCTGGCTCTGTAAGTATTCCGTCAGCACTTGCTCCGTCTCATTCTGTGGCAGCAGCAACACATAGGGATAGGGGCTCTCACGCAGGTGCTCTTTGAAGTCGATTCTGATGAGGCGCTTGCCCTCACTATAAATGCTAAAGAGAGAGGTCGTGAGTCCACGCTCGATGGCGGTGTTAGCCACACCCATCTTCGCCAACAATTCTAGCGTTCTCGCCTGGACGCCCACAGCTTTGGTCTGCTGCACGGCCTGCCCTGCGCTCTCGATAATGCGAAAGCTTATGCCACGACGCCGCAGGTCGCTCGCCAGTGTCAGACCAACAGGCCCCGCTCCAATGATCAACACGTCAGGGGTGGCAGCGGTCAGGGACACATTACTCATCTTCTTGAATCCTTTCGTGTGGTATCGGTGATCTTCACCTGAATGTGATCGCGATGGGAAATGTTTCGATGCGTCTCGGGTCCATTGCTCGGATCGCGATCACGTGTAGTTAGAGGAGATCAGCCGTAGCTGCTGGAATCCCCTCTACTTCCGCTCTACACTCTTTGGCAGTTTGACCGTTTCCTGATCATACTTCTCAAAGATTTCCTGGAACTTCGCCTGATCTGGCGGACCTGGAGGAAGGTGAGCCAGTTCTTCAAAGAACTGTTCATAGCCACCAGGTGTCATCATTCCCAAGATCCTGCCTGGCTGGTTTCCGACATTCTCGAACGCATGAGGCACATCACGAGGCACAAACACAAAGGTTCCGGCAGTCGCCATCACCGTCTGCGTGCCCATTTGAAAGAGGAACTCCCCTTCCAGGACGTAAAACGTCTCTTCGTGCTGGCGATGCACATGTGCCGGGGCCCCCGACTTGGGCCGGAACTCCCCTTCCAGCACCGCAAGGGGTCCCCCAGTATCCTCTCTGCCAGCCTTGATGGTCCAGAGATTCCCCAGGACATGAATGACCTTCCCTCCTCCAGGAGGAAGGACGATCCCATCTACAAATGAGCTTTTTCCTTCTTGCATGGGTCTCTTTCTCCCTTGCACTTGTACGTGGCTATCAAAACACGCCTTTTGCTTTCTTCCACAGAAGAGGAGGCATATCTTACTCTGTCTTCCGGGTGGAAAGCATATCCATCATATGATCAACAAACGTATCAATGGCACCTGGGCCAGGTACCTGGGGGGCTTGCATATTCTGCATGAGTCCATCCAGAAGAGCGTAGGTGAGTAAAGTACCCAAAAACATACGTGCTACTGTTGGCGGATCTATGTATTCTTGGACCACTCCATTGCGCTGTCCAGAGCGCAACAGCGTCAGGAAGTAGTTGAATCCCTGCTCTGGGACAGTTTGGCGAAACAAGGTCCCAAGCTCAGGAAAGCGCGGCAATTCAGCCACTATGAGACGAAGGATGGCCAG
>WNGQ01002008.1_pt1 | contig 37680 bp, 82 predicted proteins | sample 5407661 | NCBI WGS metagenome assembly WNGQ01 (sample SAMN13153382, study PRJNA577476) | soil metagenome | isolation source: 60 cm soil or saprolite under Garry oak tree replicate 2 | place: USA:California | collected 2016-06-15 | reverse complement strand
GCGGCCGGGCTGCCGGCCTCCGGGTGGGTCTACCGGCGCCGGGACGGCCGCGGCGGCCCGAACCAGCCGCATACGATCTCGCATTTGGCTAACGATTACCTGCATTCGCTCGGGATCGCGGCGACGCTGCACCAGCTCCGGCACCGGTTCGGCACCGAGACCTACCGGCACCGGCGGGACCTGCGGATGGTGCAGGAGCTGCTCGGCCACGCCGACCCGGCGACCACCGCCGGGTACGCCGCCTACTTCCAGGACGACGCCGCGGCCGCCGTCGAGGCGCTGCCCGTCCCTGGGCGCCTGCGGGCGGTGACCGGATGAGGGGTAGCGGTTACGCGGATGGTTTCACGGGAAACCATCAAGATCATCCGGATCGCCGATCCGAAGATCATCCGGCGGCGCGGTGCTCGAGATGCGGCGGCCCGAACTCCCGGGCGCCGCAGCGGTACTGCCCCGGCTGCCATGCGGCCTACCAGCGCGGCTGGCGTGCGGAGAACAGCCTGACCGCGTTCGAGCGGGCGGTCATCCGCTGGCTCCGGGAGCACGCACTCTGATGGCGGAGCGATGGGTAAAGCTGGACGCGGGGCAGCTGGCCGGGGCCCGTAGGCTGCGGTGGTTCCTGGCCGTGCTCGCCGCGGCGGTGGTCATCCTGGCCGTCATCGGCGCCGTCTAGTGCCCGTCGGCTTTCCGGCGCTCGGTGAGCTCGCGCCGTTCCAGGTAGGTGAGCCGTTCCTTGAACTCGGCGTGATCCTCGTTCTTATCCTTGACGATTTCCAGCAGGTGATCGGCGACCTGGCCGAGCTTGTAATGATCGCGGATCATGATCCCGGTCATGCCGAGCACGCCGGTGACTATTGCGGACAGCAGCACGACGATGATCTGGAAGCGCTCACCCGGTGACATGATTTCCCCGTGCTTTCAGTCCAGTGGCACTGAGCCGTTGTATTCCAGTGTTGACAGGATTGCCAGCTGGGTTGAGACGTCCACGTTCCCGTTGGCGTTGACAATCAGCGTTGGCCACGGGTCACCGTTAGTTACCGCCCGTCCGGTTTCCATCGTGAACCGCCGCACCGTAGCTGGCTGGTACGCATTAGGCAGCGCATTAGAGAAAGTGGTAACGGCAGCATTGGCACCGTTCGGTGTCACCTGAACGTCAAGTTCCAGTTCGTCGTCTAGCTTTATCCGGTACCGGCCCTTGGTGACCGTGTAGGCGAACAAGGTTCCCAGGGAAAACCAGAATGGCAGGCCAGGGGTAAGATTGGTTCCGGTGACATTACACGGAACAGGCAATCCCTGATATGAGAAGGGGTTGATAAACCGGAATGTGCCTGTTCCGGTGCCGCTGACGTTGAACAACTGCCCGCCGTTGTTGCCGCCGCCGCAATTAATGAAGGTAACGACTCCGGTAAATCCTGAGGCACCAATGATATTGAATCCGTGACTGGCGCCACCGGCGAATTCACCCTTACAGTTGGTAAACCGTGAATTGTTTCCGTTGGTGATCTTCCAGTCATCACCCGTATTGCCGGTGGCTTCGCAGTCTGTGAACCAGGAGTCTGCTAGCCCGGCAATCTCGACGCCGTTACCGCCGCAGGCCGAGAATTTATTGTCCGACACATGCCAGAAATCCGGCTGGGAGGTGCCGTCATTATGCGCGTACAACCCGTTTCCGGTGACTTTCCAGACTAGTACGTCAGTTATGCTGGCGCCGCCCCATGCGCCGTTAGCCTCGATGCCGTGCACTGTTCCCGCGGGCAGTGATGAGCCGTCAATGCTGAGGCATCGTATGTCGACGTTGCCCGACTGGACGGCGCCGGGGGATGCCATGAGGATAGCGGCAGAGCCGGCGAATCCGGCTACGGGCTTGATGATGGCGCCGCCGAATGCCAGGCCGCCTATTCCGTAGTTTCCGGTCGGGATGGCCATCTGCCGCATGTTCCCGCCGTTGAGGCCGGTAAATGATTTGATCAGGATCGGGGCATTGATGTAGTAGATGCCGCCCGGCTGGAGGTTGACCTGCCCGATCCCGGCCGAGGCGAGCTGGCCGTTTATCTTGGCCGTGTCGGTGGCCCCGGTAATATCGCCGGACGGGGTGATGACGTTTATCCCGGTGATATTCACGTTGATTCCCTGGAGCGCGATCTGGGTGGCGATCTGCGCGGGGGACGGGCTCCAGGAGCTGCCGCCCTCGGCGATCTGCATGATGGTGCCGGGGGCATCGGAAACGGCCCACAGGATGCGGCTGGTGTCCCGGGCGAGGCTGCCCAGGGGCGGGATGTCGATGCCGGTGGAATCACCCGGCCGCAGCGGCGAGAAGCCGACCGTGATGGTGGCGGTCAGGTCCTGGTTGATCAGCAGTACCGCGGAGCCGGGCTGCCCGGTGTCGAGCCGGTCCGGGCTGGTGCCGATGACCTGCTTGCGCATCGCGGGACGGTCATCCGTCGCCGGTCAGGTACACCGCGGTGACCGCGACCCGGCTGTTCACGGCGGCATTGGTCGCCCCGGCGTAGACCACCCCGGACTCCTGCACCGGGTAGGGCGCCGTGTTGGCCTTCGGGATCAGGGTGCCGGACGGGAACGGCCCGGAGCCGGCCGGGCCGAGCGGGACGGCGGCGAACTGGGCCCGGTAAATCGACGCGGGAGTGCTGAGCGCGATGGCCTGGATGCTCAGCGTCGCGCCGCCGGCCGGGACCACGATGGTCACCGCCGGCTGCGAGTAGATGCTGCCCGAGGAACTCCCGTTCATGGAGATCAGGACCGGCGTGGCGCCGAGGAACATCTGGAAGTTGTTGACCTCGGGACCGCCCGTGGTGCCGCCCAGGCCGACCGCCCACGCGACCGTATAAGTTCCGGCGGGCAGGAAAGCCGAGGTGATCACCTGGCCCGCGCCGGGGGCGTTCGCCTGGGCGTTGGCGTTGATGCTGGCCGCCGAGGGCCCGGCGGCGTTGCCGGGGGCCTGCGCCTGGCCCAGGGTGCCGGTCAGCACGATGTCGTTGTCGAGGGCCTGGATCCAGGCGCAGTGCCGGTCATCGGACTGGGGCAGGATGGGCTGCGCCGGCTCGGCGGGGGTCAGCACGATCGTCTGGAACACCGTCCGGTACCGGCGCCGCGGCGTGACGTCGTGAACCCTGACCGGATCATATGAGCCGGGCACGGGCCCGGGGCCGTAGCCGGGATCAAAATCAGTGGTCATAGCACTGCCACCGCCCCTGCCTTCTTTGCCACCGCGGTGGCGATCGGCACCGCGCGCGTGATCCTGGCCACGCCGACCGCGATCAGGATCAGGCCGAGCACAACCTGCCCGGCCCGGATCCACGTATTAGCCTCGGTCAGCCGGCCGAGGAAATCGCCGATGGCGGCCACGCCGGATAGCGGACTGGGTACCTTGATCTCCCCGACTTTCCGGTCTTTCTGGGCTGGCGTCATCGGCCCGGTTACGCTCGTGATCGTTATCCCGGGCTTTTCCGCGGCTGCCTTCGAGCGGGCGGTGCTGCCGTCGGGGGCCTCCAGGTAGACGACTCCCGGCACGGGATTGCTGCCGGTAAATCGTCCTGCAGGTGATCCCTGGGTGGTATAGCGCACTTCCCACCAGTCGTCAGGCGGGACAGCCTGTTTCCCGGGCGTGCCCGCGGGCAATGGCAGCGGCATGCTTATCAGCCTTTCAGCCTAGTAGCCGACGTAGCCGGGCAGCGGGCCGGACGGGGACCATCCGGGCACCCGGGACGGGCTGCCGTACCGGGCCCTGATGTAGGACAGGCCCCATTTGATCTGGGTGGCCGCGTTCGTTTTCCAGTCCGGGCCGGCGGCGGCCATCTTGGTGCCCGGGTTGGACTGCGGGATGCCGTAGGCGTGGTTATACGGGTCGGACGGGACGTTGGCGGCCGTGGCCGACCACCCGGATTCTTCCTCCCAGCCCGATTCGAGGCAGGCCCAGTCGTCGCCGGTCCAGCCGTAGGCGGCGGCCATCATCCGGCCCAGTGCCCTGTTCGCGTCCGGCGAGCCGCCGCCCGCCGAGGGCAGGCCCGGCGGGGTGCCGCTGCCCGGGCCCGTGCTGCCCGCTGTGCCGGTGATGGGCGTGACCGGGGGCCCGGACGGGGCGCGGCCGCGGATGATGTCCTGGGCGGCCTGGGGGATGCTGTAGCCCTTGATGCCGGCGAACGCGAGCAGGGCGCCGGCCGTGATCGCGGCCAGCGCCGGGCCGTCCACCTCGCCGGCCATCCGGGCTCAGCCGGCGGGCGCGGAGGCGTAGTCGCCGATGCTGGTCACGCTGGCGCCGGCGGCGGGCTGGTAGGCCTGCGGGGTCAGCGCGATCTGCCCGTTGCCGGGGCTGGTCATCATCGCGTGCCGGTAGGACAGTTCCTCGGCGATGATCGCGGCGCCGCCGAGGATGGTGATGTTCGGGTCCTTGGCCAGCAGGGTGAGAGCGGCCACCGCGACGACCGCGGTCCACCCGGCTTTCTTGACAGCGGCCTGCAGGTTGCCGTCGTTGGGCGGGGTGGCGTGCACGTCGGCGACCGGGCCGACCTTCATGTTGTAGATGCCGAGCACCAGGGCGACGGTGGCCAGGGACGCGATGATGCTGTTCTCGCCGGATAGCCGCGGCTTCAGGTCCATCAGGTTTTCCTCATTTCGGTAGCGCCACCTTGATGTCGGGCACGGGCAGCGGGGTCCCGGATCTCTTCGTCGTGACCGAGACGGAGGCCTCGTTCGAGTAGCCGGCGCTGTTCGCCGGCAGGGCCAGCACCCGGACCTGGTAGCTGGTGCCCTCCTTCAGGTCATGCAGGGTCACCGCCGGGCCGGTGACCTCGGTGGTGCTGACCCGGGCCCCGGCGCGGGTGACGGTCACCCGGTAGCCGGCGGCGTTCCGGGCCGGATGCCAGGACGCGTCGGCCTGGGTGTAGCGGGCGGCGGCCTTCAGCCCGGTGACCGGGTTGACCGCGTAGACCTTCCCGCCGGCGGCCGGGCCGGACAGCCGGATCGCGGGCGGGAACCCGTCGGCGCCCGATACCGGCGGGTAGCCGGCGATCGCGATCGCGTCGGAGATCAGCGAGTGCGCGGCCGGGTCGAGCGGCTGGCCGGTGACGTAGGCGCCCAGGTCGGCGCCGACGGTGACCGGGTCCCGGTTCTCGGTGCCGGTCAGGTACGCGGCCGCGTACTGGGACCAGGCCGCGTTCGAGGCGAACGGCGGCCCGCTGCCGGTGCCGGTGACGTCCTGCGTGCCGCCGCCGGTGCCGCCGGTGATGTCCGTGGTCCCGGCGGCGAAGCCCTGCGCGGCCAGGTCGCCCGGGGTACCGGGGCAGAACCCGGTGGCCGGGTTCAGCACGGCGCACACGTTCCCGTCCGGGTCGGTGACCGTAACCGCCGCGGCGCCGGCGGCGCCGTGCTTGCGGTAGTACATGATCACGAACACGCCGGTGATCGCGACGCCGGCCAGCACGTAGGTCTTCCTGACCTTCCCGACTCCCGGGACGGCGACGCTGCCGCCGGCCGGGGCGGGGGCGTCCATCAGGCCCACCATCCGGCGGCGGCGGGGCCGCCGGCCTGCGGGACGGTCAGGGTGGCCGGCTCGGGCGGCGGCTCGTATGAGCTCGGCGGCGTTGTATTGATATCGCCGGCGTCGCGGAACTGCCCGTCGGGCACCGGGCCCTGCACCGCGTCGGCCGGGACGAACCGGCCGGCGGTCTGCGGGACGATGAACGGCCGCTCGGCCGGGTCCAGGAAGAACATCGGCTGCGGGTCGGTGGCCACGATCCGGGTCCGGTGCCCGGCGTCGAACCCGTACCGGTTCCGCAGGTCATAGCCCTGGGTGGTGTCGCGGCCGCCCATGGCCCGCAGCTGCCCGGCGACCGGGTCGAGCACGTTCTCGCCCGGGTCATTGGATGACCAGATGTCGAGCTGCGGCTCCGCGACGCCCTCGAGGCCGACGTGCCGGTGCAGGGCACCGAAATCCTGGGCGTGGATGACCGCGGAGTTCTGGTGCATCACGTCGAGGTCACCGGACGGCGCGTAGGAGCCGGCCCGGCCCGGCGCCGGCGCCGCGTGCCCCATCGGGGTCTGGTCGGGGTCGGCCAGGGTGCCGGGCAGTCCCCAGGTGCCCTCCAGCAGCACCACGTCGGGCGGCGCCGCGCCCTCGGGCCCGAATCCGGTCTGCACCTGGGACGGGGCGGCCGTGGTGACGTCCAGGCCGTGCGCGGGGTCGGACGGGCCGCCCTGGTCGGCGAGGGCCACCTCGCCGGTCTGCCCGGCGGTGATCGCGCCCGGGAACCCGCGGCCGGCTATCCGGTCATACAGGCCGGCCATGATGCTCAGGCCCGGCCGGTGATCGCGGTGCGCTCGGTGCCGGACACGAATTTCTCCGCGCCGCCGAACGCGGTGGCCAGGCCCTTGCCCTGGGTGGCGACCAGGTACAGGGCGCCCAGGCCGATCAGCCCGCCGAGCCATTTCTGGATCACGTTCACCGTGATGCCTTCTTTCCGCCGAAGATGGCCGCCGCGTTGGCCAGCGGCGTGGGGGCGTTGCCGAACGGGACGACCAGCACCGTGATCAGCGCCAGCCACGCCAGCCCGGTCGCGAACGCCGGCGCGACATGCTCCAGGCCGGCCAGGGCCAGCGCCAGCCCGGCCGTCGCCGGGATCAGCCGCCAGTTGAAGACGACGCCCTTCTCATGCAGCACGGGGGCGAACAGGACCTCGTTGACCGCGGTGATCCCGCCGGTGGCCAGCACGATCCCGGTGGACCGGGCCATGGTCAGATGACGGGCAGCTTGTCGAGCCCGGGCAGCGCCCGGACCCGGCCGGCCAGCACGACCCCGGCGAGGAACACCAGCGCGTACGGCAGGTACTTCTTCATCGGCTTCTCCTCGTGAATCGCGATACGCGAATCGCTACACGGCTCTGGTCAGGCCAGCGGCCACACGCTGGTCACGGGCACCTGCCGGTCCCCGATGGCGACATGCGTGGGATGCGCCCCGGCGTACTCGTAGCGGTCGCCGTTGGCCAGGAACGCGACGTGATCGGGCTTGGGCGGCGGTTCCTCGTCCTGCTTATGGGCCGGCACCGGCGGGACGTCGGCCTTGGCTGCCTTCTTGACCAGGGCGTCGAAGTCCTTCTGGCTGATTTCCGGCATCATGCCTCCTGTCTGGGCCGGGCAATGGCGGCTGCGCGGGCAGCTGCTCAGGCCACGACCTGGGAGAAGTCGTTGCCCCGGGGCACGACGTAGTTGGCGGTGATCCACAGCACCCCGGCATTGCCGTAGGTGCCGCGGATCTTGTACGTGTTGCCGGTCTTGGTCCGCTGGTAACGGCGGCGGGCCTCATCGCCGGGACTGATCCCGACGTCGCGGGTGAAGCCCATCACGAAGACGCCGTTCTCCGCGCCGTTGGCCGCGTCCGCGGTAAGGGAGATCAGGTCGTAGTCCCGGCCCATCTTGTTCTTCCACGTCTTCTTGTACAGGTTGCGGGTCCGGGTGGTGCCGAGCGTGACCTGCTGCGGATCCGGCCAGTCGGCGTCGCCGTTGGCCCGGGACGTGCCGGCCCGCAGCAGCTTGAAGATGATGTTCCGGTAGCCGTTGCCGATGCCGTTGGTGATCAGGCTGGAGTGGGTGCCGGCCGGGATGGCGGTGTCCTCTTCCTGCTTCCAGTACTGCAGCGTCCCGGGCGAGGGGGGCGCCGAGCTCACCGGCCGGCCGGACAGGGCCATCGCGGCGACCGGCTCGGTGTAGGAGTCCTGCACGGTGAGCACCCGCACGGTGCCCAGCGTGGTCGGCGCCGTCGAGTACACGTTCGCGGAGGCCGCCAGGGTCAGCTCGACCCGGTAGATGCTGTTTTCCGACCGGTTCTCCACGGTGCCGAGCGCGTCCGCCGTGGAGATCTCCAGCGGCAGGTAGAGGGTGAAGTGGAAGCTGCCGCCGGTGCCGCCGCCGCCGGTGACGGCGGTGAAGGTGATGTCGCCGCGGCAGTCACCGCGGGCCTGGTAGGCGCCGAACTTGTTCGTCGTCGACCAGTCGTAGCCGTTCATCGGCCCGAAGATCTGCTCGCCGCCCGTGTCCCTGAACAGGACGGTGTCGACCGCCGACATCGGGCCGTCTTCCTTGAAGGCCACGGTGGCGGCGTTGCCCGCGGTGACGCAGTCGAACTCGAACCAGATCCCGCGGCACCACCCGTCCGGCTCGACCTTCACGTCCGGGAACCGCTGCGCGCCGGCGGTCATGGTCAGCGTCTGGTCGTAATCGGAGGCGTTCTCGGTGCCGAGCACGCCGACGGGGAACGGCCAGGGCACGGCGGGCGGGGCCTTGTCCTTGCCCTGCGGCGGGGCGGGTGCCGTGACGGTGGGTGGTGCCATCTGCCTACTCCCTGTATCCGAGGGCGACGGGCAGTGCGACCCGTCCGGTCATGGCGGCGAGCTGCCGCTCGACGTCTTCGGCGTTCAGCCGGGGGATCACCTCGAGGCCGCCGTTGCGCTCATCTCGCTGCGCGGGCGCGATCGCGGCGGCCTGCCGCTGCCACCGCATCACCGACTCGGCCTCGCAGACGCTCATCGACGGGGCGGCGATCTTGATATAGCAGTACCAGCGTTCATCGTGATGCTGGTGGGTGACGGCGGCGGCCCGGTCGTCATACAGCACCCCGTCGGAGGCGCCGTCGGCGAGCGCGACCGCGATCACGCCGCGGCGGGCGCCGGCGGCCCGGTGCAGGTTGTACCAGTCGGCCAGCCGCTTCGCCGCGTCGGAGTGGCCGCCGCCCCCGGTGCGGGCGTACTTGCAGCCGTAGTCGTGGCGGATCAGCAGCGGGCTTCCCACCGCGGCGCCTCCCTGCAGCCGGGGGAGAGCCGGGAGGCGGGCGTCACGAGACCCGGGGGCCGGTTCTCACCGCCTCCCGGGTCTCTCGTGACAATGCCAATGCTAACAGGCTGATAGCAGAATGGCGGAACTCAGAGGCCGACAATGCACATGTACGGGCCGTCCTTGCGGATGTACAGTTTCTCCGAGATGTTTTTCATTCCGTAAGGCGTCTGTACCCGGTGTTTTCTGAGGCCCGCGACGATATCGGCGACAAAGCCGGCGTCGATCCCGCCGATATCGGCGAATCGTTTCCTGTTTTCCGGCATCGGATCCTGGCCCAGCACGATGTGCACCGGCGCGTTATACGCGAATGTGGTCAGGCTGCCGCCGCCGCGGGTCCCGGATGGTTTCTGGCTGGTGAGCCACAGCCCGGCGCCGTTCGACCCGCCGGCGGTGAGGATCTCCTCCGCCTCCGGGTTCAGCCCGAGCAGCACCAGCAGCAGGTACGCGTCATCGGCCAGGGTGATCGAGGAGCCCTCGCGGAACTGGTGATACAGCGCCTGGCGGAAGGCCTTCGCCAGGTGCTCGCGGTTGGCCTGCACCGGGACGTTCTTCAGGTGCCGGGGCCACAGCACGTGACCGCGCGGCTTGTCCTGCCAGGGGAACCGGGCCGGCGGCGGCCACCGGTCGGTGATCTTCAGATTCAGCCGCCCGGCCCACAGCCGGGTGGGCGGGTCGACGCTCTTGGGCATGCAGGACGCCACGGCCAGCTCCGGGTGCTGTGCCATGGCGACGTCCAGCATCTGGTAGGCGAGCTGCGTCTTGCCCTGCTGCGTCGGCTCGAAGAATGCGACGTCCTCGCCTGGCTCGTAATCAAAGTAACAGGCCAGGAATTCTTCACGCGGTATCTCGGCCAGCCGCACCGGAGGCCTCCCGCAGCACATCCCGCAGCGACGTGAAAGACCCGTCGGGCTCCCGGAGCCGGAATGAGATGATGCCCCGGTCCGCCGCGGCTTTCAGCAGGCACGGCGCCGCGGTCATCAGGACCACCATGGTGGCCAGCTTCATCACCGGCGTCCGCGGCCGCACGAGGTTGACCATGACGTGGTCCAGGACCAGCATTCCCGCGACCGCGATCGCGACATCACCCGGGTTGTCGACCGCGAACGTCGCCATGCTGGCGATCGCGGCGGGCAGCTCCTGGCGCAGCCGCTCGAGCCGGGCGCCCGGGCCCCGGGCGTCATGGCCGGCCGCCCGTGCGGGCCCGGGCACGTCCCGGGGGATTGTCATGCTCACGCCGCCTCGCTGTCGTCCTGGCCGGCCAGGCCCATCGCCTGCAGCTGCGCGGCCATGAACTCCTCCATCATCGCGTCGTTGGCATCCGCGGCCGCGGCGCGGGCCTCCGGATCCCTGGCCAGCCGCCCGCAGCCGGCCGCCAGCGGGATCGCGGTCACCGCCACCCCGATCACCCAGGACCAGGACCCGTCACCGGCGAGCTTCTCAACATAGCCGCGGACCGCCGGGTTCTTCTGCGCGGCGACGTTCCAGGCCTCCACCATGCCGGGCATCGCCTGCCGCCACACCGCCGCGTACGGCCGGGCGTCCGGCAGCGGCAGGATCCACAGCTTCCCGCCGCGCAGCGCCGAGCCGGCCAGCCACACCGACATGCCGAGCCCGGTCAGGTCCTCCCGGTAATCCGGGCCCCCGGCCCCCGGCGTGCTCTCGGAGGCCGGGGGAGCGCTGGTGACCCGCGGCGCGTCGGGCTTCTTCCCGCCGCGGCCCGGGCCGGCCGGCTTGATCCGCGGCCGCCCGTTCCGGCCGATGCCGTGCGGCGCCAGCGGCGAACCGTCCTCTGCCCGGCCGTGCGGCGCGTCAGGATCGGCCGAGACGGCCTGCCGCGGCGGCGCCGGGTACGACGGCTGCCCGGGCGCCGGCGCGGCGCCGGCGTCGGCCTGCAGCGCGTTCCGGAACTCCTGCTCGACGTCCGGTGCCTCGATCGTGGCCGCGGTCATGGCGCATTGCCTCCGTCCGCGAAGATGATCTTCGTGCCGTAGTCGGCGTGGCCATGGACCTTCTCGAAATCCTCGTAGCTGGCCCATACGGAATGTGACCGGTAGGCGGTCAGCCACCGGATGACGACGGTGCCGTCAGAGAAGATCACGCCCTCATAGTCGGGCGCCACCCCGAGATGCGAATAGCCGTGCTCGCGATAGCCCTCCGGTGGCTGCGGCCGGTAGCCGGCGAAACAGCGCGGATAGACGTACGTCCGGGTCCGGGTGGAAGTCATGCCGCAATCGCCGGCCTCCGTCCGCGGACGGCCAGGACGACGGCCAGCAGCGCGACGCACAGCGCGACCGCGGCGATGCCCGCGACGGCGCCGATGGCCTTCGCGATCATCTCGGTCGACGCGGTGACCCTGCCCGCGGCGGCGTGCACGGCGTCCCGCGTTTTCTTCAGCCCGACCACGGCGCCCTCCCGGAAATCATCAGCGCTGAGTTTAACATTGCGGTGAATGATCGAGGTGATCTATGGGACAGCGGCCGGCCGGGGCGAGGTACCCGCATGCGACCACCGACGTGCGGGACGCCGATCACCGGTTCTGCCCGGTCCTGGACGCGGTGCGCCGGCGTGTCGAGGCCGGGAAGGAGACCTGGGGAGTGCCGCATCCGATGCCGCCGGTGCCGGATGAGGCGGCCGCGCGGGACGCGGTGGCCGGGCTGTACCGGGCCCGCAATCACACCGGCCTGAAACGGGGGCCGTGCGGGCCGCGGCCGCTGTCGGTCCGGGCGACCTGCGCGCCGGGCAGTGACGGCTGGATCGTGACGGTGCAGGTGTGGGACCGGGCGACCGCCAAGAGGGAAATCGCGCGCCGCGTCCGCGACGGCGAGACACTGGCTTACAACGTCCTGAGAGAGGATCCCTGATGTCATTCTGTCCCGAGTGCGGAATCGACCACCATGCCGCCGAGCGCGCCGAAGCCGATGCGGCAAAGGCCGAGACTGACCGGGCGGTGGAAATCGCGCGGCTGGAAACGAAACGCGACATCGAGGTCGCCCGCATTAATGCCGGGGCCGCGACGGCGATCAGCGAGACAGAGGCCGAGGCCGACGTTGCCCGCGCGGAGGGAATAGCCGAGGGAATGGAAACGGTAATCGACTCCGCGGCACCTGATGCCCCGGAGCCCGGAGGCGATCCTATTATCGTTACCGAGCCCGCGCCGGAACCGGAACCGGAATCGGAACCCGTTCCTGATGTGCCGCCGCCGCCGGAGGCCGGGCCCGTTGCCAGGCACGGCAAATCAAAGGGCTGGTTCAGCAACTATTCCTGATTTAAGTACCGGGCCGCGCCGTTAAACAATGGCCCGGGCGGATGAATAGCCTTTCGCGTGCGTATTATTTTACGCCGAATTTGGCGCACGCTCGTTTTATTTGATATATGCTCGCGGGGCATGAGCCATCATGGCATCAGGCTGCGGATCGGAACACCGGACGGGCCGATTCTCGATCTCGATAGCGACGCCCTGTATTTCGTGGCCATGTTCGGCGGCGAGAAGATCCACGAGATTCTGCGGACTGCCGAGGGCCTGGTGATCACGGCCGAGCCGGTCGAGCTGCCTGATGATTACCCGGACGACGAGGACCTGGACGACTAGACCAGCGGCCAGGCGATCGCGCGCAGCTCGGCCTCGATCTGGCCGCTGTGCCAGTCCCGCGGGTACCACAGCCGCCAGGCCGCGCCGCCGGCCAGCAGCATGTGCTGCCACCGTTTCTGCTCCTCGGACAGCCGGTATCCGGGGCCCTTCAGCTCGGCGAGGACCTGGCCGCGCGGCCCGGCGATGAACAGGTCCGGGAACCCGGGCCCCACGTCCCGCCGCGGATCGGCCGAGTGGAACGCGAGCAGCTGCAGCTCGCGGGCCAGGCCGAGCACCCAGCCGAGCAGCTCGGCCTCGCTCACAGGTCGCGGGCCCGGGCGACGTCGGCCTGCACGGCGCACCATCGCCACGGCGCGGCCGCGTCCGGCCGGTGCCGGTTGACCAGCCCGTCCCGGTGCAGCCCGGCCAGGACGCCGCGGACCAGCGGCAGCGGCGCGCCGAGCTCGGAGGCGACCTGTTCCTGCCGGCGGCAGCGTGTCTGCAGGTGGGCGAGCACCCGGGCGCGCAGGTCCGTCATTGCCGTGTTCCCTTCCAGCCGTGCTGCTCGCGGATCGCCGCGGCCGGGCCGGCCGGGTCGGCCCAGTTCGCGGCCGCGGCCGCCATCCGGTCGCGGCGGGCCTGCTGGGCGGCGCGCAGCTGCTGCCGGCCGACGGCGCGCTGCAGGGACCGGGCCAGCACCGGCCGGCGCCGTTTCCACGGCAGGTGCTCCTGGCCGGGCTCGAGCCAGAGGGCGAGGCGGGCGCGCAGCCATGCGGCCGGGTGCTTCACGCGGTCGAGCCGGCTGCGGTGCCGGGCGCCGTCCGGGTCGTGGTTGATCGCCCATAGCAGGTCCGCCGGTGTCCACCCGGCAGTGATGAACACCGCGGCGAGGTGGGCACACCACCCGTCGGTGATGCCCTGACCTGGCCCTTTGCGCATCTGGTCGGCCATCGCCGGCAAGGAGCCCGGCCGGGAGGCCGGACCCTTTTCCCCAGCCGCGCCAGCCCCACGCGCGGGGTCTGTACCAGCTCCCTTCGGGAGCCGGGTAGGGGGGCCAGTTACCGGCGTGACCGGAGGCGGCGGCGGCAGGACCTGTTTTTCGCGCGGCATGGTGAGCACGTACACCGCGGCGGTGTTGACCGCGTCCGCTTTGATCAGGGCCGGGGACGTGCGCATGCCGTCCAGCTCCGGCGTCGACCCGGCGACCACGCAGCCCAGGTAGCCGTGCGCCTGCATCCACCGCCGGCACCGCTTCCACGTGCTGGCCGAGATGCCGAGCTCGGCGCAGAGCTGCTCGCGGGGGCAGCTCACGGTCATGTCTGTCCACCGGGCCGAGCGGACCAGCCGCCGCCACACCTCGCGGATGTTGTGCGCGTAATCCGCGCGCAATTCCGTCAGGGCCGGGTCGGCGGGCAGCGCTAGCAGCGCCTGCGGCTGGGACCGGAGGCGGCGCGATCCGGGCGGGACGGCCCGGGCGATCTCAGCGCGGCCCGGGTTTCTCATGCCCGCTGCTAGACAGCTCACAAGCTGTTCGCCAGTTACGGGCAGTCCTGGCCAGCTTGACAATCACGTAGGACAACAACAACGGCACGGCAGCCCAGGTGAACTGCTCCCACGCCTGCATCCGGCCCCCGGCGATCAGGGCAATGATCGCCGTGACGGACCCGCCGGCGATCGCCGCGCAGCAAAACCGCAGCATCAGCAGGTTCTTCATCCGGGTGGCTCCGGCGGTTCAGCCGGCGTTCCCGGTGCCGGGGGTCCGAGGATCACGTCGCTGCAGGCGACGACCCGGACCCTGTGCCCGGTACGGACCACGTGGCCGGCGGCGGCCTCCTCGGCGACGCCGGCGGGCTCGCCGGGGCGCTGGGCGGCGCGGAACTCGCACTCCTGGCAGGCGGCCGTGACCGGGCGCAGCGTGAACTCGCGGGTCAGCGGCGGCGGCCCGGTCCCCTCCGCCGGGCCGCCGCCGTCAGCCACCGTCATGGGGCCGGCGGGACTTGAAGAAGGACGGGTGGCCGTGGTGCTTGCGGTGGCTGCCGCGCGGCGGCCGCGGCCGGGCGGGCGGCGGCGGGCCGCCGGGCGGCAGCGGCTCCCAGATCACCATCGCCGCGGTGATCACCTTCACCTGGTGGCCCGTGCCGGCCACGTGCGCCTTCGCCGCGAAGGTGACCTGGTAATCCCGGCCGGCGGCCTGCCACGCGCACTCGAAGCAGCCGCCCTCCGTCGGCAGCACCTGATACCGTCGCGCCGGCCGGACCTCGCCGGCGGCGAGCTGGGCGGTCACGGCAGTTCCAGGATGCGGGTCATCAGCATGTCGGCGGACATCCCGGCGGCCGCGATGCCGATCTGATTCCGCTCCGACCGGGACTTGCCGGGCAGCGCCCTGGCCAGGTAGACGCCGAGCAGCTCGTGATTCCGCATCCGGGCCAGCCGGCGGATCGTGTAGGGGGGCATTCGGTACCTCGGATTCCCGAAACAAAAGTTCGATAGAAGTCAGGCGGGCAGGGTGAGCTGGCCGGGGATCTGGGCGGCCCGGTCGCCCGGGCGCGCCAGCAGCTCGTTCACCAGGCCGGCCGGGTACAGGAACCGCCCCGGCGGCAGCCGCACGAACGTCAGCCGGCCGGCCCGGCGCCACCGGTCCACCGTCGCTCGATTCACCTCGAAGAAGACGGCGATCTCGGTGGCCTTGTAGAAATCGCCGTCCTGCCGCCGCATCACCGGCGCGCTCACGACGCCCTCCGGCGGCCGTAATGCCGGAGGTGGCCGATATGCCACAGCCGACAGAAATCGCACTGGTAGACGCCCAGATCGCGGGCGCCGCGCTCCGCCCGCAGCTTCCCGCGGGCCCGCTCCGCCGCCGCCTTGCTGGCATGCCCCTGCTTGCCCGTGCACGACCGGCGCTTTGTCCCCCGCGCCGTCACGACACCCTCCGGACCCGGCCCGGGCGCTCGTCGATGAGGAAGCCCAGCTCGTTGACGGCCACGCCGAGCATGTCGGCGATATGACGCAGATCGTCGAGAGTCAGCTTTATGCGGCCCTTCAGCAGGCGGTTAAGCCGCGAGGAACTCCAGCCGAGCCGCGCGGCCAGCTTCTCCTGAGTCAGCTGCTGGCGCGTCATCTGGACCTTGATCTCCATGATCACGAGCTCGTTGAACGTCTGTTCCTGGGGCTTGCGTGGCGCGTTTGATGCCATGCGAAGGAAAGATACCGGTATCCGAGAGATTTTCGCAAGGGGATCCTGTACCGGTCGACGGGAAATCCTCTACGCTAGGCGCATGAATCTTGCAGATACCGATGTACGGGGCCTCGTGGCCGCGGAGGTCCGGGCCGAGCTGGCCCGGCAGCGCATCTCAATCCGGCAGGCAGCCTTCCGGCTCGGCTGGGGCCAGGCGACGGCGTACCGCCGTCTGACCGGCGAGGCGGCGCTCGATGCCGGGCATCTTCACCAGCTCGCGCAGCTGCTCGGTGTACCGGTAGCGACGTTCTTCGAGACCGCCGGGGTCAGATGTCCAGGCATCTTGCCCCCCGCCCAGTATCGCGCATCCGGTCCCGTGCGGTGGGCGGCATGAGCGCGCTGAACGCCGCTGCGAAGGCTGCGCTCAAGGCCCACGGCGTGAGCCAGGCGGAATGGGCGCGCCGCAACTTCTCCAGCGGCCGGTGGGGCGGGGACGCGTGCGGCTGCCCCGATGACCGCTGCATCGGCTACCACCACGACGACGCCGGCGACTGCGGATGCCTGCCGGCGCTACTGGCCGACCCTCCGGCATGGATGTCGGTGGCCGGCGCGGCGCGCGGGAGAACGGCATGACCGCCGACGACCAGCTGACCGATGCGCTGGCCGGCTGGACATCCGAGGACCACGAGCGCTGGCGGGCCGAATGGGACGAGCGGCAGCGGCAGCTCGAGGTGCGCTGGGAGGCGCTGTACAGGCTGTCCGAGAAAGACCGGCACGTTCTGCTGCGGCTGACGCTCATGGATCCGGCGGCGGCCGCCAAGTTCGACAAGGCCGCCGCCATGCGCCTCGCGAAGCCCCCCGCAGGGCACCAATTCGACCGGCCGGATGTGCTGCTCGAGATGCTGCGCGAGATCGGCCCGGCATGACCGGCGGCCTGGAAGACGCGGTATTCGAGGAGGCGGTCCTGGCTCAGCTCCAGGACCTGGCCGTGGCCGAGCGGGACCGCACGGCCGCGCTGGCCGAGCTGCGGGTGGGGCCTTTCGCGGCGTACACGATGATCGGCGCGCTGCAGCTGGCCTGCCGGCACCCGGACATGACGCCGGCCCAGTACGGCCTGATCAGGAAAGTGTGCCGGCCGCTGGAGCAGCTCTTCGGCGGCGTGCTGGCCGAATCGGTCCAGCGCGGCTGGGATCCCGATTATGACAGGGAGCCGGAGTGAGTAACGTCGCGTGGCTGCGGCCCGATCTCCGGGCGTGCCCCGCGCTGCCCCGCGCGGGAGGGCCCCGCGCGGGAGGGACCATGCCGTCATTACTGCCGGAGCACGTGGCCGAGCACCTGGACTGGATGCGGCAGCGGGGCCTGGCCGCCTCGACGATCTGCAAGCGGCGCCGGGAGCTGGCCCGGCTGGCCGCGGCGCTGCCGGTGCCGCTCACCGAGGCGACGTCGCCGATGCTGGCGGCGTGGCGGGCCGGGCTGACGGTCTCCGATGACGCGGTCTGCAACTACGCCGGCGCCGCCCGTGAGTTCTACCGGTGGGCGGCCGGCCGGGGCCTCATCGATTACGACCCCGCCGGCGGCCTGCCCGTGCCGCGGCGGGGCCGGCACCTGCCCCGGCCGGTCGCTGAGGATGATCTTTTCAGCGCGCTCGCGCTGGCGCCCGGCCGGATCCGGCCGTGGCTGGTGCTGGCCGCGTGGTGCGGGCTGCGGGCCTGCGAGATCGCCTGGCTGCGGCGGCGGCACGTGCTGGACACCGCCCGGCCGCCGGTGCTGCTGATCGCCTCCGACGCGACGAAGGGCACCGCCGAGCGCGTCGTGCCGCTGTGCGGGTTCGCGCTCGGCGAGCTGCGCGCGGCCGGGCTGCCGGCCTCCGGGTGGGTCTACCGGCGCCGGGACGGCCGCGGCGGCCCGAACCAGCCGCACACGATCAGCCACCTGGCCAACGATTACCTGCATTCCCTCGGCATCGGCGCCACGCTGCACCAGCTCCGGCACCGGTTCGGCACCGAGACCTACCGGCACCGGCGGGACCTGCGGATGGTGCAGGAGCTGCTCGGCCACGCCGACCCGGCGACCACCGCCGGGTACGCCGCCTACTTTCAGGACGACGCCGCGGCCGCCGTCGAGGCGCTGCCCGTCCCCGGCCGCCTGCGGGCGGTGACCGGATGAGGGGTAGCGGTTACGCGGATGGTTTCACGGGAAACCATCAAGATCATCCGGCGGCGCGGTGCTCGAGATGCGGCGGCCCGAACTCCCGGGCGCCGCAGCGGTACTGCCCCGGCTGCCACGCGGCCTATCAGCGGGAGTGGCGGGCCGGGAATTATATAACTCCGTTCGAGCGGGCGGTCATCCGCTGGCTCCGGGAAAGGCTGCGATGAATGCCCTGGAGAGTTATCTCGAGACGCTGAAGATCGGCGCCTACGCGTCGGTCGGCGCACTGATCATCAGCATCATCTGCCTGGTGCTGCTGGCGATCATCATCTCGGACCTGGCCGCGGTCAAGAAGGCGCTCGGCGCCGGGCAGCCGCTGCCGCGGCGCCCGGCGGACCAGGCGCCGCCTTCGCGGCGCCGCTAGCGGTGCAGGTAGCTGGCGAGGGCCAGGGCGGCGGACCCGGCCGAGGTGAGCACGGCAAGCGGCAGTGAGTACCGCCACCGCTCGAGGGCCCGGATCCGGATCTCGTGGTCGGGGAGCTGGCGGAGCTGCTCGCTGATGACGGCGAGCTGGGCGCCCATCTCGACCTGCTTGGCGAACACGTCGAGCAGGCGGATGGTGGTGCCCTCATCAGGCGGCCGCATCACGGGTCAGTAGCCGGCGGACTTGGGGGCCTCGCCGTCTTTCTTGCCTTCCCGCAGCGCTCTTTCGTATTCCCACAGGAAGAGCCCGAGAATGGCGACGGCGCCGAGGAAGATGAGGGACGCGCCGGGGCCGAGCTCGTCGGCGGCGACGAGGGACACGGCGCCGGCGATGGCGAGGGACACGCCGGCGCCCATGACCTCGCCGCGGCGCAGCCACCGGATCCGGGTCGGGTCGGCGCCGCCCATGTACGCGGTGGTCGGGCTGGGCAGGAACGCGGACATGACCTGCGGGACCTCGGCGAGGCCGAGCAGGATCAGCCCGGCCGAGGCCGCGGAGCCGGAGCCGGCCATCAGTTGCTGCCCCACCAGATGAGGCCGCGGGGCAGCCGGGCGGTGCCCTTCGGGCTCTTCCGCAGGTAATCGCGGAACAGGGCGAGGTTCTTCGGGTCGAGGTGCTGCTCGGAGGCGGCGATCAGGTGCGCGACGGAGGTGTTGCGGGCCTTCGCGATGGAGGCGAGGGACTGGGTGCCGTCGGCGACGTGCCGGGACGGGGTCTGCGGCAGCGGCGCCGGGATGTCCGGGGAGGGGTGCGGCCGGCCGGACGGCGGCGGCACCTGGGGCGGCTTCGCGGGCCCGGGCCCGGGCGACGGGCCGGGGGCGGGCAGCGGCGGGGAGCCGGGCGGCACGGTGACGTTCGTTGTCGAGTTGAAGACGTAGTCGGGGACGTCCTGCGCGCCGGTGACCTCTCCGGCGGCGGCCTGCTGGGCCGGGGCGGCCTTGCCGGCCTTGTGCTTGTCCCACAGGTACCACGCGCCGAGCGCGATGGTGAGGATGACCAGGTAGCCCCACGCGGGCAGCGGGCCGAGGCGCTGCCGCAGCGCGCCGGTGATCCCGCCGCCGGACGGCTGGGGCGCTGGCGTGGCCATGTCAGATGTCCTGCTCGGACGGCGGGTCAGAGATCCAGGACCAGCCGTGCTCGATCAGGGCGGTGCGGGCGGCGCCGGGCCGGCGGCGGCGGAACAGCGGGTGCCCGCCGGTCAGGCAGGCGTCCATCTCGAACGGGTGGCACAGGTGCTCGTGCCCCTCCGGGTAGGCCGGATCCCAGCCGACGCCCTGAACGGCGCCGTCCGGCGCGGCGGCGAGGTGGCGGGGCAGCGGCACCGCGCCGGCCGCGAACAGCAGGATCGCGGCCGCGGCCGCGACGCCGGCGGCGATCAGGACCTGGTCCTGCCTGGTCATCGTGGTCACCTCCTGGGCAGGAACCGGGAATTGATGCCGGCGTGCCGGCCGGGCTCGGGCAGCCGCGGGGTCTGGTTGACCGCCGCGGACCCCTCGTGCACGACCATCTGGTTGTACGACTGGCCGGCGATCCTGGAGTTGGACGGGCGGTCGTTGCGGCCGGGCCGCTGTTGCGGGATGGCGGCCTGCCGGGCCATGGTCTGCTTGCGGGCCTGCACGGTGGGGGAGTGCCGGCCGTGCGGCGGGCCGCCGCGGATCTTCTGCGGCCCGTCCTCCGGCGCCCCGGGGGAGATCAGGGTGCCGGTGCGCAGCCCCGAGCCGTCGCCTGCGAGCGCGAACGTCTTCGGCTCCGGGCCGTGCACCCCGGTGCGGCCGCGCACGCCGTATTCGCGGTACAGGCCGATCGGCGGGCCCATCACCGGGGTCCACGGGTCGCCCTGGTTGCCGAGCGGGAAGGCCTGCCCGGCGCCCTTGTTGGCGTACGCGTTGACCGGGCCGGGGAAGTCCCGGGCGGCGCCGTCGGCCCGCTGGACGGTGACCGCGAACGGGCCCGGGTTGTCTTCCTGCGTGGTGTGATCCAGGCCGATCTGCCAGGACTCGGTCCGGTTTTCCTGCAGGTACTCGGGCAGCGGCGGCCCGTCTTCCAGCGGGTTCGGTATCCCGGAGTGGGATTCCTGCGCGCCCTGCCGCGACGTGCCGCGCATCACCATGACGAACCGCTCGCGGACCGTCAGCTTCCCGTCGGCCTGGCCGCCGCCGTACGCGGCGCGGGCCTCGCCGCGCTGGTCCGGCGTGGACCGGGTCAGCCCGCCCCACGTGGTCGACTGGGCGCGGCCGCCGCCGTCGCTGCCGGGCGCGGCCGCGCCCGGGCCGCGCGCGTCGTAGGACACGACGGAGTTCCCGGCCGCCGGGCCCTGCACGGGGCCGCCGAGCGACTGCCGGCGGCGGCCGAGTAGCGGCGGCTGGCTGCGGGTCTGGATGTAGGCGTTGGCCTCGGGCACGGATTTATCCCTTGGCCCAGGTGCCGCCGCCGGTGCCGGCCTTGATCACGCCGGACACGGCGCCGCCGGTCGCGGTGACCAGCGACGGGCCCTTCGAGCCGGGGCGCACCATCAGGAACAGGATGATGCCGTAGGCGAAGATGACGACCGCCGCGCCGATCTTGGATCCCATGTCAGCCTCTCTGTACGTAGCCGGTGGCCAGGCCGATGACCGCGGTCAGGGCGCTGCCGGCCGCGATCAGCGCCTTCCCGGCCTTGCTGCCGGGCCGCACCAGGCTGAAGATGACCGCGACGATGACCAGGTAGAACGCGACGTCCCAGCCGCTGATCCTGCGCATGTCACGCCGCCGTCACGCCGGCGTCGGGCCCGGAATTAGCGGACTTCCCGGACTTCTTGCCAGCGCCGAAGGCCTGCCCGATCGCGGTGAGCATGTCGGTGGCGTTCAGCGCCGTGCCGAGCGCGATCAGGCCGCCGAACGCCGCGGCGAGCTTCCCGGACTTCTCCCCGGTCGACGCCAGCGCGAGGGCGAAGAACACGATGCACGCGGCGGTGAGCCGCACCAGCGGCGCCGCGAAGGACACCCCGGCCGCCACGTCCTGCGGCGTCCCGGAGTCGCCCCTGCGCGGGGTCAGGACCGGGGAGAGGCCGATCAGGATGATGGTCAGTACGAACTCGGCCAGCACGATCCGGTGATACGCCCGCCCGCTCCCGGAGCTGCCGGATCCGGGGAGCCCGGGGCCCTGCTGGCGGGAGGGGCCCGGGGAGCTGCCCGTCGTGGTGCTCCCCGGGCCCGCCGCCGCGGCCGGTGATGCGCGCACCGGCGCGGTCGCCGGGGGGCTGGGGCCCGGCGAGGTCACCGGGGGCCTGGTGCTTCCTGAACGCCTGGAACTCGTCGGGTTGCGGCGGGCGGGCGCCGGGGGGCTGGGGCTGCCGGGCAGGGGGCGGGCGCCGGAGCGGGGCGCGGCGAGCAGCTGCTCGCGGGTGATGCCCGTGCCGGCGGCGCCCTCGGTGGCCATGACGGTCATCCGGCCATCCCCGCTTCCTGCTGCTGCTGCGCCTTGCGGGTGAGCCCGGCGACCGCGGCCCTGAAGTAGGAGCTGCCGCCGGATCCGGATGCCGGGATGGCCTCGCCCAGGATGCTGCTGCCCTCGAACGCGATGAAGAAGGCGACGCCGGCCAGCCACAGCAGCACGATCGCGATGGCCATCAGGACGCCGTTTGACGATTCCACCAGCTCACCGCCTTCCCGGGCTGCCAGCCGTCACCGCCAGATCACCGGCGCTGGTGACGGTCAGCCGCGCTTGCCCTTGCCGGTCTTGCCGAGCAGCGACATCAGCCCGAGTGAGGGGACCAGGCTGATCACCAGGTAGGTGATCAGGACCGCTGCCAGGACGTGCCTGCTCTTCACGATGGGTCCTCCTTCACTTGAGCAGGTTGCGGGTCAGGAAGCCGACGAGGATGATCTCGGCGGCGACCAGGGCCAGCATGTACAAGATGGTCGGGTGCCAGCCGCCCGGCGCGGTCACGCCGCCGGCGCCGGAGGCCTGCGGGGACGTCATCGGCGTCATCGGCTGGTCGCCGCCGGTCCACGTCTTGAACATGTCCGCCGCCCTCAGATGTCGATCAGCGCCGGGTCGACGGCGCCGACCGCGTAGACCTCTTCCTGCAGCAGCTCGCAGGTCCCGACGGTCGCCACGCCCTGCGACACTGCCTCCCAGTTCAGCGCGGTGGAGTTCGCGGTGTACAGCCAGCCCTGGCCCTTCATGTCGCCCGGGTCATAGAACCGCAGGAACGGGTAGACGCCGGTGGCCCGGGCGGTCTGCCCGTAGGAGTTGACCATGTCCTGGGTCCAGCGGAACACCTGGTCGGGCGACAGGTTCCCCAGGTTCCGGGAGTCCTGCGACCAGGTGATCGGCTCGGTGAGGGCGTCGACGCGGGCGCCGGTGCCGTCCCGGGTGATCAGCAGCATGCCGCGCACCGCGTTCCCGGTCAGGGTCGACAGGAAGTTGTTGTCGTTCCCGGTGGTGCCGAGGGCGAAGATCTGGTGCCGGGTCTTGGTCTGCAGGTTCACGCCCGGCGGGATGCGCTGGTTGGGGACCTGCTCGAGGTCGGTCGCGTCGGGCTGCGCCCACATGTCGGTGTAGGGGGTGATCGCGACGGTCGGCGCGGTGGTTGCGTAGGTCCCGAACCCGCCGTTGGTGGCCACGTAGGCGGCGACGGTGTGCGTCCAGGTGTACTGGGACCGGGTGTCGGTGTTCTCCAGCGCGCCGAGCTGCTGGCGGACCTCGGGGTTGAGGAAGAGGGTGAACGACGGCCCGATGGCGGTGCCGGGGGCGACGTAGTCGTAGGCGTTCGCCGGGTCCTGCAGCCACGGCCGGAAGTACTTGCTGCGCTGCGCATAGGCAAACCCGCTGATCACATCGAACAGGATCTCGGCGCCGTCAGTGTTCTGGATGCCGGCATTGGCGAAGAACTGGAACCCCAGGTCATTGTTCGGCGGCGGGGTGAACGCGCCGGCCGGCGCGACGGTGGTGCGGACCTGCAGCCGCGGGCCGCGCAGGTAGTTCCCGGAGTTGATCGGCGCCCCGCCGGTGACCTGCGCCGCGGTCATCAGGGTGCCGGGCACCACGCCCAGCTTGTTCTTCTGGGAAAACAGGTTGGTGACCTCCCAGAACGGGTTCTGCCCGCCCGCCCCCGCGCTCGCGGGGGTGCCGGTGCCGGTGCCGCCGCCGGTGACGCCTGGTGCCGTCATGGATCCGCTCCGCTCAGTACTGCTGGGACATCGCCATGCCCAGGTGGTTGAGGTGGGGCCGGGAGCTGGCGATCAGGTGGTAGGACACCAGCCGCCAGAGGGTGCCCATGATCAGCACGGACAGGAACACGTGCAGGAGGACCTTGCCATCTTCCACGCGAAGCCCTCCCCGGGTGCCGCCGGTCAACGGGCACCTGCGCGGGCGCGGGGAAACGGCCTGACCTCCGCAGGCGGGCCGTGCCTCGCACCCGCGGAGGTGTGTGATCAGCATATTACGCGGCCGGCCTGCGGCCTTACAGGTAGCGGCCGTTCACGCCGGCCGAAAGTTTCCCGTACTCCCCGGGGATATGGGAGCGGGCGTCGTAGTCGAGATGCTGCGCCGAGCAGAACGTCCGCCTCCGGCACCCCCAGCACCGCTGATCCCGGCCGTGCCGGATCGCGGCAATGCATTCCAGCCGCCAGAAAAGCCCGGACGCCGGGTTATCGCAGGATTCCCAGTTGCACCAGATCCGCTCCCAGTCCGGATCCCCGTACGCCTCCGGCACCGGCAGCTGCTTACGCACCCTCATTTATTTCTCCGCAGCGCGGCCATCACCACGACAGCACTCAGCATGATGACCGGCCAGTTCCAGCGGAATCATGAGGTGATCCCGCGGAGCCGGTCATAGCCCCGCGCCAGCCAGTCACGGGCCACGGACAGCGTGTAGGGCAGGGCGTAATTCTCATGGCCCGTCGCCAGTTCCGCTGACATCGATGCCGCCCCGGCGCGGCGGGCGGTGCCCGTCATCGCCGTCTGCGCCGTCCGCAGGGCCCGCATCTTCAGCAGCTGCCGCTGGTGCGGCGGCACGATCAGCGTCCAGATCATCCAGATGCTGTATGCCAGGCCCAGGACCTGCACCGCGATCCGGAGCCGGAGCTCGGTGTCCTCGTCCACGCGCCACCTCCCCGCGGAGTTTCCTCGATTCTTCCACGACCTGATTCTTGATCTGCAGGTCGATGGCCAGCAGCACCGCGGCGACGGCGGCGGCGATCATCACCAGCCACACCATGATCCGCAGCCCGCGCGGGACCTGGGCGCCTAGTTCCTCATCCATGTCTTCCTCCGGTGATCGAGGGGGAAATCGTGGCCCGTGACCATGTGCCGCAGCACCGCCGACAGGTAATCGGAGGCTGAGGCGATGACGGTGGTGCCGTGGTAGCGGAGCTGCCCGGCGGACTGGCCGCAGCCGTCTTTCGCGCACAGCAGCACGATGTCACCGTCGATCAGCGCCGCGCTGGTGGGCCAGTCGCCGGCCAGGGCCATCGCCTCGGCTGCGGTGATCAGCCGGGGATCCCATTGCGCGGTCATGAGGTCACGATCGATCCTGTCGTCCATGCGGGCGTGCTCTTCACCGTGTTCGTCCCGGTCAGGCTCACGGTGCCTCCGAGGGTGTGCGTATCCGCGAAATAGAAGATGCCGGTGCCCGGGCCGGATACCTGGATGGCGCCCAGCGCGCCGCCGGCGGCCGACAATGTCAGCCATTCCGCATAGCCGGTGAACCCGGTCAGGCCGAAGATGTTCCAGTCCCAGCCGGTCGCGGAGTTCTCACCTTTGCAGAACAGGTAGCGGCTGTTGTTGCCATTGCTTACATTCCAGTTGTCGCCATTGTTGCCGGTCGACTCGACAACCGTCCACGTGGTATCGGCCAGGCCTATCGTGTGGATCCCCTGGCCGCCGCAGGCGGAGAACTTGCTGTGCCGGACATCCCAGAAATCCGGGTTCGCGATCCCGGTGCCTTTCTGCGCGTCGAGGCCGTTGCCGCCGGTACCCCAGACCAGGACGTCCTCCAGGGTGACCGCGGCGACCGCGCCGACCGACTGGATGCCGTGCACGGCGTTCCCGCCGGGCAGCTGCGACCCGTCGACGCTGATCCTCCGGAATCCGCCGCCGCCGGCCTGGTGCACCCCGTCGTCGGTCATGAACCAGGCGGAGGATCCGGCGAACCCGGCGGCGGGCTGGATGATCGAGCCGATCAGCGGCAGGCCGCCGATCCCGAAATTGCCGGTCGGGATGCCCAGCGACCGCGCGGCGCCCCAGACCTCCACCCCGGACGGCTTAATCAGCGGGGCGGTCGTCGTCCAGACGCCCCGGGGCAGGTAGAAGATCCCGCCGGGCGGCGTCGCGTTGAGCGCGGCCTGGATGCCGGTGGTCGAGTCCACGATGGGCAGCGGCGCGGCGCCGAAAATCTCTGGCCGCATCCAGTCGGTGGCCCCGTTCGGGTAGCCGGAGTTGGAGTACTGCGGCCCGGAGACCGCATTCGGGTACAGGTCCGGGGTCGGCGGGTCCGGGGGGATCGCCGCGGCCGCGAAGGCGGCCAGCTGGGCGGCGTAGTCAGGGTTCACGGCGGCTACCCCGGTCCGCAGGCAGACATGGCAGCCGGTCCCGGGCGCGACCTCGCCGCGGCCGCCGCAGGCCTCGCACACCGGGAGGGCCGGCATCACGGGCGGGAAACCTGGCATCACAGGTCCAGGCTTACCCGGACGTCGACGCCGACGGTGGTCGCGACGCCGCCCGGCGCGCCGGATACCTGCACCACGCCGGCGGCCGATACCTGCACCAGGCACGCGGCCGCGGGCGCGGCGGAGGTCGCCGTGCCGAACCTCTGGTCATCAGCCGGCAGGTACCCGGCCGGGAGCATGAAGACGTTGTTGTTGGGCGCGGTGCCGGTGGTCGCGATGACGCCCTTGATCTCGACCTCGTTCGCGGGTGAGGGCACCTTCCGGAATGCCAGGGGCGCCGACGTGCCGCCCAGGTTCCCCCACGCCGCCCCGAACGTGGTGCCCAGCGAGCTGGTCCCGCCGACGTAATGCCAGGTCTCAGGGTTCCCGCTGCCGTCGACGGCGGCGATCGGGTCGGCCATCAGCGGGTAAAGGCCGGCGTTCACCTTCAGGTAGAACGCGGGCACGGTGCCGGCGGAGACTTCGGCCTGGCCGACGACGTTGCCGCTCGCCGGGTCGTACAGGGTGAGGAAGCCGTTGCCGAGCAGGGCCTGCCCGGCGGGCCCGTAGGAGGCGAAGCCGCTGCCCTTGTACAGGTTGCCGTACGGGTCGGTGCCCGGCGCCGCGGCGATCGACGCGATCAGGTTCCCGGGCCCGGGCGCGGGACTGTAGACGAACAGGCCGGAGAACCCGGGCTGCTGGGCGGCCAGGACGATCAGGCTGACCAGCTGGTTAGTCCAGCCCATCGCCCTCGCCCCGCTCCGCGGGATTCAGCTCGAGCTTCCCGAGGCCGGCCAGGGCCTTCAGCCGGCCGAACGGCCCGGCGCCATTGGCGGCGGCCTCGGCCATCCGCATCACCGCGGGCGGGATCGGCAGGTGCCGGTCCTCTTCCTCGCCGTCGGCCCGGTAGGCCAGGTGCAGCCCGCCATCCGGCGTCTTGTACAGGCTGTAGGCGCCGCGGGACAGCAGCTCCGGGACGGCGGCGGCGGCGGTTCCGGTCATGAGGCTCCGATCAGCATCGGCGCATTGCCGGGCAGCGCCGGGTCGTACCGGAAATACATGGTGACCAGCGGCGCCGGCAGCACGGTAACGGCGACATCCCACAGGAAATAGACATCCTGACCGGGCTGCAGCAGCATCGGCTGCTGCGGATCCCATTCCGAGCCGCCGAAAGGCTGCGTGAATGAATAGGGCCGGGTGCCGATCCGGATGACCGCCGCCGCGCCGGCCGGGACCTGCGATACCACCATGTGGTAGCACTCGAAATTCCCGATCTTGATGTTGATCTTGTCGGCGGTGAACGCATTCGTCCAGTTCCCGGAGTTGAAACCCGTGTTATCCAGCGTGGCGGCCAGCGGCAGCGCCGACCCGAGCGGCAGGTAAGGCACGTCAGCTCAGCCCGGCCCATATCGAAAACGCATTAGCGCTCACGTTGCCGCCATAGGCGAAGTTCCCGGGCAGGACCGTGGCGACGGTCCCGTTGATAGCGAACGGCAGGTTAGACCCGGCTGCGTTCAGGTTGGCAAGCTGCGACCCGATCAGCGATCCGGCGGCCCGCATGAACAGCGGCGGCGTCGTGCCATTCGCCAGAACCGGGACATACCCGAACGGGGCGCTGCTGGTGAACGGGCCGCCCGCCAGGGCCGCGGTCTTGAATCCGGTGCCGGCCCAGGCAACGGACTGGTCGGCGGATATGCCGATCTGATTGCCGTTGTTATCGAAAAGCCCGGTGAAGTTCTGCCCCGCTGTCAGCGTGACCCCGGCCGTGCCGACCGCCAGCAGGACATTCGTGATCGGGACTGCTACGCCGGGCAGCGGGACGCGGATCAGGTAGATCGTCCCGCTCACCAGGGCGCCGGACTGCGCCTGGGCGATCAGGTTGGAAAAGCTCTCGGCGATGATGCCGAGCTGCGCGGGCGGCGGGAAATTCAGCGCGAACGGGGAGACATTACTCCCGAACGGCGACAGTACCCCGCTCATGCGAGTTTCCACAGGAACTCAGCCGGGACCTGGACCAGCTCACCGGACAGCGTGACCTGCCCGGTGGCCGCGAAGGCGCCCACGGACTGCAGCACGAGTTTCTCCCCGGGCAGCAGCACGATCTCGAATGTGCCGAAGGTGTAGGCCAGGTTGTTGCCGTTGAACTGCCAGAGGAAATTGCCGGGCTGGCCCGGGTTGTTGCGGAACAGGTTGACCACGTCCGGGGTGACCCCGGCGGTCAGGCCCTGGACCGCGAGCCGTTTCGCCATCCAGGCGAAGCCCTCATTCGGGCCGCAGTCATTCCCGGAGGCCTCGGTGACCGACAGCGCCCCGGCCGCCGCGGCGCCGGTCATCAGCGGCAGCCGCCGGTACTTGATCCCGGCCGCGGCCGCGCGCTGCTGCGCCTGCCACTGCGATTCGAGCCCGGTCTCGAATTCGTGCTTGTTCAGCAGGTCGAGCTCGGCGCCGAGCTGCAGTGTCACCTTCGCCATGGCCTATTCCTCGCCCTCGGTCATCTGCTCGAGCACCCCGGCGAGCAGCTCGGCGATCGTGATCAGCGCCAGCGCCTGGGCGCGGTCCGCGCGGCCGTTGGTTTCCTGCCGCCGGGCCTCCGCGATCCTGGCCCTGGCCGGTACCAGGGCCATCCTCACCGGGTGTGCCGCCATGTCATGCCGCCTTCGCTAGCACGTACAGGCCCGCGCCCGCCAGCAGCACGCCGAAGAACCCGGCGAGGATCCGCATCCAGTTCGCCGGGTTCAGCAGCCACAGCGCGGCGTGCGCGGCCTGCTCGGCGGCGCCGAAGAAATCGGTGACGGGCTGCGGCAGCGACAGGACCTGCCCGACCAGGCCCCTGACGCCCTTGCCGATATCGGTGCCGATCCCCCCGATACCAGAAATGATCTTGTCGACCAGGCCGCCGAGCCCGCCCGGCGCCGACCCGGCCTCGGCGTGCAGGTTCGCCGCGGCGGCCTGCGCGGCCGGCAGGTACAGCGAGTACTGGCCGCCGACGTAGGTGGCCCAGTCGCCGAACCCGCCCGCCGCGTCGTGCAGCTTCTTCGCTTCCCGCGCGTTCACCAGCGGGTCGGACAGATTCGCGTTAGGCGCGTTGGTCGAGTCGATCTGCAGCCAGCCGACATTGGTGCCGCCGTCCGGGTTCGGCGAGGTGACCGCGGTGCGGCCGCCGGACTCGGCCATGCCGATCGCCGCCGCCGTGACGGCCTGCGTGATGGTGAACCCGGCCCTGACCGCCAGCGCGATCATCTGCCGGAAGCTCAGGGTCGCCGCGGTGCTGCCGCCGCCGGGGCCGGTGGCCATCAGGCGGCCCTGACCAGGAACAGGATCCCGGCGCCGGCCAGCAGCACGCCGAAGGCGCCGGCGATGATCCGCATCCAGTTCTCCGGGTTCAGCAGCCACATGATGCCCTGCGCGAACTGGGTCGCGTCGTCGAAGAACGCGGTCACCGGCGGCGGCAGGAACAGCGACAGCAGCCCGCCGCCGCCGGCCGGGGCGGTGGCGCCGTGCAGGCCCGGCACCCGGCCGTAGCCGACGATCGTGGTCTCGGCGGGGGACCAGTCCCGCACGTGCACGTCCTGGCCGGGCTGCGGCGCCTCGATCACCTTCCCGTTCCCGGCGTAGATCACCACGTGGCCGGGCGGGGCGAGGTCACCGGGCCACTGCTCGAAGATCAGGTCACCGGGCTGCAGGTCCGCCCGGGTGATCTTCCTGGCCCATGCCCATTGCGCCTCGCTGGTGCGCGGCACGCCGCGGATCCCGATCCTGGCCAGCCCGTACTGCACCAGCCCGGAGCAGTCGAACGCCGACGGCCCGGCGGCGCCGTACACGTAGGGATCGCCGACGAGCCTGCGCAGCTCGGCGACGAAGGCCTCCGCGGACGGCGCCATGGCGGCCGGGTCAGCTCTTCCCGCCGAAGTACGGCGACCGGCGCTGTTGCTGTCCGCCCTGAGCGCCTGCGCGGGGCTTCTTCCGCGGCGGGATCAGGGGCTTCTTCCCGCCCTGGCCCTCATCGTCCTCGGGCAGCGCCCAGGAGGTGACCCGCCGGTAGCCCTTGCGTTCCATCACGCCGTCAATGAACTCGTCGCGGTCCTCGCCGTCGAGCTCGAGCTCGTCCGCCATGTTGTGCGCGGCCTCGTGGAAGGCGTCGATGAAGTCAGACATCGTGAGGAGCCGGCTCCGGGCCAGCGCCTGCCGGGACCGGCGCCTCCAGAGGGCGGGCGGCGGCGGCCTGGGCGGCTTCCTGCTTGCGCTGCAGCGCCTCGAGCTGGTCCAGCTCCTGCGGGGTGAGCTGCGGCACCAGCTGGCTGGCCAGCTCGCCATCGGTGCCGGACTCGTGCGCGTCGATAAAGGCGAGCGCGCCGGTCACCTCCGGCTCGGACGCGGCGCCGGTCCGGCGGGCGACGTTGATCAGGAACCGGAGCACGTCATAAAGCGACTCGAACATTGTCGGACTCCCGTGGTAGGGGGGAACAGGCCTGGCCGCCAGCTTAACTTCACGTCAAGATTCTTGGCGCCGGCAGAACACTCCTCAGGCGGGTGTCTTCTTCCGGCCGAACAGGTACTCCCGCGGGGTGCGGTCCGGCGGGTCAGCCTGCGCCTCGACGGGCCGCAGCCCGGTATCGACCCAGGTGATGTAGGCGGTCCCGGTCAGGGTGTGCCGCAGCACGAACTGGTGCGCTTCCTGGTCCAGGGATTCCAGGACCGGGGTCCAGTCGCGGTGCGTGCCGAGCAGCTCGGCGAACCGGTCCATGTCGCCGCGGTCGGCGGGCGGGAATACCGCCTTCCATTTCGTCTCCGAATGCTGCTCGCGGACGACGCCGACCGGCCGCTGCTTCATCGCCACGATCGTGATGCCCTGCGAGCGGGCTTCCCGCCAGTACATCCGGATCATCTTCTTGATCCGCGCGGACAGCTCCTCCACATAGCCGATCTCGTCGAAGGCCAGCACCGTGTTCGCCTCCGGCGTCCACAGCCGGGCCAGCAGGTCGTAGATCTTCTCCTCGTGATAGGCCTCGCGCGCCTGGCCCTTCTTATCGGTGCGGGGCCAGAAAATGCACTGCCGGTACTTCTGGACATCCTTCCATTCAGCGGTGACCGGCCAGCCCAGCAACGGCAGCGAGTCATCGTCGGGCTTGGTGGCCACGATGATCTCCGAGGAATCCCGGGCCCTCGCCCGCTCCTGCAGGATCGTCGCGAGGAAATAGGTTTTCCCGGATCCGTTCTGCCCGGTGATCTCGATGAACTCCGGCATGAACTTGCCATTGCGGTTGCCCCATACCCGGGCGAACTCCGGGCCCAGTTCCGACCACGGCACCTCTTCGGGCCATTCGAAGGTCAGGGACCGCCGGTAGCCGTCCGGCTGCTCGGTCATGACTGCCTGCGCAGATGCCAGCGCAGCAGCCAGTACGCCGGCCCGCGCTGCCATCTGCCCAGGATCCGGCACGCACGGCACGGCTGCCCGGTCATACGCCCATGCTGCCGCTGGCGACCAGCAGCGGCTTCCGCTGCTCCTGGCCGCCGCCGGCGAGATGCTGGTAGCAGCTGGGCACGGCGACGACGCCCACGCCGATGATGCCCCGGCCATCGGGCGACGGGATCGGGATCATCGTCGGCGCCATGGTGACCGCGAGGAACGGATCCGGCAGCTCGCCGATTCCCGTAGCGGCCTCGGCTGCCTTCCGCTCGGAAAGGCACACCAGGCAGAACCCGAACGGCGCATCGATCCGGGGCGGCGGCGCCAGCGGCCGTTGCTTGCGCGGGTGATTCGTCATTCGGCGATGCCCGTTTCCTTCATCTGCTTCGCCGACGTCCCGAGCATGTTCATCCGCTCAGCCTCTTCGAGGACGGCCAGGCAATCGGTTATCTGAACTTCCGGCAGCCCGGCCTTATTGACCAGCAATCGCAGCACGTCATAAAGATTCATCAGGCGGCAGTGTAGGCGGACCAGTCCTCGCTGCGGACGACGGCGTGGCCTTCCTCGTCTTTATCGAGGCTGACGGTGTGCGTGACGTGGTGGGCCCACACGGCGGTGAGGAAGGGCTTGAGGGCGACGGCGAGCTTGATGTAGAGGATCAGGCCCTGCCTGCCGGTGACGAAGTCGACGACCAGCTGGGAGCGGCAGATGATCGGCACTGTCGCGGAGATGACGCCGTCGAGGGACTGGTTGAGGGCCCCGAAGCAGTAGGGGTCCATCATGACCAGGAAGTCGGCGGGGATCGAGTAGAGCAGGGCGACCATGCCCGCGATGTCGTCGCGGGTTTCGGCGGTGATCTTCGGCGGCTGTCTCGGGCCGTCCTGGACGGAAGTGAGGCGGGCCGGCTCGGGATCCCTGGCCGGCCCGGCCCCGGCAGCTGTGCCCTCTTCGGCGGCGCCGCCCTCATCTTCGGTGCCCGCCTTCGCGGGCAGGCCTGCGCGGCCGGCCTTCTTCCGCGGCCGCCAGCTCTTCGTCTTCGGGTCCCGCATCCACCCGTAGGGCGCGGTCTCCGGATCCGGGGGCGGTTCCTGGTCGGCGGCGCCGGCGTCGACCATCCCGGCGGCGCCGGATTCCTTCACGCCTTCCATGCTGGCCAGAATAGCCCGGCGCCAGGAGATCAGCGATACTTCAGGGCATGCCGACCCGCGTGCCGCCGTGGAAGTGGGGACCGCGCAACGTCCACTTCGATTCGTATATCCAGCGGCTGGTCTCCGAGCGCGGTTATGGCGTCGAGCGGGAGTATTTCGGCATCGAGACCGAGGAACGGGCCGAGCAGGTGCGCAAGGGGATGCGCAATGCCGGCCGTCATCTGAATGTCAGCGTCAAGGCTTTCTGGAAATCGTGCAATGGGTGCGCTGAGGGCGGGAAATCCTGCCGGTATCACGTCGCCTTCACTGCCTATGACCCGGAGAAAGCCAGGGAATATAAGGCACAGGGCAGCCAGTCTTCCCGGCCGCAATAGGCCCGCGAATTGTATTGTTACCGGGAATGGAATGGGCCTGTTTTGGCGGCGCTTGTTAATTAATGGCGGGGGTTAAGCCCCGCCGCCGGAATGACCTATTTCCCATTTCGCATTCACGTGAGAGGCCCGGGCGGTCGAGAAACGGCCGGGCCGCGGATTCGAACCGCAGCCCCGCTCAATAGCCGATGAAGCCGCTAGCGCTCTCGCTGCGCTCCGCCCGGGCCCCGGCAACAATGCTAACCGGGTCATGCGATCTCCCATAGCTCGCGGCCGATGCGGCCAGAATCCAGGTCGGCGGGCCGCCAGATGGCCCAGTCCTGGCCGAGCTGCCGCAGGATGCCGCCGATCGCCAGCTGCGCGCGCGACGGCCGGCCGTCCGCGGACTTCAGCTCGCGGAACAGCAGCCCGCGCGGGCCGAGGATCATCAGGTCGGGCCAGCCGGGCGGGTTGCCCATGTTCGCCAGCCGCGGCAGCGCGACGGTGAGCAGGCCGGCACCGGCGATGAGCGTCCGCACCTCCCGTTGCAGCTGCGCCTCGAGCACGGGGTCACGCCCTGAGCCGCGCGAAGGTCATCTCGCACTCATGCCCGAGATCGAAGCAGCTGCGGCAGCCGACGATTCCGGGCTCCGGCGCGTGCCGGGCGCAGGTGGCGCGGTCGACGACGTGCTCGTGCATGCATGCGTAGCGGTAGCGGGCGATCGCGGGCTCGCCGCATTCCCGCCACCCGGTGGCCGCGGGGATCTTCGCCTGGCATGTTTCCCCGGTCATCAGCCCTCCAGCCCGGGATCGGCGATGTCGGCCAGGCGGACGGCGTCGGGCTGGACGGCGCACCACCGCCACTGCGCCGCGGCGGCGGGCCGGTGCCGGTGCACCAGCCCGTCGCGGTGCAGGCTCTCGAGGGCCCGGCGGGTCAGCGGGACCGGGACGCCGAGCCCGGCGGAGATCTCCATCGTGGCCTGGCAGCGGTGCTCGAGGTAGGCCAGGGCCCGGGCGCGCAGGCTCACGGCTTCCGCCAGCCGTGCCGCTCGCGGATCGCCGCGGCCGGGCCGGCCGGGTCGGTCCAGTTCGCGGCCGCGGCCGCCATCCGGTCGCGGCGGGCCTGCTGCCCGGCGCGCAGCTGCTGCCGGTCGACGGCCCGCTGCAGGGACCGGGCCAGCAGCGGCCGGCGCCGCTTCCACGGCAGGTGCTCCTGGCCGGGCTCGAGCCAGAGCGCGAGGCGGGCCCGCAGCCATGCGGCCGGGTGCTTCACCCGGTCGAGCCGGCTGCGGTGCCGGGCGCCGTCCGGGTCGTGGTTGATCGCCCATAGCAGGTCCGCCGGCGTCCACCCGGCAGCGATGAACACCGCGGCGAGGTGGGCGCACCACCCGTCGGTGATGCCCTGACCTGGTCCTTTGCGCATCTGGCCGGCCATCGCCGGCAAGGAGCCCGCGCGGGAGCGCGGTCCACAGTCTTGTTTCGCGGGCGCGGGGTCTACACCAGCTCCCTTCGGGAGCCGGGTAGGGGGGCCAGTTACCGGCGTGACCGGAGGCGGCGGCGGGAGTGCCCGTTTTTCGCGCGGCATGGTCAGCACGTAAACCGCGGCGGTGTTGACCGCGTCCGCCTCAATGAGGGCGGGGCTGGTGCGCGTCGCGTCCAGCTCCGGCGTCGACCCGGCGACCACGCAGCCCAGGTAGCCGTGCGCCTCGATCCACCGCCGGCACCGCTTCCACGTCGACACCGAGATGCCGAGTTCCGCGGCGAGCTGCTCGCGGGGGCAGACCACGGTCATGTCCGCCCACCGGGCCGAGCGGACCAGCCGCCGCCACACCTCAGTGATGTGATGCGCGTAATCCGCGCGCAATTCCGTCAGGGCCGGGTCGGCGGGCAGCGCTAGCAGCGCCTCCGGCTGCGAGCGGAGGCGGCGGGAGCCGGGCGGGATCGCCCGGGCGATCTCAGCGCGGCCCGGGTTTCTCATGCCCGCTGCTAGGCGATCCTGCGAGCTGGCCAGTTACGGGCAGTCCTGGCCAGCTCGGATTTACATCGGTAGCGCAGCCGGCGACCCAGTGCGGGCCGGCCAGCCGCCAGTAGCAGCCGGTGCGGCTGCGATCGTCAAAGGCGAGCGGCAGTCCGCACAGCGGGCATCGCGGCCAGGCCGGGTACCGCCGCTGCGAATTCACGGTGGCTCGATCAGCCCGGCGCCGGGCGGCGCCGGGAGGCCGAGGAGGACCTCGCTGGCAGCGACCAGCCGGACCTTGTGCCCGGTGCTCGTGACGTGCGCGGCGGCGGCTTCCTCGGCGACGTCGGCGAGCTCGCCGGGGCGCTGGGCGGCGCGGAACTCGCACTCCCGGCAGGCGGCGGTGACCGGGCGCAGCGTGAACTCGCGGGTCAGCGGCGGCGGCCCGGGCACCTCTGCCGGGCCGCCGCCCTCAGCCGCCGTCATGAGGCCGGCGGGACTTGAAGAAGGACGGGTGGCCGTGGTGCTTGCGGTGGCTGCCGCGCGGCGGCCGCGGCCGGGCGGGCGGCGGCGGGCCGCCGGGCGGCAGCGGCTCCCAGATCACCATGGCCGCGGTGATCACCTTCACCTGGTGGCCCGTGCCGGCCACGTGCGCCTTCGCCGCGAAGGTCACCTGGTAATCCCGGCCGGCCGCCTGCCACGCGCACTCGAAGCAGCCGCCCTCCGTCGGCAGCACCTGATACCGTCGCGCCGGCCGGATCTCGCCCGCGGGGACCTGGCCCAGCGCGGCGGTCACTGCGCGTCCAGGATGCGGGTCATCAGCGCGTCGGCGGACGCGCCGGCGGCCGCGCGGCAGATCTCGTACCGCTCCGACCGGGACTTGCCGGGCAGCGCCCTGGCCAGGTAGACGCCGAGCAGCTCGTGGTTCCGCATCCGGGCCAGCTGGCCGATCGTGTAGGGGGGCATGAGGTTCTCCGTTTCCGCGGGGCAAGGGGGGATCAGGCGGGCAGGGTGAGCTGCCCGGGGATCTGGGCGGCCCGGTCGCCCGGTCGCGCCAGCAGCTCGTTCACCGGCCCGGCCGGGTACAGGAACCGCCCCGACGGCAGCCGGACGAACGTCAGCAGGCCCGGCCCGGCGCCACTTGTCCACGGTCGACCGGTTCACCTCGAAGAAGCCGGCGATCTCGGTGCTCTTGTAGAAATCACCGTCCGACCGCCGCCGCACCGGCGCGCTCACGACGAGCTGCCGCAGAGGAAGGTGCCGACGATGCCCTGATGCTGGTTGCCGAGCACGGCCAGCTCCTCGGGGGTATGCCCGTTCTCCACGTGCACCCGCCACTCGCACGGATCGCAGTAGACGGTCAGCCCGGTACCGGACCGGCGCACCCGCACGTCATGCTCGGCCTCCGGCCCGCTCGCCGAGGCCTTCACGACGCCCTCCGGCTCTTCGGGCGGGGGATGAGCTGGTCGACGGTCACATCGAGGGCCTGCGCGATCTCCTCGATCTCCCCCACGGAGAACTGCACCTTGCCGGTCAGCCGGCGAGAGATCGCGTTCTGGGTGCGGCCGACGAGCTCGCCGAGCTCGCTCTGGCTGACACCCTGCCGGGCCATCTCAGCCTTGATTTCCTTAACGATCTTCTCATTAAGGCTGTGAGCCACTAGTTGATCAATGGGCATGTCTGGATAAGCTAGCCGGCTACCGGTAGGATCCGCAAGACCGGTCTATTGAATCACTGACCGGCTAGGGTATAACCTTCATCGAGTAGCCGAACCGCAGGGAGAACAGATGGCTTCTCACCAGGTAATAGCCGCGGAGGTACGGGCAGAACTCGCGCGGAAGCAGCTATCAGGCGTCCGCGCGGCCAGGGCGCTGGGCTGGACCCAGAACTATATCTCGCGGCGGCTCAGCGGCACGGTGCCGTTCGACGTGGCCGACCTGCTTGCGATCGCCGAGCTTCTGGAGGTGCCGGTGGGGGCATTCTTCGTCAGATGTCCAGGCATCTTGCCCCCCTCCCAGTATCAGGCACCGGCCGAGTGGACGTGGGCGGCATGAGCGCGCTGAACGCCGCTGCGAAGGCTGCGCTTAAGGCCCACGGCGTGAGCCAGGCGGAATGGGCGCGCCGCAACTTCTCCAGCGGCCGGTGGGGCGGGGACGCGTGCGGCTGCCCCGATGACCGGTGCATCGGCTTCCATCACGACGACGCCGGCGACTGCGGATGCCTGCCGGCGCTACTGGCCGACCCTCCGGCGTGGATGTCGGTGGCCGGGATGCTGCACGAGATCGGCCCGGGCCGGTGACCGGCCCGGCGGCGGCCGACCGCGTCCGCCTGGCCGGGCAGATCGCCGCCGCGCGGCACCTGCTCGATGCCCAGAATCCGCAGAATGACCGGCCCACATCATGGGCCTACCGGTGCGGCCAGCTCGAGGCCGAGCTCAGGCTCGTCTGCGAGGCGGCCGAGCGGGCGTTCGGCGAGCCGGAGATCCTGGCCGGGCTCGAGGCGGGCCGGTGAGCGATGAGAACTGGCAGGCCCTCGCCGAGGCCTCCCGCGAAGCACTGAGCCAGCTGGGCTATCACGTCGGGCCGGAATGCCTGCCGGGTGAGCCTGATGCCTGCGGCGGGTCATTCGCGGAGCATACGGCTGCGCACCTGGCCACGCTCCAGGCCGTGATCGATCACCACCTGACGCATCTGCAGCCGCCGCCGGGCCTCGTCGACGAACTGCATGCGGCGGCGCTCGCCGAGCTGGCCCGCGCCGCCTGCTGCCAGCTGATGGGGGAATCCGGTGGGTAACGTCGCGTGGCTGCGGCCCGATCTCCGGGCGTGCCCCGCGCCGCCCCGCGCGGGAGGGACCATGCCGTCATTACTGCCGGAGCACGTGGCCGAGCACCTGGACTGGATGCGGCAGCGGGGCCTGGCCGCCTCGACGATCTGCAAGCGGCGCCGGGAGCTGGCCCGGCTGGCCGCGGCGCTG
>WNGQ01000578.1_pt1 | contig 37694 bp, 36 predicted proteins | sample 5407661 | NCBI WGS metagenome assembly WNGQ01 (sample SAMN13153382, study PRJNA577476) | soil metagenome | isolation source: 60 cm soil or saprolite under Garry oak tree replicate 2 | place: USA:California | collected 2016-06-15 | reverse complement strand
CCAGTGCTCCGAGTCACCCAAGGTGACACCGTGGACTTCACGCTCGTGAACGAGGCGCCGATGCCGCACAGCCTGGACTTTCACGCAGCGGAAATCGCGCCGAGCCGAGCGTATGTGAATCTCATGCCGCACGACTCGCTCCATTACCGGTTCGTCGCGCGTGTTCCGGGAGCTTTCATGTATCACTGCGGAACCGCACCGGTGGCGTTGCATATCGCGAACGGCATGTACGGCGCGATCATCGTCGATCCGCGTCAGGCCCGGTCGGCAGCGAAGGAATTTGTGTTCGTGCAGAGCGAGTTCTATACCAAGACGCTCCCCGATTCCACACGGATGATCGACTGGGAAAAGCTGCTTGGCCTGGCGCCGGATTATGTGGTGTTCAACGGTCGCGAGGCAGAGTACGCGCATCACCCGATCCAGGTGAGAGTCGGCGAGCCTCTGCGACTGTTCGTCGTGAACGCGGGTCCGAACCGGTTTTCAGCGTTTCACGTAGTAGGCGCGATCTTCGATCGTGTCTTTCTCGATGGGTCGCTCGCCCACCCGTTGGAAGGCGTGCAGACGGTTACGGTCCCTGTGGGTGGTGGTGCCATTTTCGAGGCTCGCCTGGTCGAAGCGGGAACCTATCCCTTTGTCAGCCATGCGTTCGCGGACGCTACCAAGGGCGCAGTGGGAATGTTCTCGGCTCGCTAAAGCAGGCTCCACCTCGTGCAGCGCCTGTTCGTGGAATACGACGGCGCGCTCGTTGGCGTCATCTCCCAGAGGGACATCGTCGGCGCGGTCGCGACCGCGAAGGTCTAGATCGCTAGCGCCGCTGCACGGACCAGCGGCCCGTTTGCGTGTCGCCGGAGGGCAGCCTGGTCGTGTATGTGCCCGCGATCGTGTTGCCCTTCAATTCGCCACGGAATGTCGTGAGCAGGCGTTCGCCGGTCCGCGGGTCCGCATACGGATCGAGCGTGCCACTCACGCGACCCTGCTCCACCCGCACGAAACGGATCGTGAGCACCGTCGACGCCGCTGCCTGCAATCCACCAGTCACATTCTCGCCGCGCCATGGCAGCAGCGGTCGGCCGAGCCCCGCTGGTATCATGATCACGTCGCCAAAGGCCGAGTCGGTCGCGGATCGCAGGGTGAAGGTGATGCTGCCGCTGCGGCCCGATTCCACGCTGCTGTAGTCGCCGACCCATTCCCCCGCCAGCGCCGAGACATCCGTTGCGGCGCCCACGACTGGGACCGGAGATCGAGACGCGCCGCAGGCGGCGAACGCAAAGGGCAGGAGCACGAGGGATAACGTCTTGAAGCGCAACATGGGCACCTCATGAGTGAGGAATGCAACGTTGCGCGTGACGGCGGGCGCGCGGGGCTATTGCATAAGAATGAAGGCGAAATCGTGAATTGTCACTGTGGACCGCATGAAGCATCTTGACGCTGTGAGCACGGATCTCGAAGCGGCCCGCATTCGGGAGCGATTCGAGCGCCTGCTGGCAGCCGGCGTCGCGATTTTCTCCCGCCACGACCTGGATCATGTGCTGCAGGAGGTCGTGGACGCGGCGCGCGAGGTCGTGGGCGCCCGCTACGCGGCCCTCGGCGTGCTGGGTGAAGACCGCGCCTCCCTGGTCCAGTTCGTGACATCCGGTATCGATAGCGAGGCGCGCACGCGCATCGGTGACCTGCCTCGCGGACGCGGCCTGCTCGGCTATGTGATCCGCGAAGCCAAGCCGATTCGCACCGCCGATTTGAACCGTCATCCCCAGCGCTACGGCTTTCCGCCGCACCATCCCCCGATGACGTCGTTCCTCGGCGTCCCAGTGAAGAGTCAGGGCGGCGTATTCGGCAATCTGTATTTGACCGAGAAGATCGGCGCCGCGGAGTTCGACGACGAGGACGAAGCGATCGCGGTCCTGCTGGCGTCACAGGCTGCGGTAGCCGTAGAGAATGCGGGCCTCCTCGGACAGATCCGCACGATGCAGCGCCAGCGCGATCTGTTTTTCGCCATGATGAACCACGAGCTGCGCAACGCGCTCACCGGCGTGTATGGCTGGGCCGAGCGGCTCGTCCGCCGCAAGACACCGGAGATTTCGGAGCAGGCGGCACGGGAAGTCTACGAGGCTGCCGACCACACCATTGTGCTGCTCAACAATTTCCTGGACCTGATGCGGCTCGATGCCGGGAAGGTGCGGCCCGTCTTCAGGGATGTCGAAGTCCGCGGAGCGCTGCAACGTGCGATCTCGACGAGCGAACCAGCAGCGACCGCGAAGCGCGTGCGGCTGGAGCTACGGGTCAACGGCACGGCGGCGACGCTCCGTACCGACCCGATGCGGCTCGAGCAGATCCTGCTGAACCTGTTGACCAACGCTATCCGGCATAGTCCGGACGGTGGGGCAATCGAGGTTAGCGCGAACCCCGAATCAGCTCATACGATGTTTGCGGTGATCGACCATGGCCCCGGCGTCCCACCCGAGCTGCGCGAGCGGATCTTCGAGCCGTTCGAGCGGTTCGATCCGCATTCGGGACTCGGCACAGGGTTGGGCCTGCCGGTCTCACGTCGACTCGCGGCAGCGCTCGGCGGCTCGCTTACAGTGGAAGAGACTCCGGGAGGCGGCGCGACCTTTAATCTGAAGATTCCTTCACCAATCCTTTAGGAATGGTTCAACGCGACGCTGCTAGCCTGCCTTCATGAAGATTCTCGTGGTGGAGGACGACCGAAAGGTCGCGGGTTTCATCGAGCAGGGCCTGCGGGAGGAAGGCTACGTCGTCGACGTCGCTGGCGATGGTGATCAAGGCACCATGTTGGCGCACGTCTACGACTATGACCTGCTCGTGCTGGACGTCATGCTCCCTAAGAAGACCGGCCTGCAACTGGCGGCGGAGCTGCGCCGTGAGGGCAGGGCCACACCGATCCTGATGCTGACGGCGCGCGACACGACCGAAGATGTCGTGCGGGGGCTCGACGCCGGCGCCGACGATTACCTCACCAAGCCATTCAAGTTCGACGAGCTGCTCGCGCGGGTGCGCGCGCTGGTGCGGCGCGGCGGCGCGGGCCGCACCGAGCTGTTGCGCTACGGGCCCGTGGAGCTGGACCGGCTCAAGCACAAGGCGCGCGTGGACGGCAAGAGTTTGGATCTCACGCCCAAGGAATTCCATCTCCTCCAGCACTTCCTATTGCATCCCGAGGAGGTCGTGCGCCGCACCGAGCTGCTCGAAAAAGTCTGGGACATGCACTTTGATCCCGAGAGCAACGTCGTGGATGTGCACGTCGGCAATTTGCGGCGCAAGCTGCGCCAGGCGGTCGGCTACGAGCTGATCGAGACAGTGCGCGGCGTGGGATTCCGGATGCAGACGCCTGACCGCGCGGAGGCGTGACGCGTGGCGGGGTCGCTCCGCCGCACACTCGCACTGCGCTTTGCGGCGACGATGGCGGCCGGGTTGCTGCTTGCGACTGGCGCGTTCTACTGGTCGGCTTCCCGAGCGCTGCAAGAATCGGTCTCTCCCGCAGTTCTCCGCAGTGATCTGCTGATCGTCCTTGCGTCCATCGTCGTTGCGGGCACCGCCGCGACGCTGATGGGCGCCTGGCACTTCACCTCGTCCGCGGTGCGTCCGGTCAGCGAAATCACCGCACAGGCCACCCGCATCGAAGCGGGAACCCTCGACCAGCGTATCCTCGCCCACGCCGACACCGAGGAGTACGAGGGGCTGGTCGCCGTGTTGAACCGCATGCTGGAGCGACTGGAGCGTGGGTTCGCGGCGCAGCGGCGCCTGACGGCGGACGTGAGTCACGAGCTCCGCACGCCATTGACCGCGCTGCGCGGTGAGATCGAAGTCGCGCTCCGCGCGCCGCGCACGCAGCGCGAGTACGAGCGGGTGCTGCGCAGCGGGCTCGAGGAAATCGACCGATTGACCGAGCTCAGCGAAGACTTGCTGCTCGTGACGCGCGCCGAAGCCCACCTCGTCTCGGCGCGGCGCGTCCCGACGAACGTCGAGCGACTCGTGGCCGACAGGCTCGAGAGGTTCCGCCAGCGTTTCGAGGAGCACGACCTCACCGTGGATCGCTGGCTGCACGCTGCGCAAGCGGTGGTACCGGTGGATCCAGACCTCATCGCGCGGATGGTAGATCACCTGCTCGAAAACGCCCTGCAGTTTACGCCTGTCGGAGGCACGATCGGCGTGCGGATCGAGCCCAATCCCGTGGGAGGAGGGCTCCGCCTGACGGTGGAAAACTCCGGACCCGGCATCTCCGCGGCTGACTTGCCACACCTCTTCGAGCCGTTCTATCGGGCCGATCCCGCGCGCACGCGCACTGCCGATGGCGGTGCGGGGCTCGGCCTGGCGTTGGTCGCGTCCATCGCCCATCTGCACGGAGGCCTGGCTCACGCGTCCAGCGTGGGCGGCCGGACCACGTGCTTCGAAGTCGATATTCCTGTGTGAAGGGTTCCTTCGCCCAACTCTCAAAGTTCCTTCATGCGGGGACGCCGACTTTCCAGCGTACCCTAGAAGGAGCTCGCGATGTCGTGGGGACCGGTTGTCGTCGGTGTGGACGCTTCGCCCGCAGCGGCGGGAGCCGCGATCATGGGCGAGCGCATCGCCCGCCTGGCGAATGTCCGTTGTGACCTGATTCACGCCGCCCGGGACGCCTGGGCGCCGCTCGCGGCGGTCAGCGGCAATCCCAACGTTGCCGAGATGCAGCGCCTGCAACAGGCGGTGGCGCGGGCGCAGCTGAACCAGATTTTGAAAGGGGCCGTGTCGGAGCGGCTCCTCGAGACTTTGAACGTCCAGTTTGGACCGGCGGCGGTTGTCTTGCGGCAAGTCATCCAGGAGCGGCGGCCCGGATTGCTGGTCCTGGGCGGCAAGCATCACACGGCGTTGGAGCGGTGGTTGGGCGGCAGCACGAGCCTGCATGTCGTGCGGACGTCCGAAGTCCCGGTGCTCATCACAGCGGGCGCACCCACGGCGCCGCAACGAGTGCTTGTCGCAGCCGACTTGTCCAAGGCCGCCGGTCCCACGGTGGCGCTCGCGGAGCGGTTTGCGCGGCTCGTCGGCGCCCAGCTGCGGGTCATCACCGTCTTCGAGCCGCTGCCGAACCTCCCCGGTATCCCACCGATGGATGCGGAAGAGTACTACGCGCTCGCGCAGGAGACGCTGGAGCGTGACATCTGGCCGCTCGTCAAACGACAGGGAATCGATAAGCTCGTGCGCCACGGCATGGTGGTCGACACGCTACTGCGCGAGGCGACTGAGTGGCAGGCTGATGTCCTCGTCGTGGGATCGCACGGCAAGGGCTGGGCGCAACGCGTGCTCCTCGGCAGCGTCACTGAGCGGCTCATCAATCATCTGCCTACGTCGCTCCTCGTCGCTCCCGTGGGTGTAGCAACCGCCGCGCTCTCCAGGCGCAGCGAGCGCCAAGTGGCGCAAACTCCCGCCGGCACACGCTGAAGATCGTGCAGGTGCTCGCGGAAGATGAGCTGATTGGAGGAGGAGTCGTATGATTCGGAAGATCCTGGGTTTTGCGGTGATGGCGCTGGTCGCGATCCTGGTTTTGAAGATCGCATTCGCACTGCTGGGCGTCCTGCTGGGGCTGGCGGTCACGGTCCTGGTGCTCGCAGCGATTGGATACGTCTTCTATCTGATGCTGCGCGTGTTCAGTCCCGCGACGGCGCAGCGCGTGCGAGACATCATTCGGGGCGCGCCAAGCACGTCCGGGTAGCTCTCAAGAATCGGTTTGAAGAGATCGTCCCGGAGGCCTAGCTTTGTGGACCTTGGCTTCCGTCGCGATCACACCCGAACCGACGCTGCGCCGCCAACTCGGGGTCCTCGCCGTCACCGCATTGGTTGTCGGCGAGGTCATCGCCATCGGCATTTTTCTCACCCCGGCCGGGATGGCGCATTCGCTGGGCTCGCCATTCTGGTTGCTGATCGTCTGGCTCGTCATGGGTGTGATGGCGCTGAGTGGCGCGCTCTGCTACGGCGAGCTCGCGGCGCGCGCGCCGGACGCGGGCGGCGGGTACGTGTATTTGCGGGAGGCGTACGGACCGGCCGTGGCCTTTCTCTACGGCTGGAAGTGCTTGCTCGTCATGGACCCAGGCATCACGGCCGCGCTTTCCGTCGGGCTGGCGAGCTACGTCGGCTATGCGCTTGGCGTTGCAGGGGTTTCGCTGAAACTGATCGCGATCGGAACGATTCTGGTATTGGCGGCAGTCAATATCGCCGGCGTCCGCCTCGGTGCGCGGTTGATGCAGTGGCTCACGGCGCTCAAGCTCGGCGCGCTCGCGTTGCTCGCACTACTCGCGTTCGGATTGCGCGCGGGCCAGTGGTCGAACTTCATTCCGTTCATCGCGCAGCGGGCGGGGTCCGACCCGCTGCCTGTGGCGCTCGCCGCCGCGCTCGTGGGGGCATTTTTCGCGTTCGGCGGGTGGTGGGAGATCCCCAAGCTCGGCGGTGAGGCGCGCGACCCCGCACGGACGCTCCCCCGCGCCCTCGCACTCGGCGTAACCATCGTCACGGTGATCTACGTCCTCACGAGCACCGTCTTCCTTTATTTAGTGCCGCTCGACCGCGTGACATCGGGCGAAACGTTCGCCGCGCAGGCGGGTGAGGCGCTGTTCGGCGCGGCGGGGGGACGCGTATTTGCGGCCATCGTGATCGTCGCGGTGCTCGGCAGTCTGCTAGGGCTACTCATGGCGCTGCCGCGGGTCTATTACGCGATGGCGCGGGACGGCGTGTTCTTCAAGTCGGTTGGGGTCGTGCATCCGCGCTTCGGCACGCCGGCCCACGCGATCGCGATTCAGGCGCTCCTCGCATCGATCTATGTGGCGCTCGGCACGTTCAATCAGATCATCGCGTACTTCGTCTTCGTCACTGTTCTGTTCGTCGGTCTCACAGTGGCCGGATTGTTCAGGCTCCGCCGCCGTTCTCTGGCAACGGGCTATCGGACCTGGGGCTATCCGTTCACACCGGTGCTCTTCCTCGCACTCGTCGGCGTGCTGCTCGTGCTGCTCGCAGGACACAATCCGTTGCAGGCTGCGCTCGGCGTCGCTATCGTCGCGCTCGGCGCGCCCGTCTATGTCCTGGTATTTCGTCGCCCGCTTACCCTGCAACCCGCTGGTGCACATGACGTGGATACGAACCGTTCCGCTCACTGAAGCGGATGAGAAGCTGCGCCGAGCCGTAGAGGCGCAGCAGGCGCTGTACCCCAAGGAGTATGCGACGCCCGTGCATCCCACGCCGGACGGGACGTCCGGCATCGTCGCATCTCATAGTCTCATTCCCGAGGCGTTGCATCACGCTTTCTCGACGTTTGGCGCCTTGATGGCACCCGAGCTGCCGCTCACGCGGCGGCAGCACGAGATGATCACGACGGTCGTCTCGGTCACCAACCGCTGTCGGTACTGAATAGAGTCTCACGCAGAGTTTCTGCGTCGGATCACGTTGGATCAGTCACTCGTTGCGGCGCTCGAGGAGGATTACACGAAGGCGCCGATCTCGGAGCAGGACCGCGTCATGCTGGACTACGTCGTTCAGATAACGCGGGACGCCACGCGAATCACTCCAGCGCATCACCGCGAGCTCCGCCGCGTCGGGTTCGACGATCAGGGAATCCTGCAGATCACGTTGATGACCGCGTGGTTTAATTACATCAATCGGGTCGCGGACGCGCTGGGCGTCGGTCGCGGTGATTGATCGAGACATTCCCGCTTCCTTCATGATGTCTCTAATCGGACGGGATTATCCGTCTACAGGAGGTCAGGCAGGCAACTGAGGGCAGTGGAACTGTGAAGAAATCATGAAGGCCCCTCGCTTGCGTGAACTGTTATTGATTCGTAGCGTCGGCGCCGGAGGATTTCATGAGACTTAGTCTTCTCACGATTGGTGCGCTCACCATCGCACTCGGCGCGTGTACGGACGAGAAGATCGTGTACCGCGACCGGCCAGCCTTCAATCCCCCGCCCGATAGCCTCAACGGATTCCTTGGTTACTTCACCGTCTCGACCAAGCAGACGAGCTGCGGCAATTGCCACGTCGGCGTCCAGGGCCAGTGGAAGGCGACCAGGCACGCGAATGCCTGGGCCGATCTGCAGGGCTCCGGACACGCGGTCGCCGCGTGTAACAAGTGCCATACGGTTTCCGAGCTTGGCAACGCGATCGGCCACCCGGCAGGCTACTCGACGGTCCCCGACTCGGCGTACCGCGATGTGCAATGCGAAAGCTGCCACGGGCCAGGCTTCACTCACGCCGACAACCCCGACATCACGGCCAATCAGCCGCTCGCGCGCATTCACGTGGACACCGGTGTGACGACGTCCTGCAGCGGCTGCCATACGGGTGTGCACACGCCTTTCGTGGAACAGTGGAAAGAATCGGCCCACGGCTCGGGACCCGGTTTTGCCGCCGCCGCGACGAACACGAGCTGCATGCCGTGCCACGAGGGCCGCACCGCCATGGCGGTGAAATTCGGCGAGAACGCAAATTACGTCGAGAAAGCGTCCGCCACGCCGGAGCGAATCGGCTGTGTCACCTGCCACAACCCGCACGGGTCGCCCTATGAGCATCAGCTGCGCGCGCCGCTCTCGGAGCCGAGCCGTGATCAGCTGTGCGTGACGTGTCACTCGCGCACCGGCACGCCGCCGTGGGGAACGGCGACGGCGACGTCTCCCGCCCGCGGCCCGCACGGCGCGCAGGGTCTGCTGGTACTGGGTGAGAACGTCGGCTGGATTCCACCCAATTTCACGTACGACACGAATCAGATCGTGAGCAGCCACGGCACCGGCGCCAATCCCAAGCTGTGTGCGACGTGTCACGTGGTGCGCACGACGGTCACGGATAAGCTCACCGGGCAGTTCACGTTCCAAAGCGTGGGCCACACCTTCGAAGCGATCCCTTGTCCCGATGCGACGGGACTTCCGATGCCATGCGCTGACGCGGTCGCACCCGACACGGTGCATGACTTTAGCGCCTGTGCGGGTAGCGGCTGCCATAGCGCCGCCGCTACGGCCCGGAGCGCCTACGTCACCTTCAAGGGGCGTTTGAACAACCTGCTCGACCAGATTTGGACGGACAACAATACGAACGGAATCATCGATTCCACCGATGGTGGCTTGATTCCGCAGCTGGTGGCGCGTGCGCAGCGGCCCGGGGCCACCGCGGCCGACACCGCAGCGATCAACTTCGGTAGCAACGTGACGACGGTAGCGAAAGGCGCGCTGTTCAACGCCGCGCTCGCCGCGACCGAGGATCGGCCGTACTTTACCGCCGGTAGAGTGCTGAACCGGGGATTTGCCGCGCACCGCAGTGCGGGCAACGGCGTCCACAACCCGTTCCTGCTCGAGGCGCTCTTGACCTCGTCCATTGACGCGCTGCACTCGACATATGGTTTGCCAAGCCCGCCGATAAGTCTGCGGGTCCAGGCCACGCCGCCGCCGGGACTGCGGGTACGTACCGGCCAGTAAGCGCCTCGTGATTCTGCAGCAGACCGCGGTTGGCCCGCCGCCGCTACCGGGCGGCGTGGCCGCGGTGCTGCGCTTCTTCTTCAACGTCCCCCAATGGATTCAAATCGTCGGCTTTTTCATCGGCCTGGCGGTTGCCACCTGGCTCGTCGTCTATCTCTGGCGCCATCGCGTGGCGATCAGCGCGTGGGTCAAGACGCGGCAGCGTGGCGTGAAGATCGGTCTGGCCGCCGCGGCAGCTGCCGCCGTGCTCGGGACGGCTGGGTTCGGCACCGTCAGCTGGAACTACATGCAGCACGACAACGCGTTCTGCACCGGCTGCCACATCATGAAGGGCCCATTTCAGCGATTCACCGGCTCGAAGCACGACTCCCTCAGCTGTCACGCCTGTCATCAACAGTCGATCTTCGCGAGCGCGCGGCAGCTCTACCTGTGGGTCGCCGATCGCCCCGAGAAGATCAAGATGCATTCCAAGGTGCCAACGCGGGTCTGCGCCGCCTGTCACGTTCAGGGTGATCGAGAAAAAGAGACATGGAAGCGGATCGCGACGACGGCGGGTCATCGCGTGCATCTCGAGTCCGACTCCAGCGCGCTGCGCAACGTGCAATGCACCACCTGTCACGGTCTCGAGGTGCACCGCTTCGTCCCCGTCGATTCGACGTGCGGCCAATCCGGATGTCATACGACCGTCCAGATTCGCCTCGGGAAAATGGCCGGACAGACGGGCTTCCACTGTATCGCGTGCCATCAGTTCACCGCCGAGGTCCCGTTGCTCGCGACCCGCGACTCGGCCGCAGGCACGCTCCGGCCGGGCGCGCATGAATGCTTCAGCTGCCATGCGATGCGCGCCAAGCTGGCGGACTTCGATCCGGCGCGCGATCCCCACCGGCAGACGTGCGGCATGTGCCACAACCCACACGAGCAGACCCGACCCGCGGATGCGTTGAAGAGCTGCGCGTCCGCCGGCTGCCACGTCGATTGGCGCGACGAGCCGTTCCATACCGGCAAGCCGCACGCCCGCGTGGCGCAACAATGCACGCTGTGTCACGCGCCACACGGTGCCAAGGTGGACGCAAGCGACTGCGCGGGCTGCCACGCGGCCGTCAAGAACAAGAGCGGCGGCCGCGTGAACCCGCCCCAGGCATTCGATACGACGCGAGCGCTGCGGCGAGTCTCCCTGAGGGACGCACTCCCCGAGCTCGAGCGCAAGGGAAAGGGCGATGCCAACCCGCCGCGTGCGGCACCGGCGCCCCGCCCCCCCCGCTCCCCGCTCCCTGTTCCCGCCGACACGTTCTCGCACGATCGCCACAAACAACTCGCCTGCCTCACCTGCCACGTCACCCGGCGTCCCAACGCGAGCCTCACATTCCTACCACCACGCGGCTGCCAGATCTGCCACCATCAGGCGCCGGCGACCAGTGATTGCGCGACGTGTCACGCGCTTGGTGAACTCGCGCCCGCTCATGCCGAGACGATCGCCGTGGCTGTCGCGAATCGACCCCCGCACACGCGGCCGGTTGCATTCTCGCACACCACGCACGCTGAGCTCCGCTGTACGACGTGTCATACGACCGTCGTCTCGCTGGACCCGGCCGCGCCGGTGAAGACCTGCACCGCGTGTCACGAGGATCACCACGTGGCGCGGCGCGACTGCTCGAGCTGTCACAGCGGCGTCGACATGCAGGCGGCCCATCGGGACTCCGTGGACACGCACGTCGCGTGTGACGCCTGCCATCGCGAGGCGACGGTGGCGCGCCTCGTGCCCGATCGCGGACTCTGCATCACCTGTCACACTGCGCAGCGCGATCACTACGCCACCCGCGAATGCACGACGTGCCACTTTCTTGCGACGCCCGACGACTACCGTGCACACCTCCGTAAGGTCGGCGCGTGAAGCGCGTACTCGTCATGGCGTTGCTGCTCGCTCCGCCGCTCGGGGCGCAGGGCTATCGCCTCCGGCTGGACAACCGTTTCCAGGCCATCGGCTATCGGGGGCTCCAGCTCGACAGCATCGCGGTCGGGGACACGGTGCCGGGTCCCGGTGGCGGTCCCACGACGGCGGATGGCTTTGCGGTGCGTTGCCCGAGCGGCGCGCCGTACTGCCTGTACTTCCGTCCCGGTGTGGTCAGACATGGCGCGCCGCTTGTCAGCACCGCGGACATCTCACTCTGGGGCTTCGGAATCCGCGGCTTGAGCGCGCACGCGACGGCGCGCGCTGCGGTCGATTTCACGGGCGACGACGCATGGCCGGGTGCCGATCCCGCCGTCCAGCTGCTCACCGGGTACGCCGAGTACAGTGCCGAGCGGATCACCGTTCGTCTCGGCCGCGAGCTCGACAACACCCGGCTCGGCGCCACCGGATTCGACGGCGCCAGCCTCACGGTGGGCGACGGCGCCCACGGCCTCGACGCGTCGGTCTATGGGGGTTGGGGTCTCGCGCGCGGCGCCGCCCTTCCAGGCACGAGCCCGGCGCTCAACCCCATCAACGATTTCCAGCCCAGCGAACGACAACTGCTCGTAGGGGTGAAGGCCGGGTGGTCGGGACGGCTCGGTGACTTCCGCGGAGAGTACTTACGCGAAGTGGATCCACGAACCGACTATTTCGTCTCCGAGCGCGTGGGCTTCTCGGGGGTCGTCAGACCCAGTCCCGGGTGGAGTGTCACGGGCGGCGCTGATTACGACCTCGCCGCAGGGTGGTGGGGCAGCGCCGAAGCCACGCTCGGATACGCGAACCGCGATGTCGCCGGCTCGCTGGGAGTGCGCCGCTACCGCCCGCACTTCGATCTGTGGACCATCTGGGGAGCGTTCAGCCCCGTCCCATATCGCGCGGTCCAGGGACAAGTGACCGTCCGGGCGTCTCCGCAGATCTATTTGCGCGGCCACGCAGAAGGTTATCGCTACGACGACGCTGATGTTTCGACGCCGCTCGTGAACGTGGAACAATCCGGCTGGCGCGGCGAGCTGGGCGTCACGGCGACGCCGGCCCCCGCCTGGACGCTCGACGCCGGCTACCATCGCGAGTTCGGCCCCGGCGCGGCGTCGGTTGGAGCGAGTGCCAGCGTCACGTACGCTCCGCCTGGGCGATACGCCGTCACCTTGCACGGCGCCGCGATGGATCGGCCGCTCGAGCTCCGGTTCAGCGAATCGGTGCTGCATCTCTACGGAATAGAGGGGCGGGTTGAGCCCCAACCCGGACTGCGCGTCGAGTTGGGCGCGGTCCGGTACGCCGAAGACCGCCGCCGGCCCGATCCGGCGGCGATCGATTGGGACCAGTGGCGGGTCACGTTGCGCGCCATCTTTTCGCTCGGAAGCAGCGACGACCTCGAGCACTTACCACCCGCCACACGCCGGATGCCGGGCGGGCGCGCACCGCGATGATTGCTTCACCTACTCTCCTGTTTCTGTCGCTGCTGCAGCAGCCGGCTCAGGGCTTTGATCATTTGAAGCACAAGGCGTTATTCCCCTCGTGTGCTTCGTGTCATGCGGGGGCCGCGCACAAAGGGGCGTCGCTCTGGCCGGACCCGGTCTCCTGCGCGGCGTGCCACGACGGGACGATCGAGAAGGTGGTTGCGTGGCGGCCACCCCCGTTGGCGCGACGCTCGAACCTGCGATTCGATCACGTCGAGCACGCCAACACGGCCAAGGACAAAGCGCCGTCGTGCGCGGGTTGCCATACCCAGGCCGGTGAGCCGCGAATGGCCGTGCGTGAGCCGGTCGTCGAGCGTTGTCTTGGATGTCATGGGATCCAAACGGCTCACCTGGCAGCGCCCGATTCCGCCTGCACCACTTGCCACGTGTCGCTGGTTCGCGCCGCGTCGCTCACGCGACAGGACGTGGCCGGCTTCCCGGCGCCGCCTTCGCACGCCGCTCCCGATTTCGTCAGCCGCAGTGGACATGGGGCTGTCTCCCGCCAGACGATCGGAAGCAGCTGCGCCACGTGTCATGCGCGCGAGTTTTGCCACCAATGTCACGCGGGCTCGGCGCCGCCGCGCGCGATCACGTGGTTGGCATCCGATCTCCGATCGACGGCGATCGTCGCCCGAGCGGCGCCACCGAGTCATGGTGACAACTTTGCCGACCGTCACGGCACGGAAGCGGCTGCGTCCACGACTCGCTGCACCGGCTGTCATGTGCGCGCCGACTGTCTGGAATGTCATCGGCCCAGCGCCGGAGCGCGGGGCGCGGGTTATCACCCGGACGGCTTCCTCGCGCGGCATCCGGCGTCAGCGTACGGGCGCGAAGCTTCCTGCAGCGATTGCCACAACGTGGGCGCGTTTTGCACGAGCTGCCACGCGCGGGCCGGACTAACGGCATCGGGTGTGCTGCGGTCGGGTTATCACGACGCCAGGCAATTCTTCCTGGCGGGACATGGACAGGCGGCACGCCAAGGCCTCGAGTCGTGCGTCAGTTGTCACGCGGAACGCGATTGCCTGACCTGCCATTCGGCGGCGGGCGGCCGGCGATTCAACCCGCACGGGCCGGGCTTCGATGCTTCCCGCATGCGCCGCAAGAACTTCGCGATGTGCACGGTGTGTCACGGCGCGAACGTCCCGGCCCAATGAGGATTCGTCTTAGTTCTTCAGCAGCTGCTGATCCGGAATAGCGTATAGAGCGGGCACATGCGAAACAACGCAGTGCCGATGAAGATCAATCCCATGAATCCGACTCCGAGGGCAGCGAGCGGGCGGTCTTGGAGCGATGCCGAAAAAACCAGCAACAAGCCTCCTACAAAGCCACGAATCCCAGCGTCGCGCCATCCCACGTTCTGGCTGCTCATGACCATGCTCCCGTGTTGTGCCACGGGGACAATCTTGCGCGGCACGGGTAAACAACGTCGCAACGCATGGTGAAAGCGTCTTCATGTATTTTGGTTCATGCCGGAGACTCGCCAAGCCACCGTCGCCTGCCCGTTTTGCCAGACGCTGAATCGCGTCGATCTGACGCGCCTCGAGCAACATCCCAAGTGCGGCAACTGCGGACGGCCGATCCTCCTCGACCGGCCGATCGCCGTCTCCGACGCCACGTTCGATCGCGTAACGGCCGACACGACCGTCCCGGTCGTGGTCGACTTCTATGCGGACTGGTGCGGGCCCTGCAAAATGATGGCGCCATTGCTGGATGACGTTGCGCACCGGCGCGCCGGTCAGCTGCTGGTCCTCAAGCTAGACACCGACAAGAACCCCGCCACGCAGCAACGCTTTGGCGTGCGGGGGATTCCGACGCTGATCGTGTTTCGTGACGGCACGGAAGTAGCGCGTCGGGTCGGCGCGGTGCCGCCGGCCGAGCTCGATGCCTTCTTGAGCGCGATCTAGCGCGCCAGCTGGCGCAGCACGTACTCCAAAATGCCGCCGTGCTTGTAGTACTGCAGCTCCTGCGGCGTGTCGATGCGCACCTGCACGTTGAACTTCGTCACCCTGCCGTCGTCCGCTGTCGCGGTGACGGTCAGCTCCTTGGGCATCTCGTCCAGGACGGGAATGTCGTAGCGCTCCTTGCCGGTCAGGCCGAGGGTAGCGGGGTTCTGACCGGACGCGAATTGCAGCGGCAGGATGCCCATCCCGACCAGATTCGACCGATGGATCCGCTCGAAGCTCTCCGCGATGACGGCGCGCACGCCCAGCAGGCGCGGGCCCTTCGCGGCCCAGTCGCGTGATGACCCCGAGCCGTACTCCTTCCCGGCCAACACGATCAGCGGCGTTCCCTCGGCGGCGTACTTGAGCGACGCGTCGTAGATCGTCACCCCCTCGCCGTCCGGCAGATGCACGGTGAATGGTCCCTCGGTGCCAGGCGCGAGCTGGTTCTTCAGCCGTACGTTCGCGAACGTGCCGCGCACCATCACCTCGTGGTTGCCGCGGCGCGCGCCGTACGAGTTGAAGTCGACCGGCTCGACGCCATGGCCGACGAGATACTGACCGGCGGGACTCGTCTTCCGGATGGACCCCGCCGGCGAGATGTGGTCGGTCGTGATGCTGTCGCCCAGGAGGCACAGCACCCGGGCGCCGCGGATGTCGCGCACCGGCCCCGGCTCCGCCGGCATGCCGTCGAAATACGGCGCGCGGCGGATGTAGGTGGACGTCGGCTCCCACGCAAAGCGGTCGCCCTCGGGCACCGGCAGGCCGCGCCAGCGCTCGTCGCCGTCGAACACCTGCGCATAGCTCTTGCGAAACATCGCGGACTTGATCGAGCGGTCGATGACGTCGGCGACTTCTTTGGTGGACGGCCAGATGTCGCGCAGGAACACGGGCCCGTCGATACCGATCCCGAGCGGCTCGTTGTGAAAGTCGATGTCGATGCGGCCGGCGAGAGCATAGGCGACGACCAGCGGCGGCGAGGCGAGATAGTTCGCGCGCACTTCCTGCTGAATCCGGCCCTCGAAGTTGCGATTCCCTGAAAGCACCGAGCATACGACGAGGTCGCACTCGGCGACCGCGGTGGATACGGCCTCGGGCAGCGGTCCGGAGTTGCCGATGCACGTCGTGCAGCCGTAGCCGACCAAATGAAAGCGGAGCGTTTCGAGCGGCTTCATGAGGCCCGCCAACTCGAGATAGTCCGTGACCACTTTGGACCCGGGGGCGAGGCTCGTCTTGACCCACGGCTTCGAGCGCAGGCCGCGATCCACCGCCTTTTTGGCCATGAGCGCCGCCGCGATCATGACAGAGGGGTTTGAGGTATTGGTGCAGCTCGTAATCGCGGCGATCACGACCGAGCCGTGGTGCAGCACGCACTCGACGTCGTCGATGCGGAGTGTTGCGGACGAGGGCCGAGCTGCTGTCGGCCCGGCTTGACCGCCTTCGCCCTCCCACCGTCCCACCGGAACGGCGTTCACTGCCGGAGCCGCAGCGGGCTTCACGAGTGTGGGGAGCGCCTCGGCAAACTTGCGCGGGACTTCCCGTAAGCCGACGCGATCCTGCGGCCGGCGCGGTCCCGCCATGCTCGGCTCGACGGTCGCCAGGTTCAACTCGAGCGTGTCACTATAGACCGGCTCGGGTGCGTCGGGCGTATGAAACAGCCCTTGCTCCTTCATGTACGCCTCGACCAGCTGCACTTGCTCGCGCGGCCGGCCGGTGAACTCGAGATAGCGCAGCGTTTCTTGATCGACGGGGAAGATGCCGATGGTCGCCCCGTACTCGGGCGCCATGTTGCCGATCGTCGCGCGATCGGCGAGCGGCAGCGTGGAAACGCCGGGACCGTAGAACTCGACGAACTTTCCGACGACACCTTTCGCCCGCAGCATCTGCGTGATCGTGAGCACGAGATCGGTCGCGGTGGCGCCCTCGGAAAGCCGTCCACTCAGGCGGAATCCAACGACCTGCGGGATGAGCATCGAGACCGGCTGGCCGAGCATCGCCGCTTCTGCTTCGATGCCGCCCACGCCCCAGCCGAGGACGCCGAGCCCGTTGATCATGGTGGTGTGCGAATCCGTACCCACGAGTGTGTCGGGGTACGCTTGCGGACTCTTTGAGTCGGTCGTGAAGACGACCCGCGCTAGGTATTCGAGGTTGACCTGGTGCACGATCCCGGTATCGGGAGGCACAACCTTGAAGCCGCTGAACGTTTTTTGTGCCCAGCGGAGCAGTGCGTAGCGCTCCCGGTTGCGCTGGAACTCGAGATCGGCATTCACCTGAAACGCGCGCGGCGTCCCGAACTCGTCCACGATCACCGAGTGGTCGATCACCAATTCGGCAGGCAGGAGCGGATTGACCCGTTTGGGGTCGCCGCCCATCTGCACGATGGCGTCGCGCATCGCGGCGAGATCGACGACCGCCGGTACGCCGGTGAAATCCTGTAGCAGCACCCGCGCCGGCATGAACGCGATCTCTTCGTCGGGCTCCTTGCGCGGGTCCCAGCGCGTCAGTTTTTCGATGTCAGCGGGCTGGACGACGCGTCCGTCCTCGCGGCGGAGCAGGTTTTCCAGCAGGATCTTGAGGGAGTAGGGCAGTCTTGGGACGGGGAGGCCACGACGCTCCAGCGCGTCGAGCCGGAAGATCTCGTACGAGTGGCCACCAACCTTCAGACTCGCACGGCTGCCAAAACTGTTCGCGGTCATTGCGGCAGGACTTTCACGGCGACGACGAAGTATTCGGTCTCGCCGAAACACGTGGTGGGCAGGCCTTTGTGCTGCTGATACGTCAGCGCAACGCGCCTGCCGAGGGACTGATTGATGTACTGGGCGACAATGTCGTCTCGCACCGTAAAGAAGAACTTCTCGGGGTTGGTCCCCGGCATCGACACCATGGCGAGCTCACCCTCCCACGTTTTGCAGAGCCAACCTTTCTTCGAGAACTTTTGCACGAAGCCGGCGCGCTCGCCCTCGGAGTAGCTCCAGTTGAGCGCGGACCAGGTGTACAGCGCGAAGATCAGGACCGGCGTGAGCAGGATCCCGGCGATGATGAACTTGCGCTTGCGGGTGAGCTGGAAATTGAACTTGAAATTCACGAGCGGGAATCTACTTCGTAGGTTTCTGTGCGATAAGGCGTGAATCCCCGCGCGAGGTAGTTGGGTAACGCGTTGGGATGATCCAGCGTGCAGGTGTGCAGCCAGACACGGCGCGGGCCAAGTGCCCACGCGTCGCGCACCGCGCACGACAGCAGATGTTTCCCAAAGCCACGTCCAAATTCTCGGGCGACGATTCCGAAATACGCGATCTCCGCGGAATCGTCTTCGGCCACGCGCCGCAGCTCGTACCATCCGGCCAGATCGGCTTGCTGCAGGGCGCCGCCGCGGGTCGCCACGAAGAGCGTGATCGCTGGATCGGCGAGGTGCTTCCTGATCTCTTCGTCCGACCAATCCCACCGGTCAAACCAATGGAAGGCCTCGCCGACAGCGCGGTAGCACATCCGGTACAGGTCTGGCGACGGATTCGACGCGCGCGCAATGTCGATGCCAGGAAAGTTGCCAAACGCGGTCTTGAACTGGTCGCGATCGGTAAGCTCGAGATATGTGCGTGTCGCCTGCATGTCCGAAATCTAGGTGTCAGTGTCTGGTGTCAGGGCAGTCTGTCTGACACCTGACACCTGGCACCTGGCACCGTATTTTGTCCTCATGACCTTCAACAAAATGGGCACCCTGCCCCTGCCACTCGCGCTCCACCTCGCAACGTACACGGTGATCGGTTTGTTCTGCGCCTTTGCGGGCGGCCTGAACCTGATCGATCCGACCAAGATCTTTCCGAACGCCGTCATATTCCTCGGGCTGGCAGGATTCAGCTGGGGATACGTGTTCGGGATTCTCATGGCGCGAAAGGAAGTACTGGGCCTCGGGCTCGTTGCCAGTATCGGTTACGTCGTGGCGGGCATCTGGCAGCTGGGTCCGCACTGGGCGCTGGGGGCGTTGTTACTCGCCATCGGGATCTACGGCCTCGCCGCGCTCGCGCTGTATCGTCGCCGAATCCTCGAAGCCTAACCGATCACGTCGTCCCGCACCGGCGCGGCCGGCAGCTCCACCACAAACTTGGCCCCGCCGAGCGTCGCGGAGTCTTCCAGCCAAATCCGGCCGCCGACCTCCGCCACCACACGTTGACAGATCGATAAACCGAGTCCCGATCCCTCGTCGGGACTCTTGGTTGTGAAAAATGGATCGAAGATGCGGCTGCGGACCTCGGGTGGCACACCCGGCCCCGAGTCCTCGACCGTCAAACGCACCCAGTCTTGGCGGGCTTCGGTGGCCAGCTCGATCACCGCGTTGGGTCGGCCGCGCACCGCATGCTCGGCGTTGGTCATGAGATTGATGACGACCTGCTGCAGCTCCTGGCCGAGTCCCAGCACCGCTTCGGCGGCGTGATCCATGCGCGTGCGCACCTCGATATTGTCAGCGCGCAGCACGCGCTGGCGGATCTCGGCGACGTCCCGGACGAGCTCATTCAACTGAATCCGCACCGGGGTGAGGTCCGCCCGGCGCGCCAACCGCAACAGGCTTCTCACGATGCGCGCCGCGCGATCGACTTCGCGCACGATGCTCGCGGCGGCGGTGCTGGCTTCCTCGTCCTTCGTGGAGCGACTCAGAAGCTCGGCTTCCATACGAATCGCCGCGAGCGGGTTATTCACCTCATGCGCGACGCCGCTCGCGATTTCGCCGACCGTTGCCAGCTTTTCGCGCGCGATCAGCTCGCGCTGCGCGCGTAGCTCGTCGGTGCGGTCGTAGAGGGCTACCAGCAGGTCCTGCGATCCCAGCCCTCGCAGGTCCGTCACCGTGCAGTCGCAGATCCGCCGCTCGCCCGACGCCTGCGTGACGAGCACGCGCCCGTGCCACGGTTGCCCTTCCTGACGGCCGGTCAGCATCAGCCGCACCGTGAGGCCGCTGGGCGAGAGCCCGAGCTTCTCGAGGTGCCGCCCGACGGCCGCTTCCTTCGTTTCCACACCGAAGACCTGGATCGCCGCCCCGTTCAGCTGCCGCACCGTGCCAGCGGTGTCTACCAGCGCCATTGGCAACGGACTGGCGTCCACCATTGCGCGCGCGCGGTCGGCGGCGGCGCGCGTAGCGGCGACGGCCTCGGAGAGCTCGATGCCGCCGGCGATGTGGGCCGCGACGGCGGACACGTAATGGAGATCGTGCAGGCTGAACAGAGCAGTGGCGGCGGTGTCCGCTTGCTGGTACCGCAGCAGTCCGACCGCGCCGACGGTACCCTGAGAGATGCGCAGTGGCGCGATCAGCGCCGCCCGCACGCCATCGGCGAGCCGCGTCGCGATGGGGCTCGCATCCGGCTCCGCCCGCAGGTCCGCGCTCATCAGCGCCTCACCGGTGCGCACTACTCGGCCGGTCGTGCTGCTGTCGAGTCTGAGAATCAGTCCGTCGGTCGCTGCCGCGGCGCCCAGTGCGGGAGAGATACGCAGGTTCTGGCCGTCCGGCTGTTTGAGCGCCACGAACGCACCCTGCGCCTCGACCAGCTCCATCAGGCTCTGGAGTGTGTAGCGCAGCAGGAGCTGGGTTTCCGGCGCGGCGAGCAGCCAGCGCGCGAGCTCGACCACGAAGCTGCCGAGGCGGCGCTCGCGCTCCAGCGCGGCGCGCCGGCCCACCATGACCGCCAGGCGTGAGCAGAATTCGATTGCCGCCTCGAGCTCCGAGACGGGCAGCGCGGGCGGCGCGCCCGCGAGCGTCGCTTCGACGCGCCGTCCCTCGGGATCGCGCCACTCGGCCGTGATGCTCCGCCCGGACCGGTCGTCGGCGCCCGCGGCGACCGTGCCGCTTTCGTTGATGCCCTGATAGCGAATCGCCAGGCGCGCGCCGCCGGCCCAATCACTGAGGATGGTGGCGGCCCCGCGCCAGAAGTCCACCGAGCGCTTGGCGTCGCTGGCCTGGCGGAGCAGTGCTTGCAAAGCCTCTCGCATGCGGGCTCGAATATATGGGTTCGGGAACCGCGTGGCGTTGCGAAGACATGAGCACATCTCTCATGTTGGTGGAGGGGGAGCCCACCCGTCCGCAGCCGTCGCCGCTTCCCTCGACCGATCCGGTCGATACCGAATTACTGGATGCCTATTCGCGCGCGGTGAGCGGCGTCGTCGAGCGTGCCGCGCCCGCCGTCGTCAGCGTGGAAGTCCAGCACCGCCGCCGTGGTGCTTCAGACCGCCGGGATCAGGGGGGGAACGGGGGGGGCCACGGCTCCGGATTCGTCTTCACGCCCGATGGATTCATTCTCACGAACAGCCACGTTGCGCACGGCGCGAGCAAGACTGACGTCGCCTTCCCCGACGGCCGGCGGCTGCGCGCTGAGCTGGTCGGGGACGATCCCGAGACGGACCTCGCCGTGCTGCGCGTCGACGCGTCGTCACTTGTCGCGGTGCCGCTCGGGGACTCGGCCGCCCTGCGCGTCGGGCAGGTCGTCATCGCGATCGGCAATCCGTTCGGCTTCCAGAGCACTGTGACGGCCGGCGTCGTCAGTGCGTTGGGCCGCTCGTTCCGGTCGGTCTCTGGGCGCCTGATCGACAACGTGATCCAGACCGACGCCGCGTTGAATCCGGGCAATTCGGGCGGCCCGCTGCTCGACTCGCGCGGCAACGTGATCGGTGTCAACACCGCCGTCATCTTGCCGGCCCAGGGCATCTGCTTCGCGGTGGCGGTGAACACGGTGAAGCTCGTCGTCGGGCAGCTCATTGCGCACGGGCGCGTGCGGCGCGCCCGCATCGGTGTGGGCGGGCAGAACGTGTCGCTCCCGAGACTCGCCGTGCGCGCGCATCGGCTGATTCAGCCGAGTGGCGTGCTGATCACGACCGTGGAAGGCGGGAGCGCGGCCGACCGCGCAGGACTGCGGCCGGGCGACATCATCGTGGCGTTCGATGCGCAGCCGGTGCACAGCATCGACGATCTCCATCGGCTGCTCAACGGTGAACGCATCGGTAGAGTGACGACGATCACAGCTGTGCGCAAAGCGGAACGCTTGGAGCTTGGAATCACCGCTACGGAGACTCAAAAATCGTAGCTGGGAGTTGACCCGCGACGCCCCTCGTAACTACCATTCGTGCCATGACTAAGTGCGCCTGCAAGCCGAATTTGCTCCACACCGGGAACCTTTTCGGGGAGGCGGGCGCTAGCTAACGCGATGGACGTAGTCGCAAACGCACAGAACGGCCCGCCCCACGATGGAGCGGGCCTTTTTGTTGCGGAGCCGTCAATGAAGGGAGCTGTGATGAAGAAGCATTACCTGCTGGCGAGTGACTTCGATCAGACCTTGAGCTTCAACGACTCCGGCAGCGTGCTGAGTGAGATGCTGGGGATCACGGGTTTTCGAGAGAAAGTCGCCGGCTTGTCGAACCTCAATCTCGTGCAACAGGGCGCGGAGCTTGCGTATCTGCTCGCCCACGACCCCGATTTCCGGCGCGTCACGCGCAACGATCTCCAGGAGGTCGGCCGGCGCGTCCGCCTCAAACGCAACGTCGCACTGCTCGCCCGGATGCTCGTGCAGGGCATGGATGGGCACCGCTTCGATTTCTACGTGATCTCAGCCGCCCCGGAAGACGTCGTGCTCTCGGCGCTCGCGGGGATCGTACCGGCGGATCATGTGGTGGGTACGCGCTTCCAGTTCCAGGAAGGCAACGGCCAGATCGGCTCGCTCGTCCGGGTGGCGGCCGGCTATGGCAAGGTCGCCGCGGTCGAAGAGATCCGCGCGCGACACGTGGTGCCGCGAGATCAGGTGATTTACGTCGGCGATGGGCAGTCGGACATTCCCGTGATGCTGCACGTCAACCGCGGCGAGGGTTTCACGATCGCCGCGTCGGAAGCGCGCGAAATCGCGCAGATCGCCAAGCGCACAGTGATCAGCGACGACGCCCTGTCGGTGCTCGTGCCGATTCTCGAAGAAATCGCGGGCTATGGCCCGAGCCAGATCCGCGCCTTGTTCGAGGATCAGGGGCTCGTGATTCAGGAGTGGGACCGCGTTCGCACCGACTGGCTAACGATTCGGGACGGGGCGGGGGACGGCGTCATCCGCCTGGACGCGACGGCGAACGCCTAAAGGCGGATGGCTCCCAGGAAGCGCCCAGGATCCGGCACGTAGCCGGGGAAGACGGCGCCGAGATCGGTGGCGCCGACGTGGCGCGCAAGGATCTCGCCGAAGAGATCACGGAAATCAGTCGTGACGGCGACATCGCGTCCTTCGAACCGCTGCTCGACGCCGAGTCCTGGCCAGCGACCCAGCACGCGACCGCCGTTCACCGGCCCGCCGAGGGCGAGCATCGCGGTGGCGTGGCCGTGGTCGGTGCCGCTGTTGCCGTTCTCGCGGATCGTCCGGCCGAACTCCGACATCGTGAGCACGACGATGTTGCTCATCCGTTCGCCGAGATCCTTGTTGAAGGCGGCCAACGCCAGCCCGAGCTCCCGCAGCCGCGCGGAGAGCTGGCCGTCGCTCGATCCCTGGTTCACGTGGGTGTCCCAGCCGGTGCAGTCGGCGAACGCGATCTCCAAGCCCACGTCCGCTTTGATCAGCTGAGCAATTTGCAGCAGCGTCTTTCCTAGCCGGCCCGGCGGATAGTCGGCGCCGTTGGCGGGAACGTACTGCGTCGGGTTGGCGCGCTTCAACATCTGTACCGCCTCAAACCCCTCACGCGATGAAGACGCCAGCAGACCCGTTCCCGCGCCGTCGTAGAGTTCTTCGAAGGCACGCGTCAGACGATCTCGAGCGGCTTCCTGCGGCGCTCGTAATCCGAACGCCTGGAGATCGTCGATGGCGAGCGCTGGGGCGCTGCCTGCAAGAATACGCGGCAGCTGCGGGCCAAAGCCGACGGCCCGGAATGCCGTGTCCGCGTGCTCCCGATCGTGCTGGCAATAGCGGTTCACCCAGCCGTCCGCCGTGCTCTTCACGCCCGGCGTGCCGGTTTCCATGTAGTCCTGGGCGTCGAAATGACTGCGCGTCGAGTCGGGCGAGCCAACGGCGTGAATGGCCGCGAGGCTCCTGTTGTCCCACAGTTCCTTCAGCGGTGCGAGGCTGGGGTGCAGGCCGAAATGGCCGTCGAGATCCACGACGTCGCTCGCAGGGATCGCGATCCGCGGGCGCTCCTGGTAATACGCAGGCTCGCCGTGCGGAACGATCATGTTCAGGCCGTCCACGGCGCCGCGCTGGAAGAGACAAACGAGAATCGGGCGGGAGGTGGGGCCGCCCGGCCGGCGGGCCGCAAAGGCGGCCCGGGCGAGGAATAATGGATCCAGGCCCAGACTCACTAACGTCAGGCCGCCGGCCTTCACGAAAACACGTCTTGAGATGGTCATTGTTTTTGGAAATCAGGGCCGCCCAAGGCTAGGCCGACGGCCATGGCCCGGGCCTGGGCAGGATCGTTGATGTCGGTGAGCTGCTCGAGAATGACACTGCGCGTATGCTCAGACATCGTGCCCGCGAGGAGCTTCTGATCGATCGCGTCCACTAACTGGCCGTGATCGTCAACCGTGGGGATGCTGGAGCATTCCTTCGCGAGCACCATGGCCGCATTCATGCGCGCGAGCAGGGCGCCGCTATTCACCCAGTGCGCTTCCGTCTCCGCATAACCCGTGGGGGCCGGCTGCTGATAGAGCGGTTCGCCGAGTCGCGCGACCATCTGCGCCAGTCGCGGCGTGTCGTCGGGCTCAACGCCGGCGGCGCGGACCGCGCTCACGACGAATTCAACGGGCGTCTTGACCTTGGCGCGCACCGCCTGCGGTGACCAGAAATCGGGAGACGTGAAGATGGCGCGCAGCACCGCGCGAATGTCGCCGCGCGACTTCTGCCAGGCGGCCACCGCCGCGTCGACGCAACCGTCGGGGGGGTCGTCCGCCACGAATCGAGCGCACAGCTTCGCGCTCACGTGATGCATGGTCGCGTGTTGATTCGCGAGGAACTTGAGCAACCGGATTCCTTCATCTTCACCGTCGCCCTTGAAGGTCTGCCCCAGCACGATCTTGTCGCCCTCGTCGTGGGCCCAATCGTGGAACACGAACCCGGAACCGCGCTCCGGCGGCTCGATGCTCCAGCCGGTGAAAATGCGCGCGACATTGATCACGTCCTGCTGCGCATAACCGCCATCCACACCGAGCGTGTGCAGCTCCATCAGCTCGCGCGCGTAATTCTCATTGATGCCCGTCGGTTGTCGGCGCCGTCGATCTTCCGGCATTTCGTTCCTGCCGAACCGGCGCGACCTCTCCCCCTGACCCCCTCTCCGCAATGCGGAGAGGGGGAACGGAGGTGAAGACCCTGGCGCGACGCTTTGCGCATTGTCGAGATAGAACAGCATCGCGGGGCTGCGTGCCGTCGCGATGAGCAGATCCTCGAAGCGCCCCAGCGCTCGCGGCCGGATCGTTTCCTCTATATAGGAAGGCAGGAGGAACCGATCCTGGCCCTTGCCGACGAAGACATTGAAGTGGTTCGTCCAGAAATCGACCATCACCTCGCGTAGCTGCCGCTCGGAGAGTGCCGCCCGGACGATCGCGAGCTGCTGCAGCTCCCCGCCCAGCTCGCGGAACTCCTGCATGGGGCGCGCCTCGCGCTTGAGCGTCGAGTCGCCGGTCGCGGCGGCTTCGCGCTGCAGGCGCTGGCGCTCGCGAATGGCGTCGCGGTACCGACTGGCGAGATCGGCGCGATCGTAATCGAGGATCTTGAATTCCTTCTCGCGCGCCGCAAGACGGGAATCGGGAATGTGATCCGCATCGAGCTGCTGCTCGATCCAGCGCATTACGCCGACTTTGGCGACGCTGTCCGCTTCGCCTGGGCGAGGACCATACGCCAGCCGATTCAGAGCATGAAAAGCCGAATCGCGCGGCGTGAGGCGGGGGCCGGGCGCGAGACCGGGAGCCTGCGCGGTCAGCACACAGAGGGCGGCAACTATGGATAGCATGTGTCTGGTCTGACGTCTCTCCCCAAGCCAAGTTAATGCCCATGGGCAAACGGCGACTATATCGCGCTGCCCGCGCCGCTCAGGGCGCCAGCCCCGATGCGCCACCCACCTGGGGTGAGCGCCTCGCTGCGCTGAAGCACGTCCCCCCGCTGGTGCGGCTCGTGTTTCAAACGCACCGCGGCTACACCGTCTCCATCCTGCTGCTCAGGGTCATTCGGTCATTCATCCCGGTCGCCGTTCTCTGGATCGGCAAGCTCATCATCGACGGCGTCATCGCGGGCGTGGCCACCGTCCGTGCGGGCGGCCTACCCGATTGGTGGCATCTCGCGGTACTGGTCGGCTTGGAGCTGGGCATCGCCGTCGTAGGCGAGGGGCTGGCGCGGCTCTCCTCGCTGCTCGAGAGTCTGCTCGGCGATCTGTTCGCGAACCGTCTCAGTGTGCGTCTCATGCGACACGCCGCCACACTCGATCTCGCCCAGTTCGAAGACGCCGAGATCTACGATCATCTGGAGCGCGCGCGCCGGCAGACGGTCGGACGAATCGGTCTATTCACGCTGCTCCTGGGGACGGCGCAGGATCTTATCACGCTGATCTCGCTCGCGGGCGTGCTGCTCGTTCAGCTGCCGTGGCTGTTGCTGCTCCTCACGGTCGCCGTGCTGCCGGCCTTCCTCGGCGAAGCGCACTTCGCCTCGCTCGGCTACTCGCTCCTGTTCAAATGGACGCCCGAGCGCCGGCTCCTCGACTACCTGCGGTACATGGGTGCGTCCGACGAGTCGGCCAAAGAGGTGAAGCTGTTCGGCCTGTCGGACTTTTTGGTCGGGCGGTACGCGGACCTGTCGGAGAAGTTCTATCAGGAGAACAAGAAGCTTGCGATCCGGCGGAACACCGTCTCGACGCTCCTCGTCACGCTGGGGACACTGGGCTACTACGGCGCCTATGCCGTGATCATCTATCGCACCGTGATGGGCGACTTCACCATCGGCACGCTGACGTTTCTCGCGGGCTCGTTTCGCCAGAGCCGCGGTCTGATCCAGAGCGTCCTCATCGCGCTCTCGTCCATCTACGAGCAGAGCCTCTACCTCAGCGACTTGTTCACATTCTTTGATGTGCAGCCGACGGTTGTTTCACGGAACGGAGCGAAGCCGGTGCCGCGACCGCTGCAAACCGGATTCCGCTTCGACAACGTCGGCTTCCGCTATTCCGGCTCGCAGCGCTGGGCAGTACGTCATCTGACGTTCTCGTTCCAGCCGCATGAGCGGGTCGCGTTGGTGGGCGAAAACGGGGCGGGAAAGACGACGCTGGTGAAGCTGCTGGCTCGCTTGTACGACCCGGACGAGGGTCAAATCCTTCTCGATGGCATGGACCTGCGAGACTACGACCTGGACAGCCTCCGCCAGAACATCGGCATCATCTTCCAGGACTTTGTTCGCTACGATTTCATTCTGCGCGAGAACATCGGGGTCAGTCAGATCGATGCATTGAGCGACGAGGCGCGCATTCGCGAGGCGGCGAAGCGCAGCCTGGCCGACTCCGTGGTGCAGCGCGTACCGCAGGGCTACGACCAAATGCTGGGCAAACGGTTCGACACTGGCGTCGAGCTTTCCGGCGGTGAGTGGCAGAAAGTGGCCCTGGCGCGCGCGTACATGCGCGAGGCGCAGGTACTCATTCTCGACGAACCGACGGCCGCGCTCGACGCGCGCGCCGAGTACGAAGTGTTTCTCCGGTTCGCCGAGCTGACGAAGGGGCGGATGGCCGTCTTGATCTCGCACCGCTTTTCGACGGTGCGGATGGCCGACCGGATCCTGGTCTTAAAGGGCGGCGAGCTCGTCGACGATGGTACGCACGACGAGCTGGTGGCGCGCGGCGGGCTCTACGCGGAGTTATTTTCTCTGCAGGCCGCAGGATACCGCTAACGCGGGTCAGGAGGATTCATGTCGACGATTGTTCGAGCACTGTTGCCGTTGTGCACGCTGGCCCTCGTGGCATCAGCCGCCGCGGCGCAGGCAAAGCCAAAGAGCAGCAGCACGCTGATCACGGAGGACGAGATCGACCGCGCCCGTCCGAACGTGGGGAACGCGTTCGACGTCGTCCAGTTGCTGCGGCCCAGGTGGCTCCGCACGCGCGAGATGGTACAGCTGCCCGGTAATGCCTACAGTGGGGGAATGGATCCGCAGATGGCGCAAGTCCACGTCTACATGGACGACCGGGACAAGGGTGACGTTGATTTCCTCAGAACGATCCCCGCTGATCGCATCTCGACGCTCAAGTTCCTCAGCATGACGGAAGTGGGCGCGCGGTTTGGACCGAGCCTCGGTCCTGGGATCGTCGTGACGCTCAAGCCCTAAGGCGCCGGCCGGGCGTTTCCTCCGTCGGCCACGAATTTCCAGGTGCGGTCAGGCTGCCGTCGCCAGATGGTGAGGTACTTGCTGTAGTGGTTCAGGCTCGCGATTCTCGCCTCGCCTACCGTGCAGCCGAGGTCTCCTGACGGCGCGATCTGGGCAGCGACCGGGCGCCATTCGAGTACCGCGCCCGCCGGAAAGCCGTCGAACGCGGCGCCGATTGCCTCCCGTCCTTCGGTCATCTGTACCCCACCCCCGAACGAGATCGCGTTGTCCGCCGCGTACGTGAGAAACGCCAGCTTCGCCCCGCTCGTCACCGACAGCGCGGCGAAGGCCGAGTCGGCATACATCAGGTCATCGGGATTCGCGCGCCCGCGCACCTGGTCACTGAGTGCAGCAGCGGGAGGCCGTGGTGTGACTGAATCGGGCACCGCGATGGGCCGCGTCATCGCGTACGCCGTGATCCGCCACGTCCCGCTGGCTTTCCGCCAGCACGCGAGATACTTGCCGCGCGTTCCGCCGGCCCTTGTCCAGCCGTAGGAGTAGCCGAGACGCCCATCCGCCGACACATCGGCGAATGCGGGCGACCACTCGGGCCTCATGAGAGAATCACTGCTCGCGAGAAACGATCGAATCTGACCGCCGCCGCGCAGCAGTGGGGCGCCGGGATACAGATAGATCGCGTCATCCGTCAGTGCCGGCAGAAAGCCCTGCATCAAACCCGCTGCCGCCGTCTTGTCGGAAAGCGACCGGTCAGCTGCGAGCAGTGCCTCGCGATCGGATGTTCTGTCGGCCGAAATAGCGAGCAGCGTGAGAGCGAGGAGCGCGTAGCGCATGGGTAACCTCCCGGCCACAATGTGGACGTGCCGCGCGGGCGGGCGAAGAGGGTTCACACGATTCTGACGATCGCGCTCAGCAGGTCCCCACCGCGCGTCTGCCCGCGGTTCCGTATCATGCTACAATGGGGCTCATGAAGCGTGTTTTGATCGTTTGGGGCGCCTGGTCCGCGGTGGCGTTGCTCTTCTCGATCCAGATGCATTTCCAGGCCTCCCCGGGCGCTGAGCCGCGTCCCTGGGGCTGGATCTTCGCGTGGCAATTCTCTGGATGGTGGACCTGGGCGCTGTTTACGGCGCCGGTGTGCGCCTTTGCCGCTTGGGCGGTACGCATTCGCCGTCCCACGCTCGTCATTGCCGCCCACATTCCGATGGCGCTGCTCACCGCGGTTGCTTGCGCGGGCTTCGAGGGCGGGCTGAAATGGGCGCTCGGCCTGTGGCGGACACCCCACACCTTCCTCACGGGTGTGTGGGACGGGATTGGGTTGTGGTGGACGTTCAACCTGCTCGTCTACGCGATGGTCGCCGGGTTGTACCACGCCTGGAGGGCGGCGCGCCTCGAGATGCAGCTCGTGCAAGCGCGCCTCGATGCCCTCGTCGGACAACTGCAGCCTCACTTCCTCTTCAATACGCTCCACACGATTTCGGCTTTCGTGCTCGAGGACCCGAAGCAGGCGAACCGGATGATCACCCGGCTCTCGGAGCTGCTGCGGCAGTCGTTCAACCGGGACCGCGGGCCCCTCGTCACACTCGAGCAAGAGCTCGAGCTGCTCGATCACTACGTCGCGATTCAGGAAGCGCGCTTCGGCGACCGGCTGCGCGTGACGTTCCGCGTCGATCCACGCGCCGCATCCGCGATCGTCCCGACGCTGTTGCTGCAGCCGCTGGTCGAGAACGCGATCCGTCATGGCGTGGCGCCTGAGACCAGCGTCTCGGAAATCGAGATCGCCGCGACGCGTGAAGGCGATCGCCTGCATCTCTCGGTCCGCGACAACGGCCCGGGCGTGCACGCCGAGCCCAAGCGCGGCAACGGCGGCGGGTTGGGAATCGCCAACACGCGCGCTCGGCTCTTGGAGCTGTACGGCCCCAGTCACCGTTTCGAGCTGACGAACGCGCCTGATTCCGAGGGGGGGGGCGCGTTGGCGACGATCGAGATTCCGTACTCCGATCATGCGCGCGATTATCGTTGACGACGAAGCGCCGGCGCGGCGCCGGCTCCGCGGCGTGCTGCAGCAGATTGGCAGCGTCACGCGCATCGACGAATGCGCCAATGGACGTGACGCCGTCGAGCTGCTGCGCCGCGGCGCGCCCGACCTGGTGTTCCTGGATATCCAGATGCCGGACCTCGACGGCTTCGCGGTGGCCGCCGCCGCGAGCCACGAGCGTCCGCCCGCGATCATCTTCGTCACCGCGTTCGACGAGCATGCGGTTCGGGCATTCGAGATTCAGGCGTTCGATTATCTCCTCAAGCCGTTCGACGATGAGCGCATCATCGCGACGGTGAAGCGCGCGGCCGATTTTCTCGAGTGGATCAGACGGGACGGGAGCCCCCCCCCGGGCTCCGCGGACCCGGCGCTCGGCGGCTTCGGCGACGTGACGGTCGATTTCGCGCGCCATCAGGTACGGCGCGCGGGGAAGACGGCGGACCTTCGGCCGAAGGAGTACGCGTTGCTCATCGCGCTCCTCAAACGCGGCGGGCGCGTCGCCAGCCGGCTCGAGCTGTTGCGGGAAGTCTGGGGCTATGCCGAGGACGTCATGAGCCGCACGGTGGACACGCACGTCGCGATGCTGCGGCGCAAGCTCGAGCACGACCCCGCACACCCGCGCCACATCGTCACGGTGCGGACCTTCGGCTACCGGATCGAGCGCTAGCGAAACAGCAGCCGGTCGGCGATGCGCTCGGCGATCGCCGCGGGTTCCCCGCTGGAGCGATTGGTCAAGACCACGATCGTGAGCCGGCGGCGTGGAAAGCGCTGGATGGCGTTGCGGAATCCGCTCGTCTCGCCCGTGTGGCGCCAGCGCCGCTCGCCACGGTAACTATCCACGAACCACCCAAATCCATACTGCGTCTCGGCGGCAGCGGGCAGTTGGGGCGGCGTGGTGGCTTTGTCCAGCGTCGCGGCATCGACGAGCGTCGTGTCATACAGCGCCTGATCCCACCGTACCATGTCGTCGACGTTCGTGTAGATGCCGCCATCGCCTAGCGTCGCACTCGTGATGCTTTGATCGGTCTGCTCGAACGTGCCGCCGCGCGGTGAGTAACCGTACGCCCGGTGCGGGATCGTGTCGGATCCCTCGACGTGCATGACCGTGGCGCGCATGCCGAGTGGCTCGAAAATCCGCACGCGCAAGAACGCGGGCAGTGACATGCCCGACACGCGCGCCACGATCAGTCCGAGCAATACGTAGCCGGAGTTGCTGTAGCGATATTGGGTGCCCGCCGGGAAGTAGACAGAGTCCTTGGACGCGAGGAGTGCCAGCACGTCGTCGTCGTTCAGCTGCGTCGTGCGGGTTTCCGGAATCAGATCTTCGTAGTCGAGCAGCCCGGAGGTGTGATTGAGCAGGTGGCGCACCGTGACTGCGGCTGTGGCAGGCGGTAGCTCGGGGAAAACGTCTCGAATGGGCTGGTCATAGCGCACCTTCCCGTCTTTCCCCAGCAGCATCACGGCCATGGCGGTGAACTGCTTCGACACCGAGGCGAGACGATAATCGGTCTCGGGTCTCGCAGGGATGCGGTGCTCGAGGTCGGCCATTCCATAGGCGCGTCGCACGATCACCTGGCCGTCGCGAATGACCACCACGCTCGCGCCCGGCACGGCTGATCCGCTGTACGCCGTGAACAGGTCATCCACGTTCACGCGAGCCTCCCTTCCGCTACCGCTGGCACAGGCGGCGCACAGGACCAGGGTCAGGACTTCGCGGCGGCGTACCACGCGTTCCAGGTCTCCTGCGCGGCGCTCCCGCCGATGGTGAGCTGCTGCTGGTGGCGGACGAGCGGCATGCGCAGCAGCAACGGCTCGAGGCTGAGCTTCTCGAGCCAGCGCTCCTCGCTGAGGATCGCCGCTTTGAGGCCTAGCTCCGCGAAGCGACGCGACTCGCGGTCGATAAGGGCTGCGATGCCAAACTTCTGGGCGAACCGCCGCAGCTCTCCCACCGATGCGGCCCGCTCGTTCAAGTCGACGAAGTGCGCCTTGATGCGCCGCTCCGCGAAGAAGCGCAGCGCCGCGCGCGTGTCGGCGCTCTTGCGGATGCCGAAAACTTGCACTTCCACGCGCCTAATATATTCCCCGCCACCATGAGCCCTAGATCCAAGATCATTGCGGCGGCCGTACTGTTCTCGACGGGCGGCGCCGCCATCAAGTGGTGCGGCTTCGGAGGCTGGCAGCTCGCCGCAGCTCGCGCGACCATCGCGATGCTCACGATTCTCGTGTTGCTTCCCGAGGCGCGACGCGGCTGGAGCTGGCGCACCGTCGTCGTCGGCTTCGCCTATGCCGTAACCACGCTGCTCTACGTGCAGGCGAACAAGCATACCACCGCGGCGAGCGCGATCTTCCTGCAATCCACCAGCCCGCTGTTCATCCTGCTGCTCGCGCCATGGCTATTGGGTGAGCACGCGACCCGCCGTGACATCGCGCAGATGGCGGTCATGGGTGCCGGGATGGTGTTGTTTCTCTTCGGCATCGATCGGCCGTCGGCAACCGCGCCGAATCCGGCGCTCGGGAACGCGCTCGCCGCAATCTGTGCGGTGACGTGGGCGTTCACCGTCATGGGGTATCGCTGGCTCGCGGGACGCGGTCTGTCAGTGGCGGCTGCGGCCGTCTCGGGGAATGTCGTGGCAGCGACCTTCTCGTTCGTGATGGCGCAGCCCCTCACGGCGGGACGGCCGACGGATTGGGCCGTGGTGGTATTCCTCGGTGTCTGTCAGCTCGGCATCCCGTATCTGTTTCTGGCGCGGGCCGTGCCCAGAGTTCGGGCGCTCGAAGTAGGGCTCTTCCTTCTTATCGAGCCGGTGCTGAATCCGATCTGGGCCTGGCTGGTCCACGGGGAGACGCCGGGACCGACGACAATCGCGGGTGGCGTCTTGATTCTCGGCGCGACCGCGGGTCGCATGATCCTCGACGTGAAACAACCGGTGCGCGCGTCGATACCAGCGTAAAACCTAGACGACCACTTCGTCCACGCCGAGCGGATTGGCCTTCCGCCCCGCACGCTCCATCGGCTTCTCGAGTACCGCGCGGGACCTGTCGAGGATCGTCCAGAAATCGACCGCACGCTCGACCAGCTCACGCGATGCCTCGCGCAGCACATCGCTCGCCTTCACCTGCCTCACGTTGTTCTGCATGTCCTCGGCGTCCCAGCCGCGCGAGTGCGCGATGAACGGGAAGGGAGGGAACACGAAGCCCAGCTCCGACCAGAACGTCAACATGCTGCCGGCGACCGCCTGGATGTTGTCCTGACCACCGGTGATGATGAACGCACCGACCTTGTTGCGGATCAGCACGCGATTGTGAATCGTGATCTGGTTCTGCACGCAATTGAGCCGCTCGGCCATCTTGTAGTAGAGCGACGAGGCGTTGCCCCAGCGGATCGGCGTCGCCAGCACGACGACGTCGCACCAGTGGACCAGTCCTTCGTAGACCGCGGTCAATTGGTCGGCCGGGTCTCGTTCCGTGATCGCGCACGGCCAGGTACACGCATGGGACGCCTTGGAGTAGTTGCCCTCACAGGGCTTGAAATCGAGTGACCGCAGCCTGATGAGCTGCGTGTCCGCGCCGAGTTCCCGCGCGCGGCCGATCGCGTGGTCGAGCAGAGCATCTGAGGTCGAGAAGCGGGGGTTTCCCTCGTCCATCGCGGTCGTCGAGATCGCCAGGACGCGACACGGTGACCCCGGCTCTTTGGGATGCTCCGCGAGGAGATGGCTGGGTTTGTGCTTCAGGAGTTTGCGCGGCGCGATGGGCGGGATTTGGACATAGACTCCGTCCGGACGCTCTTCCAGGGCATAGACCGGGACTTGCTCTTCGTCATATCCCGCCGGCCCTTTTCCCGTCACGACGCTGTATTCCCAGCCGTGCCACGGGCAGGTCACGAATTCGTCGCGCAGGCGTCCTTCCGAAAGCGGACCGCCCTTGTGATTGCAGATGTCGGAGATCGCGGTGAGCCGCCCATTGTATAGAAACACCGCGATCCGGTGACGCTCGACATTCACGGAACAGGGGACGCGCGCGCGTAATTCAGACGCGTCACCGAGACGGTGCCAAGTGGACATAACGGCGCTCCTCTAATGGGCAGCGTAGATTCTAGCCCGAATGTCGCGATCATGCCTGTACATGGTGATGGGCGCCCTAGTGCTGGTGTGCGGGCCTGCGCGCATCGGTCGCAGCCAACTGTCTCCCTTCGCTGCCCAAAAGGCGCGAACCTTGTTGCGCGAGCGGCTGCCCTGTCTCGGTTGTCACCAGCTCGATGGAGAAGGGGGCCGGCTCGGGCCCGACCTCGGCGTCTCGTCATCCGGTGCCAGCGCCGCATTTGTGTACGCGATGATTCGCGACCCGCAACGGACGCGGCCGGGAAGCGCGATGCCGAAGACTCCGATGTCGCCCGCGACGTTTGAGCTCGTTGCGAGCTATCTCGTCGCCCGCCGCGGGAGCCCCGGCGGGAGCACAACGGTCGCGCCGACGCGAGCGGCCACGCCCGCCGCCCGTGACACACGCACTCTTTATCTGATGTACTGCGCCGGGTGCCACGGTGCGACCGGACGGGGTGACGGTCCCAACGCAAAGTTCCTCCCGGTCCAGCCCGCGGTCCACGCGGACGCAACGACGATGTCCGAGCGTTCGGATGACATGCTGTTCGACGCGATCGCGTCCGGTGGCTACGTCCTGGGCCGCTCCAACAGGATGCCCGGCTTCGGCGCCACACTCAGCAGCGCCGAGATCCGCGGCCTGGTCCGCCATATCCGCGAGCTCTGCCGTTGCGAAGGCTCACGATGAGGTGGTTCGCGTTGGTGCTCCTCCTCGGTTGCAAGGGCGAAGGACGCGTGTCGTTCCCGCCGCCTCGGCCGGTGTCTCGGGGAGCCGAGCCCCGCTTCGCCGACTTTGTCGGTGCCGAAGCCTGCGCCTCGTGTCACGCCGCGCAGTATGCGGCCTGGCGCGGCTCGACCCACGGTCGTGCGGGCGGCAGGCCCGGACCTGGTGTGGTCATCGCCCCGTTCAACGGCGCGCCGATCCGGTTTGCAGACGCGATGGTCACACCGGTCGCAGCGGGTGGCGATTACAGATTCATCGTCGCTCGTGACGCACGCGCACCCGTCGTGCTCCGCATCGACGGGGTCGTCGGTGGCGGTCACATGGTGGGCGGCGGCACGCAGGGGTTCGTGTCGCGCTTTGCCGACGGCACGGTCCGGTTCCTGCCGTTCGAGTTCGTACGGCGCGAAGGGGGGGGCGTGTGGTTCTGCAATACCAACTCGCGCAGCAAGCGCGGCTGGGTCCCGATCACCCGCGGCGTCCGCCTCGCCGAATGTGGCGACTGGCCGCCCGTGCGCGTGCTCGGCGACGTGGTGCGTTACGCGAATTGCCAGGCGTGCCACGGCAGCCAGATCGTGGTGCGCTTCGACACGGCTCAGCGACGCTACGAAACGCGATTCACCGCGTTGAGCATAAACTGCGAGTCGTGCCACGGCCCCGGACGGCGGCATGTGGAGCTTGCGCGCTCGAGGGAGATCGGTCGCTCCGCCGACATCGGCATGCGGTCGCTCGCGACGCTCGACAAGGATGCCTCGCTCGAGGTCTGCTTTCGGTGCCACGCACTCAAGGACGTGCTCGAGTCCGGTTACCTGCCCGGCCAGTCCTTGACCGAGTACTACTCGCTCGGCCTGCCGCAGCTCGGTGAACACCCCCTCTTGCCTGATGGCCGCGTACGCACCTTCGCCTATCAGGAGACGCAAGCGTACAGCGACTGCTATCGCAACGGTTCAATGAAGTGCGTGGACTGCCACGATCCGCATTCGCAAGGCTCTCGCGATGTGAACGGCATGCCGTTGCCGGATCGCTTCAGCGACGCGCAGTGCACCTCTTGTCATGCGAGCAAGGCGGAGCATCCGGACGCGCACACGCATCACCGTGCTGGCTCGGCCGGTGGTCACTGCGTCGCGTGTCACATGCCGTACCTGCAGGAGCCGGAGGTCGGCCATGCGATCCGGTACGCGCGCTCCGATCACACGATTCCGATTCCGCGCCCCGCGGCCGACGAGGCTGAAGGCGTGAAGAGCGCCTGCCGCCAGTGTCATGAAGCCGGAACGCCGGAGCGGCTGGAGGCGCAGGTGCGCGAGTGGTACGGCACCCTAAAGCCCCCGGCGCCACGCGCGTTCGCGCTGACCGAATTCTTCGAGGACAGTCTCGCGCCGGATACGCCCTCGCTCTCCAAGGACGTGGTGCAGCGGCTCGAACGCCTGGCGCAGAGCGATGACCTGGATGAGCGCGCGCTGGCTCTGGCGAGCCTGCATCTCGCCCGGGGAGACGATGCGAGAGTCCGCCCTTTTCTCGCGGGTGCGCTCGAGCAGCTTGACTCACTCGACGACCCGATCCGCAAACGCTGGACCCTTGCGCTCGGCTTTGCCGCCGACCGCTACCGCCAGCGAGGCGATCCCGCGCGAGCGATCGCGACCTATCGAAAGGCGCTCGAGATCAGACCCAACGAGGCACGCGTGCTGCTGAATCTTGGACTTGCGTTCGCCGACGCCGGCGATTTCGCCAACGCGATCGAAAGCTACCGACGGAGTCTTGCGGCCGACGCGGCGCAGCCGCTGGCGCATGTGAACTGGGGGATTGCCCTCGAGGCGCTCGGCGATACGGTAGGCGGAGTTGCGGAGTTCCGCCGGGCCCTTGCCGTCGATCCCAACGAGCCGCTGGCGTACTTCAACATCGGGGTCGTCTCGCTCGCGCGCGGGGCTAGCCGCGAGGCGATGGAGCCGCTCGCGCGGGCTGCGGCACTCGATCCGGGCCTCGCGCCGGCACATTTCGCCCTGGCGCAAGGCTACCTGCTCGCGGGGGACGCGCGCGCGGCGACGCTGGAGCTCCGGCTGGGGCTCGATTTCGATCCTGGCAACGCGGCGGCGCGACAACTGCTCGAGCAGATCGAGCGTGCCACAGGAGGACGCTGAGTGCGGCGCTTCGCAGTCATCTTCTTTACCGTTTTGATCGACCTGATCGGCTTCGGCATCGTCTTGCCGATCCTGCCGTTCTATGCGCAGCGCTTCGGTGCCGCCGGGCTGGGGTACGGCGGCGTCATCGGCGTCTTTTCGCTGATGCAATTCGTGGCGACGGCGCTGCTGGGGAAACTGTCCGATCGGATCGGCCGCCGGCCCGTGTTGCTGACGACGATGCTCGTGAACGCCGTGGGCTACACGCTGTTCGCGTTCGCGGGCTCATACTGGGTGCTGTTTCTGTCTCGCGTCGTTTCCGGGTTCGCCGGTGGCAACATTTCGGCCGCGCAGGCATACATGGCCGACATCACGACTCCCGCCGAGCGTTCTCGCGGCATGGGGGTGGTGGGGGCCGCGTTCGGCATCGGCTTCAGCATCGGGCCGGCGATCGGCGGCTTCGCCGCGCACTTTGGCACGGCGGCTCCCGGACTGGTGGCGGTCGCGTTGTCACTGGCGAATTTTGTTTCGGCCTACTTCATCCTTCCGGAGTCGCTGAAACCCGAGCTTCGGGTCAAGCGGCGGCTGTTCGATCTGGCGCACATCGGTGAGGCGATCTCCCGCCCCCGGCTGCGGCCGCTCATGATCGTCTGGGCGCTCGTGCC
>WNGQ01000905.1_pt1 | contig 37919 bp, 33 predicted proteins | sample 5407661 | NCBI WGS metagenome assembly WNGQ01 (sample SAMN13153382, study PRJNA577476) | soil metagenome | isolation source: 60 cm soil or saprolite under Garry oak tree replicate 2 | place: USA:California | collected 2016-06-15 | reverse complement strand
CAACGACATCGGTCCGACATCCCGAGCGGCTATGCGGGAGCTTACCGGAACTATTTGAGGTAAGCTTATCACAGACTATTTCGGAGGCCTCAAATGGGAAAGAGACACAAAAAGCAAGACGCGTCTGCTGTGGAACTAAGAAAAAAGAAAGCTGAGATAGACGCTAAGATCGATCGCGTGATTGAGCAAGCAATGCCGCAACTGCCAAATCGATTCAAAAGATTCGCTCGCAAGATCGAGAATTTCGATTGTCGTCGACCAGCAACATTGAAAGCAGATATAGAGCGAGATGTCACCGCCTTAGCCGGCCAGCTTGACTTTCGGGATATGAGCCTCCGGCAGGACATGATGCAATTGGTTGGTAATCCTGCCTTCAAGGACGAGCTGACGCAATTCATCCGCACGGCTGTTCGTATGGCAAAAGCAGAAGCACGTACTGACAATCGCTACTCACTGCTCTTGCGCCTGGTGAATGAAGCGCACGCCCAAGTGCCTTTCATGCCTTGGCTAGTTCTAAGAGATCATGCCGATCCCAGTTTCATGCTCGACCTACAATTCGGCCCAGCCGATCTGATAGCGGAGTCGGAGCGAGAGTCTGGAGAGATCAGAGCTACGGCTGTTCTTCGCGCGTTGAAAGACGTAGCGGAACCTCTCTACAAACTCTACATCAATAGGGTATGGCTCCTTTCTTACATCAAGAAGAAGGAGTGGCCGTTAGACGACAAGGTTCCTTCTTTCGGTAACATGGTCTCAGAGACGGCAAGTCGGCTTGTGGAATACCCCGGACTAGTAGATTCCGACGCTGCTTGGATGCGCAACTCGGTAAGTCATAATCGTCGGGTCTACATCCCGGCTGAAGACGCTGTGGACATGTGGGACGAAAACAGACCGACGCGAAGGATTCCGGTGAGCGAGTTGCTGGAAAAGATCAAAGCAATGTACCAGATTTCCGCGTTTACTTTCCCACGCAACGCGCAAATTTATTTGTTCCGGACAATGCTTTTGGAATCTGGGATTCTCGACCCTGCTTCTGGAGCGAGTTGCCCTAATCTCAACTTTCGACGAAACGGCTATCAAAAAGGCAGAGCAGGAGATTGAAGTAAAGGCCATGAATCTATTCGCTCCGATTGAAGCTTTTGCTACGTCGCATATCAAGCCTTGAAGGGAGGGATTACAACTTCGTCGATTACGAGGTGGAGAGGGTAGCCAAATCTCATTCGGCTTCAATTCTAGACGGAATGCTTGCTCTTCTTAGTAGATCGCCCAAATGACTTGTAATACCGACACGACCGACTAGAACAATTCCCTCGTGAGGCTTTGTTCTTCCGATTAGATCACGCAACGCCTCGATTCCTTCGTTTACCTCGAATCGATGGAACCAACTTGCTTCACCAGGGAAGACTGTATTTCCCAAAGAACGGGTGGCACCCTTATGAAGTTGGACAATCCAAACCGTGCTACCGTCATGCACCCACTCAAACCTGATCGGGCCTAGATGAGACCGAGCCTGCTCGAAGAGATCGGCAACCGAGTTTTCGATAGGTTTGGGTAAATCGTCAATAGTGCGGCCCAGCATGAAATCATCACCATAACCCTTTGCTCCTTGTATGACGATTCCTCCATCTAGCTCGACAATTAGCGAGCCCGAGTACGCGGCGTTAACGCCTTCCTGTGCCAACACTGAAGCGATCTTCGTTCCGTCTGGGTCTTCGTCGCTCATCAGTTTGAAAGGATCTAACCAACCGCGATGGGTAGTATACCGTCCAGGTTCCTGCTCAGTCGGACAAGTTCTAATCCAAGTTTCTGCGGATTCAGTTTTTTTGCCAAAAGCGAAGGGAGGCAGCAGTCGCGGAAACACAGTTGTTGCCGGAACAGGGAGACCTAGGGCGTCCGCCACTAATAAGCCAAAGGCTTTATCACCAATAAAGCGGCTGAATCTATTTGGCCACGCGATATCGACCGAGCTATCGAAATCCCCCACATCCTCAAGTTCCCACACAATGGTGTGCTCTTGACGCGTACCCCGGCGAATCGGATGGATACTGAATTCAACTCGTTCCGAGGATCGGTAGCGGAAAAGATCGGGCGCAAAACCGTAGACTGTTTCGAGCACTTGCAGCGCCAAATTCTTGTCCATTGATACCGTGCCGGGCTTTTCAACGCAGCGCGGTGTGTCCCCAGGTGCGAACTCAACTATGCTCCCAAGGGCGACACCAGAGACTCCCCCATCATTCACGTCAATCGTTTCATTAATGATCGTATAGAGTCCCGTCGCTGCTAACTTCGCCACTTGGGCGGCGACTTCGCCTGCCATCTTCAGGCCGTAGATGAAGTCTCTACTCTTGGAACTGTGAGGTTCAAAACTTCTGATATTTACGGAACCAGAAGACTGCAGCAAGGCTTGAGCGGCTTCGCTCATTGAACTAAAGCTGTGATCGATTTCATAGCCCCCAATGCGAGCATGCCTCTGACGACCACTAGGGTCGAAACTCACAAATTGAGCGATGTTCGCAGAATTCGCAAGCTGATGTAGGACGGAGTCCTTGAGCTGGATAGAATCTTTGACCTCTGTAGCAGCCATTTGCTTACGCCTCGGCTAAGACTTCTTTGGGCGTGCGAAGTTTTGTCAGTTCATTCAGCACCTGTTGCAAGAAATCCGTCGGCAATTTTGAGTTTTGGAGCTCCGCTATCGCTTGCTTCACTAAATGAATCCCTCCCTCAAGCGTCAACGGTTCAAGCCTCTCTTGAAGAATCAACGGACGGGGAGTCATGCGATGAGCCACAAGGAATTCATAAGTACAACCATTGCTGTATTGCCAACCATCCAGGAAAACGACTGTGTCGGCGTACTGCTCGATAACTTTCGCCCACAACACTCTATAGTCATCTTGAACCCAGCCCTCTATATCTCTTAGGGCGGTCGGATCAATTAACGCTTGGGCAAACAGACTTCTTAGATTCTTGATAATCCCGCGTGCATGCTCGCTATTTGGCTCCAACACTTCGCGCTTGAACTCAAGATAAGTTTCAGGATGCGAAAGATCAAATTCAATATCTCGGTTGCTTGACCAGTGCGCAAATCGCTGCCCGGAAGTAATAGGAGTGCTAACGTAAACCGCCGACCGATCGACGATGACGCACCCCAACGCGTTTAGTAGCGAGTCAATCTCACGAGCCCGCGTAGTTTTTGGCGGAAAACTCGATCTCAATCTATTTGTTTCTCCTTCCTGACTTCGTCGGCGGGTGTGGAGATGGTGCATTTCCAGTGGTCGCCGCAGGTGTCGCGCTCGGCGTAGGATTTGGAGTCGAAGATGTCACAACTACCGCAAGAGGTTCCGCTACTACTGTAAGACGATCGCCTTTTATTATCAGGCCTCCTACTTTAAAGCCAAAACCTAGTGTCAAAAGAAGTAGCATGCCGGCCGCGCCGCGCACCACGTAACGTACTCGCCAGATTTTGTCTAGAACCGCGCTTTCCCGTTGTCCTCGTTTCGCAAAATCTGAAAAATGGGTGAGGCCCTTCTGGGCATCCAACGGAAAATCATGGGAAATGCATAGAGCTGTTAGCGCCTTCTCAATTTTCTCAAGTTCGCCCTGAACTTTATCCCCATAACGATTAAGAGGTTCGAAAGTAGCTATCCACCAGAAAAGAAGCGGTAGGCAAGCAAGAAAAGCCGTTAATGGAGTTACAAAACGGGCCCCGCCAAAGGTTAATAATCCACCCGCCACCAATGCCATGTAAGAGAAATTGGTCCATGCTGCGTTATAAAGGTCGTTATAACGTTGGGCGGCCTTTTCGTATTCCATCTTATAGATCTCGACCGCTTCTTTGTACGGAGAATCAGGCATTTCAAACTGTTCTACAACGTCGCCGTTAACGCGCTTCAGAGTTACCATTAGAGGCCTCCACTGGCGGGATGATTGTAGTGTCCTTAAGATCGCTCCGCAATGTTTTGGGCGGTTTGTTCAGCGGGCCGGCCAAATCAATCTTCTGCTTCAAATTTCTGTCACTGTATGAAACTAATGATCTCTCAACGAACGATACTTAAGCATAAGCGGTTAAAGACGAGGGTTCTGTTTTCTCAGTAAAAGGGTTACGTTCTCCGAGTTGCGCAACAAGCTTGCCCAAGCGACTCGCGTGACAATGCTTGTATTTCTTACCAGTTCCGCACGGGCAGTCAGAATTTGGCTCTAGCAGGCTGCTGAAAAATTGAGCGTTGATAGAGCTTCGGTCTTCATTTATCAGTTTTGGTTATCAGTGATGAGTGACTTTCTTTCTTTGGTTGATCCTTTGAGTGGCTCATTTGCCACTTTGGTTCGCTTGCCTAAGCGACTACTGGCGTTTGGTTGCAGTCTTTCACGTGACCTCGGCCAGATTTCTGATTCGTACCAGGTTGTAAGCGGCGGTAGCGAACTTAAAGATCCAACCCACCAACTTCAATCCTCGGTGTCGGGTCTTACGCAACAGCCCCACGGTCTTCAACCAGCCAAAGATTTCTTCCACTCGTTTACGCTTACGCTGACTAACTTCATAACCAGGATGGCGCGTCGTGCGCGCATCGATCGCACTTCTCCGATTCTTATTACTCTGAGCCACATGCGGCGTCACTTGGCAGGCGCGCAAATCAGCGACAAAGTCTTTCGTATCGTAAGCTTTGTCAGCGCCCAACGTCATACGCGTCTTTTGCGGTCGTTGCCCGATCAGCGCCAGCGCTGCTTCTCGTTCCGCAGTACCGCTGGCAATGGTCAAGGTCGCATTCACCACCAAGCCGTTGCGATTCTCCATCAGCACGTGTCCTTGATAAGCCAGTTTCGCTTCGCTGCCCTTGGTCTTCTTAAAAAGTCTGAGATCCCCGTCAGTGGTCGATTCATGCGTTTTATTCGAGCGTTTCTGGCCATGAAAGTTCACCGTCGGATTGCCCGGGTCATCCGGCTTGTCGTCACTGTTACGCCCCGACTCATCCTTCGGCTGGAAACTTTTCAAGCTCGCCCAGCCTTCGACCATCGTCCCATCCACGGTGAAATGTTCGTCCGACAACAACTCTTTGGTGCGCGCCACATCAAGCACTGCCGCGAAGAACTCTTCGGCGATTTCACCTCGCAGCAAGCGGTCGCGGTTCTTGCTGAAAGTGGTGGCGTCCCAGACCACGTCGTCCATATTCAGACCGACGAACCAGCGAAACAGCATGTTGTAGGACAACTGCTCCATCAGCATTCGTTCGCTGCGCACCGAGTAAAGCACTTGCAGCAACAGCGCCCGCAACAACCGCTCCGGCGCTATCGACGGTCGCCCCACTCGCGAATACAACTTGTCAAAGCGCGGCGACAGTTGCTTGAAGATTTCATCCGTCATCTTGCGAATCGGGCGCAAGGGATGATCCGCCGGCACTCGTTGCTCTGGCGAAATGTAACTGTACATCCCGGCTTGTTGTTCGTTGTCTCCCCGCATTCTGTTCCTCCGTTCTCGGCGTTGGACCAGATTATAGTTGACCATGATCAACTTGCGGGAAGAATCTTTAGTTTTTCAGCAGCCTGCTAGGTGATCTTTGCCGCTGAGCAACCCCGCAAAGTTACTAACAAGGAATGTATCAACCCCTAGCGCTTCCTGGATGAATTCAATGTAGCCCGCGATATTGTGCCGACGCTGACCCCAAGGCCAACTTTTGTCCGGCGACGCCTCGTAGATCAATTGCCTTTCGAAGAAAGTAGCAACTTGATCAAGGAAGCTGTGAAGTGCAGTCGCCTCTTGCTGTCTCCATTGGGTCTCTATCGGCAGCCACAGACAACATCCACCGTCAACATAAAAGTGCCGATCGGCTATATGTGGAAACATATTACCCGTGTCATAAGCGACTGGCTCGTATGCCGGATAGTAATCACCAAACACTAAACGGGTTTTAATACGTGTCGGTATTCCACACTCGGCCCGCAAGGTAATGGTGCCGTCAAGGAAGATCTTTTTGTGGCGCCAGTTCATTCCGAACTTTAGGTCCGGGTAATCGTGCCGGATCAACGCGCGGTCTTGCTTCAGACGCTCGTCCCCTTCATCTCGCTCGAACCACCGCGTTCTGCCATCAGTCTTCGGCGTAGGACCTACCAGGTATAATAGTTCGCGCACCCTCTCGCTCTCTTTCGGTAACAGTTACTCCAGACTTATTAGATGTAATGAAAGCAGGCGCACCCGCTGCGGCTGCGGCCTTTTCTGCCCGCTCCACCTTATCTGCCGTCAGATTTTCGGCCACATAACATCCAATCGTGCTGTCATATGAGAAGTGCTTGTCCAACCTTTCGGGTAAAGCTTCGTATATGCGCTTGGACACGCCGATTTGGCCTCCTGAACATTTCTCCTCCGACTTCGCGGCATTCTCGACTGCAGAGCCGAGACAGATCCGGTCGCGGTGGGCTCGGGTCCCGAGTTTCGAGACAAGCGTTGTGTCAATATCCACGCCAACAGCCAACTGTAACTCTTCGGCCTCAGGGAGTTTCTCCTTGATCGTCTTTTCCATTGAAGACTGTAGGCCTATCGCCGCCTCCACCGCCTCCGTCGCAATGCTAGCCTCTTCGTCTTTGGGCATGTGGTACAGACCCTGTACCCGGTCGCCTTGGAATTGGACGCGAAGTCCATTGAAATCGACGGCCACGACTGTAGCCATCTCCTTCCGAATGGCGTGAAGTACTCGGAGAGCCTTACGCTTTTCATCGTCGCTCTCAGCGCGGTCAATGTAGGCAGTAAAACCCGTGATATCGCCGAAGATGGAAACGGCTAACACGCGCTTGTTGTTCCAGATGCTCAACGCGTCGAGATCGATCAACTCGTTGGCCGAACTATATTCAATATCTTTTAGCGGATGGGCGCGTTTATCATCATCAACGCGCTCCTGACTTTTCTCCCGATCCCACTCAATTTCGTACTTTCCCAGCAGTTCATCCAACTTCTTCTGCGGCACCGAATCAACCTGATAGATTTCGTCATCATCGATCTCCTCACAAAGGTCCCGCAGGTCATGCGGGAGCGCGTCGTAAGTGGCTTTTGAGATACGCAAGCGTCCAGACGAGCTAATAATCTTTGCCGCGTAGTTGGCGCAGGCTCCCAGAAATAGCAGCTCGCGATCATTACGCCTGCCGTTGCGGGTGCCAATTGCATCCCCGACATCTGCACCACCGGCTATTGAGAAGTTGCCCAAAAGCGGATACGAGGGATTGAAAACCGAGTTTACGAAATCCTTCAGCACAAGCAGCAGCAAGAAGGCTTTCGTCGCCAGCATTCGGGTGTCATCGATTGGTCGGTAGAACAGTGCATGCAATTTCGACCCCTGAAAATGAATGCGAAGGCCGCCAAAGATAGTCTCGACGATCCGAGAAACCTCCCGCTGGTAGATGTGTACACCTTGGATCAACCGCTTGTACTCATCGTTGTCGGCGACGCTTTCAGTAGCGATGCGTGCGAATGTTGAGATGTCAGCGTAAACGTGTGCTCCGTGAATTTCGCGGCAACACGTCTCGGTCAGCAAGGTTTCGAGGTCTGCCTCGCGGAAAAGTTTTTCGATCTCGATCTCGCCCATGCTGTCGAGATGTTTGCCAATGCGTTCCAAACTGTCATCATAATTCCAGCTCATTTGGTTCCTTCCTCGTCCTTCACAGGATCGAATGTGTAAAGTGTCTGGGGACCATCCCCCTTAATGTCCTGCTCATGGTGTGCCGTGAACAGACCTTGAGTTCCAGCGGGAAGCTCGTTGTAGAAAGCGCCCCCCATTACAATCGGTGACTCTAGCTCTTTCGCCTTGCTTTCAAATCGCGCCGCCAAATTGACCGGCGTGCCCAGTACGGTGAATTGCTTCTTACTCTCATTGCCGACGTTGCCGCTGAAGACCTCTCCGCTGTTAAGTCCGACGCCGATGAGAATCGGTTGACTGCCAAACTGCATGCCGGCGGCCACGCGCACCATCTCTTTAGCGCATTCGAAAGCATCTTCGGCTTTCCGATCGCTTGCGGTGTAGCCCCACACCGCCATTACTGCGTCGCCGACGAATTTGTCCACCAAACCACCGTGGCGATGGATCGTGTCAACAATTTCACTTAGATAAGAGCTCAACTGGTCGGCAATCTCATCGGGTGACATGCTGGCAGATCGAGTGGTGAAGTCGCGGATGTCAGAAATTAGGATCACAGCATCCTCAATGAATCGAGGGCTACCGTAATCAACTCCGGTAGCGAGCAGGCTATCGACCATCGCATCCGATGCATGCGCTTTAAACTCGCTGAACAGCAACTCTTCGCGGCGGTAGTGACGCTCCCTCTCCTCCGTCGCCTCGCGAAGTTTGCAAGAAACAATGCGAAGCAGATTTCGCACAAATGCCATGTCGCGCATCAACTCACGAGTAGTGGCTTCGGATAAAACCATCGCTTTAACAAAACCCTGAGCTATTAGCGTTGCGCTGCGATCAGTTTCGTCTATGAAAGCCTGCTCACCGACAACCGTCGGTGCCGAGCGACATGTAATGAAAATGCCGTTTCTGTGCACACAGGCTTGACCCTCTAGAAGGATCACCAAATCTTTCCGCTCATCGCCGTGGTGGAAAATTATTTCGCCATGCCGGAAATGCTTAAGCACTTCTGGTGTCACCGCTCGCAACGCCTCTGACGAAACATGCTCAAACAGCGAAATACTGTCGAAATCGATGACGTGATCCGTGTTAGTCCCGTTCGTCATTGCTGTGCCTCCATGCGCAACTCAAAGAAGAATCATGCGCGCTAGTATTTTGTATCTCTAGGCGGATTCGGATCGTTCCCGTAACTGTCCTTGTCCCGAATACGACCATCGCGTCGGTGAATAACAACCTCGTAACGTTGATTGATGGCAATCTCTCTCGCTGCTTCTATCGCCTCTGCCTAGGTAGTATGAATACTGGTTAGGCGCGCATTGCCCTCTCCGCGGACGCCCCACTCTCCATCAACAGGTACAACGTGCTGGTTTTTTTGCATAAGACCTCCATTTACCTTGATTTTTATGAGTTTTCCCTATCTCGTTCACTGAACCAGCTGAACGGGCTGTGAAAAAAATTTATCCGACGCGCAGGTAGACGTATTCGACACCCCCTGATTCGGCTGCAGCCTCGCGTCGGAGTAAGAATCCCTGCTCCCAAAGTTGTTTGAACTTCGTGCTGGCGTTCGTAATCGACACATTCCGCTGTGAACCTGCAAACTCAGCAGCGCGAACCTCAGACCTTTCGAGCGCAAACATGAATGCGTCAGAGGAGCCTTGGCTAGGTCCAGGCCCGAGTACGATAGGTTTCGCGTTTCGATTCCAGCTCATAATGGGTTGTGTTGCGCGAAGCGCCGCAGCTTGCCAGTTCTCGCGCTGATCTGAATCAACTAAGTCGACAAAGCAAAAACCCTTCTTGCAACGATGTTTTCGCGCAAGTTCCACAACCGTTTCCGACGCGAATGAGATGTCAACTCTCCTCACACCCGCTAACATCACTCTGAAAATCAAAATGCCAGGATGGTCGTCTACGAAACCAAGCAGTTTTTGATAGGTTCGCCTCCCGGCGGCGCGTCCCCAACCCTCCTCATCCATAAACTCACGAAGCCGTAAATCCACAGCGGGAATCTGGTTCATCCGACTCATTGAAGCAGATTACGATCGGCCCGTCAAGTTGAAAGTGAAGCAGACGTGAGTGCCCCAGATTAGCGGGAGATCTGAAAAGCAAAATGCGCGGTTGGGTGTGTAGCCTTGACTGCCAGGAACTAGCAAGACTCTCGCGCTAGGTAGCCGCACGTCGAGTTCGGCGCCAAATTTCACGGCCTTGTCGGCGCATCCTTTCAATCCGCAGCCGCGGCCGGATCCATGACGCGATAAACCTTGTCTGAATACTTCCACAATTAAGTCCACGTCGCTGAGTGCGGCAAGTTTTGGTGCCTCGTTTTTCAAAGCGGGGCGAAGAGTGTCTAGCATACCGAAGCCACTGTCTGATACCGCGACTTTAAGGCAGTTTCCCCTTGGATAAACTTGCAAAGCCGCGAAACCATCCAACGGGGTCTCGCTATGCGAGAAGACGTTATCAATCAATTCAGCAAAAATCGTCCACGCCGCTTCTTCAAGCTCCTTTACGTCTCGCCGCTTCTCGCATGCCTGTGTGATCGCCCTCGTCAATCGTTTCGGCAGGCTGTCATCTCGTTGTTTTCGATAGATGCGTTGAATTTCAACAACGCTCGGGTTACGACCACGATAACGAATGGCCGCAAAACCCGATGGCCGACGCGGTAAGACTAATACACTTGGAGACAGCGACTGGAAAAAGCCGATGCGCTCAAGGTACGGGAGAACTCCGTCTTTCTTCTCTTCGAAGTTAATTGTCACCCGCCGGGTCGAATAATCCAGCTGATTCAATAAGCATAAAAGTCTTACGGCGGCATCAGTCATCAATTGGCAGTTTTTTGGTATCTGGAAATTCACCTCTGAGCAGAGATTTGAAAGTGGGGATGGGCCTGTACGAAGGGTCTTTTCTAAAACCGAAGCATCTGTCCACCGAGGAGGTAATCTAATGACAGTTTCTTCCATTAAGTTATGTCACTGCTGACGCTATCACTCTATGGGGATGATAATTAAGCGTCAACCTTCAGTGAGTAAGAGCTGTGCAAAGTTAGTTTTAAGATGGCGTGCTCAGACGTAGCAAGATCTAGCGAACTTTGACGGCTGCGGATTCGGTAAATACTGGGTTATCTCGTTTCGTCTCGCCTTGTTGATGCCCCTCAAACCGTCTCATAATCTGTTGGTTCGGGGTTCGAATCCCTGCGGGGGCACTAAGCCATTGCCGATTTGCGGATTGTTGATTTCCGATTTGTGCCGCGAGATTTCTGTTCGCCCATCCAAACATTCCAAGACTCTTTCCCCCGGCTATCATTAAACCTATCCAACCTCGCTAAATTAAACCTATCCAGCGCTCTCTCTGTTCTGCGGTGAGGTTGGATTTTGTGTGTCCAACATCGCTCTGTGGCGGTGTCCTGAATTGAGGACAGCGCCTGCCCGCTTCTGCCAATGCCTCGTAACTCAACGCATTGTCCTGATATGATTTGTCGCGAATGACGCCCATCATCAGAGTTGAAAGGCTCAGCAAGCAGTACCGCATCGGGAATGGTCTGTCTTCGTACCAGACCTTGCGCGAGAGGATGGCGGAAATGATTGAGAGGCCGCTCAAGACCCTCCGGAATGGCAATCACTCGCAACCGGTCGCCAGTATTTGGGCGCTGAAAGATGTCAGCTTCGAAGTTCATCGCGGCGAAGTGGTAGGCATCGTGGGACGAAACCGCTCCGGCAAATCCACTCTGCTCAAAACACTATCGCGCATCACCGACCCGACCCTGGGCTCCATCGAACTGTCCGGGCGCTGCGGCAGTCTGCTCGAAGTCGGCACCGGATTTCATCCCGAATTGACCGGGCGCGAAAATGTCTATCTGAACGGCGCGATTCTTGGAATGTCGCGCACCGAGATCAAACAACGCTTCGACGAGATCGTGGCCTTTGCCGAGGTGGAACAATTCATTGACACGCCGGTCAAACACTACTCCACGGGAATGTATCTGCGTCTGGCGTTCGCCGTGGCGGCCCACCTTAGGACGGAAATCCTGTTTATCGATGAAGTGCTGGCCGTGGGAGATATCGAATTTCAGCGTCGGTGCCTCGGAAGAGTCGAGAGCATAGCGAGAGAAGGACGCACGGTCATGCTGGTCAGTCACAACCTGGGCGCGGTGACGCAATTGTGCCGCAGGGCTTTGTGGCTGAACGAAGGCCGTCTCGAGCTGGACGGGAATTCGAACGAAGTGGTGGCCGGATACTTTTCCCAGTCGTATACGGCCAGGCATAGCTGGGAGCGACCACAGGAGAATGGAGACGAACTGGAGCAAGAGTTAATTCTGCGGTCCGTTCGAATCCGCCAACAGTCTGAGGCTACGGCGGTGGTCAGTTTCGACCAGGAATTCACGGCCGAGATTGAGTACGAATTAAAAAAACCAGTCGCGGATGTGAGTATTGTGTTGCGCATTGTGTCGGAGTCGGGAACAATCATCTTCACGAGCAGCGACAGTGACACTCACGACGAGTTGAGAGGAAGCATACGGGCTGACGGTCGCTACTCGTCCGTGTGCAAAATTCCAGGGAAGCTTTTGAAGTCAGGAAACTTTTTTCTCACAGTCGGTCTCCGGCGGCAGGGAACCTGGATCGAATCGCATGAGAATCTTTTGATGTTCGAGGTAAGCGCGATCGGAAACCCACTGCATCCTCAGCGGCTCGGCGTAATCACGCCGGTGCTTGATTGGGACGTTCGCAAACTGGATTAGTTCTTCCAGAGATCTATGAACAAGGTCAGCCTGATCATCCCTACTTTCAACCGGCCGCACATGCTGCTGCGAGCGGTAGAGAGCGCGCGGCGCGCCGGCCGCGAGGTTGAAGTGATCGTGGTGGATGACGCCTCAACGGATAGTACGGCTGAGGTCTGTGCAGCTTTGCACGACATAAAATATGTGCGACTCGATCGCAATCAGGGAGTGGCTGAAGCCAGGAATGTCGGGTTGCTCGAGAGCTCGGGCGAATTCATTGCGTTCCTCGACGACGACGATCTGCGCTTACCCGGTTCACTCGACAAACAGCTGGATAGAATGCTTGCGGATGAGCGCATCGCGCTTTGTTACGGACAAGCGCTGATTGGAGACGCGCGTCGTCAGCTTCCGACCGGGGAGATCTATCCTGGTCAATGCCCGCGCGGCGACGTTTTCTGGGAATTACTAGAACATAACTTTATTCCGATGCCGTCAATGCTTGCGCGTAAGTCAGTCTTGCTCAAGGTAGGTGGTTTCAACACAACTCTCACTCTCATTGAGGACTGGGATCTGTGGCTGCGGATCAGTGAGCGTTTCCTCGTGGAGGCAGTTGAAGAGCCGGTGGCAATACACCGTAAGGCGAACGCACATTCCGGGCAAATGTGTTCGAATGCTGGTGCGCTCTGCAAACAGGCGTTACGTGTTCAGCAAATGGCTCTCGGTCGCACGCGGGCCCGGAATGCTGCGAGGGCGAAGCGTCGTCACGTTGAGAGCAAGCTTCGCGATCGCGCGTACGAAGTATTGATGGCAGGAGCAACCGACTTGATCCATAATGGCGATACCAGATCAGCTCGGTCCATGCTGATCGATGCCTTTCATTTTCGTCCTTTTCGAGCGGTGGCGAGTGGTCGCTTGCCGTGGCTATTGATCAAATAATGAAAATCGCCCTTTGTAAGAGTCACTTTTTCGGACCGGTCAGCGGCGCTGATGAGATCATGGTTACCTATGCAATCAGCTTGCACCGGGCGGGGTACGATGTTGATGTCGTACTCTTATACAAACCACCGGAGAACGATCGCTTTTGCCGGCGCTTGCGGCAGGCAAGAGTCCCAATGGTTACCGTTGTCGACCGTTCGATCGCATTCATGATCCTGCGCAACCTGCGCAGTTTGTTCTCGAGTGTCCTGATGCTGTTTCTATTGATTCCGCGCTCCGAGGCGAGCTTGCGCAGAATCTGGCAGGTGCTACTCGACCTAATCTCGCGGGCTCACTACAAGGAGTGTCGCGCCTTCTTCACGAGTTCTGACTACGATGTGCTGCACGTGTTCACACCTGACACGGGCGCCACTCTCTTTATTCGCGCGGGAAAAGAAGTTGGGATCCCAGTCCTTTATCACGAAATGGGAACACCACACTATTTACCTGCGCTCGATCCTTACTATCGACGACTGGAGAAAGTGTTGCCGTTGTGCTCGGAGGTTGCAGCTTTGTCTCCAACGCTGGCAAAGCAATGGGCGGAACGCTTTCCGTTCTTGTCGTCCGTTTCGGTATTGCCACTACTCACGGAAGACTCTCAAATGCTAAATGTGACAGCCAGCTTGGCCAGGAACGGCAAACACGAAACAATCTTCGGCTATGCAGCTCGAATCGAGCCAGGTAAGGGTCCTTTTGTTTTGGCGGATGCAATGGCTCGTTTACTGCAGGAGCGTAATGACGTGCACGTGCGTTTGGCGGGCACCGGTCCCGCTGTGCAGAAAGTGAAAGAGCGCGCGCGCCAGTTGCAGCTCAACGGCTCGTGGGAGTTTGTCGGGTCTTATGACGGCACCGTGGCCTGCAGTGCGTTTATGCGCACCCTCGATGTTTTTGTGTTGCCCTCGTTTGCTGAAGGAACCTCCAAGAGCCTCGTTGAAGCAATGGCCCATGGCCTACCAATCATAACGACAAACGTTGGTGGTTCACCCGATCTGCTTACACCAGGCGCGGGAATTCTCATCCCACCCGGTGACAGTTCAGCGCTTGCCGACGCGATGCAATGTCTGGCCTCTGATCCTGCACTGCGCAAACAGATGGGACAGGCAGCTCGCGATCTATATCTACAACTATTTGCGCCAGACGTAGTGCTATCAATGCTCGTGAGCACGTACTCGCGCCTCACCGGTACCAATGGGCGCGAGTCGAGTTCATCGAATGTGAGACATCCATGGGCGACGACATGCCACTAGAGAAGCTAAGAATCGCCTTTGCCACTCCGGAGTATGTAACAGAAAGGCACTTCGATGGCGGTCTGGCGCATTACCTGAATCGAGTTTCAAAGCTACTGGCGGAGCTTGGTCATGATGTTCATGTCGTAACACTGTCGCAGCAAGACGAAGCGGAATTTGAGCACGAAGGCGTGATGGTCCACCGGCTTACGCTAAACGGCGCCTGGCAGACACTCAATCGACTGACTCGATATTCCGTGCCTACTACCTTGCATTGGTTGAACTTCAGCACTCAAGTCTTTCGAAAACTCAAACAACTGCATCGAAAGAAGCCCTTTGATCTAATTCAATATCCAAATTACTCCTCTTGCGGTGTGTTCGCGATTCCACTTGTGCATACGAGTCACGTAATCCGAGCTTCTTCATATGAACCCGCCTTGTATAACGCTGCCGGACTCAAGCGAAATCTTGATCTGACGATCACTGAACGTCTCGAGGCACTGCAATACCGGTTAACACGAAACGTTCACGTCCCGACCCTTGCAATGCAGATGACACTTTCAACTAAAGCTGGCGTTTCTGACTCACGGGTCATTCGCAGTCCTTTTTATGTAGAGACGCGAGATTGGGATACGTCAGTTTGCGAACAGGTCCTTAAGGACAAGAAATACGTCCTTTACTTCGGTCGTTTTCAATTGCACAAGGGATTCCATACGCTGGTTGAAGCGCTCCCGCGTTTTCTTGCCACTTATCCAGACGCGTACGCCGTCCTCGCCGGCAGAGACATGGAAACTCGGCTGGGGTCCTCAATGGCAGCGTTTGCTCGATTGCAGTGTCGACATTTCGTTGATCGGTTAATCCTGTTGGAAAGCTTGCCGCACGCCCAGTTATATCCAGTTATCGATGGGTCGCAACTAGTTGTCTTACCGTCATTGCTGGACAACGCGCCGAACAGTTGTCTTGAAGCTATGGGTATTGGCAAAGTCGTAATTGGAACCAACGGCGCAAGTTTCGAGGAGTTGATTACTGAGGGAGTTAACGGATTTCTGGTTGAGCCGAATAACCCAGACGCGTTGGCTGACAAGCTGATTGCGGCATGGGTTGATCCGAAGTTGAAAGAAATATCGGCAGCAGCAAAGCAGAAGATGCGTGATTTTGCTCCCGACAAAACTGTGACTTCATTATTGACCTACTATTCAGAAGTACTGAACGGAAGAGCAAGAAACGGAACATGATCGCCAGGAAGATCCAGAACAGGATTCGAAGCACGTGGATTGAAATGCGGCCGGTGAAAGCGACCAAGGTTATAGGAATAGGTTTGCCGAAAACTGGAACGACAACGCTGGGAGCTTGCTTTCGCCGCTTTGGTTTCAAACATCGGACGTTCGACATGGATCTCGCAGTACAGGTTAAGCGGAATCAATTGGAGCCTGTGTTAATGGAGGCAGCGAAGTTTGAAACGTTTGAAGACTGGCCGTGGTTTGAAATCTATCGAGAGTTGGACCAACGATTTCCAAACAGCAGATTTATTTTGACTCTCAGGAAAGATACTTCGACATACGTCGCAAGTCTGAAACGGCATCATGAGCGGGAAGGGATCAGGAAAGAGGGCTTTGCAAAACCTCATTGGTGGGACGAAGTTCATGGCGTTGAGCCTGATGCCTGGAATTACGAGAAGTCCGCACAGCGATACGAAAGACACAACCGCGCAGTGCTGGAGTATTTTGGCGATCGCGTAAACAAGGATCTGCTGGTTGTCTGTTGGGAAAACGGAGATGGTTGGGCGGAGCTAAGTAGATTTCTAAAGAGGCGAGCGCCAGACGAACCATTTCCACATTTAAGATAAAGACAAATGCAACTCTTCGATCTTAATTCGCACTACGACACGCTGAGAGTAGTTTTCGGTGAACCGTTGTTGCAACGGCTTGGTATTCGCCGGCCGTGGTACGAGATTGATGGTTGGTTTAATTGGCGCTCGGCTCAGGAAGAAGCCGTTAGTTGTTTTCCGGAAGGCAGTCAATTTGTAGAGGTCGGAACATATCTGGGTCGAAGTCTCTGTTCGTTGGGCGAAGTTGTTGAGCGGAGTGGCAAACTTATTACCGTGATCGGTGTCGACACGTGTCGCGGGAGTGGTCCTGAGGGTTGGCGGTCTAACGACTATCACGCCGGCGCCGTCCAAAAGGGAGGGGGCACCTTCGCCGGCGCGCTGCACAAAAACTTACTGGATTGCGGCTTTGGAGATAGGATTCAGTTGATCATTTCCGACTCAATTGCTGCAGCGAGATTGTTCTCCGAGGCGTCACTTGACTGGGTTCATCTCGACGCGCGACATGACTATGCGAGTGTCAAGGCCGACCTTGAGGCATGGCTTCCGAAGATCAAGCCGGGTGGCTGGTTGTCGGGAGATGACTACGACGAACAGAAGTGGCCCGACGTCGTGAAGGCAGTGGGAGAGCTTTTGCCGCGTGCGGGGTTATGGTCTAAGCAGCAATGGCGCTGGATCGTTGAATGAGTCTAGGAGGTTTTCGGCCCCTGGCCTTCGTGCTGCGTTGCGGCCGCAAGTTTGATGAGCCTCCGGTAATCCACGGTCCAGCCCGCAAAGGCCGCCGCGAGTCCAATGACGCCGCCTTCTCCGGTGAAGACCTCACGGCTGTGCAAGAACTCAGCGCCGCGCTCCCACGCCTCAAAGAACCTTGATTCGTTTCCGTCCTTTGTAACTGCAAACAGAGCCTCGCCACACCAACGGGCCGAATTGAGCAAGTCAGCATTGCCAGTCAGCTCAACTGCCAATTGTTCGAAAGCCGGCCTTCGCGATTGTCCATATCGACTCAAATGGTCAGCGATTGTTGTTCGCAAAGCCTTGTCGACAGCGATACCGGGGCGAAAGTGCGGCAGACGCGAAACTGAAGTGATGCGCGAGTCGGCATCGATGAAGATAGCGGTATCAAACTCTTCGAGAGCTGCCTGAAGGACAAATCGCTTGTCGTGATAGGCGGGACGGCCGCGTCCACCTCCAGTGGGCGGGAGTTTTGTCAGGAAGTCGATAGCCATTGGCCCAGTGGGCTCATGCCGTATTACGCGCGCCGGCAGATCGACAAAGTCGTTTGGCTCATCCGTTAATAAGATCCAGGGAACGTTCGGCGCATCAGCCAATAGGAGCTGTGCGCGGCGACGATACGGCGGATGAATAGCGAGCGTGCAGAAGCAAGCGTTTGTTGTTCTCCTGTTCACGCGATCCAGAAGGCGTTTCAGCATTGTGTGGCAATGCTAGTGCACGGACCGTTTTCGTGGCAATGAAATGTCTTCCCAATCCCTTCCAGGGAAGCCATAGTCATATTAATCATGGCGTGATAATGGCGCGATTACCTGTCCATAAGTAACAAGATCAACTCAACTTTGACGGCAGCGGATTCGGTAGATACTGGGTTATCTCACTTCGTCTCGTCTTGTTGAGGCCCCTCAAACCGTCTCATAATCTGTTGGTTCGGGGTTCGAATCCCTGCGGGGGCACCAGAGACATTGACGCGAGGCGCGCTTGTGGATGACTCCAAACAACCGCCTGCCATTGTTGTCGCAATGGAATCGACTAGCTGAAACATATTGCCGAGTTAGTAGGAAACTCCATCGACGCGGGAGCCACTAATGTCACGATCATTCGTAGACCAACTAGTCGAACGTATGGTCGAACTCTGGCTGAGAACCGACGAAACCCTCTAACTTTTTAGCTATCCGGAAAGCGCTTGAGCTAATCGACAAGTCTGCCGGGGCTGGCACGAGGCCTGCGAGCAAGACGAGACAATTCGAAGCTGGGTTTTGCGCATCTGCAACAATTCAAAGATGACATCAACACAGGAAAGGAGCGTGCTGATTATCGGTGGCGAAGGAGAGTTCGGCCGATTTCTCCGCCGGGACATCTTACCAAGCCTCGGCGTAATTCACGTCTCTGTGATCGAACGTGATACACCACGCGAGGAGCGTGAGCCGTTGCTCAAGACCGCCCGTCACATTGTGCTCGCGACGCCGCTGGCCGGATACGCAGAACGCGCCTGCGAGCTGATTTACCAAAGTCGCACGCTTAATGACACTGCGACGTACTGGTTTATTCCGTCGGTTCAGGCAGGTGTTAGGCGAGCAATCTCCGCGACGCTTGAACTTGTCGCGAACCCTCTTTTGTCTGCAGTGTTCTTACATCCGATGTATGGACCAAACGGCTTCCGCGAAACTGAGTCAGAAGCGCGGACGTTCCAAAATGTGCTCACAGCAACGTACACAGGTGCGAACCATTCTTTGGACGATGAGCTAACTGCGAGCATTAATTTGTTCCTCACCAGGTTCAACATACGAACTACCGTTTCCTTCAACCCTGATGAGCATGATCGCATCACCGCCTATTCGCAGGGCCTGTCTTATTGCGTTGCACGACTCATGTTTGAGCGTCCAGAACTCGATCAAATATTGCATGAAGAAATGTCAGACCTGCATCACTCCTTTAGCAGCAATCGCGATCTAATTCTCGACTTCGTGCGGATCAACTCGTACATGCCGCAAGTGATTGCGGCATTTGCGGATGCGTGGCGGCAAACCAACGAGTCGAACTACAACGACGTCTTGAATGCATTTGCGCGTGCTGATGCAGCCCTCAACCGAGGCGCTGATTCACCAATCTCTACGAAGTGGTACGAGAGGTTGCGCGCATCAGCGCGTGAGCTTACCGGGGCATAAATGTTACTTAGCTAAATATTGCAGAGTGGCATCAGCCGCATTGCTGCGGCTCGTATTGCTTTCCCACTTACACTTTTGACGGGAATGTTGTTATTGACGGCCGTTGATGGCATGCTCGCGACCGGGACCAAAACTTTTCAATACTTAATTGACATTGCATTTATTCTGGCGATCGTTACCATACCGGCTGTCCTTCTTTGGTGGCATGCGGCGCGTGCTCTCAGGACGGGGCCGAACAAATAGTTGGACGCGAGCGGCGGGAGCGTGTTTTGTAACTTGATTGGTGCGGCGAAGGTTGGTTGAAATCGCGTCGCGCGCCACGCCACGCTGGTGATCGTCGCGGCATCAACGGCCCATGTGATGTCGGTCAATGACATGAGCGCGCGCATAACGCGACGTTAATGGCCCCAGGGGCATATTCACAAGCGACGTCGTTTAGATTTCAGGTAATCGCATGATCCTGACAGCAGGCACACAACTCGGCCGTTACGAAATCCGCTCAAAGATTGGAGAGGGCGGTATGGGTGAGGTGTATCTGGCAGAAGATACTCAACTGAAGCGGAGAGTTGCGCTGAAAATTCTGCCCCCGGAGCTGGCAACCAATGACGACCGAATGCGGCGCTTCGTTCAGGAAGCGCAGGCCGCCGCAGCGCTCAATCATCCCGCCATCGCACACATCTATGAGATCGGTGAGCACGACGGCATTAACTTCATCGCCATGGAATTCGTTGATGGCCAAACATTGCGGGGGTTGATTCACGAGCCTACACGGGATCTCAAAAGACTGCTGCGTTATTTGCAAGATGCGGCAGAAGGGCTGGCGAAGGCGCACGCAGCCGGAATTGTGCATCGTGACCTCAAGCCGGACAACATCATGGTGACTCGTGATGGTCACGTAAAACTTTTAGATTTTGGCCTGGCTAAGTTAGTTGAAACAATCTTGCCTGATCGAAGTGTCAACACTCCCAGTGATGTGGCAACTGCGATCCTGCGGCAACACTCGACCCCCGGCACCGTGCTCGGCACAGTTGGTTACATGTCGCCCGAGCAGGCCCAGGGCAGAACTAATGATATCGATCAGCGGTCAGACATTTTTTCCCTCGGCTGCATCCTCTACGAAGCGATTACAGGGCGCCGCGCTTTTGAAGGCAACGATGTGATCGATTCGCTGAATAAGATTATCCGCGAGCCTCCGGTCCCGATTGCGGAATTCAACCCTGCGGCACCTGCCGACTTGCAGAGGATTGTGCGGCGTTGCCTGGCGAAGGATGCCGACGAGCGCTATCAAACGATAAAGGACGTTGCCATCGAATTGAAGGAGACGCGGCGCGAATTAAAGACGGCAGGTATCGACACAACCGTGCCCCCGCCGGCGAGTGATACCGCGAGCAGGTCGGGCGCCACGCCCACCATGACCGGCAGCGCGGAGATGAAAGGGAATGCGTCCATCGCGCCCGTCTCCAGCGCCGAGTACCTGATAAGCGGCATCCTACAGCACAAAATGGCGACAGGAATTGTTGCGGGCCTGCTCATACTTCTTCTGGTTGCCGGATCGATTGGGATTGCTTACTTTTTTCATGCGAGAAACACCGAGGCGGCAATCGAATCCGTAGCTGTATTGCCTTTCGCAAATCAGAATAACGATGCCAACATTGATTGGGTTGCAGACGGACTGACCGACAGTATTATTAATAGCCTGACACAACTTCCGAATCTGAAAGTCATTCCGCGCAGCGCGTCGTTTCGCTATAAAGACAAAGCCACAGATCCCGTGAAAGCCGGCAATGAGCTGGGCGTGCGCGCCATTCTTACAGGACGAATCCTGCAACGAGGCGATGATGTCCTGGTCAGTACAGAGCTAATTGACGTGCGGGACAACAAGCAGGTCTGGGGCGAACAATATCAACGAAAACTTTCCGACCTCCTGGCGGTGCAGAATGATATTGCCCGGGAAATTTCCGCAAAGCTGCGGCCAACGCTCTCAGGCGCCGATCAGACGCGTTTGAAGAGGCGCTACAGCGAAAATGCTGAGGCCTATCAGCTTTATCTAAAGGGCCGGTATTTCTGGTTGAAATTCACTCCTGAGGATCACAAGAAGGCTGCGGACTATTTCAATCAGGCAATCGCTTTAGATCCGTCTTTCGCTTTGGCCTATACCGGTCTTTGCGATACTTACGGCGCCTCGGCGACCAACGGCTGGATCTCACCCCGCGAAGGCTATCCCAAAGCACAAATCGCCGCGAAACGGGCACTCGAGATCGATGACACTCTGGCCGAAGCGCATACCAGCTCGGGCGCAATCTTAATGTTTTATGATTTGGACTGGGCGACCGCCGAACGTGAATACAAACGCGCCATCGAGCTTAATCCCAACTATGAAATCAGCTTTGAAGTGTATTCATACCTGCTGATAGCTATGGGAAGATTAGACGAAGGAATCAGAATGGCCCAGCGTGGCGTGGAAGCTGATCCTCTTTCGGTTCCTCTCATGGATGATTTAGCGCAGGCTTATTACTTGGCGCGACGGTACGACGAGGCCATAAAAGGGTATAGAAAGTCGCTCGAAATAGAGCCTAATCATTTCGGCGGACATTATGGGCTGGGCGTAGTTTACGAAGCGAAGGGAATGCACGAAGAAGCAATTGCTGAGTTTCAGAAGGCAATTGCCGTTGGCGGAAGGACGTCAGGAGTACTCGTCATGTTGGGACATGCATCAGCCTCGCTGGAGCGATCGGCAGAGGCGCAAAAGATCCTTGGCGAACTGAACGAAATGGCGAAACAGGCATATGTGTCACCATATGATCTCTCTCTTCTTTATCTCGGATTGGGACAGAAGGAAAAAGCACTCGAACAACTCGGCAAAGCCTACGATGATCGGGCCGGGTGGATCATCAACCTCAATGTAGAGCCGCTTTTCGATCCTTTGCGATCCGAGCCGGGGTTTGTTGAGCTCGTGCACAAGACAGGACTTCCGCAACCCGGCAAATAAGCAGCGCAACCAGGCACTCAATCAGAAGCGCGACAGTACTACAAAGTCAGAGGTGGAACTGACCTTCTTCCAAAAGTCTTCGCCGTCAGGCTCTCCGAGAAGATTCATTACTCCGCTCCAGGGGTGAGAATCGAACAGAGCGGGCAAGGTGTCAAAGCCGTCTCCCTGCGAGCCGGTGGTTATCACACGATGACAGGGGATTATTTAATCTGCGCCGTACCGTTCAGCGTCCAGAAAAATATCGAGGTTGCCCCGGCCTTCTCAGTCGAGAAGCAGAGGGCCATCGAGCAGTTGCCATATCTCTCAGCCTCGAAAATCTTCTTGCAGTCGAGAAAAAGGTTCTGGGTCAACGAGGGGCAGAGCGGCTTTGCCACGACTGACCTACCTATAAGCCAAGTGTGGGACATGACCTACAAGCAGCCGGGCACGCGGGGCATCTTACAGACCTTTCCGATCAGCTTGCACTCACGTCGCGTCACGGAAATGTCCGAGAAGGAGCGCATCAACTTTGCGCTCGAACAAGTTGAGATGATCTACCCTGACATGCGTGAGCACTTCGAGGGCGGCGTGACGAAATGCTGGGACGAGGACGAAATGGGCGCGCGGTGTTAGTTCCTACTAGAAGCCGGGCCAATTCAGCTCACTGCTGCCACACGTTGCACGGCCCGAAGGCAGAATTTATTTCGCAGGGGAGCACACCTCAGTTTGGATTGACGGGTGGATGCAGGGGACGCTCGAATCGGGAAACCGCGTGGCGCGGGAGGTGAATGCTGCGGTGTGAAGAATTCCCTGATAGCTTGAGGAGCTAGATTAGTTTGGGCGGAATGGGCGAGGTGAATCCGGCAGTCAACTCGAGAATAAGTCGCAAGGCCGGGTTGAAGACTCTACTCGTTGAATATGCGAGCAATCTGCAAGCGCACCCCCGACTTTTCCCAACCTGTCGCGCTGTTTTGAATGTCTAGCGTCATCCCACGAACGCGGATAGAATGTCCGGGTCTCGTCAAGATTCCCCCTGCTGGCCCGAAACACCCAGCTATGACCATCGCTGCCGGCACACGACTGGGACCGCACGAGATCATCGCGCCCGTTGGCACAGGTGGGATTGGCGAAGTCTATCGAGCGCCCGACACGCGGCTGGGACGGGATGTCGCGGTCAAAGTTCTCCCATCTTCTTACGCTGATAATAGAGAACGATTACAGCGCTTTGAGCAGGAGGCCTGTGCGGCGGGTGCGCTCAATCATCCAAATATTCTCTCATTCTACGATATCGGCATCGTACTGAACTGGACGGCAGGGCTGAAGCAATGACGGTTGCCGCCGGCACAAGACTCGGCCGCTACGAAATCCGCTCGCAGATCGGCGAGGGTGGAATGGGCGAAGTGTATCTCGCTCAGGACACAAAATTAGATCGCAAAGTTGCGCTGAAGATTCTGCCGGCCGACGTTGCTGCAAACGAAGATCGCATGCGCCGCTTCGTCCAGGAAGCCAAGTCCGCTTCCGCGCTGAATCATCCCAACATCATCACGATCTATGAGATCGATCAAGTCGATTCCGTCTACTTCATTGCCAGCGAGTTTATTGATGGCCAAACGCTGCGTGAGCGCATGCGAAACGAGCCGCGGAAACTTGGACAAGCGCTTGACCTTGCTATCCAGATCTCCAGGGCACTTTCAGCGGCACACGCGGCGGGCATCATTCACCGCGACATCAAGCCGGACAACATCATGCTGCGCCGCGATGGCATCGTGAAGGTGTTGGATTTCGGCCTTGCAAAACTAAAGGAGCGACCGCCGTCACAGATGGTTGATTTAGACGCCCCAACGCGCGCTGTTGTAAAGACCGAACCCGGTGTAGTCCTGGGTACTGCAATCTACATGTCACCAGAGCAAGCGCGGGGCCTGCCGGTCGACGAGCGCACGGACATCTTCAGTCTAGGCGTGGTCCTGTATGAAACGATGTCTGGTTGCCTGCCATTTGAGGGCAAGACCACGACCGAGGTGTTGGCGGAGATAATCAGTGAACATGAATCGCCCCCCTTAGCCCGCTACTCCAGAGAAGTGCCCGCCGAACTGGAACGGATCGTCTCGAAGGCGCTGCGAAAGGACCGAGATGAGCGCTACCAGACTGTCAAAGATCTTCTACTCGATTTGCAGAATCTTAAACAAGAGTTGGAATTTGAGAAAAAGCTCGAACGCTCCGTATCCCGGAAGTCCGAGACTTTCACCGCTAAACGAGAGCAAGCAACCACAATCGCTGCGCGCACGACGAGAATCAAACTTGAGAGACGGACCATTCTTATCGCTGCTGTATTGACACTCGCCGCAGTAACTGGCGCCTACCTTTACTTTGGACGCACACGACGCGGAGCGATTGACTCGATTGCAGTCCTGCCCCTGGTAAATGTGAGCAATAACCCGAACACAGAATATCTTTCAGACGGAATTTCGGAGAGCCTTATCAACAGCCTTTCACAACTGCCAGGCGTAAAGGTCATCGCCAGTACTTCGAGTCTTCGTTATAAAGGAAAAGAAGTCGACCCCAGGGAGGTAGCGCGGACGCTCGGCGTTGAAGCAATACTGACCGGTCGGGTCTCGCAACGTGACGATAATCTCCTCATCAATGTTGAACTCATAAGGGCTGATGACAAGACTCAGATTTGGGGCGAGCAGTACGACCGTAAGGCTACTGATCTCCTTTCTGTACAACGCGAAATCGCAAGAGAGATAACCAGCAATCTCCGTTTGAAGCTTTCGGGCTCAGAGCAGGGGCGTGTCACCAAGCATTACACGGAAAACCCAGAGGCCTATCAGCTCTATCTCAAAGGTCGTTTTTATTGGAACAAGAGAACGGGCGCCGCCGCCAAGAAAGCTGTCGAGTATTTCCAGCAGGCCATTGAGATAGACCCAAACTATGCACTTGCGTATGCGGGTCTGGCCGATGCTTATCAACTGCTCAACCTTTTTGCCGATGTCTCACCAAAGGAAGCTTTCCCGAAGGCCAAAACAGCCGCGAAGCGTGCCCTGGAGCTCGACGAGACTCTCGCCGAAGCCCACACATCATTGGCCTCGTCGCTCTTTTTCTACGATCGCAACTACCCGGAAGCTGAACGGGAATTTCAGCGAGCCATTGAACTGAATCCGAATTACGCGACCGCTCATCATTGGTATGGCGTCACGTACCTGGCGAAGATGCAGCGATTCGACGAGGCCATCGCTGAGTTGAAACGGGCGCAGGAGCTTGATCCACTCTCGCTGGTCATCAATGCTGATGTCGGAAATACTTACACCCAGGCGCGTCAGTACGATAAAGCCATCGAGCAGTTGCGAAAGACAATAGAGATGGACCAAAGCCTTTACTTTGCCCACGCGCAGCTGGGCATGGCCTATCAGATGAAAGGCGACTTCCACGACGCCATCGCCGAGTATCAAAAGGCGAGACAGTTGAATGACGATCCTTTTGTGTTGGCGCTGCTCGGAGATATCTATGCTGTGTCAGGCAGAAAAGATGAAGCGTTGAAAATACTTGACCAGCTCAAGCAGCTTTCGAAGCAGCGATTCGTTTACGCCTACGGTATTGCCCTCGTCTATGTGGGACTCGGTGATAAGGATCAGGCATTTCAATGGCTTGAAAAGAGCTTCCAGGATCACGAGGCCAGGATAAATAGACTCAAAGTGGATCCGCTTTTCGACAGTGTCCGCTCGGATGCGCGATATGCAGACCTGATACATCGCCTCGGATTGTCTTGATATTCCACTGCAGCGGTCTGATCCCCGCTTTCTGGATCTCTTGCGAAGAATTGGCTTGCCGCAATGATTTACCAGGCCAATTTGTAAGCCGTTAAAATGGCTCAGCAATGTTTGCACCGACAACGGGCCGCCGGCGATACAGATCTCTCGGGCGATGGAAGCCTCGAGTAACAGATTATAGCAGTGAAACGGTAACAGTTTTTGGCAGATCGGAAGCGCCGGCGGCAAAGTTTGCCACACCGGGAAGCAGATTACTCGTTGGCGGTAAGTCCTGTTCAGTCTTAGTCGTCGCCCGAATAGGGAAATATATCTGCGAGCACCGCACGCATCTTTACATGACCGTAAAGTATTTCCAGAAAACACGCTAGCTGATGCAGTAAGGGTTGCGCCTCCCCATTATTCTCAATAGCCGTGACGACTTCCAGGGCCAGGTTTTCATAGCCCCTCCAGTCTTTGTACATAAGGTACTGCATGCTGCCGTCGCGAAACTCAAGGATCTTGCCGACAACTTTTCGAAGGATGTCCGGATCCGTTTGCGTTTCGGCGCGTCGCACAAATCTCAGCAGCGATGAAAGGTCTCTACAGAGAACCAGGGATTGCCTCAACCTCAACTCTGCATCATTAAACAGCATCGCCCCATCCACCGCCGGCTCGAAAGACTGCAACAAGGTTATGGTTGCCTGCTGGAAGCAATTGCTGAGGAGCCCATGGGCATGAACAATCTTGCCGTACACAACTGGAGTCGATTGTTCTGGGACTGTACGTACCAGCTCCCGCTCAAAAATCCTTCGTAAATCATGGTTAATGCTGTAGACAATGCCATCCAGCACCTCACGCAGACTGTCGCCGACGTTCTCTGCCGGCATCGCTTCGGTCTCGATAAAACCCACCAGCAAGTGAGCTTCAAGGTGCAATACCTCGAGCAATGAAAGGCTTTCCCGCAGCGTGTCGAGTTTATGTAGATTGTTGTCGATGCGCGCCAACCAATCAAAAAAGCGGACTAATTCACGAAGTACGTTGCTCGTGATTTCCGCCTGTCCGCGATTCTCAATTCGATTTAATACGCCATCAATTTCGCGCTGTAGACTGGCGCGAATCTCTCGCTGGTCGTCGCTGGTTGGATCCTCGGCAATGGGCTGAGCCAGCGCCAACGGCTGAAGCGTTAATTCGTCGGAGATGGTTAGGGTTGACGTGTACATGCTGAATCCTGGAGGGCAAACGGAACGCAGCAAAAAATCCGTTCCGTCATGCAAACCCGAAGACCAGTTATTTTCGAAGTGGCAAGGAACTACCCTGACGGCGGGCCTGCAAAATCAACAAGATGGCGCCCCTGGATTGGACCTCATCGAGCTGACGTCTGGCGCATAGAGCAACGGCCATGCCAACAATGCCCGCCCTTTTGTCCGCGCTTTATGACAAGTCGGCAGCACTCGTCTGTGGTCATCCGCTCAAGCGTCCGTCGATGAGCTCGAATTCTGACCGCTTTTCGGGCAAAACGACCAGGTAGTAAACATCCCACATCCTCTTTCGTCCGCGGAGAACAGTCGAGCTCCGCTTTTCCGGAGCGGCAGGTTTGTCGTATCCATCCGGTCAGCTATTATTTCGGCAGGTGGGTTTTCGGTTAAGCGAAATAGTTTCATTCAATCGATCATTCAGCAAAGGCTTTACAACATCGGCAGGCATTAATTAAATGCTGACTATTATCGATCTCTGAAGTTCTCGCCCGTAGTGCGACGGCCAACCACGTCGTGCTGATAAGAGATTCTTGAGGATGGCCTTTCGCTCGCTTCGGCAACACAAATGCAAGATTCGAGCGCGAGGTCTTGCTCAAAGCAATCGCGGAAAGATCCGCAAGGGTTGTGAAAAAAGAGATTCCGCCCTAATTCTCTGGGCTGTTCATCGCTGGGCCAATCAGTTCCACGCGAGCTATACTGCGGGCAAATCGTTTTCTGAACATTACTGCTGAAAAATCAGAAGTTAATGACTTCGTCCGGGGCAATTCGCATTGGGATCATCGGCGCAGGCTTTGCTCGCACTACGCAGATTCCGGGATTCAAAGCCATTAAGGGTGCGCGAGTGGTAGCGATCGCCAGCGCGCGCCGCGAGCATGCTGAAGAAGTTGCGCGCGAATTTGATATCCCGCACGTCGAAAGTGACTGGCGTGAGCTGATTGCGCGGGATGATGTCGATCTGGTAAGCATCGTTACCCCGGTTGGCACGCATTGCGAGATGACACTTGCCGCCCTTGAACGTGGTAAAGCCGTATTGTGTGAAAAGCCGATGGCCATTGATGCGGATGAAGCGAAGCGCATGACTGAACGAGCTCGGGAAGCGGGCGTGTTGGCGTTAATCGATCACGAGCTCCGCTTTCTTTCTGGTCGCGTGAAGCTGCGGGAACTTCTTGCCGAGGGCGAGATTGGCAATGTTCGGCACGCGAAGTTAACATTTCGGTCCGATTCGCGCGCCGACACGAATCGTCCATGGAATTGGTGGTCGGACAAGAAGCAGGGCGGCGGCACTCTGGGAGCCATCGGCTCGCACGTGATCGATGGCTTCCGCTGGCTGCTGGGAGCGGAAGTCGCAGAGGTTTTCTGCAACCTCGCCACGCATGTTCCCGAACGTAAAGATGAGAGTGGCAAGGTACGCAAAGTCACAACCGACGATGAAACAAACATGATTTTGCGTTTTTCAGACTCTGAGTTGACACAGGGATCGACGGGGGCGATCTCTTTATCGATGATCGAATCGGGAAAACCTGAACATCGGCTGGAAATTTTTGGCTCGCGCGGCGCGTTAATGGTCGAAGAGAGCGGTCAACTGTGGCGGTCGGCAGTTGGCGACGGCGAATGGAAAAAGGTGGAAACCGATCGCGGTGAATTGGCCGCTGGAATGCGCGACGGTGGTTGGGCGCGCGGTTTTACTGCTTTCTCGCAGAAGATCGTCGAAGCCCTTCGAGCAGGCCGCACGACCGTCGACGGCGCGGCCACGTTTGAAGATGGTTATCGCACGCAACTGGTTCTCGACGCAGCTCGCCGATCAAATGAGCGCGGCTGCTGGGAAAAGATCAAGCAATGAATTTTCCGTTTGTTCGAAGAGGAGTTGAGAAATGAACAATGACGAACAGAAGATTCGCGAGTTGATCGACAACTGGATGCGCGCCAGCTCAAAAGGCGATTTGCCTGAGCTACTCGATTTGATGGATGAAGATGTCGTCTTCCTGGTTGCAGACCAGCCCCCCATGCGCGGCCGCGAGGCTTTTGCGAAATCCTTCCGCAAGGCGTCTGCGCAGTTTCGAATCGAAGGAACGAGCGACATTCAGGAAATCAAAGTCTTTGGGGATTGGGCTTACTGCTGGAATTTTCTCACCGTCACAATGACCCCCACGCACGGGGGCGCGCCAAAGCGGCGATCTGGCAACGTTCTTTCCGTGCTGAATAAGAAGCCCGACGGGGCCTGGGTTCTTGTTCGCGACGCGAACCTGCTCGCGGAAAACACGCCTTCAGATTGAAACGATAGTGCTTCTCCTAATAACGCTGACTGCCTGCCTTAACGCGAACGAGTGAAGAGAAAACTCAGTCACCGAAGACAAACGAACCGGACTGAACCCTTACGGATTGGTGTGGACACCGGCGGGACGTTTACTGATTTCGTGTTTGAAACAAGCGGCGGTTTCCATGTTTTCAAGATCGCTTCGACTCCTGACGATCCGTCCCGAGCAATTGCTGAGGGACTGGAACACATTGTCAGCGAAACCCGTTCGCGTTGGACGGATGTTGAAGTCGTTCATGGAACCACGGTCGGCACGAATGCGCTGCTGCAACGGCGCGGCGCGCGAACTGCGCTGGTAACCACAGCCGGCTTTGAAGACGTAATTGAAATCGGACGCCAGGCACGACCAGAACTTTATAATCTCGACGTAGTAAGACTGCCTGCCCTGGTGCCCGATGAATTGCGATTCGGCGTAAGCGAACGCGTCGCCGCATCGGGCGACGTATTGCAAAAGTTGAGTACAGACGAACTCGAGGCATTAGCCAAAAAATTGCGCACGGCACAGGTTGAAGCAATCGCGATTTCGCTTCTGTTTTCATTCGCCCATCCGGATCACGAAACGCGAATCGCAAAGGCGTTGGCAAAGCCTGGCTTGCCGCTCTCTGTTTCACATCGCATCCTCCCTGAATATCGCGAATACGAACGTACATCGACGGTCGTTATTAATGCTTACCTGCAGCCGTTGATGGGAGAGTATCTCAGCCGTTTGGGACAAACAAAGCGCCGTCCCAAGTCTCACGTTTCAAGTCTCAAGTTACGAGTGATGCAGTCGTCAGGTGGAAGCATTTCCGCCGGTGCGGCGGCGGACGAGCCCGTGCGAACGATTCTTTCCGGACCGGCAGGCGGCGTCGTCGGCGCTCTGCATGCCGGTCATGCGGCCCGCTTTGAACAGCTCATAACGTTTGATATGGGTGGAACTTCGACCGATGTCGCGCTCTGTGACCGCGGAGGAATGCGGCTGACAAACGAAGCCGTCGTCGCCGGGTTGCCGGTGGCGGTGCCGATGATGGACATTCACACCGTGGGCGCCGGGGGCGGATCGATTGCGCGGTGGACCAGAAGCGCGCGCGCCATTCTCTGGACAAGCTTGCCGAGCAAATGAGCGCTGCAGCGCGCCGCAGAGTAAGCGCCATCGCAGCGGCGCTCGGCGTAATCGATGTCGTGAACACGAACATGGAACGCGCCCTGCGGCATATTTCTGTCGAGCGCGGGCACGATCCGCGCGACTTCGTACTGGTGCCGTTTGGAGGAGCGGGCGGATTGCATGCGGTCGCGTTGGCGCGCTCGTTGCGCATCCCGCAGGTCTTCGTGCCATCATCACCCGGTGCTCTCTCCGCGATCGGCGTGATCACCGCGGATGTCATCAAAGATCAAAGCCGCACTATCATGTGGCAAGCAGAGCCCGGCATTGAGATGAAACTCGAACGGGTTTTTCGGCAGATCGAAAGTGATGCTCGGGCGATTCTGCGGGCGGAAGGGTTTTCTGATCCGAATCAGCGGCACGAAAGATCTTTGGCCGTGCGTTATAAAGGTCAGTCATTCGATCTCGAGATCAGGCAGACGAGCGGTGGCATCGCGCGCGCATTTCATCGCGCGCATGAGTTGCGTTACGGCTATGCGCAGGAAGAGAACATTGTCGAGATCGTGAGTGCGCGCGTGCGATCGCTTGGCCTGCTAAAGAAATCGAAGGCGAAGTCGTCCCGGAATAGAACTGCAACGCGCATCGCAAAACCGTCTGAATTTATTGAGACATACTTCGATCGTCGGAAAACTCGGGCGGCAGTTTATCGCCGGGGCGATCTTGAATCCGGTTGCCGGCTCCGCGCGCCTTGCATTGTCACCGAGTACTCGGCGACGACCTTAGTCCCTGCAGGCGCCAAGGCGGCCACAGATGCTCAGGGAAATCTAATAATTTATGTTTGAAGCCCTGAAATTTGAGCTTGGAAAGTAACTTGAAAAACCTCCTGGGCAGGAAGGGCTCGCCGGCGCTTTTTGGCGAGGGGTCTGTACCATCCGCGTTAGCGGATGGGTCATGCAATCTATTTCGCGTTGAACTATTGTCCCACCTGCTTACGCGGGCGGTACAGACTTCGATTCATTTTCAGTAAGAGGCATTAGACAGACCCTGATTCTCATGAAATTCGATCCCATCACTCTGGAAATCTATCGCGCGCTTTACACCTCCGTCGCCGAGGAAATGGGAACCGCTCTCCGGCGCACAGCATTTTCCCCAAACATCAAGGAACGGCGTGATTATTCGTGCGCTGTTTTTGACGCGCGCGGCCAGGTGATTGCCCAGGGCGATCACATGCCCGGTGCATCTGGGTTCAATGCCTATGGCCGTCGCCGCCGCGTTGCGTGAAATCGACATTGGTCCCGGCGACGTCGTCGCCGTGAACGATCCGTTTGCCGGCGGCACGCACTTACCCGACGTAACGCTCGTCGCCGGCGTGTTCGCGGAGAAGGCAGTAGGCAGAAAGCAGAAGGCAGCAAAAAAGAAAGGATCTTCTGCCTACGGCCTACTGCCTACTGCCTACTGCCTTTTCTTCGTCGCCAACCGCGCGCATCACGCCGACATCGGCGGCGCCACGCCCGGCTCGATGGGATTGGCCACGGACGTTTATGGCGAGGGTGTTCGGATTCCTCCGATTCGCCTGGTCCGCGCAGGTGAGACGTGCGAAGACGTGTTGAAATTGATTTTCGCCAATGTGCGCAGCAGCGCCGAGCGGCGCGCGGATTTCGAGGCGCAAATCGGCTCGCTTAAAACCGGCGCCGCGCGTTTGCTCGAAATCGTCGAGCGGCGCGGCGAAAAAGAGGCGAGCAAATATGCTTCGCATCTGATCGCCTATTCAGAACGGGTAATGCGTCACGCGATCAGCGGGATTCCCGACGGTGTCTATGAAGCTGAAGATTTTTTGGATAACGACGGCATCACTGACCAGGCGATTCCCATCCGCGTGCGCATCGAGATCACCGGCGAGAACGCCCGGGTTGATTTTTCCGGCAGTGCCCCACAGGTTGCGGGCGCGGTGAACGCGGTCGAAGCAATAACCGTCTCGGCTGTTTCTTACGTCTTTCGCTGCCTCATCAGCAGTGACGTTCCGGCCAGCGCCGGCTTGATGAAACCAATCGAAGTAATCGCGCCCAAAGGAACCGTCGTGAATGCGGAACATCCGGCCTCAGTCGCCGGCGGCAACGTCGAAATGTCGCAGCGGATCGTCGACGTTGTCTTCAAGGCCCTCGCGCAGGCGCTTCCTTCGCGCATTCCCGCCGCCAGCCAGGGCACGATGAACAATCTGACCATCGGCGGAATCGATCCGCGCACCGGCGCGGAGTTTTCCTATTACGAAACCGTCGCCGGCGGCATGGGCGCGCGGCCCGGTCAGGACGGAATTAGCGGCGTGCACACGCACATGACTAACAGCCTGAACACCCCCGCCGAAGCTCTGGAATACGCTTACCCTCTTTGCGTGCGTCAGTACCGCCTGCGCAAAGGTTCGGGAGGGAAAGGCAAACATAAAGGAGGCGACGGGGTAATTCGCGAGATTGAAACGCTCGCGCCCGCGCGCATGTCTCTGCTCGCCGATCGCCGCAAGCACGCGCCTTACGGATTAAACGGTGGTGGTGCAGGCGCGCCTGGCCGCGCCTGGATCATCCGCCGGGACGGTAGCAAGGAAGAACTGACTTCGAAGGGAAGCTGGCAACTGGAGGCCGGTGATCGCGTGCGCATTGAATCACCGGGCGGCGGCGGTTTTGGAAAGATCTGAAAAATTACCAGTCGATGTATTTCTCGCCGCTTAATGAAAACCCTTTTGCGGCAGAATGCACATCAAAGAGATTTTCTACGACCTCGACACCGTTGACTAACGTCTCCAAATCGGGTGGGTAGCGATCCGGATTATCCACGCCAAAGATGGTGCAATCGGCGATAATAACTTTACTGCGAGGATCAGAAACAGGGATCGCCTGAGGGTTTATCGGCGCGCCGCTGCCAACGCATTGCATTCCCGCCGTGTCGCGATGGAAATCATCGATCGCTGTGCGAATCTCGCGCAGAGTTTCGCGGAGTCTTTGCTCACGCTGTCGCTTGATTGCAACTTGAGTCAGGGGCAGCACTCCCAACGTTAGAATCGCGAGCACGGTCAGAGTTACTACAAGTTCAATCAGAGTGAATCCCGCGGCGAGCTTCCGGTCCTTAATAACAATCTTTGGAATCCTGGGCTGTCGCAGCATACCTCACTTATCGAGCATGCTCTTATTCAGACGTCCTATGGCCCAACCTCTTATGGGACCGGGACCATTTAATATAACTTGAGCCCCATCCTTTAACTGCGCAAATTCATCCGCTCCCATCATAAAGGAAGCTTCGTTGCCTCGTGTTCCACCCTGGAAAACCTTGTCCCATATTTCCAAAGTGGGAATGGAGTTCATAATCGGGAATCTAAACGGAGAGCTAATAGTAATCCAGACAACCGGCCTGCGTCTCGTTTCCGTAATAATCAGCGCGCTGCGAATGCTCGTGATGTGCATACGCTCACTTTCGGGAACCGGCTTGGATCGCATTTCAGTCGGTACGAAGAGTTTCTCAGGCAGCGTCGTAAGTTCAAACTTTCTGCTGAAGGTTGAGATCGCGAGGGACGACCCATTTTCGAAAGGCACCATTGGCGTTAAGAGCAACAACGATATCGAATTCTCTCCGGTCAGTTTCTCGTGACCGGACGGATAAGCCAGCTCGGGGACATCATCAATCCAGATGAAATAGTCGTTCGTTGGGGGTGAACCTAGAGTGACCTTCAGCCGAATTGCCGTTTCCAGCCGATGCTTTGTCCCGTCCGCTTCTATTGTGTCGAATGGCTTCTCAAGCTGCACCTGTTCAAGTCGGTACGTCTTAGCCTTCAACGGGCCGCCGGGAGTTGAGTTCTTTCCTGCCGAGATCAACTTTCCGGGCGCTGTATGTTCGTCCAACAAATTATTGTTCGGAGAAGATGCTTGCTGACCGCTCCCAGATGCAGCGGCAAGACACAATATGACCAGGACACCAAGCAATGATTCCCAAACGTTCTCGCTAACTCCGATTGCGAGCGGCATATTCCTATCTATCAAGCATGCTCTTGTTTAGCCGTCCGAAATACCAGATCTCTTTTGCGAAAGCGCCACTCCGGTCCGGGCTGTTATAGAACGCTACCACGTCAGCGCCATCCTTAAGTGAGGTAAATTCGTCGGGAGTCAAAAATACTCCTCCGGTTGGTCCGGAACCGCCGGCCATAAAAAACCGCTTTCCAATTTGCACTTCCAATACGGCATTGCGAATAGGAAATGGCCGGTTTGTTCTCATTTCAATTTCGATCATAGGTCGGCGGACCGACCCTGCTATTCGCAAGATGCTACGTATGCCCACAATCGAGTTGCCCTCTTCAACGAGTGGCTGAATCGTGGCGCTAAATTCCTTCGGTAATCTGAGCCGCTCGGGTAAGGTAATGAATTCTCTCGAGTCTGAAACAGATATCTCAGCCCCATTTCTAAGTATGGAGCGATCATATATAAAGGTCCCAATCGCGTGAGCGCCCAGGCCAAAAACCCTCGGTAGAGCAGCATCATCGATCCAGATAGTATGTGCACCCTGAATTGACTCACTTGTTATTGTGAGCCTCAGAACTGAAGTAAGGTGATGCTTCTTTCCTCGAATTTCAAAATCCAACGGGTTCTGGAGATCAACTTCCTCGAGTTTGTATGTTAGCAATCGGTCACGGCCAATCGGGGTCCTTCCCTCTCCTCTAGCCACCAGCCTTCCGGCCGTGAGGTGGGGATCATTTTTAGATGATTCCTGCTGCGCAGATTGACCAGGTGCTAAATGTATGTTGAACGCCACGGTCAGCGCGGCAACTAAGCCAACTCCTTTTCCAAACGCCATGTTCTACCTATCGAGCATGCTCTTGTTAAGGGGCCCAAACGCCCAGAGCCGACTGCCGAACGAGCCACTGTGATCCGGTAATCTGCTGCCATAACTGATCGCGACAAGGTCACCATCCTTCAACTCCGCAAACTCTCGGGCAGTCAGTTGCAAGGCCATTGCCTGGCACTTCGAGTCAGCGCACGACAGACCCATGAAGAGGGCCTTGCCGATTTGAACGTAATAAACGTCGTTTAGGCCTTGTGGCAAAGACCGCGAGGTCCTGAACTCGATAACAACAAGGGGCTCGCGTAAAGTACCGGCAATTCTCAGCGCGCTGTGAATGCTAGTGATCGCATTGCCCTCTTCAAGGACGGTTTTGGTCGACGCTCTGAAGCTCTGCGGCAGTTTGAGCGGCTCAGGAAGCGAAGACAAACCCTTCTCGTCCTGCACAGATATTAAGGCCCCGTCCCTCAGTATCGCCCGGTCATATATAAAAGTTCCGATAGCCGTAGGGCCAAGGCCAAAAACGTTAGGTAGTGAAGCATCGCCAAGCCAGACTGCGTGAGCGCCCTGAATTGATTCGCTGGTTATGGTGAGTCGCAGAGCAGTCGCAAACCGCTCCTTCTTTCCGCGGATCTCAAGCTCTATCGGTACTGGAAGCTCAACTTCCTCCAGCTTGTAGGTTAATAGTTTGTGCGGCCCGCTCGGGAGCTCATTACTGCCTGCGGCCAAGAGCTTGCTTGGAGCGATTCGAAGATCCTTCATTGCAGGTTCCTTAGTTCCGCTTTGTGCCTGCTGACCGAAAACCGGAAGCACGCTTGCGATCAGCATCGGCAATAGCGCGGCGTTTACAAGTTTTCTCGCACCTTTCACCATATCTTTTTCCAACCGGCCTTACCTGTACAGGACTTCACCTGTCTATGATGCTCTTATCGAGTCGGCCAAGGTAAGCGATGTTAAAAGCGCCGACGCCTATTGCTACACGATCACCATCCTTGAGTTCCGCAAATTGTCTCTCTGTTAACTGCACCGACCAGTTCGTACGACCTCCACCGGCGGCAAAAAACCTCCTGCCAATCTGCACTGAATAGCCCATGTTGGTAGTGAGCAGAGGCTTTGCAGTTTTCATTTCAATCGCGATAAAGCGCTGCCGCTCAGAGCCATAGATCCTCAAAACACTTCTAATACCCACGATTCCGTTCCCGTCTTCAATCGCCTCAGGCTTGATCTTAGTCCTGACGCTGTCTGGCAATCTGAGCCGTTCTGGCAGCGAATGGGTTTCGCCTCTATCATCCACGATGGAGATATCAGCACCTTCCATAAGCATTGACTGGTTGTAAATGAGAGCACCTATCTTTGAAGGCCCATGACTCCACACACTTGGAATGAGGAAGTCTCCAACCCATACTTTAGTACTTCCTACAGCTTCTGTATTACCAGACTCTGCCAGTGTCACCTCCTCTATTCTGTAAGTGAGCAAGCCATAGGGCCCAACGGGCGTTGTGTTGCGGCCCTCCGCTAGAAGTTTCCCGGGCATTGTCCTGACGTCCTTCTGAGTTGTCCCTTGCTGTGGTTGTGAGGTAAGAGATTCTTTTCCGACAGTCCAGGTTCCGCTGAATACAGCGACTAAAACAACGAGAAGAAGCACGTGCAACGAGGACCGATTGTTCTCGTCTGATTTCCTCACAGTTGGCATCGCTTTTACCTGTCGAGCATGCTCTTGTTGAGTCGGCCGAGTATTATCGTCAAAGGACCATGTCTCAAGAAGACGGGGCTTCCATCCTTTAGTGCTGCAAACTCACCCACCGTCATTTGAAATACTGCTTGCGTGCCGCTCACGCCACCACCGAAGACTTTATCATCAACCATCAATGTCGTGTCCGAGTTGAGAATGGGCAACCCCTCCGGACACTGGATCACGACCTCGACCATAGGAGTTCGTCTTTCCTTCGATATTCGGAGGACGCTGCGAATGCTTTCAATCTTGGTACAGGCGCCGCCCATCGTAGCCGTCGACACAAGGTTGTCCGGTAAGGCAAGTTTCTCAGGTAAGGTGGAGCGTACGGTCCTCTGACTATACGTTGAAATAGCTAGAGTCGCTCCGTTTGGTGCGACGAACTTTTGTCCATACAACAAAACGGAAACCGCATTCTCGCCGCCGACTCGCGCATCACCGGAAGCATATGCCGTCAACGGCAGTCCGTCTAGCCAGATGATGTAATCGTTATCGGGCAGGGAGTCGAGAGTAATTGTTAGGCGAAAGACGCTCTCAAGAACAGCCTTTTCTCCGTCTGGTGTCTGATACTGAACAGGCTTCTCGAGCTTCACTTCTTCTAGTCGATAGGTCTTGGCCTTCAACGGGCCGACAGGAGTTGAGTTCTTTCCTGCCGAGATCAACTTTCCGGGCGCTGTGTGTTCGTCCACGGGTTTCTGTTTATTGGGAGATCCCTGCTGGGCCATAGCAAATAAACTGCAGGTTACGACAATTGACAACAGACAGATCG
>WNGQ01002148.1_pt1 | contig 37971 bp, 30 predicted proteins | sample 5407661 | NCBI WGS metagenome assembly WNGQ01 (sample SAMN13153382, study PRJNA577476) | soil metagenome | isolation source: 60 cm soil or saprolite under Garry oak tree replicate 2 | place: USA:California | collected 2016-06-15 | reverse complement strand
GCAAAGTGGGAATGTTTGGCGGCTCTTACGTTGGTGCCACTCAGATGCTGGCTGCCATGGCGCAGCCTCCGCACCTTGCCGGAATTTTCCCTGTCGTCACCGCGTCAAATTACCACGATGGATGGACGTACCAGGGCGGCGCCTTCGAACAGTGGTTCAGCGAATCCTGGACATCGGGGCTGGCGCACAACACGCTTCAGCGCCGGGTAGAGAAAAACACACACGCTCTGACTTGGGTGGGAAAATTGCCGCTCTCCAGTTATCCGGTCGTCGAGCCGGGGACGGGGGAAGGCCTGGCGCCGTATTTCCTTGATTGGCTGCAACATCCAACTTACGACGACTATTGGAAGACGTGGTCCATCGAAGATCACTTCGCGCAGATCCAGGTTCCGGCTTACCACATGGGCGGCTGGTATGACATCTTCATGGGCGGAACATTACGCAACTATGCCGGGATCAAGGCACGCAGCGGGAGCGAGGCAGCGCGGCGGAACCAGCGCTTGCTGATCGGGCCCTGGTATCACGGTCCTTTCACGGGAAAAACAGGTGAGCTCGATTTTGGCAGCGAGGCCAACGTCGAGAAGACCAGTGATGACATCACGCTGCGCTGGTACGACTATCTGCTGAAAGGAATCCAAAACGGAGTGGAGAAAGAAAAGCCCGTCAAGATTTTCGTGATGGGGAAAAACGTATGGCGCGAAGAAGACGATTGGCCGCTGGCCCGCGCCAAAAGCACCCGCTTCTACCTGCACTCAGGAGGTAAGGCAAACTCGTTGTCGGGCGACGGCACGCTGAATACCATTGCACCTCGGGCCGAAACCAGAGACAGTTTTGTGTACGATCCCGGAGATCCCGTACCTACGCGTGGCGGAGGCCTCTGCTGTGACAACGAACATCTGGCCTCGGGGGCATTCGATCAGCGTCCTAACGAAAATCGGAATGATGTACTGGTCTACACCACGCCCGTCCTTCAATACGACATGGAAGTCACGGGGCCGATCTCGGTGGAGCTTTATGCCAGCTCATCTGCGGTGGACACAGACTTCACGGCCAAGCTGGTCGATGTCCGGCCTGACGGATTCTGCCAGAATTTAACCGATGGAATCCTGCGGGCGCGTTATCGCAACTCGCAGGAAAAACCCGAACTCATGCAGGCGGGAAATATCTATAAGTTCACTATCGACGTGTGGGCCACCAGCAATGTCTTTCTTGCCGGACATCGCTTGCGCCTGGAGATTTCCAGCAGCAACTTCCCGCGCTTCGATCGGAACCTCAACACTGGCGAGGATCCAGAACGCGGATTGCGTGGGGTCAAAGCCACCAACACCATCTATCACGACCGGGAACATCCCTCTGCTTTGATCCTCCCCCTGGTTGGACGCTGAAACTTGCTCAGGATCCCGGCGGTTTTTGTGGCGCCGTTTCACTGACGGCCGGCCTGGCGAATCTTGCATCGTCGATCGGAACATTCTGCTGAACGTTTTCCAACTGGATGGTGAAGCGACCTCCGGGCCGGGAAATTGTCCAGCGAAATGGAGTCCGCACGCCGTTTACCTCGCGGTAATCGGCATAGTCGATTTGGGTGGGAACACGCCCAAGCGGGGACTCGGCGTAGCGCAAAAGGCGCACCAAAAATCCCGACTGTGGGTCGAAGTAGAGCTTTAGAGGAGGCTCGCCTTCTTTTATTCCCACCAGACTGGTAGCGTCGCGGTCGCCGATCTTCTCTGACTTTCCAGTTCGGAATTCGCTGAAAAGCTGCTTCACTCGTAACGGAAAATAGAAATCAGCATCTAGTCTGGCTGCCTCCAACTCCGCTCCACTCATATCGCGCAAAGACTGCCCAGGCAGAGCGAGCCAACCGGAGTTTCCGTCAAACGCCGTGATGCTATCGCCATTGGGAAGATGCATCACTGACATTCGTTTGTTCGGGGCTTTTTCAAATACTTCAAAGGGAAATTTATTTGCGCCGAGCGCAATCGTGCCCTTTCCCAAGCGACTGGAAATTTTCTGGATTGCCTGCGTGCCACCGAGTGCCGCCACATACTTGTCCAGAAGCTGATCAACAACAGCCGGATTAGAAGAGTCTTCTTCTTTTGGCGTTTCCGGGAAGGCCAGTTTTACTTCCCGATCAGTGATAACAGGAGTGGCCACAGGTTTGATCGCGCCGCGGTGGCAGGAATAACAGGTCACCTCGCGATGTCCCGCAAAATTATTCTTATTGATTGCGAACATCATCTCCATCATCTTGCGTGCAGTTTGCTTAGGTTTCTTGTCATCCCGATCGAACGCGCCCATCTCATGGCAGTAGTCGCATTGCACCCCCAAAGATGCGTTAATGAATTGCATCGCAGGCATTAATTGATCAGCCGGTGAGCCTTTGAGAACCTGGATGTTCTTATAAGCTTCTTCGGTTTTTTTGGCGGCGGATGGCGCCGCGGATTGAGGCGGTCCAGACTGCGCCCTCATCGCGGCAATCGCAATCAACAAAGCACCGGCGACGGCGATCCTGGCAAAATAAATTCTCCTCGATCCCTCTTTCATGTCTTCCTCTCACCGACAAACAATTTCCGAAGTCTAACAAACCCGCATCCGGCATGCGATTGGCCGCGGCGCGGCTAATTTGCGATAATCATCGGAATCCGATCAAGTTGGCAACGCCATTCTCCGCAGCCCACGACTTTCTATGAGTAAGCATCGAGTCGGCAATCGTCTGCTGTTTCTCACCCTCATTGCAGCGGCCGGGGTTGCAGTTTCTATCGGGACCTTAGCGGATGAGAACAATTCAAAAGCCGATCAGATGTCTACTCCGGAGCGAGTCAAGCAGCCCGGTTGGTGGCCAACCAAGGGAACTCCATCTCGTGATGAATATGTTGGCCCAGCAATTTGTGCGCAATGCCATTCTTCTCTGGCTTCGACTCAAAAGTTGCACGCCATGGCACGCACTTCAATGCCGGCAGCGAATTCGGATATTTTGCGGGCTCACGATCGACAGAATTTTCGCCTCGGCCCGCACACATATCAGCTCGTGCGGACGGACAACGGCGTTATCGAATACTCAGTGAGCGATGGAAAGCAGTCGGTTTCGGGCCCTTTAAGTTGGGCATTCGGCACCGGCAAGGTAGGACAAAGTTATCTTTACCAGAAAGACGGAGCATTCTTCGAGAGCCGGTTCAGTTACTTCAGCACACTCCAGGGATTTGGTATCACTCCCGCTCATTCCACTGCGACGCCTGAGTCGATTGAAAAAGCCGCGGGACGTCCGGTCGCCCAGCCGAGGTTCGGAGATGCTTTGGTTGTCATAACACCGCTTCGACCACGAATGACAAATTTGACGATACTCGGCTGATTCCGAGTATTACGTGTGAAGCCTGTCACGGACCCGGCTCGGCTCACACAGCAGCGATGAAGGCGGGACTAGAAGCCGGAGCGGGACTGATTTCAAATCCAGGGCGACTCAAGCCGGTGGATCAGGTGGATTTTTGCGGCGCCTGCCATACCACCTGGTGGGACGTAAATCTCTCAGGCTCAACCGGAGTGGGGAACGCACGATTTCAGCCTTACCGGCTGGAGAGCAGCCGCTGCTGGGGTAAGGGCGATGCCCGCATCACCTGTGTCGCCTGTCACAACCCGCACCAACCGCTGGTGCGTGAAGCCGGCTTTTACGATCAGCGGTGTCTTAGTTGTCATCTGGCCGACAGCAAACTCCAAACCCAGCCGCGATCACCCTGGCGCGGCATGTCCCGTCAGTACTAAGGATTGTGTGACCTGCCACATGTCCAGAGTGGAAGTGCCGGACGCCCACTTCAAGTTTACTGACCATCGAATCCGCATCGTGCGGGCGGGTTCGCCATTCCCGGATTGAAGCCAGGGTTACATCCGCCTGCTAAACTGCTGGTTCTTAATAATCGGGAGACAACATGGCCGAGCCTTACAGCCCAACCGCGCGTACCCGTGTTACGCGCGAACCGGAGCGCGCGGTGTACGACCGCGCAGCCGCCTACCAAGTTCTGGATGAAGGGTTCATCTGTCACGTCGGTTTCGTGGTAGACAATCAGCCTTTTGTGATCCCAACCGGCTACGGCCGTTCTGGGGACAATCTGTATATCCACGGATCCCCAGCCAGCCGTATGTTGCGGAATCTGGAGCAGGGGATTGCGGTCTGCGTGACGGTGACGCTTTTGGACGGACTCGTCCTGGCCCGTTCGATCTTCAATCACTCAATGAATTATCGCTCGGTCGTAGTGCTGGGCACAGCCGTCGCGGTAGAAGATTCCGCCGAAAAGCTGCAAGCTCTTCGCGCCCTATCCGAGCACATCCTGCCTGGGCGTTGGGAAGAATCTCGCCAGCCTAATGAACGTGAACTCAAAGCGACTCTGGTGATGCGTCTTCCAATCACCGAATATTCCGCCAAGATGCGCACTGGCCCGCCGATCGATAATGAAGAGGATTACTCGTTCCTGACCTGGGCGGGCGTAGTGCCCCTGCAGATGGTGGCCGGTTCCCCGATTAACGATCCGAAGCTCGATCCGAAGACACCGGTACCCTCCTACGTGCGGAGTTATTCCCGGACAGTAGCAAAGTGATCAAGCAGTGGCTAGTTACCAGTAAACTAGAAAGAGAGAATTGACTTGCCACTAATCACTAATTACTTCTTTGCCACTCCCTACGCTGCCATCTCGCATTGCGGATGGTCGCAGCCACACTCCGCATTCGCGTCGTTCCCGGCGGAAATCTCGCAAGCCTCGCTACAGTACTGCTGGCCCTGTGAAACCGGGCAGGAGCATTGAGGGTGAGCACACTTCTTTTGATCCGTGGCGTTCATAATCTTTCTCCCTTGTGTGTCGAAAATTCGTCCGACGGGTCTTCGATGCACAGATGTGGGGATAGCGTTCCCCGGACTAAATTGTTGCACTTGGGAACCCCTGCGAGTAACATGCCCGGCCTGTCCCTAAGGTAACGTGGGCTAACCCTGTTCTGGATTGACCCATCAAATCCAGGAAGGTAGGATTCGAAGTATCCAAAAGAATTGGGCGAAGGCACGGTTGTTAGCCGTAAGTTCTAGATAAAAATGGGGATTACCAAAAACTACTTGTGGGGCGCGCCATTGGCCTTGCTATTGGCGGGCCTGGGATGTCACTCATCGCAGAAGGCTGCGGCGCCGAACTTACCGCCCCAGGCGAATCCTCCCACAATCACTGCGGCTGCTAGTCCCAAGCCGCGGCCCGTAGCTAAGGCAAAGACCGCGGTCAATGCGAAGCCTGCAACCGAGACGAAAGCTACCACTCCGGGGAGAGTCAGTGTTCCTGCACCAGCGCCGCCGGCTCCTAAACCCGATCCGGTTGGGCAGCTAATCATACGAGCAGAGCGCGAGTATCAGGCGGGGCAGGACAACTACAAGGCCGGCCAAACAGATGCCGCCAAGCAGAGTTTCGATCGCGCATTCAACCTCATCATGGCCAGTCCCCCGGAGGCACGTTCTGACGAGCGAGTGCAACGCGAGCTCGATCGTCTCTTGGATGGGGTGAACGGCCTGCAATTGGAAGATGCTGATACCTCTGCCGAGCAGAAATCTGAACCTGCCCCGATTGATGAGGCCAATGACGTTACTTTCCCTGTCGATCCCAATATCAAGGCACAGGCGGAAGCAGAGATCAAAGCTACCCATTCGGATTTGCCCTTGATGCTGACTGATCCAGTCGTCGGGTACATCAACTATTTCTCAAGCCGCGGACGCGCTACCCTCGAGAATTCTCTTATTCGCGGCGGACGTTATCGCGAAGCCATCGAGAACATTCTCAAAGACGAAGGGGTGCCACCGGAGTTGATCTACCTTGCCCAAGCCGAATCCGGATTCCACCCCTTGGCGCTTTCGCGAGTGGGAGCTCGCGGAATGTGGCAATTCATGGCCAGCCGAGCTAAAGGTTACGGGCTGCAAAGAAATCAGTGGGTGGACGAACGCCAGGATCCGGAGAAAGCCACACGAGCGGCAGCGCGTCATCTGAAAGATTTATATAACCAGTTCGGCGACTGGTATTTAGCTATGGCCGCTTATAACTCCGGCCCAGGAACGGTGCAGAGCGCGGTCAGGCGTACCGGATACGCGGACTTTTGGGAACTCTATCGGCGTAATGTGCTGCCCAAAGAAACCCGCAACTATGTGCCGATCATCGTCGCTGTGACCATCATGACTAAGAACCCGTCACAATACGGGTTAGACAAAGTGGTCACTGACAAACCGGTACCCTACGACAAAATAAAAATCAACTATTCCGTGGACTTGCGCCTGGTGGCCGGTTGTGTGGATGCGTCGCCGGAAACGCTACAGGACCTTAATCCGAGCTTATTGCGGCTCACCACTCCCAAGGATCGGGAGTTCGAACTTCACCTGCCTGCCGGCACTAAAGAAAAGTACGCCAGCGCGATCGCAGCTGTGCCCCGAGACATGAGGGTGTGGTGGCGGTACCACAACGTCGGTCCTAACGACTCCTTAGAGTCAATCTCACGGGTTTATCGAACCCCCGCCAAGGCAATTGCTCAGGCAAACAGTCTCGATGGCGACGACAAGCTCCAGTCCGCGAGCAAAATCATTATCCCCATCGCGCCGGGCAAACATGCCACTACCGAGGACGGTGCGACCTATGCGCGCCACGCTACGCGGTACAAGTTGCGCAGAGGCGACACGCTACAGTCCGTAGCTGACAACTTCGCGGTTCCACCTACGATGGTGCGCCGGTGGAACCATTTGAAGGGCAATAATCTTCAAGGCCGCAGGGTTGTGTACATCCATTTACCCGTGACCCCGACCATCAACCAGCTGCGCCAAACCTCGGCTCCTAAGCCCAAGGGAAAGAATAGCTTACGGACAGCCAGCGATTCAGCCCTGTCTCGTCACAAGGTAAAACCTGGTGAAACCCTGACTTCGATCGCCAGCACCCATCACACCACTGTGGCTGCCCTGAAACGTGCCAATGGGGATGTTGCCACTCTTCGACCTGGCATGATCCTCCTTATCAAAGACGTTCGTTAAGCTCGTCCGCATTTTCTGCAAAGTCAGTCATGCAGCATTGGACTTTCACATTCAGGACTAGCAATTTTGGTTTTCGTGCGAGCACCCGGGTTTTAAATCAGGTGTAATATGCAAACGTATGGGTTGAAGTAGGCGGCACAATATTGCCGCGTGAAAACGGTGTGTTATAATCGCGCGCCGTTCAAGGAAACGAGTGCAGTTTTTTAGTTGTCTTTTTATTTTCCAGCGCATGTAATGCAGTGCCCGGCACCCGCGCGGCCGGAAATCAGGAGGAGAAATGACTTTCAAGGACACCCTCTACGGACGTGACGACGAAATGGACGAATTCGGTGACACTGGCGGCGCTGCCTACGGCGACTCGCTGGAAGAAGATTACGAACAAGAAGAGGAAGAAGAAGAGGCTGAAATGCCCGGCATGACCGAACCGGGATCCCAACCTGCCACGCCCGGTGCTCCTGCGCCGCAACGCGGTGGAGGGGGCGGCGGCGGCTCCAAACCTGCCCGCAAGAAACCAGCCGCAAAACCGGCGAAGAAAAAGGCAGCCAAGAAAGCTCCGAAAAGAAAACCGGCCAAGAAGCGGAAACCAGCTCGCAAAGCGGCAAAGAGGAAGGCAGCCAAAAGAAAACCGGCAAAGAAGGCAAAGCGATCGGCTCGCCGCAAGGGCGGACGTCGCCGTTAGGCAGATTTTGATTCGAGCTAAGCCCTTCTCCTCGTTGAACATCTGAGGCCGCGGTCTCGTGCCGCGGCCTATTTCCCCGAAATGCCTCCTGCGAGGCAGCGCGAACCCCACCCTGCTCATCCTAATCCCGTTGTTCTGGGTGCTGCCCTGCATGTCTAACGAACAAATCGGTTCTATAGTCGTTCTACTGCTGATCCTCATCGCGACCGCACACCTTTTCGGATATTTGTTCGCTAGACTTCGTCAACCGAAGGTCATCGGGGAAATCGTAGCCGGGGTGGTTTTGGGGCCGACGCTGCTGGGCCGGATTGCGCCTTCCTTTTCCGCTTCCATTTTTTCTGACGGCGCGGGAGCCCACGTTCATGATGTGGTTCTCGGTTTCCTCTACTGGATGGGTTTGCTGCTGCTGATGTTTATCTCAGGATCCGAAACGCGGCGTCTATTCGGACGCGACGATCGCCGCCAGGTTGCGTGGCTTGCTTCGATGGGGACGGTCTTGCCGTTTGTGCTGGCGCTGCTTGTAGTTCCGCTATTTCCCATTCACAGATTGATGGGTGTTGCCAATCAGCGGAATTCATTGATCCTGGTGATTGGCATTGCAGTAGCGGTCACTTCGATTCCGGTTATCTCCCGCATTTTTTACGATCTCAAAATCCTGCACACGCGATTTGCCCGGCTGGTGCTTGGGGTGGCGGTTCTGGAAGACATAGTTTTGTGGGCCGTACTCGCGATGGCAACGGCCTTAGCAAAGTCTTCAGTGCTGCCGAAAAATGAAATCCTTCGACACTTGGCAGTAACCTTTATTTTCTTCGTAGTTGGTTTAGCTCTCGCTCCTCGACTGCTAAGACGTTTGCATCAGGCGCGCTGGAACATTCTGGCTGCAGCTTCGCCAATCGGGTATCTGATCGCAATCTTATTTGCCTTCGCGGCCGTCGCGGCCATGCTGGATGTCAGTTTGGTGTTCGCAGCATTCCTGGCAGGCTATGGAGTGGCCAGCAACAGAGAATTCTTCGCCGACGCGCTCGATTCGCTCGGACGATTTTCGTTTTCAGTTTTTATTCCTGTGTATTTTGTGATCGTCGGCTACCGGCTCGATCTATGGAAGAGCTTCTCCATCACCGTGCTTGGAATTTTTCTGGTTGGAGCTTGCGCCATCAAGCTGCTCTCGGTGGGGTTAGGAGCGCGGCTCGCGGGATTCCGTGGCTTGGATATTCTGAACCTGGCAATTGCCACGAATGCCCGCGGCGGACCAGGAATCGTCCTGGCCAGCGTGGCCTACGACGCCGGCATTGTTAACGCGACGGCCTACACTACACTGGTTCTGCTTGCCGTCCTCACATCGCAGGCTGCCGGTGCATGGTTGGAGTACGTACTGCGCAAGGGGTGGCCGCTATTCTCGTCTGATTCCGCGACCGCGCCCGAATGTGAACCAGCGATTGACGTCCGGGCCGCAGCCTAAACCTTCTCTCGAAAAAAGTTGAGCTACTTCTTTCCTCCTGCCACGGCCTGAAGGCAACGTCCGTAGAGTTCGAGCAAGTGGCCTGCATATTCTTCCGGCTTGGAGGCAGCCCCGCTGCCCTGGAAACCAACTCCGGAAGAACTGGTGCGCCCGTAACCGGTCGTCATAGCAACGAATTTCATCAGATCGAGAGCGATGTCTTCATTCCGACGCGCACCGGCCGTCAACGTGGGTAATTCATCCATGAATGCCTCCGCAGAATGATAGCAGAACGATGCGACCGTGCTTCAGCACTTAGCATTTCGCACTTAGCATTTCGCACTTAGCATTTAGCCCCTGATGGTTCTTGCCGATCTGCACAAACCCCTATTGGCCAAATGTAAATGCTAAGTGCCGACTCTACTCTCTGCAATCTACGATGGCTTCCTCTCCGGGCCGAACAGCGTAAGCAAATGTCCATCGGGATCGCGGAAATTTGCCGCCCACATCGGGCCGGAAACATTGCGCGGCTCCTGGCTAAACTCTACACCTTGATCTTTCAGCGCCTCGTAATACGCCCGGACGTCATTCACAGAAAAAATCACCTCAGTCGCACCTGCCAGAGGAGAAACGTTCTTTGCCAGAGGCTCACTCAAGACGATAGTCAACGCGCCGCTGTCGAGGAAGGCAAAGCCTGGAATTCTCTGCCGAATGTCGATGCCCAACCGATCCCGGTAAAAAGACACGGATTTTTCAAGATCTCTTACTCCCAGCATGATCATGCTGACCGGGGGAAGGTTGAATCGTTGGCCCGCCACACTGACCTCCAAAAGCGATTAGTGCTGCGCGAGCAATTATAATGCGAGTATCATTCGACTCGCTCTATGTGGCCCATATGGCTTCGATCCAGTCGTTTCGCATGCATTTCCAAGGCAGATCTCGGAAAGGTTTATTATCTCTGGCACGTTATCTTGCGCACGAGCGGGGCGTCGATGAACTATCAGAACTCGCTGGTTGTTACTTTGCTCATAATCTGCGTTGTTCCGAACCGGAGCGTTGCAGAATCTTCTGTTGCACAACGAGGCCATCCGATTAAACAAGAATCGTTTGGTCAGACCAAAGACGGTAAGAATGTCGAGCTCTACACCATCACGAACTCGCATGGGGTGGAAGTGCGCGCCATCAACTATGGTGGAATCGTCGTGTCGCTGCGGATGCCTGATAAGAACGGTAAGCTGGACGATGTCGTTCTTGGTTTCGACAAGCTGGATGGATATCTCGACAAGAGTCCGTATTTCGGCGCCATCGTGGGGCGATACGGAAATCGCATCGCGAATGGAAAATTCACCCTGGATGGAAAGGAATATTCGCTGGCCAAAAACAATGGCCCCAATGCCTTGCATGGAGGGCTAAAGGGATTTGATAAAGCGATCTGGGCGGCTGAGCCCTTCCAGAACAATCAAGGAAAAGGTGTCGTCTTCACGTACACAAGTAAGGATGGCGAAGAAGGCTATCCTGGCAACCTAAAAGTGAAAGTCACCTACACTCTTACCGACAAGAATGAACTCATCTTCGACTACCAAGCGACTACGGACAAGGCCACTCCTGTAAATCTGACCGAGCATAGCTACTTCAATCTCGCCGGCGAGGGCACAGGGGACGTCCTAAAACACGAACTGATGCTAAACGCTGACCGGTTCACGCCAGTTGATAAGACGCTGATCCCTACTGGCGAACTGCGCGCTGTCAAGGGAACACCGTTCGACTTTAGGACGCCGATAGCGGTTGGCGCACGCATCGATGATAATTACGAACAACTGGCATTCGGCGGCGGTTACGACCACAACTTTGTAATCAATCGAAAGACGGGCGACTTGCAACTGGCGGCCCGGGTGTACGAACCCACCAGCGGCCGCGTGATGGAGGTCTACACTACGGAGCCAGGCGTGCAATTTTATTCCGGTAATTTCCTGGATGGCACCATCACCGGCAAGCAGGGCCACGTCTATAAGCGTCGCTACGCGTTATGCCTGGAGACGCAGCATTTCCCCGATTCGCCAAATCATCCTGAATTTCCCTCAACGATTTTGAGGCCCGGTCAGACATTGCACTCGCGCACCATTTACAAGTTCTCCGCACAGAAATAGTACGGATATCAACGTCACTCGGAGTCCTTCACTTCCCGCAAACGTGCGGCGGCGGTCTCGGCCGTGATGTCGCGCTGCGGTGTTCCCAGCATTTCATATCCCACCATGAATTTGCGCACCGTCGCCGAACGGAGTAGCGGAGGATAGAAGTGGGCGTGCAGGTGCCATTCGGGGTGTACCTGCCCATCGGTTGGGCGCTGATGAAAACCCATCGAGTACGGAAAAGAAATGTCGAACAGGTGATCGTAACGAGCTGTCAGTCGTTTCAAGATGTCCGCCAACCCGTCGCGTTCTTCACTGCTGAGATCACTCATCGACGACAAATGGCGGCGAGGAATCACCAAAGTTTCAAATGGCCAGATCGCCCAGAACGGCACCAACGCGGAAAAATGCTGGTTCTCAAAGATCATGCGCTGGTTCAACTCGCGTTCTCTCGTCAAGTAATCACAAAGCAGGCAGGACTTATATGAGTTCGCGTAGGCCTGCAAGGCAAGCTGCTCCTTGGAGGGCTCATTCGGGATGCTGGCGCTGGCCCAGATCTGGCCGTGCGGATGCGGATTGCTCGCTCCCATCATCGCGCCGCGGTTTTCAAATATTTGGACGTAATTGATAGATGGCAGTGCACCCAGTTCCTCGTACTGCTCAGTCCAGACATCCACGACCCGCCGAAGGTTGTCCGGTTGCATCCGGGAAACCGTCAAATCGTGCCGCGGCGAAAAGCAGATCACGCGACAAATGCCGGACTCACTGCGCGCTCTGATCAGTCCGCCATCATCAAGACTTCCCTCCGGGGTCCCGGCTAGCAGCGCGGGATAATCGTTGTCGAAAACCAGGGTGCCTTCATACTTGGGATTTCGCGCTCCGGAAGCACGCGTATTCCCCGGACACATGTAGCACGCGGGATCATATGTAGGCGGAACCTTGACGGCTACCTTTTCGACTTGTCCCGACCACGGGCGCTGATTGCGATGCGGGGAAACCAGGATCCATTCGCGCGTTAGCGGATTGAATCGCCGATGAGGATGTTCCTTGAGATCAAAATTAGCGACGCTCATTTCTTGACCTCGCCCGCGCCCTCGGCAGCCGGAGAAACAAATATCTGAGGAGCGCGGCCGGTCGACTTTTGGTAAGCATCGGCGACGCCGGATTGAAACTCGCGGACTGCGTCAGTCCTGACGAGGTTAACCGTGCAACCTCCAAATCCGCCGCCGGTCATACGCGCTCCGTAAACGCCCTCTTGCCGTCCTGCCAGTTCGACCATCAAGTCGAGTTCAGCGCAACTGACCTCATAGTCATCCCGCAGGCTACGATGCGACTCGGCCATTAACAATCCGAAGTTATCCAGGTCCTCTTGCTCCAGTGAAGCAGCAGCTTTGGTTACCCGAGCATTCTCACTGATCACGTGACGACATCGCTTATAGATGATCTTTGGAAGAGTGCCGGCGTGAGCCTCCAGTTCCGTAAGACTGACATCTCGCAGGGCGCGAATGCTGGGCATTGACCGTGACAGCAGGCGCATTCCTTCTTCGCATTCCTCCCGTCTGCTGTTGTATTCGCCACTGGCAAGTGCGTGCTTGACCATCGTATTGCAGATCACCAGGCTCACATCTCGCGGAAGCGGAAGAAAACTGTATTCCAGGGATCGGCAATCCAACATAAGTGCTTGGCCTGCCTGACCGCAGCTCGAAACAAACTGGTCCATAATGCCGACGCGAGCACCTACAAAGTCATTTTCAGCCTGCCGGCATAGTTTCACCAGCTCAAGACGATCGACGTGTATTCCAGAATTCTCCAGCAGCGCGAGTCCGCTGGCCACCTCAATCGCGGCGGACGAACTTAATCCTGAACCCATCGGCACATCACCCTGGATCAACAGGTTGGCGCCCTGCAGATGATGGCTGGCACGCTGCAGCATGACGGCTACTCCAGCCACGTAATCACTCCAGTGATTTCGTGGCGTGATGCTATTCTGCAAATCGATCTCGACCGTTTCGGAGAAATTCGTGGAATGCAACAGGAGCTTGCGGTCACTGCGGGGAGCAATAGCGATCCAGACGTAGAACTCGATCGCGGCCGGCATCACGAAGCCGTCGTTGTAGTCGGTGTGCTCGCCAATGAGGTTGACGCGACCAGGAGCTCGGTACACGCGCGCGCGACCACCGTAACGCTGGCGGAATCTCTCCTGCAGGTCGGCTGTTATCTTCATACCCTCATTGAGATTCGAAGGTCTTGCTACATTCGCCCACCAAACAATATCAAGGTATGTCTGGAAACCGAATGCTCGGCAACCGACCACAACATTTAAGCCTACCGATTGATATGATGTACGGTCTCGAAAAACTGCACTGGGACGCGTCGCACTTAAGAGAGAAACTATTTTAAAGGAAGAACAATCAAGGGCAACGAAGACTGACCGCCGCTTTGACGTCACCGTTGCGGGCGAACTGAACCTCGATCTGATTCTCTACGGCCTGCCAGAAGAGCTTCCCGGCGACCGCGAACTTCTGGCCAGCGGAATGATGCTCACGCTCGGCAGCTCGTCTGCGATTGTGGCGCACAATCTCGCCGCGCTGGGAAACCGGGTTGGATTCGTTTCTCGTATCGGGGATGATCAACTGGGTCAGATCGCGCTGGATCGCCTGGCCGCGGGCGGTGTGGACATCTCCAAGGTCCGCCGTGTCACTGGATCCACCAAGACTGGCTTGACGGTTATCTTGCAACGCGACGGCTGGCGCAACATGCTCACCTATGCCGGTACAATCTTTGAATTGACTTTCGATGATTTGGACTTCGATTACCTTGCCTCATCGCGGCACTTTCATCTTTCATCTTTCTACTTACAGCGCGGACTCCGACCGCAAATTCCTGACCTATTTCGAAAACTGAAGGCGGCGGGTCTCACGATTTCACTCGACACCAATGATGATCCCGACGATGGCTGGCAAGGAGGTCTTCGCGATGCCTTGCGCTACGTGGATGTCTTGCTTCCAAACGAACGAGAGGCGCGTCGAATCGCACACACCGACAATCTTGACGCTGCCATCGCTTCCCTAGCGGAGGTGGTTCCAGTGGTGGTGGTGAAACTCGGGGAGCGAGGAGCCACGGCACAGCGCGGCTCTGAGCGGTTCGTCAGTCCGCCGGTGAAAGTGGATCTCGTCGATGCCGTTGGGGCGGGTGACAGCTTTGATGCCGGTTTTTTACATCAATTCCTGCGCGGCGCCGACCTGGAAACTTGTCTTGCGAATGGTAATCTGGCCGGCGCTCTCTCCACCACGCGAGCCGGAGGAACCGAAGCTTTTCGTGATCCCGAGCACCGCAAACGGTTTTTCGAAACTCACAAATCAGCGATGAAGTGACGCGGCCCAACCGCCATCGCCAGGCTATTGGTTTACTTCCAGCAGCAAGTGATCCTTGAACTCTGTTTTCAATCTTGGAGCTTTGCCGGCGCTGGCTTCCACCGAGCCAAGGTCTCTTCCATCGGTGTAATCGACAACGTGGTACTTGCCCTCCCTCAGACCTCTTAACTCGACTTCACCTTTCCAGGTGGAAGCGGATGGCGCGAAAAATGCGTAGTACATCTTGCCATCCTTTTCGATTGCGTAGCCCTCCGGCACATCGTATCCGTAAACATACAAGTTCCGGAATGTGCCCTTCGACAGCATTTTCTGGTTATAGATTCCAATCCATTTTTTCCAATGTGCGTCTTTCTCCGCGGTCAGTGCTACCTTCCTGAACTTCGGTCCTGGATCGGGCCACACGAACTTTGTACCCACCACTGCACCGGTGCCGATAGTGGACGCGAAATCGTTCCCGGACTCGACCCAATCGCCCTTCCTCGATTTGTTCATAATGGACAGCTCCACGTGATCCCCATAGACGGCCGCTTCCGGACCAAGCAGAGCTTTGTACATTTTGACCCGACGCCGCACTTGCACTGCACCCACCGGATCAGCCGTTACGGCTTGATCCATGTAAGGCAGCCACGCCAGGGAGGGAGGAGTTCCACAAGGACAACTCTGAGTGACGCTTTCCGGCTTAATGGTATGGTGATGCGCCGGGTTGTAGCAAGCGGGAACGGAATAAATGTTGTCCAGTTTGCTGCCATCAAATCCCCAGTCGCGGATGAACTTCTCAATCAGCTTCTTGTAATAGCTCTGCACTTCCGGAACTGCGGGACAGAGCGCGGCCAGGTCTCGGGTAATCCGTCCATGCTTTCCGTCCTTGTCCAGAATGAGCCAATCAGGATGCTCTTGAACCACTTTCGAGACGATGTACTTATGCGATTCCCACTTCCCCTGACCGTCTTCCACGCCCAACGGCAGCCACCATAGCTGGACGAGTTCACCCTCTTTGTGAAAATCGTCGACCATTTTCTTGATGGAATTGCCGGGAAACGTATCACCGCGCGGATTCCAATCGCCGTAGTTGTCGAACCATCTATCGTCAAGAGTCGCCCACTTGATGTTGAACTCTTTCAACTTTGGTATGGTGCCGGTCATTTGAGCGGGCGTGACATTAAATTCGTATCCCCATCCACACCAACTGACGTTGTAGGCCTCGCTCGAGGGCTTCGGAAGATTCCAACCTTCTTTTGCCAGCACACTCGACCAGAGTCGGAGGGGCTCGTAATAATCTCCCGAGTACACCGCCAAAAAGCTGCGGGGTGTGGAATAAATTTCGCCCGGCTTCAAAGTGGTGTTGGCAGGAATCGTCATTGACGCTGCGATTCTGCCATCGTTCTCCGTCTTCACGGGAATCGAGACCGCCAGTGGTAGGGTTTCCACGTGGCCAATGGCTTCTCCCACAGAACCGGTCCAAAACGCTACTACCGGTATGCCTCCGCCATAACCTCCCTTGATCATTTCGCCCATGACGTTGGGCTGGGAGAATCCACGGCTCAGTTTGATGACATCATCTTTGCCCCACTCGTAGCTGGAGCCGTGAAAGGACCACATCTCGTCAGGCTGGACCTTCGCGGCTGGTCGGGAGTTGCCCAAGGCGGCGTTCAGCCGTCTCGACTGCGCCACCGCCTGATCGATCTTGACCTCAGATTGTCCCGTGTTGCGATATTCCATCGCAGCTAAAACAATATTAGGAAAATCATCGTAAGCTTCAATCGTGAGGGTCTGTTGGATTCCGCCTTCCGAGGCGTTGTCGGTAGGTTGAGCCTGGATTTCAACGTGCTTGCCTCGTCCCAGCTTGCCTTCCGACTCGCGCACTTTGGCTTGAGCGAAGTCAAGCTTGAACTGGATGCCTTTGCCCGCCGCGACTAGATAATCGCTGCTGGTGTGCGCGTCGGGCTCGTCCAAAGTCAGTTTCTTTCCGTCTTTGAGCAGGAAACCTTGCACGTAACCTGAGGGCAGGACATGAAATTCAGCCGTCGAAGTCTGCACTACGAGCGGCCCGCTGTCGTTGACAGTTACCTTGATCTCCGAAGGACGAGAAGGCGTTGAAGGTGATCGCGCTTCGTGCCGCGAGCAAGCCGCGGTCAAAAGAAGCACTGACATCAGGACCAAGCGGCCGAAGAAATTCGATCGGATCGACATTACTTCGCTGGCTCCTTGACCGCAGACAATCCCTTGAATTGCCGGAACATCCGTTCCGCATTCAAGTGATAGATCTTCTCAAGCACTGGATCTGGAAGATTCAATCCGTAGATTTCCCAGCGGCCCTGTCCGGGAGAACCCCAGTAGTCGAAATATTCGTTGGCGGTTTCGAGCCAGCGGAAATGGTTGCGATACATCGCTTCTTCCATACCGTTGTCAGTCCCAAACATGACGCGGTCCTGGTACTTTAGAAAAAGCTCACGGGTACGTCGGGGTTGGCGTCCCAGCTCACCTTCACGCGCGCCGAATTCGACCATCACGTTGGGATACTTATCGAGCATGCCAGCCACCCAATCAAGGTTTTCCGGCCACCCCATGTGAAGAGACACAAAAGTAGTGTGAGGATGACGGGCGAAGACGCGATTACGCGCCTCGAGCAACTCCTCCATAGACGGAAACTGCGGGCCGTAGAAGCTCCAGTCTGGATGTTCGATTAATTCTTCGTAACGTTCGTTTGTAGCGTCAATGGGATGGAAAAAAGCTTCCGGATCGGCGGTGTGAATCGACACCGGAATCCCCAGCCGCCCACATTCTTCCCAAACAGGATCGAGGCGAGCGTCGTCCACGGCGATAAACTTGCCAGACTTGTCACGCACCCCGAGTCCAAGATCTTTCAGAAGTTTCAGACCACGCGCACCGCGGGCCACCGCATCGTGGAGTTGCTGCACCATCTCTGAACTAAAGTTGGGGTCGTCGATCTTGCTCCAGTCAATTTGTGTGAAGACGATGAAGCGTCCGGGATAAGGCTTTACCATCTCATCGATGACTTTCTGCAGCTTGTTTCCCCACATGCCGGTCAGAATAACCACGGTCTTCACGTTGGTCTTATCCATGACTTCCACTACGCGTTGTGGCGGCATGTGATCCTCTATGCCCTGCGCGTCGTTGACGTGGTTGTGCACGTCGAAGCAGGAAAGTCTTTTTCTGTTCAGCACCAGCAGCAGATTTATAGCCGATTTGCTCCTTCGTCGTGGCTGAGACGGGCGCCTCCGGTTTGGTCGTCTGAGCCGCCGTCCCGGATGCCAGCAGACATAGGACGATGAATTGTGATAACCCGGCAAGCTTTCGTTTTCCTTCCATTTCCACCACTTTCTGAAGACGCCTCGGAATCGCTATCCACAACTCCCCAGAGTGTCGCCTCCGATGTCCTTCAAGTCGCAAAACACTACCAGAACAGCTGTTTAAGCGGATTAAGTCGGTTCAGCCAGCAGCACGCTTGCCGCTGGCTTCCCTTGCCATTTACCGGCAACGACATTGACCAAGCCGTTACCAGCTAACCTTTGCTTGACAATGCCATCATATCGAAAGTAAAAGTAAGAATTCGAAGTATACCCGAAACCTGGCATTTTACTGCAAGGGCATTTTAACGGAGGCCCCATGCGTACACGTATTTTCTTTTTCGCAGCCGCGACAAGCCTGGTGCTCCTGATCCTTCTCGCTGGCGGCGCTCTCGGCCAGGGAACCTACCAGGCGCAGATTCGGGGAGTGGTTTCGGACCCGACTGGCGCTGTTGTAGGCAATGCGACCGTGACCATCACCGAGAACGGTACCAATCTCACTACGACCGCAAAAACCGGCTCCGATGGTTACTACATTCTGCGCGGACTTCGGCCCTCCACCTACAGTCTGAAAGTGGAAGCTCCCGGCTTTCAGACTTTGCAAAAGCAGAATGTCGTTCTCGCGGTCGACCAGCAGACTACCCTCGATTTCTCCCTCAAGCCAGCGGGGATGAGCACGCAGATCCAAGTCGAAGCCGCCGCCCCCTTGCTCGACACCGAAAGCGCGTCTCTGGGCACCGACGTCACCAATGAATACGTCAAACAGATTCCGTTGCTCTGACCGCAACTTCTTCGGACTGATGTTTCTCAGCGCGGGCGTCACAGAAGTGACGGGCGCAGGCACGGCAGATAACTATCCTAACGGGTACCAATTTTGTCTCCAACGGGCAGCGCAATGCGACCGCGGAGGTGCGGATTGATGGCGCACTCGTGAGCGCTCCGGAACAGGGAGAAGGCGCGACCAGCAACGTGTACTACGAGCCGTCCGTTGAGATCGTGCAAGAGTTTAAGGTGCAAAACAACAGCTATTCCGCCGAATTCGGCAGCAACGGCGGAACGGTAGTCAACATGGTACTGAAGAGCGGCACTAACAACTTCCATGGCAGCGGCTGGTGGTTCGGACAGCGCGGATGGTTGGATGCCAACGAATTCTTCACTTAGCAAGCCGGTCAACCCAGGCCTGGCCACACCCGCGATCAATACGGCATCTCGCTCGGCGGACCAATCATCAAAAACAAAACATTCTTCTTTGTCGACATAGAACGCATCAATGCCAAAGCGCCGCAGCCCATCACTGCAACCGTACCCACGGCATTGGAGCGCTTAGGAGACTTTTCGCAAACCAACATTCTTGACCAGGACGGCAACGTGGTTCCCAACCTGATTTTCAATCCCTATCAGCTGAGTGGAGGCGTAAGCGCGGATTTCAGCACGCCAAACGTCATCGATCAGCAGTTCATTGATCCCATCGGACAGAAGATTATTAACCTGTATCCGTTAGCCAATGTTCCCGGAGATCCCGGCACAGGTACGAACAATTTTCGCAGCGTGGTGACCAACGCAACCCGATCGTTGCAGTTCGATATTAAGGTGGATCACCAGCTCGCCCCGCAGCACCGCGTCTCCGCTCGCTATAGCCGGTCGCACGCGACGAATAACGTCCCAACTGTTTTTGGGAACGACGATACCGGAGACGGTGTAGTTTTTCTCACTAACGTACAGAACACGGCGCTGGACTGGAATTGGACTGTAAGCCCCACGGTCTTGCTGACCAGCCGCTTGGGTGTAGATCGGGCTTTCGCGCCGGGACACGCCAACAATTTTCCCGATCCGGTGAAGTTTGGCTTCCCCTCGGTGCTGGACCAGGCGAACGGAATCGTGCGTATGCCAGCCTTTCTGATGGACTCGCCATGGACGTCCTTGTTTTCCCAGTGCTGCCCGGACACCGACTTTGCGCATACGCTCTACGGCTATTCTTCCATGCTCTCCTGGGTGAAAGCACGCCATAGTATGAAGTTCGGCGGCGAACAGCGCCTGTTCTTTAACAACTTTCGGCAGCCGCCCTATCCCACCGGCTACTTTCATTTCGCGCAAGACATCACCGAACAGATTCCCTTTAACTTCGACATCACCCAAGGCAACTCCTTCGCCGACCTGCTTCTCGGCTTTGGCGATTACGGTGGGATTTCCGTTTACCCCGCCGTCGCCAACAAGTCGAAAGAGACCTCGTTCTATTTCCAGGACGACTGGAAGATTACTCCGCGGCTCGCAGTCAATCTCGGGCTGCGATACGAATGGAGCACTCCCTATAGTGAGCGGTTCAACCGGGTCCAGTTTAGTGACTTCAATGCCGACAGCGGAATCCACGTCGACGGACTGCCCCTGGTTCCCGGCACACTGAAGGGCCTCACAAAATTTGCGGGCAGCAACGAACGCCACGTGCCTATTGACCGCAACAATTGGGCGCCGCGCTTGGGATTTGCTTACCAGCTCACTCCCAACACAGTCGTTCGCGCCGGAGCGGGCGTGTATTACGGGATGAGCGTTGCAACCAACTTCCAATACGCCGGTACAGCTTTCCGCAAGGACGGGAACATTTACTTCAGCAAAGACGGAACGCAGACCAAGTTCGCCTCGCTGGCCAATCCTTTTCCCTCAGGTTTGCCCGCACCTCAAGGCACCCGCTACGGAGCGCAGGCGATGTGGGGCTTTCCCAACCAGAACGATTTGGGGACGACCGAAGCTCGAAATGCCGAAATTTATCAGTGGAATTTCGGCGTACAACGCTTGTTGCCATGGCAGACTACAGTTTCCCTCGATTACTCTGCCAATCGCAGCACTCACTTGCCTTGGGGCGGATACTCCAGTACTCGCAACCGGAACTTCATTCCCTCGTCGGTGCGGCGGCAGTTCACAACCGCCGATCTCGATGGAGTGGTGAGTAATCCTTTTCAGTGCTTATTTACCACCGTCGCTTCTCCGGCTTCATACTGCCCCGCGAGTCCAATCTTCAACGAGCCCGACTCGCTTTACAACGACGATGTCATCGCCTTGCAGAATGTGCTGCGGCCTTTTCCGCAGTTTCCCGGTCCGTTTGAAGGCCTGCCGCTTCTGGGAGCGCAATCGTTCTACAACTCCCTGCAGTTCCGCTTTCAGAAGCGGGCGAGCCACTACTTTTCCTTTGAAGGCAACTACACGTTTTCAAAGCTGACCGACGACTCGTCAACCGGCGCGAACGCCTTCGTTGGAAATCTGAATACCGGTAATCCAGAAGAACTAGACAACCTGAAGGCTGAGCACTCGATCAGCGCTAATGACACCACGCATCGGCTTGCCGCTGCCATTCTCTTTGACGTTCCGGTCGGGCGAGGACGCTGGATTGGAAAGGGCATGAATCGCGTTTTGGATGCGGTAGTCGGAGGTTGGAGCATCGCCGACAGTTTGACCTATCAGTCGGGACAGCCGATTGCCATTGGCATGTCCGCGCCAGCGATTACAGATGGCAACCAGCGGCCGGACGTTGTGTGCGCGAATCCGGGGAGTGGAGTGGGCCCACACAGGTCCGCCCTGACCGGCGCCAGCATGTTCAACCTGAGTTGTTTCGCGGATCCTGGCGATCAGCAGCCCGGCAATGCGCCTCGCTACTTCTCCAATCTGCGCACCGATGGCATTCAGAATATTGATGTTGCTTTCTCCAAAACGTTCCTGGTGCGAGAGGGCATGAAGCTGGAGGTCCGAGGCGAGTTCTTCAATGCCTTCAACACGCCACGATTCGCCTATCCCGATACTCTTTTCGGCGACTCCACGTTCGGCGTGGTTTCCTCCACTTTGGGCAATCCACGACATGGACAGTTAGGTGTGCGCCTTGAGTTCTGACTTTCCGGATTTAAAAAGGATATGTGGGACGGTGAAGAGGGCGTTCAGATCGTAAAAAAAGGAAGACCCCTATCTTTCAAGGACAGGGGTCAGGCAAGCACCATTTCTTATTCTGCAACCCGTGTGGACTGAAAGGCGACCGCTTTCCACTTTCCATCCTGTTTCACGTACACCCGCGTGAATCGATATTGGCCCGCAGCGTCTTGGCCGTAAGCCTGCCCTTTCTGAGTAGAACGACCAGTGACAACTGCCGTATCTCCATAAACCCGCGCTTTCAGATCATCGAGGTCATAAGCCTGCAACTTGATCTCGCCAGATTTGAAATCCGCCAATATCTGCGCCTTCGTCCTAAGAGCTCCGCGAGGACTGATGAAGGTGTAGTCGTCGGCAGTGTTCTGGTCGATAAAAGCCGTATCGCCCTTAACCGTTGCCTGTGCGCGATCCTGCTCCAGCTTGGTTAACTCTTGTTCGATCTGTCCCTTGGGAGCGGACTTGTCGGCCGCCATCTGAGCCAGGGTGAATGACGACGTGGCCATTGTCAGTACAACCAACAGAACGATGTGTTTCATGGTTGTCACTCCTTTCGGAGCGCGATGTTACCAGAAGTGCCGGCTTAGAACCAAAGTGGTTATACATTCGTAATCTGTCGGCCTGTGCAGCGACTCTCTATCCTCAGAAGAGACCTTAGGGACGGTAGCTTGACCTTGGGGCGAGATTTGAACACCTCATTGGGAACCACCGAACGATGCAAGATCCTTAGGTCACTTAGAGAGAAACCCATTGAAGTTGGGCCACGCCATTATCGCAATGCTTCTCCAGGGACTGGCTGGAACGGCACCCGCGCAGCACTTGCCATTCGTCGAACAATACAGAACTGAATACAGCAAGTTGACCCAAGCCAGTTCGCTCGCCGGCAATTGCCTTACCCTGATCGAACCAGAAAATCGCCGGCCAGTGCCGCCGCCCCATCTCACCATTGGCAAAGCTACCTACTTCGTCGAACTGGTAAAAGAAGTTCCGGCCTCGGGAGAATTTGCCAGGTTTTCCGGCAGAACTTGCGACAAGCAAGCTCAAAAGTTGGGAGTCTGCGACGTCAAAGACCGCATTTATATTGAAGCCGGCCATCCCCTGAAACAGGAACAAACCACTCTCTTGCATGAGCTGCAACACGCCATCCTTGGAACTGAGAAGAGCGATCGGACTACGACCTACCACGAATTCATCTACGAACTCTCACCGAAATTACTTCAGGTGCTTCGACAGAATCCCGATTTGTATTCCTATCTGACGGCTTCGGAGTCGAAGTAAGAGAAATTCTCGCCAAGGTTAGGATATCCGGCCTTCGCGTTAGAACGAAAGCCGGATCAGGCTTAAGCAGCAGCTTCCTTACTTTTCCCGACGAACGCAAGCAGGTCGGTATTGATCTGGTCCGCATTGGTTGTGGGCATCCCGTGCGGGAAACCTGGATACACCTTTAACGTTGCATTCTTTACTATCTTGGAAGACATCAGAGCCGCTGCCCCAATCGGCACGATCTGATCGTCGTCGCCATGAAGGATAAGGGTTGGCACATCGAACTTCTTGAGGTCTTCAGTGAAATCCGTCTCGGAGAAAGCATTTATGCAGTCGTAGTGAGGCTTCACCCCTCCCAACATGCCCTGCAACCACCAGCGCTCTCGGATGCCTTCCGAAATCTTCGCGCCTGGCCGATTGTAGCCGTAGAACGGGAGCGTAATGTCCTTGTAAAACTCCGCCCGATTTGCCAAGAGCTGAGCGCGGAGCCCGTCGAAGACCGAGATGGGCAGGCCACCAGGATTCTTTTCCGTCTTCAACATTAACGGTGGCACCGCGCTGATGAGCACGGCCATGGCAACACGTTTTGTGCCGTGCCGCCCAATGTAACGGGCAACTTCCCCACCGCCGGTGGAGTGGCCCACGTGGATTGCGTTCTTCAGATCAAGCTATTCAGTGAGGGTCGCGAGATCGTCGGCGTAAGTATTCATCTCGTTACCATCCCACGTCTGGGTCGAGCGGCCGTGGCCTCGCCGGTCATGCGCGATGACTCGATAGCCACGCGCGCCGAAGAACATCATTTGTGCGTCCCAGTCGTCGGCAGTCAGGGGCCAACCGTGGCTGAACACGACTGGCTGTCCCTTTCCCCAGTCCTTGTAGAAAAGCTGCGTGCCGTCTTTGGTGCTGATCGTTGGCATAATTTGACTCCTTGATTGTAATTTCTCTTCACAGAGGTTGTAGCTTCGCTCGCAAACCAGAGGGACCCGGGCCCTTCAAACGGGTGTATGCAGGGAAAACCAGTTACTGCTGATTTGCACTCTCACCATCGTCGCCGTCTTCGGGCCGACGCTTAGGCCTTGGCGGACACACCGGAGAAAGAATCTTCTCAGGCTCCTGGTGAATCTCGTATTAGAGTAGCGAGGAGAATTGAGATGTTTCTGACTTTGACTGTCATTTTCGTGGTGGTGTCATGCACGTTGCTCGTAACTCGGATCAACCGTAAAAAAGACCGGAATGAATTGGAGCTGCACAGCATCACGCCAGAAGCCCTTCACACATTGATGGCCTCAAATCCAGGGACACTTCTCTTCGACGTCCGCCAGCCGCTCGACCTGCTAGGACACTCCGCGATCATCCCCGGTGCAAAGTGGATTCCGCCACAGGAACTGCTTAAGAATCCATCGCTCATCCCGCAAGAGAAGGACGCGGTGGTTTACTGTACCTGCCCCGGAGATAAAACCAGCCGAGCTGTACTACATCAAGCTCAAGCCATGCACTTTTCACGAATCAAATTCCTGAAGGGTGGATTGGCAGGCTGGAAGGCGAAGGGCTATCCTGTCGAGCCGTACAACGAACCCTTTCATCTCGACAGTGCAACCTAGCTCCTTGGGTAGACTTCCTTTCCCAACAACAGAATTACGCGACCGAATGCAATTTTCTGTATCTAACCAAGTCGTGCGGACAATCCAGAAGTCTGTAATCATGTCTTTACCCAACAACCGAGATTAAGCATGGCCAAACCAATTTTGTTAAGCGTGGATGACGACTCTGATGTTTTGCGGGCGATTGAGCGCGACCTTCGTTCGAACTACGGGGCCGAATACCGGGTGATCGGAAGCGATTCTCCCGAGGGCGCACTCGACTTGTTAAAAAAGTTGAAGGTGCGCAACGACAGTGTGGCCTTGCTGCTTGCCGACCAGCGCATGCCGCGTATGGACGGGGTGGAATTCCTCCAAGAGGCAAAGGCGATCTTCCCCGGTGCGAAGCGGGCACTGCTCACCGCGTACGCGGACACGAATGCCGCGATCAGCGCCATCAATGACGCCGGCATCAACTACTTTTTCTTGAAACCGTGGGATCCTCCGTCGGAGCACCTGTATCCGCAATTAGATGATTTGCTCGATGACTGGCAAGCTTCCTACCATCCGACATTCCAGGGAATCCGAGTGCTGGGTACACGCTGGTCGCCTCGATCGTATGAGTTGCGGGACTTCCTGGCGCGCAACCGCGTGCCGTATCAATGGATTGACGTCGAGGGCTCCGCCAATGATCCGGAAACCAAGCGCCTTCTGGAAGCACTGGGCCCGGAGGCTGGCAATCTCCCCGTGGTGCTCTTTCCCGACGGGACGAAGCTTCTTGAGAGTGTGCCCGCCGACGTCGCGCAAAAGGTCGGCTTGCGGACGCGCGCCCAAACCAGTTTCTACGATTTGGCGATTGTCGGCGGGGGCCCAGCAGGTTTGGCCGCTGCTGTTTATGGAGCTTCCGAAGGTCTGCATACAGTAATGGTTGAGCGGGAAGCACCCGGCGGTCAGGCCGGAATGAGCGCCCGCATTGAGAACTATCTTGGATTTCCCACCGGGCTCAGTGGCGGTGATCTGGCCCGGCGTGCCGTGTTCCAAGCTGAGCGCTTCGGAGTGGAAATTCTGTCCCCACAGGAAGCCGTCGGCGTCAGGACAGAAGGTTCTTACCGAATCATCAAGCTGGCAGATGGGAACGAGATCTCTTGCCACGCGCTGATGATCGCGACTGGGGTGCAGTGGCGTCTACTCGAAGCTCCTGGAATAGACAAGTTGCAGAGCGCGGGGATCTATTATGGTGGCGGCGCTACTGAAGCATTGTCCTGCCAGGGCGAAATCGTCTATGTCGTGGGCGGCGCGAACTCGGCCGGTCAAGCGGCAATGAACTTCGCCAAGTACGCAGAGCGCGTGGTTATTCTGGTCCGCGGCGACTCGCTTTCCAGCACCATGTCGCAATACTTGATCGAGCAGGTTCAACAGACACCTAACATTCAGCTGTGGACGCATGCCAGCGTGGCTGAGGTGCATGGCGAAACCCACTTGGACGAAATTTCGGTGCTTTGTTCCGATACCAACAAAGTCGAACGTGTGCCGGCCAGTGCGATGTTTATCTTTATTGGCGCATTGCCACGGACGGATTGGCTGGCGGATGTCGTCGAGCGGGACGAGCGCGGTTTCCTGTTGACTGGTCCTGACCTTATTCGTGACGGGCAACGCCCGAAGGGATGGGCACTCGACCGGGATCCGTTCTTGCTCGAGACCAATGTTCCCGGCATCTTTGCCGTCGGTGACGTGCGACATGGATCCATAAAGCGGGTGGCTTCCGGAGTCGGTGAAGGATCGGTGGCGGTGCAGTTCATCCATCAGTACTTAAGCAAGGTCTAAATGATCGACAAATCGGAATTAATTCGTGTTCCGGCGTTCGCCGATCTGCCTGAGGAGCAGATCGCCTGGTTTCTTTCTCAGTCGCAAGAGACGCACGTCAAGGCCGGCGAAACCTATGTCCGTCAGGGCGATCCGGCGGACTGGATGTTTGTGATTCTCGAAGGCCAATTTCAGTGGCGCGGCGAATTCGGTGGCGAGACTGTTGTACTTTCAGCCAAGGTGGGCGACGTGACCGGTGTACTGCCGTTCTCCAGGATGAAGCAGTTCACTGTAACCGGTCGAGCTATCACAGACGGCCGAGTTCTGAAATTTCCCGCTGCGCTATTTCCCGAACTCGTGCAGAAGATGCCAGAGTTGACCACTCGCCTGGTAGGTCTGATGTCCGACCGGATCCGTGAAGCTACTCGTATCGAACAACAGCGAGATCGGCTGGCTTCTCTGGGAAAACTTTCGGCAGGACTCGCGCATGAACTCAACAACCCAGCTTCCGCCGCAAAACGTGCCACCAGTCAATTGCGCAAGATTTTGATAAAAATCAAGAGCGCGAGTCTCGAACTGGGAAGACGTGATCTCACCTCCGCCCAGAAATTAGAAATCGAAAAACTGGAAGCTTCATTCACGCAAAAGGACGTCATTCCGGCCGATGCTCTGACCATCAGCGACTTGGAGGATCAGATTGACTCGCTATTGCGCAGTCACGGGCAGAACGACCTATGGCAGCTGGCAGCTGACCTCGCGCGAAGGAATATCAAGCCAGAGGTGCTGGAATCGCTGTTCGCAAATCTCGATGCGGATACCGCCCGAGCCGCTCTGGTGAGGATCGCTGCTTCCGTGGAGGTTGCAAGTCTCTTACATGAGATCGAGAGCAGCACCTCACGAATCTCGGACTTGGTCCTTGCCATCAAGGAATACACCCACATGGACCAGGCCCCGGTGCAAAATGTGGACATCGTGAAGAGCCTGGAAACCACCCTTACCATCTTGAATCACAAACTGAAACAAGGAGTAGTGGTGCAGCGCGATTACCAGAAGGTCCCCTTTCTCGTGGACTCATTTGGCAGCGAACTGAATCAGGTCTGGACCAACCTCATCGATAACGCGATCGACGCCATGCACGGAAAAGGCGAACTTCGAGTCCGAACTTATCGCGACGATACCTGTGTTGTAGTTGAGATCGGCGATAACGGCCCAGGGATTTCACCTGAGGTGAAACCGCACATCTTTGAACCTTTCTTCACCACCAAGGGAGTTGGAGAAGGGACGGGACTCGGTCTGGACACTGCGCAACGCATTGTGAAGAAGCATCGGGGAAATATTCAGGTCACTTCCAAACCCGGTGATACCCGCTTTCAAGTTTGGCTCCCGTTATCAGAAACATCCGCTACCGGATGAACACCCGCCTGAGCCAACATTCTTTGGCAATCGCCCAGTCTTCGTACCTTGAATCAGCAGAACGCGAACCGCCGAATTCAGCGTAGCAATATCTCCGCCAGGAAGACGTTGCCGGTATCATCGTCATTTCCCGCTCAAAACGCGTATCTCAGCGCGAATTGAAAGGCCCGCGGTCCGCCCGACCCAAAGAAACCGCCAGCCGTGCGTAAAGGCTTGTTAAATTGTGGCGACGTGATGTCGTTCAGAAAACCCGAATAATTGTTGTTGTTAAATCCCCGAATGTTGGCAATGTTGAACAGATTGAAGACTTCACCGATGAATTGAAACTTCTGCTCACCAAAGACGGTCCAGCTCTTGGTGACCCGCAGATCGAGCGAGTTGAAGTTGTCCCCAAAGTGCAGGTTGGGATCGACGTGCCCAAGTATCGGCCCTGCGTGGCAAGGAATCTGGTTGACGCCGCTGCAAACTGGCAGCGCGTTCCAGACATCGATGGCATTGTTCAGCTCGGCGCCATTCGAAATCTCGCGACCCAGGGCATTGCGTTTCAGAATCGGGAGCCGGGCATTGAGAGCGGGAACAGACGAATCCATAGGTACGTGGGAACTAAACGTCCAGATGGGTGAGATCGCAAGGTTCCACGGAAGTTCGACAACACCGAAAAGAGCCAGGCGATGACGCTCGTCGGTCGGCGAGTAGCCCTTCTCGAGTTCCAGGTTATTGCTGCGGAATATCAGGTTGACGGCGTCTTCCGCCCCGTTAAACGGAATCTGATCGTCATTGGAATAATTGAACGTCTTGGAAAGCGTGTAGTTGACGTTGAAACCCCACCGCAAATTACGCCACCCGGTGGGTCGCTTTTGCAAGCTGACGAGCAGCGCATCGTACCAGCTTCTGGCGACAGATTGGATCTCCGTCACCACGTCAGAACGTCCGGTTAGCGGATCTGTGACTGTGCAGGGATCAAAACCATTGGTGCAGGTAACGTCAGGCGAGCTGCTGGTGGTACTGCGCAACAATCGGCCAAGGATGAATCGCTGTCCGAAATTGTGGATTCCATCGGCGGACACAACCCAGTTCTGTCCGACCTGTTGTTGCAGGCCAAGGGTAAATTGTTGAACGTAGGGATGTTTGGCTTTGTTATCAATGTGGTTGATCCCAATCCCGAAAACTGAGCCGCCACCCGTGAACGGAGATGCGAGCGTCGGCGTAGCGGGCGAGCCAGGCGTCCCATCAAAAACTGGCTGAAAGGATCCAGGAACCGGTGTGGCCGAACAGTCGGCAGCCGGTCCACCCGGATTGAAGAGGTTATGGCACGTCGAGCCGCCAAAAGCGGCTAACGGCAAGATGCGGCCGTTCAGCAGAGCCTCCAGCAGCGGGACTTCAGTGACCACGCGGTCGAAGTAAATGCCATAACCACCGCGAATCACAGTCTCTCCGTGCTTGAGTGGGTCCCAGGCAAAGCCTAAACGCGGCCCGAACTGCTTCAGGTCCTTTCCTTCGTGCGTCCCCAGAACATTCTCAATGAACTCGCACGTATTATCTGGATCCGTCAGTGTGGGACATTTATGCAAATTGCTGGCATCGCCGAGGACGTCATCCACTTCCCAGCGCAAGCCGAGATTCAAGGTGAGGTTTGATTTCGCTTTCCAGTCGTCCTGAATAAACGCCCCAAAATAGCTATTTGGGTAGAACGGTACAACTGGTGGACGCGTGGGAGCGGCGCTCTGCAAGGCAAGCGCGATGGGAATGTCGAGATCGTTCACGCTGCCGTCTTGATTGCGGTCACATAGCGCGGCCGAAACGCTGCCATGGCGGCACACGTCGCCAGCGAAGTCCGCAGTCGTAAAGATGCTGCCGCTGCCATAAAGATCGAACAGGGCATAGGTATCCAGGTGCTGCCATTCGCCTCCGAACCTCAAGGTGTGGCTTCCCATTACCCAACTGAGGGTGTCACGGATCTGGTACCGTTTGAACTTGGTGCTCTGCGGGATACGGAAGTTGGCGCCGTCCTGCAAGCTGGGGAAGCGGATTTCATTTCCAGCCGCCAGCCCCAGCGGATTCGTCACGGGGTTGTCGGGGCTGAACGCGGGAATGGAATTGAGGAACCAATCACCGTGAAAAATCAGGCTGTTCACCACCTGCGGCGATATGACCCGGGTCCAATCGACCAGCGGCGAGTTGAAACGATTCAGCGAGGACTGCCGATTGGCCGCGGTACCCTGCGGCTTCCGCAAGCTGCCATTGTCTATATCCAGCGAGCGATTAAATATGTAACGCACTGCAAGGCTGTCCTGAGTTGTGGGCTTGAAATCAACCCGGCCAGTGAGCAGGTAGTCATGCACGAACGCAGGCGCAGAGCTGCCGATAATAGAGTCGGCCGCGAAGTTGCGCTCGCCCACCGAAACCGCATGGCCCTGGTTGCGGTATTCGGTAGAAACAAACCACCAGGCTCGGTCTCGTTTAATGGGGCCGCCGACAGAACCGCCGAATTGCTCGCGTGCAAAGTGCGGCGCCGGCTGAGTCTTGTCGAAGGTTGCCGGCAGACCCTGCAGCGCTTTGTGCCGGAAGAAGATGAAACCGGAACCGTGATAGTCGTTGGCACCGGACTTGGTGACAATGTTGATGATGCTGGACCCGGAACGGCCAACTTCAGCCGTGAATCTGTTGGTCGCGATCTGGAACTCGCGCACACTGTCCTCTGGCAGATTCGACAGCGTGCCGCCCACTACCTCATCGTTGTTATCGCCGCCATCGATGGTGATGTTGCCGCCACGACCAAAGGCGCCGGCCGAGGAAACTTCCAATGTATTGGTTTTGGTCGGATCGAAGTTGGTTGCTGGCCGATTCCCCGGTAGGAGAAATGCCAATTCCAGAAAGTTGCGCCCATTCAAAGGGATGTTTTCGATCGTGCCGGCGGTCACTATGCCTTGGACCTCGGATTGGGTCCGTTGCACCATGGCCTCTTCGGCCTGCACGGTCACCATTTGCCCGACTTTACCAACGGCAAGCTTCACGTCAACAGTCGAAGCACGGCCGACCTCCAGCCGGATATCTTTTAGTTCCGCCGGTGCGAACGTAGGGCTCTCCACCTTAAGTGTGTAATCACCGGGTGGAACATTGGCGAAAGTGTAAAACCCGCGATCGCTCGAGGTGGTTTCCCGGCTCTCGCCCGTCGCCTGGCTCAGTAGGATAACTTTGGCATTAGCTATCGCGGCGCCTTGTGGATCGGTAACAGTGCCGTTGAGAGTCGAAACCGGGAGCTGCGCAAATAGTGCCGAAGAGAGAACTGCAACCAGACTCAGATGCAGTAGCCAACGCATGGTGTTCTCCTTGCAGGGGAATCAAGACCCAACGCATTTAGCTGTTCTGGACGGAGCATAATGCTCCTAACCAACCATGATCGTCAAGCTTGTCTTTACTCAGGTCAGCTTTTTTCACTACCAAAGGAGTTGGAGAAGGGATTAGGCCGTGGACACTGTCCCAGCGAATTGTGAAGTATCAGCGGGGAAATATTCAGGTTACTTCTAAACCCGGTGACACGCGTTTTCAAGTTTGGCTCCCACTAGCAGAAACATCCGCTACTGGGGGGGCGCCCCCATAAGGCGCCAACATTCTTTAGCGATCGCCCAATCTTCCTGGGCTCGAATTATTAGAACGCGCGCCGCGGAATCCGGCGCGGCAATATCTCTGTCAGGAGGACGTGCGTTGGCGGCGTCATCGAGCTTGAGGCCGAGAAAGCTCAGTGGTTTGCAAGCGGCTGCACGCACCTCTGCCGAGTTCTCTCCCACCCCAGCGGTGAATACCAGCACGTCAATGCCTCCCAAGACTGCAACCATGGCACCAATGCCGCTTTGAAGACGGTGCACATAGATGTCGAATGCCAGCTTTGATCGTGAATGTCCTTGCTTCATGGATTCCAAAACCTCACGCATGTCTCCCGAAACACCCGAGATTCCCAACAGGCCTGATTCTTTGTTTAGAACATCGTCAATCTCGTGTGCCTGGAGCCGATGTTCGCGCATGAGATAGGTGAGAATCCCAGGATCAACCGACCCGGAGCGACTGCCCATCATGAGACCTTCTAACGGAGTAAATCCCATCGTGGTGTCAATGCTGTGGCCTTCCTGAATCGCAGCCAGGGAACAACCGTTGCCTAGATGGCAAGTAACCAATTTGAGCGAGTTCAAGTCTCGGCGTAGAAGCTGCGCGGCACGTGCGGCGCAATATTGATGATTGATGCCGTGGAATCCGTAGCGGTGAATGCCCTTTTCGAACCATTGATAGGGCCCGGGATACACAGCCGCGGCTGGCGGCATTTTGCGATGAAATCCGGTGTCGAAAACCGCGACCTGGGGAATCGCGCCTAGCAGTTTTTCAATAATCTCCGTACCGTCGAGTTCAGCGCGATTGTGAAGGGGAGCAAAAGCAGAAACTCCGGCAATTCCCGCTTTCACTTCGGAAGTGACCAGAACCGGTTCTTCGTATTTCGGACCACCATGCACTACGCGGTGCCCGACAACACTAATCTCATCGGGCGAGGTTACGGCGCGCGTCTTGCCATCCCACAAAGTGCCCAGTAAATGTTCGACCGCCTGCGCACGCGTTGAGACTTCCGCCTGACCTTTTTGTACGACCCCCCGCGCATTCTTGACCTCAGCTTTTGCTACCCCATCGTGCCACTCAATCTTGCCTTCCCAGAGAGGAGTAGCCGGATCGTCAGGAAGATTCTCGCCGATCTCGTAAAGGGAGCTCTTCTGGCTGCTGGAACCGGAATTGAGTACCAGGATCTTCATGGATTAGTAAGGCCATTTCCAGTTTTTTACCTCCGGCAGGTCGTCACCGTGCTGGTGCGTGTATTGTTCGTGCTCCACCAATTTGTTTCGCAGGAATTGCTGGAAGTGAGCGCCGATGCGCTGTAACTTCGGGACCCGGTCCAGGACATCGCCGGCAAGGTGAAAGCGATCCAGATCATTCATGACGGTCATGTCAAAGGGAGTGGTGGTAGTGCCCTCTTCTTTATAGCCACGCACATGGAAATTATCGTGACCATGGCGGCGATAGCACAGCCGGTGAATGAGCCACGGATATCCGTGATAGGCGAAGATTACCGGTTTGTCGGCAGTGAACATGGAATCAAATTCGGAATCGGAGAGTCCGTGGGGATGCTCGCTCTGAGGCTGTAGGGTCATCAGGTCCACGACGTTAACCACGCGGATCTTGAGATCTGGAAAATGCTGCCTCAGAAGATCGACCGCGGCCAGCGTTTCCAGAGTCGGCACATCGCCGGCGCATGCCATCACCACGTCCGGCTCGCTGCCTTGATCCGTGCTGGCCCACGACCAGATGCCTATGCCAGACCTGCAGTGTGCGATGGCGGCGTTCATGTCGAGCCACTGCAACTCGGGCTGTTTGCCGGCCACAATTACGTTCACATAGTGGCGGCTGCGCAAACAGTGATCAGCCACGGAAAGCAAGGTGTTGGCGTCCGGCGGTAAATACACCCGGATAATGTCTGCCTTCTTGTTCATCACGAAATCAATAAAGCCCGGGTCCTGGTGAGTGAAGCCATTGTGATCCTGCCGCCAGACGTGTGAAGTCAGAAGATAATTGAGCGAAGCGATAGGACGCCGCCACGGGATATCCAGCGTGGTCTTGAGCCACTTGGCATGCTGATTGAACATCGAATCCACGATATGGATAAAGCCCTCATAGCAGGAGAAGAACCCATGACGGCCGGTAAGCAAATAACCCTCGAGCCAACCCTGACACATATGCTCGCTTAGAACTTCCATCACGCGTCCGACCGGCGACAGATGCTCGTCGACCGGGAGAATCGGCTCCATCCATACCTTGTCGGTGGCCTCATACACAGCATCCAGACGGTTCGAGGCGGTTTCATCGGGGCCAAATACGCGAAAGTTTGCGTGCTCCAGGTTCCGCTTCATCACATCGCGCAGGAAAGTGCCCAAGACTTTTGTGGACTCTGCCGTCTCCTTGCCAGGCTTGGAGGCCGAAACCGCATATTCGCGGAAATCCGGCATCAGCAAGTCTTTCAGTAGCAGTCCGCCGTTGGCATGTGGATTCGCACCCATGCGGCGTTCACCTTGAGGAGCAAGTTCTGCAAGTTCGGTAACCAGCTTCCCATTTCGATCGAACACCTCTTCCGGGTGATAACTCTTCAGCCATTCTTCGAGAATTGCCAGGTGCCCCGGCTTCTCCAGATCGGCTACCGGCACCTGATGCGCGCGCCACGTGCCCTCGACTTGTTTGCCGTCCACAAATTTCGGTCCAGTCCAACCCTTCGGAGTACGCAAAACAATCATGGGCCAGATCGGAAGCGTGGGCGATTCTCCGCTGCGAGCTTGACGCTGGATGGCCTGAATCTCATCGATCACCGCGTCGAGTGTTGCCGCCATGAGCTGATGCATTGCCTCCGGATCATGCCCTTCCACGAAGTACGGTTTGTATCCATAGCCAGTGAAGAGCTGAGTTAGCTCCTCGTCGCTGAGGCGGCCAAGCACAGTTGGATTCGCGATCTTGTAGCCGTTCAGGTGCAGGATAGGCAGCACGGCCCCGTCTCGCACGGGATTGAGAAATTTGTTGGAATGCCAACTGGTGGCGAGCGGTCCGGTTTCGGCCTCGCCATCGCCCACCACGCAACAAGCCACCAGATCGAGATTGTCGAAAACCGCGCCGTAGGCATGCACCAAAGCGTAACCCAGTTCTCCGCCTTCGTGGATGGAACCGGGAGTCTCCGGTGCATCGTGGCTGGGAATCCCTCCAGGGAAGGAGAACTGCTTGAACAGCTTTCTCATACCGTCTTCGTTTTGTTGAATGCTGGAATAGAACTCCGTGTACGTACCTTCAAGATAAGTGTTCGCCACCATGCCGGGCCCGCCATGTCCTGGCCCGCAAATGTAAATAACGTTGAGATCGTACTTCTTGATCAGGCGGTTGAAGTGCACATAGATAAAGTTCAGCCCCGGCGTCGTACCCCAATGACCAAGCAGCCGAGGTTTCACATGCTCAAGCTTCAGAGGCTCACGCAGCAGGGGGTTCGCGTACAGGTAGATTTGCCCAACCGAGAGATAATTGGCCGCGCGCCAATAAGCGTTCATCTTGCGCAGCTCTTCTGGAGAGAGTGGCTGGTTAGAAACGGAAATACCGGCAGAATCGATAGATGCCAGCGGCGTCATGGAAGTTCCTTTTCATGATTGCTCGTTAGTTTTGATTTGTTAATGTTGTGAGATGTCGCGAGCTGAAACGTTCGTAAAGAGCGGAATCGTCTTCATCCCTTAATCTTATGCTTTTACCCGGCGTCATTCCCACCCGCCTCCCCGAGACACCGTAAGAATCGCACGGAGGATGTTATGAGGAAGTATATGATCGAGCGAGAACTCCCGAACGTGGGATCTACAGCGGGGAACAATTTCGCGATTTGCAGTTAAGTATTGTCGCGAATCTCTCGGTTAACTAATATTGGTATTGCCGATTGGATTGACTGTCGTCACTGCAAGCGCGGCACTGGAGTCCTCATGAAATTTTGGAATCTAATCAACCTCATGTCGTTCACCTTGTCGGTCATTCTTCTGTATTTTGCGCCTCCTTCGCTGTATGCGCAAACGTCCACCGATCAGGCGAGCGATACGAACCAATCGTGGACTGCTACCACAGAATCACAAACAGCCGACACTAATCCGACGCGGACAACGGAATCCCACAAGCAATCCGGCAATCGCACCCTGGACAGTCAGCACGTGGAACGCCGAGGACCGGACGGCCGCTATGAACGGTACTTTGATATCGAAAAAGAGACTCTTCAGGTTAGTCCGACAACCACCAAAACGATCACGCGCTCGTTCGGCTGGGACGCTGACGGGCAGAAAGTTCTAACGCAAGTTACGGAAGAGGAAAAGCAGAGTCTCCCTGGAGGTAACGAAAAAGTGGTGCGCGTCACGTCGAATGCCGATCTGGACGGCCGTCTCCAAATTGTGCAGCGTGAAGTCGCAGATACAAAAAAGATCAGCCCGGATGTTCAGGAGACCAAAACCACAGTTTTCTCGTCCGACGGTAGTGGGGGTCTCGCCCCCAGCATGCAGATTAAGGAACGCCAGAAAACCGCCAGCGACCACACTGTCAACGTCCAAAAATCCACATTGCTGCTCGATGGCGCCGGCAACTGGCAGGTTAATGAAGTGAAAGAAAGTACGGTCAAGGAAAACGGTAACCAGCGCACCGTCGATGAGCGCATTTCAAAGCTGGATCCGGACGGCAAGCTTGTCGTAGTGTCGTCTACGCTAGGCAAGGAGTCGCAAACCTCTGCCGGGGAAAAACAAAGCACGATCGAAACCTATTCAACGGATGCTCCGGGATCAACGCGCGATGGGAAACTGCATTTGAGCCAGCGCGTAACCACGGTAAACCGACCGCGTTCTGGCGGCGGAAAGCAAACCGAACAGCAAGTCGAACAGATCAATCCGGGTGACCCAAATGCTGGCTTGCATGTCACCATTCAGACTCTTGACAGCGCGCAGCCCGGCCCATCCGGCACCCACGAGACACGCACAATTCAGGTTCGGGACGCGACAGGTAGTTTCGGAGTGGTTTCTGTTGATACTACAAAATCGGATAAGAGCCATTCCGTTACAGTTGATATTTCCCCACAGGACAAACCCCCACAGGAAAAACCTAAGTAGTATCATCGCCCTCAGGTTATTTTGGAAACGAGAGAGTAATCACCGATTTGTATTTCTGAGGCGCCGTCTCGCTGGCAGGCTGTCCACTGCAATTCGTTTGTGAAGGTTCGGTAGCAGTCTTGCTTCCCGCCGCTGAAGCCGTTTGGCGGGCGGGAGCACAACTGATCACAGCACCTTGAATGGAGGCGATTACGGCCCCGTGTGCTGGCGTTGCAGTGCTCTTGAGCATACCTGTGGAAATCTTCCCGACTGCTGAATGCGGCATTTTGGAGGGTACTGTTTGGACGGTGTGTCGCTGAACCCTACCGGCAAGCTGCTTGCTGCCTCGATTCAACGCCGAGTTCAGCGCCGATCCGGCCTTCACCGTCGCCGTGGATGAACCCGCACCCAACAAAACAGATTCCGCGACTGCTTGAGCAAAGGTAGGGATACAGACAAGGGTTAGCACCAGCGTGAGAGTCGGTCCCCAGAGAACGCGGTTCATGCAACTCCTCGCCATCAGCTCGCAAGTCTAGCCCAGAGCAACTCGGCTATCAAGGCCGATTTGGTCTTCAGTCAGTTCGAGGAATCGGCGACTCTCGCGAGGGATCCCGTCAGGCTGTGCCGCGGAACGGCATGCGACGGCGGTGCGGGTGGGCGGCCAAACGAATCATCGCTCCGATTGCGATATCCAGAGTCCGGCGCAGCTATCGTCCAGGTCCACACCCCAGAAACCAGACTCGCGGCCTAGAAACTCAACACCAATCTGGACTTCGTGCGGCCCGATTTTATGGGACCAAGTGACCCGGCAGCGGGCGCGGGTGTGACGGCGTTGAATCAAAAGCACGCTGCCGGGCCGAATCCACTCCCGCAAGGCACCGATCTTCGCCCCCACAGAGCTGATGTCCAAAGTGTGGACGAACAGGTCCGGGGCGTGAGGTTGCGGACGGGGGACCCTGAGCCCAACAACCATTTTGGTTCGCTTGACCGTGCGTTTCTCGAACGCTTTTGCTTCCATATTGTTCAGCTTCTCGCCCCCAATTTTGGCTTTGCCGCGGGATCAGGTTTTCGATTGAATTGCAGAGTACCGGTTAACCATCGAATTCGGAATGGCACCGCTGTCTGGTTACTCAGTGTTACGAAGGTGCCACATTCGGTCTCGCGCTCGACAAAGTTCAGCACGAGAACCGAACACGGTGCGTCGGACGCCTCCGCAAAATCCTGGCAAAATCGCGATCAGTGGTTTTTGCCTTTGCACGTTTAGGGATCAGGACTAGAATCCCGGCAAGCCTGATCGCGCCTTAAAAGGAGACAGCCATGTCAAAGATAGTCAGCTGTAGGGAGGTTGGGGTAGATTGCGACTTCGTAGCGAAGGGAGA
>WNGQ01002838.1_pt1 | contig 38002 bp, 35 predicted proteins | sample 5407661 | NCBI WGS metagenome assembly WNGQ01 (sample SAMN13153382, study PRJNA577476) | soil metagenome | isolation source: 60 cm soil or saprolite under Garry oak tree replicate 2 | place: USA:California | collected 2016-06-15 | reverse complement strand
GCAACCGTTGCCGCCAGCGCGGGTGTCGCGACGTTCGCCAACCTGTCGATCGACAAGGTGGGGACGGGCTACACCCTCACCGCAACGGGGGCCGGAAGCGCGACGAGCACGGCGTTCAACATTACCGCGGGGATGGCCACGCAGCTGGTGTTCTCGGTGCAGCCGAGCACCACGTCGGCGGGGACGGCGATCACGCCGGCGGTGCAGGTGACGGCGCTCGACGCGAGCAATAACACGGCGACCGGCTTTACGGGGAACGTCACGGTGGCGATCGGAACGAACCCGGGGAGCGGCACGCTCGCGGGCACCGCAACCGTTGCCGCCAGCGCGGGTGTCGCGACGTTCGCCAACCTGTCGATCGACAAGGTGGGGACGGGCTACACCCTCACCGCAACGGGGGCCGGAAGCGCGACGAGCACGGCGTTCAATATCACCGCGGGGACGGCCACGCAACTGGTCTTCTCGGTGCAGCCGAGCACCACATCGGCCGGGGCGGCGATCACGCCGGCGGTGCAGGTGACGGCCCTCGACGCGAGCAATAACACGGCGACCGGGTTCACGGAGAACGTCACGGTGGCGATCGGAACGAACCCGAGCGGCGGCACGCTCGCGGGCACCACAACCGTCGCGGCGAGCGGTGGTGTGGCGACGTTCTCGACGTTGAGCATCGACAAAGCGGGAACGGGTTACACCCTCGTGACCAGTGCCTCCTCGGTCACGGGGACTACGAGCAACGCGTTCAACATCACGCCCGGCGCGCCAGCATCGATCACAAGCAACAGCCTCATCACCCAGTCGGCGCCCGCAGGGACCGCTGTCTCCTCCAATCCTTCGGTGATTGTGAGGGACGCGAGTGGAAACCCGGTGGGGGGCATCGAGGTGACATTCACGACCGGTGTGAACAGTGGTACCGTAAGTCCAACCACGGCGATCGCGACCGGGGGCGATGGCATCGCGACCGTGACGTCCTGGGTCCTCGCCGCAACGCCGGGACCGAACACGCTCACCGCCAGCGCGTCGCCCAGCGGCATTACCGGAGATCCGGTGTTGTTTACGGCAACCGGAACTCCCGGCTCGCCAAGCTCGAGTCGATCCTCGGTGACCGCATCGCCCAGCCCGATCACGGCGAGCAATGGGGACAATGTCTCGACGATCACAGTGACTGTGAGAGATGCCTTCGGGAACGCAGTGAGTGGCGTGCCGGTGACGCTTTCGGCGACCGGGGCGGGTAACAACCTCACACCGTCCGGGACCACGGGCAGCGATGGCGTCATGACGGGGACGTTGAGCTCCATGAGCGCGGGAACGAAGACGATCACTGCCACCGCGGGCGGCGTGCCCCTCACGGACAAGCCGAGCGTAACCGTGAATCCGGCCGATGCCGCGCAGCTGGTGTTCACGGTCCAGCCGAGCCAGGTGGTTGTCGGCAACGACATCTCACCGCCGGTGGTGGTGACCGCGTTCGACGCCTTCGAGAACACAGCAACGGGATTCACCGGCGACGTCGTGATCGCGATTGGGCACGACGCGAGCGGGTTGCTCGGGCCCGCGACGCTGGGAGGCACGTTGACGGTTCCCGCCGTGTCGGGAGTGGCTACTTTCGGCGACTTGACCATCGACAAATTGGGGATCGGCTATTCGCTCGTCGTGAGCGCGGGCGGGTTGAGCCAGACGAGCGACGGGTTTACCGTACTAGCGGTTCTTCCATGACCTCCGTCGATCTGCCCCCGCTCGGGCGCGACCCGGTTGACGCCGCGGCGCGCGACGACCTGCGCGGGTTGTTCGAGCTCGAGACCGTCCATCGGCGCGGGCCTGCCTCCCTCGTGTGCGTCGCGCGGGACCTGGAGTACAACCAGCCGGTGGCGCTGAAGGTGATCCCGCGTGCGCCGACCGGCGGTACCCTAGCGGAGGAGGCGTTCCACCGGGCCGCCGCCCTGGTGGCGGCCCTCGACCACCCGCACATCGTCCCCCTGTACGGCGTCGGCGCTACCGACCGCTTCTTCTGGTGCTCCATGGAGTACGTCGAGGGCCGGTCCCTGTCCGAGGCGCTGCGCTCCAGCGGCTCGATGGAGCCGTCCGCCTGCTTGCGGCTCGTGGGGCAGGTCGCAGCCGCGCTCGATGCCGCGCACCGGCTCGGCGTCGTCCACGCGGGGCTAATTCCCGCCGACGTGCTCATCGACGCTGCCGGTGACGCCCATGTCACGGATTTCTGGATCCCGTGGGTCTTGGAGCGGCTTGGCGCCCTCCCCGGGGACGGCGGGAAGGCACGGCGCGACAAGTTCCGCGCGCCGGAGCAGCTCGCCGACGGCAAGTGCGGGCCCGAGGCGGACCAATACGCGCTGGCCGCCCTGATGCAGGCTTGTCTCGTCAAGACGCCCGCACCGGTCCCGCCGGACATGGCCCGGGCCATCGAGCGCGCGCTCACCCCGATGCCGGAGGCACGGTTCGCGAGCGTGCAGGACTTCGTCGTGGCCCTCGGCACCTCCGAGGCGAGGCTGCCGAGTAGCGTGGCCCCGGGGCTGCTCGCCCTTGACCGAGACGATGACGATGACGACGACGACAGCGTCGACGACGACAGCGTCCTAGAGAATTACGCACCGCCGCGCTCCAGATGGCGCTGGCTTCCCGCCGGAGTGTTGGCGCTCGTCGTGGTGGGCGCCGTAGCGACGCCATGGCTTCTGACCTCCGGGTCTACCGCCGACCCAGCACGCGAGTCCGGTGGGCAGTACGCGCTGTCTCCGGCGGACTCCTTCGCGATTGCTGAACCCGAGAGCGTGCGCCCCGATACCGCCCCGATCGTGTCGCCTGCGCCGGGCGCCAAGCTGCCCGTCCGGGCGGAGCCCACGCGGCGCCCGCGCGCCGCACCGCCCCATCGGGCTCCCCCGCCCCCCCCGCGCCCCCGCTCACGTCCCCGACCCGGATCGGCCGACGTCTCGTCACCCGGCGCTCCGGCCCATCTGTTCGTCAGCGCGACGCCATGGGGCCAGCTGTATGTGGACGGCGAGCTGATCGGCAACACGCCGCGGGCCGACGTGCAGGTCGCGCCCGGTGCGCACCAGCTGCGCGTTGTACGCGACGGCTTTCAACCCTACGAGGTCGCGATCCGGGTGGCGCCGGGCCAGGAGCTCCGTATCACCGACATTGTGTTGCAGGAGCTCAAGCCGTGATGGGGGGACGTCGGCTCGCTCGGCTGTGCGCGCTCGTGTGGGCGCTGGGCGCCGCACCGAGCCTCCTGAGCGCCCAATCGTCGCCCGACAGCCTCTTCGCCACGGGAGTGCGCGCCTACAAGAACCTGGAATTCGATCTCGCCGCCTGGCTGTTGCGACGCGATCTCGCGCAGCTGACCGCCGCCGGCGCACCCGCCCCGGAGCGCGCCGCGGGGCTCGTATATCTTGGCGCCGCCGACCTGTTCCGTGGCCGGCGGGACTCCGCCGCCGCGGTGTTCCGGCGTCTCGTACAGCTCGACCCCCGCTTTCGGCCGGACCGACTCGTCTTTCCGCCCGAGGTGACGAGCCTGTTCGACGGCGTGCGCCTGCAGACGAAGACAGTCACGGTCGAGCTGCCACGCGATACGACGATTACGCTGGGGCCCGACGCCTTCGACATCTGGCTTATCGCGAGCTCGTTCCAAACCGTCGATGTGACGCTGCGATATGCGGACGGGGCGCCGTTCCGCGCGTTGTACGCCGGCCCCATCGGAGACAGCCTCAAGGTGCAATGGGACGGTCTGGACGCGGCGGGAGCTCCACCGCCGGTCAACCGCGTCGTGCTGCGTGTTGCCTCGCGCGCGCCGACCGGCGAACTGGCAGGCATCATTCAGGTCCCTCTCGACCTGCGCGTGTTCCGGCCCGACACGCTCCCGTGGCCGCCCCCGCCCGCAGCTGGCCAGCTCCTGCCCGAGCGGGCGAAGAGCGGCGCGGCCAAGCGGTCGCTCCTGGGTGGCCTGCTCCTGTCGGGCGCGGTGGCGGCGCTCCCCGCCGTCGTGGGCGGCACGGATACGCCGAGCGGGCCGCGCATCGCTGTCGCCGGCACGATCGGCGTCGCTGGCCTGCTCGGCTACGTCTTGCACCGCCCCGGCCGGCCGCTGGCGGCGAACGTACGCGCCAACCAGGCACTGCGGGATGCGTGGCAGCGGCGGGTCGCGACCACGACGGCCGAGAACGGTCGGCGCCGCCAGGAGGTGCGTTTGGTGGTCCGGGCCGGTGAGCCGACCGCCATTCAGCCGCGCGGACCATGAGGACCCTACTCGTCGTCCTGGCCGCCGCCGTCACGGCCGGGCAGCTCCCCGGGCAGGCGCTGCACCCCAACGGCGGCGCGTCAGTCGTGTGGACGCGGGTGCAGAGTCAGGTCCCAGCCGGCGCGGAGGACTTCGCCGGCAATGTGTTCCTGGGCCAGGGCGCGGTTGGGCTGGGGCGGTTGCAGTTGAGCGTGAGCTATCTGCAAGGGACGCTCAATCGAGACGGCGCGTTCGGAGCGTCTCGCGCTCTCGTGGAAGGTACGGTGATGCTATACGCTGTCCGCGGGTACCCAGCGCTGGCTCTTTTGGGAGCTGCGGGCGCGCGCCGCGAGCGCGTTCGTGGGCTCGGCGGTGCAAGGGTACGCGGAGTTGTGGCGCGCGATCGCGGCGGACGCGAACGTGCCGGAGCCGTTCGATCACGCCCAGGGCGGCGAGGTCGGGATGGTGCTCCGCCTGGCGCGGTCGCCGCTCGAGGGCAGGGTCGGGTACCGGATCGACCATGCGGTGCTGGGAGGCGGAACGAGGCTGGAGACCGTTGACGGAGTGGTGATCGGGATTGGCCTGAGCGGGCGCTGACTGAAAGCGGGAGCGAGGAGCAGGGAGCGGTACCCTCCGCTGCATCGGAAGGTACCGCTCCCCGCTCCCTGCTCCCGTTGAAGGTACCGCTCCCTGCTCCCCGCTCCCGTTTTAAAGCAGGCCACCCCGTCTCAGCTTCCCGAGCTGATCATAGTGCGCCTCGTGCATCGCCAGGACTTCCCGGGGCGACACGGTGGCGACGCCCGATTTTCCCACCTCGACGCCGGCCGCGTAGTTCGCCACCTGCGCCGCCTCGCGCACCGAGGCGCCCGCGGCGAGTGCCGTCCCCACCCACGCCGTCACCGTATCTCCGGCGCCCGAGACATCGAACACCTCGCGCGCCATCGTGGGGATGCGCGTGAGCTGCCGGTCCTTGGTGACCAGTACCATGCCCTCGGGGCCGAGCGTGAGCAGGAGATTGTCCACCTCGAGCTTGTCGAGCGACGTGGGGAGGGCGTCGGGGTGCGCGAGGTCGAGCGTGGCGCCCATCGCCTGCTCGAGCTCCCGGCGGTTCGGCTTGAACAGCGTGGCGCCGCGGTAGGCGAAGAAATGCTTGAACTTGGGGTCCACCACCACCGGGATCCCGCGTTTCTTGGCGAGCGTCATCGCCCGCTCGATTACGCCCGGCGTCAGCGTGCCCTTGTTGTAGTCCTCGATGAGCACCGCATCGGCCTCCGCCATGGCCGCGTCGAGCTGGCCGAGCAGCTGGTTCTCGGTGCGCGGCGCGATCAGGTCCTCGACTTCCTCGTCGATTCGCACCACCTGCTGACCGCGCGCGGTAACGCGCGTTTTGGACGTGGTGGGGCGCGCGGCGGCGACGACCATGTGGCGGTCGGGGAGCCGGTTCTGCGCCAGCTCGGCGCGCAGCGAGTCGCCCCGCGCGTCGTCGCCGATCACTGCGACCAACCGGCACTCGGCCCCGATCGCCGACACATTCGCGGCCACGTTGGCCGCGCCGCCCAGCGCGGCCCGTCGCGTGTGCACTGTGACTACCGGCACGGGAGCTTCGGGCGAGATGCGCTCCGCGTCGCCCGCCAGATAGATGTCGAGCATCGCGTCCCCCACCACGACGACGCGCCGCGCCGCCATCTTCGTGAACAGCTGCTCGAGATGGTCGCGGGTGAGGCGGGGCTCGGGGGTGGGGATGGTCAACGGCAGAGCATCCTGGGAGCGGGGAGCAGGGAGCGGTCCCCTCCGCGCCACCGGGAGGTACCGCTCCCCGCTCCCTGCTCCCGCTGTTGAATCACGGCAGCACCCCTTCCAGATGAAAGCGATAGGCCAGCGTCACGGCTCCAATCCATTTGGTCTGGCTGACCCCGCTCACGTGCCCCGCGTTGTGAATGAAATGCACGCCGCCGTTCCCCGACACTCCCCACGCCCCGCGCTGCCATGCCGCCCCCATCGCGAGGCGCACGGTGCGCTCGACCACGCCCGCGAACAGCGTGGGCGTCGTCCCGTAAACCGCCACGGACGGATAGGGAAGACGGAAGTCGCCTTGGCCCTGGCGCAGCAGGGTCGCCTCGGGCTGAAGCAGCACGGCGGGCCCGGCGAGCGCACTCGCACGCAGCGTGAGCTGATCGTAATCGGAGAAGTTACGGCCCAGGCCCACGAGCCGACTCTCCACCGCCTCGGCGGGATTCGGTGTGCGATATGTGAGGTTCGCGACCTGGGTGTAGAAGCCCGTGATCACCACCCCGTGCACCGCCGTTTCCACGCCGAGCGTGACGCCGTACGATGGAGGCTCGCTGTCGGCCCGTGTCTTGCGATCGATTTGGATGTCGTCGAGCAGCGCCTGGGCGAACAGCTTCACGCCGTGTAGCCGGGACTCGAAATCCACACCGAGCAGGCTGTTGACGTTGATGTTGCGGTCGTACTCGACCAGCAGGCCGAGGTTGAGGATGTTCGCGAACCACGGCTCGAGCGTACGGTCCCGGCCCGCAGCGATCTCGCCTTCCCAGAATCCGAGAGTCGTCGCGTCGCTCGGCCGCCATAGCAGGCGATGTGCGATGAAGAACCGATGGTTGGACACGCCGGCGGTGTCGGGCAGGTCGTCCAGTTCGGTCACGATGCCCTGCAGCTGAATGCGTCGCGTGCCGAGCGACAGGGCGAGGTGATCGTAGCTGTAGGGGCTGGGGCTGACGATCAGCCCCTCGAGTGCGGGCGGTCCCCAGTTGCGGTCGAGCGACCCGAAGAACAGCTCGCCGAACCGCCAGCGGGCGTCCACATACGCCTCGGCGGTCCGACCCGCGATGGCGCGGTCCTTCTTCCCGTGGTAGTCCGGATCGTACTTGAGTCGCGTGTCGAAGTAGGGGTGGGTGACGACGGCGACCGGACCGAGCAGCGCCTGGATGGCGAGGCCGCCGGCTGCCGTCGCGCGCCCCGGTCCGGCTGCGCGCAGGGGGTCGCGCCGAGCTTGACTCGCGCCTGTTGCAGCCACGTCGCCATCCAGTCGCGCCCACGGCTTGCCGTCGGCGGGGGGCTGCCCTAGAGCGGCGAGAATGGCGCGGACGACCCGTCGCTCCGCGCTGCCCAGCCGTGTCGTGTCGGCGGCCATGAGGGCCCGCACCACATCGGCTTGGACGAAGGGCCGGCTCAGCGGGCTTGGATCGACGATCGCACCGCGGGCGATCAGATGCTCGAGATAGGGTGTGGCCCAATGTCCGAGCGGTACGTAGGGCGACGGTTGTTGAGCACCCAGCATGGCCCCGCCCGTCAGGGCGGGGGTACCGAGCAGCGTAACGGCCAGCAACAGGGGTCGGTAGGGCATGGAGCGCGCAATTTGGGGGTGGGCAACCGGCGTAGCAACCGGCCCGCCGGAGGATCGTTTCCGTTATTTTGACCGGCCATGTCTCCCCTCCTCGTTCTGATCGTGGCGGTGCTGGCCACCACGTACGCCGGACCCATCGTGCGATTCGCGACGGCACCGGCGCTGGCGATCGCGTTCTGGCGACTGGCGCTGGTGCTGCCGGTGACCGGCGCATTGGCGGTGTGGGAGAGGAGCGGGGAGCAGGGAGCGGTTCCCTCCGCCCGCTCGGAAGGTACCGCTCCCCGCTCCCTGCTCCCGTTAACGTTGTTGTCCGGTCTGCTATTGGCTCTCCATTTCTGGTCCTGGATCGCCTCACTCCGGTTCACCACGGTCGCCAGCTCGGTCGTCCTCGTGTCGCTCAAGCCCGTCTTCGCCTGGGGGCTCGCCGCCGCGTGGCTGCGGGAGCAACCGACGCGTCCGGAGGCCTGGGGCATTGCGCTCGCCGTCAGCGGAGCCAGCCTCATCGGCCTGGCGGACGCGCGGCTCTCGCTCGGCGCGCTGGGCGGTGACGGACTCGCCCTGCTCGGCGCCGTCACCGGCGCCGGCTACTACGTGATCGGGCGGCGCGTGCGCCAAACGGTCGGGATCTGGCGCTACGCGACCGGCGTGTACGCGACGGCCGCCGCAGCGCTCGCGCTGCTCGCGATCGCGCGGCGCATGCCCCTCAGCGGATTCGCGGGACGCGACTGGGCGGTGTTCGGGGCCATGGCGGCGGGACCGATGCTGGTCGGACACACCGGGATGAACTACGCGCTCCGACATTTCCGCGCGACGACCGTGAACGTCGCGGCGCTGGGGGAGCCGGTGGGGGCGACGCTCCTGGCCTGGATCATCCCGGCGATTCACGAAGTGCCGCGGCCGCTCGCCCTGAGCGGCGGAGTTCTCGTGCTAATCGGGATCGGCATGTCTCTGGGAGCCGGGAGCGGGGAGCGGTACCGTCCTGGGCCACGGAAGGTACCGCTCCCTGCTCCCAGCTCCCGGGGTGGCGGTGACGGGAGCGATCGTGCGAGTTGAACAGATTCGCGGTGGGGTGGTCGAGACGGTTCACGACGTCCACGTCGCCGTCGTCGATTCGGCCGGTACGCTCGTGGCGCGAGCGGGCGACCCCGAGCTGGTGACGTTTTGGCGCTCGGCGGCGAAGCCGTTCCAGGCATTGCCGCTGATCGAGGACGGAGCGGCCGAGCGGTTCGGCCTCACGAGCGAAGAGCTCGCGCTTGCGTGCGCGTCCCACTCCAGCGAGCCGGGGCAGGTGGCTCGCGTGCGCGAGCTGCTCGGCAAGATCGGGTGCTCGGAGCGAGATCTCCTGTGCGGCCCCCACCCGCCGCTCTCCGATCGCGTGGCCCAAGACTACCAGACTCGCGGCGTGCGGCTTACGGCTGTCTACTCGAACTGCTCGGGGAAACATGCGGGTATGCTCGCGCTGGCACGTCACCGCGACTGGCCCACGGCGTTCTACACGCGCCTCGAGCACCCCGTGCAGCAACGCTGCCTGGCCGAGGTGAGCCGCTGGACGGAAGTCCCGGCCGCCGACATCCGAACCGCGGTGGATGGTTGCGGGGTCGTGTGCTATGGGATGCCGCTGAGGAACATGGCGTGGGCGTATGCGAGGCTTGGGAATGTGGAATTCGGAATGCGGAATGCGGAATTGGCAGGAGAGGTCGCTCGCGGCACGACGCCCACCGATACATTCCGCACTCCGCATTCCGCACTCCGCATTGTCGAGGCAATGCTCCGCCACCATGCTCCGCCACCCCGATCTCGTCGCCGGCGAGGGTCGGCCCTGCACCGAGATGATGCGGGCGCACCCCGGGCGCGTGATCACGAAAGTCGGCGCCGAGGGCGTGTATTGTGCCATGCTCACGCAGCAACGGCTCGGCGTCGCCCTCAAGGTGACCGACGGACACGCCATCGCCTCGGCCCTGGCCATGGCCGCCGTGCTCGAGGAGCTGGGCCTCCGGCCCCGTCCGGCGTCGCTCATCGCGCGGCCGAGCGTGAATACGCGTGGTGAAACGGTGGGCGAGCTGCGTGTAAATGGAGGATTAGAGCAATGAAAGGATGGGGGACGCCGGAGGCGAGACGCGTAGTATGAGCGAAACAGGCGCTCCGGCGCTCGACGCCCGGACCGCGGCGCTGGTGCGCGTGGCGGCGGCGGTCGCGCGAGGCAAGGCACCCGAGCTCGAGATGCGCTTCGCGGCGGCGCGCGACGCGCGAGTCCCGGGGCTGTGGATCGAGGAGCTCCTGCTCCAGAGCATGCTCGTCGTGGGGTATCCGCTGGCCTTGGTGGCGTTCGGAACGTGGCGTGGGCTGGGCGCGCCGATCGTGGGCGATGGGGCGGGGGCGGGGGCGGAAGATCTGGCGCACGCCGATTGGGAGGCGTGGGCCGCGCGCGGGGCGGTCGTGTGCCGCGAGGTGTACGGCCGCGCGTATCACAAACTGCTGGTGAACCTGCGTGCACTGCACCCGGCGCTCGAGCATCTGGTGCTGGTGGATGCCTACGGCAAGGTCATCGGGCGGCCGGGCCTCGACCTCAAGCGGCGCGAGCTCTGCACCGTCGCGACGACCGCGGTACTCGGCACGGCCGAGCAGCTGCACTCGCACTTGCGCGGCGCCCTGAACACGGGGGCGGCGGGTGCGGAGATAGAAGCGGTGCTTCGGCTAATCGGGGAGGATCTCGACACCGACCAACGACGGGTCGCCGAAGAGCAATGGCTCGATGTAAAGCGGAGGAAGCTGTGAACGCGGAAGTGGGAACGCGGAACGCGGAACACCATCACGGTCTCCTGGCGCGCCGAGATCTCGTGGAGCGCACAAAGGCATTCGCCATCGACGTCGTGCGGCTCATCCAGGAGCTGCCGCGCAACCGCGTTGCCGATGTCATCGGACACCAGTTGCTCCGGGCTGGAACGTCCGTCGCAGCGAACTACCGATCGGCTCGTCGCGCTCGGTCTCGCAGAGAGTTCTTGGCGAAACTGGGAATCGTCGAGGAAGAGGCCGACGAGAGCTCGTTTTGGCTCGAATTGCTTGTGGAGGCGCAGGTCGTGACGTCCGAGCGGGTTGTCGAGCTGCGGCGTGAAGCGGGGCAACTCGTGGCCATCACGGTTGCTTCGATTCACACAGCGCGTGGAGCCCGTGGGTCTGTTCCGCGTTCCGCCTTCCGCGCTCCGCGTTCGTCCTGATGTTCATAGATCGCGCCGTCGTCCACGTGGTCGGAGGCGCCGGCGGTGCAGGGGCGTCTTCGTTTCGGGGCGGAGACGGCGGAACCGGCGGCAGTGTCTTCCTGCGCGCCGACGCAAACCTCGCGACGCTGCTCGATTACCGCTACCGCACCGAGTGGAAGGCCGAGCGCGGGCAGCATGGCAAGGGCAAAAACATGACCGGAAAGTCGGGGGCCGACCTCTACTTGCCGGTCCCTCCGGGCACCGAGGTGCGCGATGCGGTTACGGGCGAGCGCGTCGGCGAGGTACTCACGAGCGGAGACACCTTGCTCGTCGCCAAGAGCGGGCGCGGCGGCCGCGGCAACGCGCGCTTCGCGACCCCGACGCACCGCAGCCCGCGCGAGTGGGAGCCGGGGGAATACGGCGAGGAGCGACGGCTCGAGCTGGTGCTCAAGCTGATCGCCGATGTCGGGCTTCTGGGCGAGCCGAACGCGGGCAAGAGCACGCTGCTCTCGGTGATTTCCGCGGCCCGCCCGAAGATCGCCGACTACCCCTTCACGACGCTGGAGCCGCACCTCGGCGTGGTCGCACTGTCCGGCGACCGGACGTTCGTGGCGGCCGATATTCCCGGCATCATCGAAGGCGCGCACCTCGGCAAGGGCCTGGGCCTCAAGTTCCTGCAGCACGTGGAGCGCACCCGGCTCGTCGCGGTGCTCGTACCGGTGGACAGTCCCGACCCACAGGCGACCTACGAGCTCCTGTTGCGGGAAGCGGCGTCGTACTCGCCGGAGCTCGCGGCGAAGCCGCTCGTCGTGGTGCTGACCAAGGTCGACTTGCTCCCTCCCGCCTCCCGTCTCCCGACGATCCACACCCAGGCCGGCGCCCCGGTGGTCGCAATCTCTGCCGTGACGGGCGCGGGCGTGCCGGAGCTGCTCGAGACCCTCTGGCAGTCGCTCCGGGCCGGAATCGCGACGAGTCCGGTTCCAACGTCCTCTGCGGGCGCTCGGCGAGTGCCCGGGTAGGGGAGCGTGTTGGAACGGGACGAGCTAGCGGCGTACCTCGCGCTCGCGCAGGTCCCGGGGATCGGGGCGGCGCGGCTGCGCACGCTCGTCGCCGCGTTCCAGAGTGCGGGGGCGGCGCTGCGCGCCCCGCACGGCGCGATCGCGGCGCTCCCCGGATTCAGTCGCGCCGCCGCCACGGCGATCCGTGCCGGGTCCCCACAGGCCGGCCACGATATCCTCGACCAGTTGGATCGGCTCGAGGCTCGCGTCCTGCTCCCCGACGACCCCGCGTTTCCGCCCCTGTTGAGTGAGGTGCCCGATCCGCCCGCATTGTTGTTCGCCTGGGGTGACACGGCCTTGCTCGTTCGCCCGGCGGCGGGGATCGTCGGCAGCCGCGATCACACGCCCTACGGCGCGGAAGCGGCCCGCCTCCTCGCCGCGGGCGTGGCCGGCGCGGGCGTGGTCGTGGTGAGCGGCATGGCCCGAGGCATCGACGCCATCGCCCACGCGGCCGCCTTGGACGCGGGCGGCGGCTCGGTGGGGATCCTCGGGAACGGATTCGGCGTGATCTATCCCGCCGTGAACCGCCTGTTGTACGAGCGCATGGTGGCCCGCGGTTGCCTCGTCACCGAGCTCCCGCCGGGCGAGCGGCCGCACGCCGGCGCGTTCCCCCGGCGCAATCGACTCATCTCCGGGCTCGCCGGCGTGACCGTGGTGATCGAAGCCGCACCCGGGTCGGGTGCGCTCATCACCGCGGACTGCGCGCTCGACCAGGGACGCGTCGTCCTCGCCGTGCCCGGGCCGATTACGAGCCCCACCTCGCTCGGCTGCAACAAGCTCATCCAGCAGGGCGCCAAGCCGGCCCTTGCAGCCGCCGACATCCTCGAGGAGCTGGGCCTGCCGGGAACGGCTCAAGGTGCGGGCGAAGAACGGGGCTCCGGGGTCGGTCCGACACCGCGCATTCCGCCTCCGGACTTGAGCGTGTTGCAGCGCTCGCTGTGGGACACGCTCAGCACCGAGCCCCGGCATGTGGACGTGCTGGTGGCCACTGCGGGCGTCGACACAGGCGCGGTGCTGACGGCGTTGACGGAGCTCGAGATGCGGGGAGTGGTGAAGCAGGAGCCGGGGATGGTGTTTGGGCTGGTGTGACTATACTAGCACACCTTTCACGTTTGTGTTAAACCCCGCGGCATGGCCGCGGGGTTAACTACCCTTAAGGACTTCCGATGTGAGGCACGGCTCGGGTCACACGGCGTGCGGACTCTACGCACACGTCACGTGGCACACTTGGCGGCGCATCCCGCAGCTCCGTGCGTGTGACGTCCAGCTTGTATGCGACTCGGTGGTCGCGGCAGGTCATCGCTCACGCGTCCACGTTCACGCGCAGGCTGTCCTGACCGATCATGTGCATGTGTTGGTCAGCTATCCGCCGGATGTAGCGCTTGCCGACTTTCTCCGCGAGGCAAAGTCTGAGTCTGCAAGGCGCGTGAATTCCGCGCGCCTCGACGCACAACGTGTCCGCTGGTGTCGGGGCTACTACGCCGGCTCGCTCTCACGTAGTCAGGTGACTGGGACGCGGTCTTACCTGGGGGGGCAGTTTCAGCGGCACCCGGATCGGATACCACGCTAGCGCGGGTCTGTTAACCCCGGGGCCACGCCCCGGGGCTCACGGGTACTCGACTACGCTATAATTCCCTCCGTGAAGCACCTCTACCTCCACGTCCCCTTCTGCCAGCGCCGCTGCTCCTACTGCGATTTCTCTATCGCGGTGCGCAAGCGCATCCCGGCGCGGGAGTATGTGGACGCTGTACTAGGTGAGGTGAGTCTCCTCGGGGTAACTGACCCCGGGCGCAAGCCCGGGGAGAGCGAAGACCTCGGCCTTGAGACGTTGTACCTGGGCGGCGGCACGCCCTCGCTGCTCCCGCCCGACGCGATCTCGGCCCTGCTCACGTCTCTACGTGACGCCTTTCACGTGACGTCTTCCCGTGACGCCGTTGAAGTGACGCTCGAAGCTAATCCCGAGGATGTGAAGCCCGAGATTGCAGCGGCCTGGCGGCGCGCCGGCGTGAACCGGGTGTCGCTTGGTGCCCAGTCGTTCGACGATAGGGTCTTGCAGTGGATGCATCGCTCGCACGACGCGGCACGCATCGGCGACGCCGTGCGGGCGCTTCGCGCCGCGGGGTTCGACAACATCTCGCTCGACCTCATTTTCGCGCTGCCCGCCGAGCTCGAGCGCGACTGGGCGCGCGACTTGGACCTCGCCTGCGCCCTGCTCCCTGCTCACCTCTCCCTCTACGGGCTCACCGTCGAGGAGCGGACTCCCCTCGCCCGCTGGATCTCGCGCGGTGCGGCCGCCGCGCCGGACGACGAGCGCTACGCTGAGGAGTACTTGCTCGCACACATACGCCTTGCGGCTTACGGCTATCAGTTCTACGAAGTGTCGAACGCCGCGCGCGACGGACGCCGCTCACGCCACAACTCGGCCTACTGGTCGGGTCGCGCCTACCTCGGGCTCGGTCCCGCCGCCCATTCGTTCGATGGCAGGGTGCGTCGCTGGAATCATGCGGCCTGGGAGACCTATCGCCGGACGGTGGCCGCCGGACTGCCGGCGGTCGAGGCCGAGGAGGTCCTGACGGAGGAGCAGCGGGAGCTGGAGCGCCTGTATCTCGCGTTGCGCACCGATCGAGGGTTGGCAGTTACCGATCGTTACCGCCCTCTACCGCCCTCTACCGCCCAATGGGTATCGCGTGGTTGGGCCGAACTCAGGAACCAGCGATTAGTCTGCCGCCCCGAAGGCTGGCTCCGGCTCGACGCCCTCGTCCGCGACTTGACCGGCGCGGCGGGAGCGGTGTAAATTGTTAGCAGGTAACAGCTTGGACACATGGTAGCATCCCTGAACGACCGCGAGCGCCAGGTCCTCGAAGCCGTCATCGAGACCTACGTGGAAACCGCCGAGCCGGCGGGGAGCCGGACTATTTCCAAGAAGTTCGGGCACACGCTCTCCGCCGCCACGATTCGCAACACGATGAGCGACCTCGAGGAAAAGGGGTATCTCTACCACCCCCACACCTCTGCCGGACGCATCCCCACCGATCTCGCCTACCGCGTCTACGTGAACTCGCTCATGCGCCCGTCGCAGGTATCCGCGTCCGACTCGCACCAGATCCGCGAAGAGCTGGCGGAGCGGAATGCCGTGGACCAGATCCTCGAGCGGGCGGCGCAGGTGCTCGGCGTGCTGACGAAAGAGCTCGGCGTGGCGGCGGGCCCGACGCTCGACGAGGCGCTGCTCGAGCGGTTGGAGCTGTTGCAGGCCGGATCCGACCGGCTCCTGCTGGTGCTGACACTCAAGAGCGGAGTAGTGCGCACCATCTTCGTCGAAGTGCCCTCGCGCATGGCGCCCGAGATCGTGGTGCAGGTTGCCGTGGTCCTGAACGAGCGCCTGGCGGGGCTGACGCTGCGCGATATCCGCGCCACGCTGTCCGATCGGCTGCGCGATGCCGCGCCCGACGTGGGCTCGAGCGAGCTCTTGAACATCTTCATCCAGGAAGCGGACGATCTGTTTGAAGTGCCCGCGACTGGGGCCGTCGGCGGAGGCGTGGTGCTGGGGAGCGCGCAGCTGCTCGCCGGCCAGCCGGAGTTCGCCACCAAGGAGCGACTGCAGGGACTGCTGGAGGTCACCGAGCGGCGGGACGTACTGCGCGAGGCACTGGCCAGGCGGCTCAGTCAGGGGCTCACCATCACGATCGGCAGCGAGCACCAGGACGCGACGCTCGCTCCGTTCACGCTGGTGACCGCTTCCTACCGGCTCGGCCCGCTCGCCGGAGTCATCGGGGTCATGGGCCCCACGCGCATGCCCTACGACAAGATCGTGGCGCTCGTGGATCACACGAGTCGCCTCGTGGGTGAGCTGCTCGAGTGAAGCGCGACTACTACAGCATCCTCGGGGTCAAGCGCGACGCGGACGAAGGCGAGATCAAGAAGGCCTACCGTCGGCTCGCGATGAAGCATCATCCCGACCGCGTTACGCCGGACGAGAAGGAAGCCGCCGAAGCGAAGTTCAAGGAGATCACCGAAGCATATGAGGTGCTGCGCGACCCCGAGCGGCGCGCCACCTACGACCGCTTCGGCGAAGCGGGGCTGAAGCGGGGCGCGCGCTCGGGCGGCGGGGGCTTCACCCCGTTCGACCTGTCGGAAGCGCTCAGCATTTTCATGCGGGACTTCGGCGGACTGGGTGGGTTCGACGCGTTCTTCGGCGGAGCCGAGCGCGCGCGACGGGAACGCCACCGCGGCCAGGACCTGAAAGTCACGCTGAAGCTCAGTCTCGCCGAGGTCGCGAGCGGCACGACCAAGAGGGTAAAAGTCCGCACTCTCGAGCGCTGCACCGCGTGCGGCGGCACCGGCGCGGTGCCGGGCACCAAGGCCTCGAACTGCGCCACGTGCGCCGGCACGGGCGAAGTGCGACGCGCCGCGCGCTCCATGTTCGGACAGTTCGTGTCCGTGTCCCCCTGCCCGAGCTGCGCGGGCGAGGGGACGGTGGTTCAGGAACCGTGCCTCAAGTGCCAGGGCGACGGACGCGTCCGCACCGAAAAGGAGGTCGAGATCAACGTCCCCGCGGGGGTGGCCGACCATCACTACCTCACGATGCGGGGGCACGGTGTTCCAGGGCCGCGCAACGGTCCGGCCGGCGACCTGATCGCCGTGCTCGACATCGCCGAAGACCCGCGGTTCGAGCGCCACGGCGACGACCTCGTCTTCGATTTGCCCGTTTCGTTCACCCAGGCGGCGCTCGGCGCCGAGGTCGAAATCCCGACGCCCTACGGCGACGCGACGCTCGAGATCCAGCCAGGGACGCAGACCGGTGCGGTGCACCGCCTGCGCGGCAAGGGGCTGCCCCGGGTAGGCGAAGCCGGGCGCGGCGACCTGCACGTCCGGATCCATGTCTGGACGCCCGTCAAGCTGACGGCGGAGCAGCGCGCCCTGCTCGAGCAGTTCGCCAAGGTCGAAAGCAAGCCGCCCTCGGAAGGGCACGCCGGAAAGAAATTCTGGGAGCAGCTGCGCCAGGCGCTCGGAGGCTAACTCATGGGAGGTGGAGGTGTATGGCGGGTGCGTGCGTTTTTTGCAAAATCGCCGCCGGCGAGATCCCGGCGACGGTCGTGAAGCGCGGCGAAGGCATGCTGGCGTTCCGGGACCTGAACCCGCAAGCGCCCACTCACCTCCTCGTGATTCCCACCCACCACGTGGCCACGCTCAACGAGACGAAGGATGCGGGCCTCGTCGGGAAGCTGCTGGGCTTCGCGCGCGACGTGGCGCGAGAGGTCGGGATCGCGGAGCGCGGGTATCGCGTCGTGGTGAATACGAACGTCGACGGCGGACAGACGGTGTTCCATCTGCACCTGCACGTGCTCGGCGGCCGGCCGATGACGTGGCCGCCGGGATGAGGGTGCGACGGGTTGCCCCCCGGATTCGGTAGAGCTAAGTTTTTGTGTCCGTCACAGTTACCCAGAGCGGAGATCCTGTCCGACTTGCGACAGCATCATCGAGACGAAACCCCGGGCGAGCGGCGCAAGCACAAGCTGGACGCGGCGCGCCGCAAAAGCCGGCGCACGCACCCGGCCTGACGTGGCGAGCTTGCCCGAGCGGCTCCGCGCCGCGATGAACCAGGCCCGCAAACTCCGCGATCAAGGGCGCACGCTCCTCCTCTCCACCATCCTCGCAGACCTCAAGAACCGCGAATTCGAGCTCCAGCACCCGGTCTCCGATGACGAGGCGGCTGAGGTCGTGCGCCGCGGCATCAAGCGCCGCCGCGAAGCGGCCGAGCAGTATACCGCCGCCGGGCGCGCCGACCGGGCCGACGCGGAGCTCGGCGAGGCGAAGGCGCTCGAGGAGTTCCTGCCCGCCGCAGTCGACGCCGAGGAGATCCGGCGCGCCGTGCGGGAGGCGATCGCCGCCGGAGCGAAGGATCTCGGAAAGGTTATGGGACAGGTCATGCCCAAGTTCAAGGGTCGGGCGGACGGCAAGCTGGTAAATCAGATCGTCCGCGAGGAGCTGGCGGCCGCCGTATGATCGTCGGGGGAGGGGTCGCGCCCTCCGTCCTGGAGACACTCGAGTTCTCTGCCGCGCTGGAGCGGGTGGCGGCGCACGCCGCCGGACCGCTCGGCGCCGCCCGCGTCACCGGCCGCTCCCCCGCTACGGACGCCGATGCCATCCGCGCCGCGCTCGCACAGGTGGCGGAGCTCGCCGCCCTCCTCCTCTCCGATGACACGATTCGCGCCGAGCCCGTCCCCGATGTTGCCGCCGCCCTGGAGCTCTTGGGCGTGCCGGGGAGTGCACTCGAAGGGGCCGCGCTGACGCAGTTGGGGCGCGCCCTGGCCGCCGCTCGCGTCGTGGCGGGCGACCTGGGCCGACTCGCGGCCGCGGCGCCGCGCACCGCCGCGCTGAGGGTCGATCCTCCCCCGAAAGAGCTCGAGCAGCGGCTCGGTGTCTCGCTCGACGCGGACGGCCAGGTGCAGGACGCAGCGTCCCGCGCCCTCGCCCGAGCCCGCCGCGCGGTGCGGGAGGCGCGCGCGCGTCTGGTAAAGCAGCTCGACGCCATGCTCGCCGCGCTCGATCCGACGGACCGCGCGCCCGACGCGGCCGTCACCGTGCGGGAGGGCCGCTACGTGATCCCCGTCCGCTCGACCGCCCGCGCCCGCATCGGGGGCATCGTGCACGACGAGTCGGCCACGCGCGCGACCGTCTTCCTCGAGCCTCCGGAAGTCATCGAGCTCGGCAACGCACTGCGCGCCGCCGAGGTGGAGGAGCAGCGGGAAGTCTTGCAGGTGCTGCGGGAGCTGACGGAGCTGCTGCGCCCTCATCGCGACGCAATCGCCGCGGCATGGGAGATGTGCATCGCGTTCGACGACCTGTGCGCCCGCGCGCGATACGCAGTGGAAGTCAATGGCTTTGCCCCGGCGATCGGCACGGGACCGCTCGAGATCCGGAACGGCCGTCACCCATTGCTCGTGGGGGGTGAGGCAGTCGTCCCGTTCGATCTCGTCCTCGCGCCCGACGAGTGCACGGTCCTGGTCTCGGGCCCGAACACGGGCGGCAAGACGGTCCTCATCAAGGCGGTGGGCTTGCTCGCCCTCATGGCGCAGAGCGGCATCATCCCGCCGATCGGCCCGCAGTCGACCCTCCCGGTGTTCACGGCCGTGTTTGCGGACATCGGAGACCGTCAGTCCATCGCCGCGAGCCTCTCCACCTTCTCCGCCCACGTCGCCGTGCTGCGCGACATTCTGGAGCGCGCTCGAGCGGGATCGCTCGTACTGCTCGACGAGATCGGCAGCGGCACCGACCCCGCCGAGGGGGGCGCGCTCGCGACGGCGGTGCTCCAGACGCTCACCCGGCGCCGGGCGGTGACCCTCGCGACGACGCACCTCGGCGCCCTGAAGCAGCTGGCGGCGGAGACGGTGGGGATCGTGAACGCGTCGCTGCAGTTCGACGCCGAGACGTTGACGCCCACCTACCGACTGCTCAAAGGCGTGCCGGGACGCTCCTACGGGCTCGCCATCGCGCGTCGTCTCGGAATCGCAGGTGCCGTGCTGGAGATCGCCGAGCGGGCCATGCCGAAAGCCGAGCGGGAGCTGGACGCGCTGCTCGCCACCGTCGAAGCCAGGGCTCGGGAGCTCGACGCGAAGCAGCAGGAGCTCGCCGCGCGCGATCAGAGTATGCGAGCGGATGCGGAGCGGTTCGATGCGCGGGCCGCGGAGCTGGCGGCGCGCGAGCGGGAGGTGAAGGCTCGCGCCCAGAGCCTCGAACGCGAGGCGCGCGAGCAGGCCCGCGCCTACTTGCTCGAGGCGCGCAAGAAAGTCGAAGAGGCGTTGGGGCAAGCGCGAGCGGCCGTGGACGAGGCGACTGCTAGGGAAGCCCGCCGCCTCGTCGAAAAAGCAATCGAGGAAACCGACGAGGGAGCGGGGAGCAGGGAGCAGGGAGCGGGGTGGATGTCCCTGGAGGACCTGAAGCGTGCACGCAAGCCGTCTCCCTCCACCGCCCTCCACCGCCCTCCACCGTCCTCCACCGTCCCGGCACCGGCAGTCAGTGCTGCAACGGAGATTTCTCTTATCGGCCTCCGCGTCTCCGAAGCGGAGCCGCTGCTGGTCAAGGCGCTCGACGACGCCATTCTCGCCGATCTCCCCTATCTCCGCGTGGTCCACGGCAAGGGAACCGGCGCCCTGCGTCAGTTCGTGCACGAAATCCTCTCGGGCGACCCCCGCGTGAAGCGCTTCGGGTTCGCCGCTCCGAACCAGGGTGGCGCCGGCGTCACCGTCGTGGAGTTCCGCGCGTGAGCCTCATTCCCGATGACGTGATCGAGCAGGTGCGCGAGGCGGCGGACATCGTGGGCATTATCGGCGAGCACGTCGAGCTCAAGCGCACCGGATCCGATTTCCGCGCCCCGTGTCCGTTTCACGGGGGCACGCACCGCAACTTCGCCGTCATCCCCCGGAAGGGGATGTACTACTGCTTCGTGTGCCACGCCGGGGGCGACGTCTTCACCTTTTTCATGAAGAAGCTCGGGATGGATTATCCCACCGCCGTGCGCGAGGTGGCGCGGCGGGTGGGCATCACCATCCCGGAGCGCGGACCCACCGGCCCCGATCCCCGGGAGCCGCTCTACAGTGCCGTGGCGGCGGCGGCGGACTGGTTCGCGCGCCAGCTGCTCGAGAATCCCGAGGCGCAGGTAGCCCGCGATTACCTGACGACCCGGCATTTCGATCTCGAGACCGTCCAGCCGCTCGGTCTCGGGTACGCGCCCAAGGGCAAGGCGTTCCTCGACGCAATGAAAGGGTTGGGCGTGCGTGACGAGGTGTTGCTCGAGGCGGCTCTGTTGGCTAAACGGGAGGATGGCACGCTCGCGCCCCGCTTCCGCGCCCGCCTGCTGTTTCCGATTCACGACCTGCGCGCCCGCGTGGTCGCCTTCGGGGGCCGCATCCTCGGCGAAGGCGAGCCCAAGTATCTCAATTCCTCCGACACGCCGATCTTTCACAAGGGCAAGCTGCTGTACAACCTGCACGTCGCGAAGCACGCGATACGCAAGGCGGAGCGCGCGATCCTGGTCGAAGGATACTTCGACGTGCTCCGCCTTTCCCTCGCCGGGATCGAAGAAGTCGTCGCGCCGCTCGGCACCGGGCTCACCCCGGAGCAGGCGCAGCTCGTGAAGCGCCACGCCTCCCACGTGATCCTGCTGTACGACTCGGACGAGCCCGGGCTGCGCGCCACGTTCCGCGCCGGCGACGAGCTGCTGCGCGAGGGACTGCGCGTGAGCGTGGCCACGCTGCCCGGTGGCGAGGACCCCGACACGCTGGTTCAGAAGCAGGGTGCCGGGGGACTGGAGGGGATCCTCAAGGACGCGGTCGATGTGCTGGAGCGGAAGATCCAGATTCTCGACCGCAAGGGATTCTTCGGGACCCTCCCGGGCCGGCGCCGCGCGCTCGATCGGCTGCTCCCCACGATCCGCGCGGCGAAAGACCCGATCACGCGGGAGCTGTACTTGTCCCGCGCAGCGGAGGCAGCCGGAGTGCGGAAGGATGTCCTAGAACGGGAAGCCGGCATCACGGGAGGCGAGAGACGGGAGGCGGGAGCAGCGGGCGCGTCTCCCGTCTCCCGTCTCCCGTCTCCCGCCCTGCCCGCCAGCGCCGAAAAAGCTCTTCTGCTCCTGATGCTGGAGGGGGAGCCCTGGCTGAGCCGGGTGACCGAGGCCGTCGATCCCGAGGAGCTGGAGTTCCCACCCTATCGCGCCGTCTTCGAGAGTGTCGCCGACGACGCGGTGCTCGCGCTCGACGACACGTCGGCCCGCGCGTACGAGCAGCTCAAAGCGGAGGGACTAGGGGCTCGGGATCCCAACGAGATGTACGAGTTGGCGGTCAACTGGATGGAAGCCCGGCGGCTCGAGCGGCAGCTGGAGCAGCTGGACGATCAGCTCCCGTTCGAGAGCCCCGATCGGCAGGCGTCCCTGATTGCGGAGAAGCGCCGCGTGTTCGACGAGCTCCGCAAGCGTTACCCGCGATACAAGATCGCTAAGAGGAGGAGAGGTGCACCCGGAACTTGAAGCGTTGTTGGCGCTACAGGAGAAGGATCAGGCGGTAACGGCGACCGATGCGGCCCTGGCGGCGCTCGCTCCCGAGCTGGCGACGCTCGACGAGGCCCACGCGGCCGCCGAGCGCGCGCTCGCCCTGGCGCAGGCGGGAATCCAGGCCGCGATCGACCGGCGCGACGAGCTGGAGGGTAAGATCGCCAACTATCGCTCCATGCAGGAGCAGCGACGCCAACGCCTCGAGTGGGTGCGGGGCGCGAAGGAAGCCTCGACCCTCATGGCGGAGCTGGACCTCGCACGCTCGGTGCTCGCCAAAGAGGAGGCCGAGTTCATGCGGTCCGGCGATGCGGTCACGGAAGCGGAGCGCAAAGCTGCGGAGGCCGAGCGGGCACTCGAAGAAGTGCGGGCGCGACAGGCCCCGTTGCGTGAGGCGCTCACCGGCAAGCGCGAGCAGATCGCCGCCGAGCGCGAGCGGGCGCTCGCGGAGCGCGAGCGCGCCACCGCGGCCGTGAGCGCCGGCCTGTTGGGTCGCTACGAGCGGATCCGGCGCGGCAAGGCGCCGCTCGCGCTGTACGCCCTGCATGGCGACTCTTGCGGCCACTGTTTCACGGCGGTCCCGACGCAGCGCCGGGCCCTGATTCAGCGCGGCGCGTCGATCGAAGGGTGCGAGGCCTGCGGCGTGCTGCTGTACGCCCCGGAATGATCCCCGCCCGCTGGACGGTCACGGCGCCGCCCGATCCACAGCTCACCGCGGCCCTGGCATCCGACCTCCATATCCCCGAGCCGCTCGCGGCCCTCCTCGTGCAGCGCGGCCTCGCCGCCCCCGAGCATGCCAAAGCGTTCCTCCGGCCCGACCTCGAGCGGCTGTCCGACCCGCTCGCCTGGGTCGACATGTCGCGCGCCGTCGAGCTGATCGTCGCCGCCGTCCGCTCGGGTGCCCCGATCCTGGTCCACGGCGACTACGACGTGGACGGACAATGCGCCGCGGCGCTGCTGACCCGCGTGCTCTCGAGCGTCGGGGGCCGCGCCCACGCGTTCGTCCCGCACCGGCTGCGCGACGGGTACGATTTCGGGCCGGCCGGCCTCGCCGCAGCACGCCGCCTCGGCGCCGGGCTCATCATCACGTGCGACTGCGGCATCACGGCGGTGGAGGCGGTGCGCGCCGCGCGTGCGGCCGGCATCGACGTCATCGTTACCGATCACCATCTCCCGGGCGACGCGCTGCCGCCGGCTTCGGCGGTGCTCGACCCGCGGCGCGCCGACTGCCCGTCCGCAGACAAAGAACTGTGTGGCACCGGCGTCGCGTTCAAGCTGGCGCAGGCACTGGTGCCGGCGTTGGGGCTGTCTCCCCATCTTCCGCTCCATTTCCTCGACCTGGTCGCGCTCGCGACCGTGGCCGACGTCGTGCCGCTTACGGGTGAAAACCGGATCCTCGTACGCCACGGGCTCAAGCTGCTCGCAGAGTCGCATTGGACCGGCGTCCGGGCGCTGGTCGAAACGGCGGGCCTCGCCGGGAAGCCGATCAGGTCGGGCCACGTCGGGTTCATCCTGGCGCCGCGCCTGAACGCGGCCGGTCGGATCGGGGACGCCAACGACGGGCTACGGCTGCTTCTCTCCGACGATCCGCAGGAGGCGGCGGCGATCGCCCGCGAGCTCGAGACGCTGAACGCCCGGCGCCAGGCGCTGGACCAGCGCATCCTCGACGAGGCGGTGGAGCTGGCGGAGCGCGTGCTGCGGCCGGAGGACCGCGCCCTGGTGCTCGCGGCCGACGCCTGGCACCCGGGGGTGATCGGGATCGTCGCCTCACGCCTGGTAGAGCGGTATGGCCGGCCCACGTTCCTCATCGGCTGGGAAGAAGGGAGCGAGCTGGGGCGCGGCTCGGGGCGGAGCGTCGCGGGCTTCGACCTGCACGCCGCGCTGCATCGGGTCGGGCAGCACCTCGAGAAGTACGGCGGCCACACCATGGCGGCGGGGCTCACCATCCGTCGGGAGCGCTACGAGGCGTTCCGTGTTGCGTTTCTCGCCGTCGCGGGTGAGCTTCTGGGCCCCGACGACCTGGTGCCCGCCCAGCGCGTGGACCTGGAGCTGCCCTTGGGCCTCGTGAGCGACGAGCTGGAGAAACTGATCCGCTATCTCGAGCCGTGCGGCCCGGGCAATCCCGCGCCGGTGTTCGGCGTGCGGCAGGCCCGCGCGGTCGGGGCGCGGCGCGTCGGGACGAACCACTTGCGCTTCACCTTGGACGACGCGTCGGGCGTGCTCCCCGCGATCGCGTTCCAATGGGCCGATGCAATCCCCGACCACTGGCTCGCCGAGCGGTTGGACGTCGCGTTCCGGCTGGAGCGCGACGAGTGGCAGGGGCGGACGACGCTGCAGGCGCGGGTCGCAAGCATGGCGCCGAGCCCGTGACAATGCGGAATGCGGAAATATGGAATGCGGAATTGCCCAGGAAGTTCGCTCGCTGCACGACGCTCACCTTGACATTCCGCATTCCGCACTCCGAATTCCGCATTCTCGGGGAGCGGGGGTGGGAATGGTTCGGATTATCGCCGGCGACTTCAAGGGCCGCCGCCTCAAGACTCCGTCGGGTGACGCTGTCCGGCCGACCGGGGACCGCGTGCGCGAGGCGTGGTTCTCCATCCTCCAACGCCCGCTGCGCGGGGCGCGCGTGCTCGATCTGTTCGCGGGCTCGGGCGCGCTGGGCCTCGAGGCGCTCTCCCGCGGCGCCGTGAGCGCGGACTTCGTGGAGATCCACCGGCTCGCGTTGTCGTCGCTCAAGGCCAACATCACGCTCCTCAAAGTGGACGACCGGACGGCGGTGCATCGGGTGGACGCCCTCAAGTTCGCGGAGCTGCTCCACCCCGGGCAGTACGACGTGGCGTTCGCGGATCCGCCGTACGCGAGCCCGCAGGCGGCGCGGCTCGTCGCCCTGTTCCGCGTGAACCCGTTCGCACGCATCATCTCGATCGAGCATCCGGCGGATCAGCCCATTCCCGGCGACGACACCCGGCGCTATGGCGATACCGCCGTGACGTTCATCTACGCCCCATGACCGCTTCCGCCCCCCGCGTCGCGGTATACCCGGGATCGTTCGACCCGGTCACGCGCGGGCACGAGGACCTGATCCGCCGCGCCAAGACCTTCGCCGACCGCGTGATCGTCGCCGTGGCGGTCAATGTGGCGAAGCAGCCGCTCTTTACCCTGGAAGAGCGGGTGGCGTTGATCCGACAGGCCGTCGCGGATCCCAGCGTGGAGGTCCGCTCGTTCGACGGGCTGCTCGCCGAGTTCGCGCGCGCGACGGGAGCGACCGTGATCGTTCGGGGCTTGCGGGCGGTGAGTGACTTCGAGTACGAGTTCCAGATGGCGCTCATGAACCGCAACCTGGCGCCGGGCATCGAGACGGTGTTCCTCGTCCCCGCGTTCGATCTCACCTACCTGAGCTCGAGCCTCGTGCGCGAAGTGGCGCGGTTCGGCGGCGATGTGTCGCAGCTCGTCCACCCCGCGGTCCAAAAGGCGCTCCGGCAAAAGTTCGGCAAGTGACGTTCCGCGACTCGCTGTACGAGCGGGCGCGCCGTGCCGGTCGCCGCATCGTACTGCCCGAGGGAAACGATCCCCGTGTGCAGGAGGCGGCGCGGCGGATCGAGGGCCTGTCGCTCGGGCGCGTGGAGCTCCTGGAGGGTCCCGCTCCCCGCTCCCCGCTCCCCGAAATGCTGCGGCTGCTCAGAGAGCGGCATCCGAGCAGGTTCCCCAGCGACGCCGCCGCGGCCGCGGCCCTGGAGCATCCCCTCACATTCGGCGCCGCGCTCGTCGGGCTGGGCCGCGCCGACGTCATGGTCGGCGGGGCCACCTTCCCGAGCGGGGACACGATCCGCGCCGCCCTCTGGGCGGTGGGCGCCGCGCCCGGGATTACGACGGTGAGCGGGGCGTTCTACATGGTGCGCGACGACGCGGTGCTCACCTTCACCGATTGCGCGGTCGTGCCCGAGCCGAGCCCGGAGCAGCTCGCCGACTCGGCGGTGGCGGCGGCACGCGATCGTCGGCGCATCGTGGGCGACGAGCCGATCGTCGCGCTGTTGTCCTACAGCACGAAAGGCAGCGCGGCGGGACCGCGCGTGGAGCGTGTGCGCCAAGCGCTCGAGCACCTCGCGCGACGCCGCCCCGATTTCGCGTTCGACGGGGAGCTGCAGACCGACGCCGCGCTGGTCGCCCAGGTGGCGGCGCGCAAGGCCCCGGGCTCGCGCGCGGCCGGACGCGCCAACGTGCTCGTGTTTCCCGATCTTGACAGCGGCAACATCGGATACAAACTGGTGCAGCGCCTGGGCGGGTGGGAGGCGATCGGGCCGATCCTCCAGGGACTCGCGCGACCCGTCGCCGACCTGTCGCGAGGGGCGACGGCCGATGATATTGTGGACACGGCGGCGGTCGCCGTCCTTCAAGCGGGGGAGCGGTCATGAGCTTCAGTCTCAAGAAGGACAAGCAGGGCGTGGTGGTGGTCGGGGTGGACGGGCAGCTGATCGTCGGCAACCGTCAAGAGCTGAAGCAGAAGGTGCTCGACACGCTCGAGGGCGGTGGCAAGAAGTTCGTCATCGACTTCACCAAGACCGGCTACATCGACTCCTCCGGCCTCGGCGTCCTGGTGTCGCTCTCGAAGAAGATCCGCGAGCAGGGTGGGGACCTGCGGCTGTGCGGCCTGAATGAAGACCTGCAGACGCTGTTCGAGCTGACCAAGTTGGACACGCTCTTCGCCATCGCGCGCACCCCCGAGGAGGCGCTCGCCGCCTTCTAGCCCGTGACCGCCCCGCAGCCCCCCCCCCAGCCCCTCCAGGTTCGCCGGCGGGCGCCGGGAGGTGAGACCGAGATCGAGTTGTCGCTCGACGTGCCGAGCGACCTCGAGTACGTCGGCCCGGCGGTGGAGCTCATCGCGGATGAGCTGCCCGGCGGCCCCCTCTCCCCCCGCCGTATCCGGTTCAACTTCCGCACCGCCTTCGCGGAAGCGCTCGCCAACGCCATCGCCTATGGGAACCATCGCGACCCGGAGCGCGTCGTACGCGTGCGGGTCGAGGTGGCGCACGACGCCGTGCGGTTGCATGTCACGGACGAGGGCGACGGCTTCGACCCCACCGGCGTCCCCGACCCCACGCTCCCCGAGCGCCTGGAGCGCGAGGACGGCCGGGGTCTGTTCGTGCTGAAGAGCCTCGTGGACCAGGTCGCCTTCAACGAGAAAGGGAATTCGGTGTGCCTGACGCTCCGGGCGGGCTGACCCGGGTCGAGCGGCTGCTCCCGTTGCTCGAGCGGCTCGCCGGAACGCGGCTGCGGCTGCGGCGCGTGGGCGAGGCGCCCCCGCCACCGGGGTCGGCGCGGCTCGAGCCGATTCCCGAAACCGAGGGGTTGTGGCTGGAGATCGGGAACGGAGGACGGAAATCACCGACCCCGGGCGCCGGCCCGGGCGTGGGTCGGGAGCTCGCCGAGATCATCGGGTCCGTCCTCTCCGCCGAGCGCGATGCCGTCCAGGTCGCGGCGGAGTTGTCGGAGCGGTACGAGGAAATCGACCTGATCTACACGATCAGCGAGATCTTGGGACACACGATCCGGCTCGACGAAGCGGCAGATCGGATACTGCGCGAGGTGTCCACGGTGGTGGGGGCCCGGCGCGCGACGCTCCTGGTGCACGACGCCGAGCAGCGGGTGCTGCGCATCGTAGCGGCGCGCGGCATGGGCGCGCAGGACGTGGAGCCGATCGAAGTGGACGACGCCTGCTCGGTCGCCGCGCTCGTGTTCCGCGAGATGCGGATCGTGAGCTACGACCCGACCGACCCGACGGCGCCGAACCCCGGCTGCCCCGAAGGCCGCAACTATCGCGGCCAAGCGTTCCTCTCGGTCCCGGTGCTGTACGCCGCGCCGGGCGCGCGCGGCAAGCCCATCGGCGTGATCAATCTGACCGACCGTGAGGGGGGAGACGCCTTCACCGCCGGCGACCGAAAGCTGGTGGCTGCGATCGCGAACCAGATCGGCGCGGCCATCGAGAACGCGCGCCTCGTCGCCCGCGACCTCGGACAACAGCGCGTGCTGCGGGAGCTCGAGCTGGCGCGGGACCTCCAGCTCAAACTGCTGCCCTCGCCCGGCGTGCTCGCCGGCCGCGTGGATGTCGCCGCGCGCTGCCGTCAGGCCGAGTCGGTCGGCGGGGACTTTTACAACCTGCTCAACCTGCGAGCGGACCGTATCGGCGTGATGATCGGCGACGTGACGAGCCACGGCTTCAGCGCCGCGCTGATCATGGCGCTCGTGATGGCGGCCTCCGGCATCCATGCGGAATCGGCCGAGGCGCCGACGGAGGTGCTGCGCCGTCTCGAGGCGTCGCTTGCCGACGAGCTCGCGAGCACGGAGATGTTCCTCACCGTGTTCTACGCCGTGGTCGACCCGAAAGCGGGACGGATCACGTTCGCCAACGCCGGGCATCCGCATGCCTTCCTCGTGTCGACGCAGACGGGCAAGGCGGTTCGGCTCGAGGCCACCCGCCCGCCGCTCGGCCTCGCCACCGCGGCGGGCGCAGATGCCGCGCTCACCTGGGTGCCGCGCGAGGCGATCATCTGCCTCTTCAGGGGGGGGGGGGGGGGGGGGGGGGGGGGGGGGGGGCCGGGCGCGACGAGCGATTCGGCGAGGAGCGGGTGCTGGGCCACGTGGCCAGGCTGAGGGACCGGTCCGCGCGCGAGATCCTCGAATCCGTCCACGCCGACCTCGCCGGCTTCACGGGCGGCGCGCCGCCCGCCGACGACCGCACCGTCGTCATCCTCAAGGTGTGATCCCGGACAAGCGGCTCGGCCAGCACTTCCTCACCGACCGGAACATCCTGCAGCGCATCGTCGACGCGCTCGAGCCCGCGCCCGACGACCTCGTGGTCGAAATCGGGGCGGGGAAGGGGGCGCTGACGGCCGTCCTCGCGCCCCGTGTGCGTCACGTCATCGCCATCGAACGAGACCGCCGGCTGATCTCCGAATTGCGAATGCGGAATGCGGACTGCGGAATTGATAGACTCTCAATCGTGCAGGGAGACGCGCTTCGCGTCGATTGGCACGCTCTTGCCATTCCGCATTCCGCATTCCGCATTCCGCATTTCAAGATCGTCGGCAACATCCCCTATGCCATCACCTCGCCCCTGATCGACAAAGCCCTCACGCCGCCGCTCCCCGAGCGCATCGTGTTTCTCGTCCAGGCCGAGGTCGCCGACCGCCTCGCCGCCCGCCCGGGGGCGAAACCGTACGGCGCCCTCTCGGTGGGGGTACAGGCCGTGTGTCGCGTAGAGCGGCTCTTCGCGGTGCGTGCCGGGGCGTTCACGCCACCGCCCACGGTGCAGAGCGCGCTGGTGCGGCTCACACCGCTCGCCCAACCACTCGTCGCACCCGAAGCGATCGGCGCGTTCCGCGCCTTCGTCACCGCGTGCTTCATGCGGCGTCGCAAGCAGCTGCGCAACGTGCTCGTGGCGGCGACCGGGCGAGCCGCGGCTCAGGTGAGTGCCGGACTCGCCGCCCTCGACCTCGATCCGGCGGCGCGTCCGGAAACGCTCGGCCCCGAAGTCTTCGTTCGGCTCTTGCGTTGGAGCGCCGGATTGTGAAATAATTCACAATGCGGAAGATTTCCGAGAGCACGGTGCGACGGCTCTCGCTGTACCTCGGGTTCCTTGAGCACTTCGGGGCCCAGGGCCAGACCACCATCTCCTCGGCCGAGCTCGCCCGGCGCGGCGGCACGACCTCCGCGCAGGTGCGCAAGGACCTCTCGTTCTTCGGCTCGTTCGGCAAGCGCGGCCTGGGCTATTCCGTCCCCGAGCTCACCGCCCGGATCCGCGACATCCTGGGCCTGCGCCGCACCTATCGCGTCGTGCTGGTCGGCGCGGGTCGCATCGGCAGCGCGCTCGTGCAGTACCCCGGCTTTCGGCAGCGCGGCTTCCAGGTCGCCGCGATCTACGACAAGGACCCGAAGAAGATCGGCTCCCGCTGGAACGGGCGACATCGCCATCGTCGTGACGCCGGCCGAGTCCGCGCAGGACGTCGTGGACCGGCTGGTGCGCGCCGGGGTGAAAGCGATCCTCAACTTCGCCCCGGTGCAGCTCGCGGTGCCGAGCGACGTGGCGGTGAAGTCGGTGAATATGGCGCTGGAGCTGGAGACGCTCAGTTTCGCGTTGGCGAACCGATGAAAGACCAATGCGGAGTGCGGAATGCGGAATGCGGAATTGGCAGGAGAGGTCGTTCGCTAAGCGACACTCACATTGACATTCCGCATTCCGAATTCCCCATTCCGCACTGTTAGATTCCGCCCATGGCCCGCGTCCACGTCACCTCGGAGATCGGCCCGCTGCGCGCGGTGCTGGTCCATACCCCCGGCCGGGAGCTCGTGGCCGTCACGCCCGGGAACCGCGAAGACTACCTCTACGACGACATCATCGATCTGGAGCTCGCCCAGCGGGAGCACCGCCGCTTCGTGCTGGAGCGGTTCGCCCAGGTGTACGAGGTGCGCACGCTCCTGACGGAGCTGGTGGCACGTCCCGACGTGCGCGAGTTCCTCGTGACCCGCGCGCTCGAGGTGGTGCCGTCGGACGCCCTGGCGAAGCAGCTCGCCGCGCTCTCGCCGGAGGCGCTCGTCGGCCTCATGATCGAAGGTGCCCTCGAGGACGCCGGGCCGATCGCCCGGGCGCTCAATGAAACGGGCTTCGCCCTGCCGCCCCTCCCCAATCTCTTCTTCACCCGGGACGTCGGGATCGTGATCGGCGAGCACTCGATCATCGGCTCGATGCGCTACGGCGTTCGCTGGACCGAGGAGCTGCTGGTGAAGGCACTGTTCCGCTACCACCCGTGCCTCGAGAACGCCGGAATCCTGTACGACGGGTCGGAGGAGAAGCGCAACAACTACACGCTCGAGGGTGGAGACGTACACCCGGTGCGCCCCGACCTGCTGTTGCTCGGTTTCAGCGAGCGCTCGAGCCCCGCGGCGCTCGACCACCTGTGCGACCTGGTGTTCGAGCATTGCGGCGTGAAGGACGTGATCGTCGTGGTCCTCCCGAACGAGCGCACCGCGATCCACCTGGACATGATCTTCACGCAGCTCGACCGCGAGCTGTGCTGCGTCTATCCACCGCATTTCGTCGGGCCGGAGCGGCTGGCGGTGCTGCATCGCCGCAAGAAATCCAAGGGCGTGAAAGAAATGCCCAACTTCTTCGCGGCCATGCAGGCGGTGGACCACCCGCTCGAGCCGGTATTCTGCGGCGGCTCGGACCGCTCGCTGCAGGAGCGCGAGCAGTGGTCCTCGGCCTGCAATTTCTTCGCGGTGCGCCCCGGCGTGACCGTCACCTACGCCCGCAACGAGGCAACGCTGCGTGAGCTCGACCACGCCGGCTTCAAGACGCTCACCGCAGCGAACCTGCTGGCCGGTGAGCAGGCGCTGGATGACGGCGAGCGGGCGGTGATCACGATGGACGGGAGCGAGCTGGTGCGGGGTGGCGGCGGTCCCCGCTGCATGACGTTGCCGCTCCGGCGGGATGACCTCTAACCCGGCGGCCCCCCCGCTGCCCCTCGAGCACTCCCGCTTCGCCGTCGTGGACGTGGAAACGACCGGCGGACGCGCCCAACGCGGTGGCCGGATCCTCGAGGTGGCGGTCGCGATCCTCGAGGCGGGAACCGTTCATCTCGGCTTCACGTCTTTGCTCGACCCCGGTACCCCAATCCCCGCCTGGGTGGTGCGCCTCACCGGCATCACACGCGCTCGATGCCGGCGTGTTCGTCGCCCACAACGCCCGCTTCGACTGGCGCTTCCTCGAGGCCGAGTGCACCGCGGCCGGCGTCCCCCCCCTCCCACCCCTCTCCCCCGGCGGCAAGCCGCTCTGTACCGTGCGCCTCACCCGCCGCCTCGTACCCGAGCTACGCCGCCGGGGGCTCGACCAGGTGGCGGCGTTCTTCGGCATCGAGAATCCGGCACGCCATCGCGCCTTCGGGGACGCCCTCGCGACCGCGTACGTCCTGCGCGCGCTGCTCGGGCGGGCATGCGAACGAGGGGTGGAGACGCTGGAACAACTGATTGAGCTGCACGACCGGCCGCAACATCGAATGCGGAATGCGGAATGCGAAGTGCGGAATATCAGGGGAGAGGTCGAGCCGCGAGCGAACTCTCACGTCAATTCCGCATTCCGCATTCCGCATTCCGAAGTCGAGCACGACGACGGGCTGGTCCTGGTGGACACGGGGCTCGGCAACAAGGAAGACGACAAGTTCAAAGACATCTACGGAGTGGCGAACGAGGGAAAAGGCGGACGCACTCAACTCGAGGACGCGCTCGCGGAACTCGGCTACAGCCCTACCGATGTCCGGTGCGTGATCGACACCCACCTCCATTTCGATCACGCCGGCGGCAATACCTATCGGGAGGATGGGGAAGGGACCGTTCGGATCACCTTCCCGCGGGCGACTTACGTGGTCCAGAGGGGAGAGCTCGAGTTCGCCCGGCACACCAACGAGCGCACCGCGGCGAGCTACCTCCCGCCCAACTTCGAGGCGGTTCCGTTCAGGCTCATCGACGGGGAGGCCGAGCCGCTCCCCGGGATTCGCTGCCTGCCGACGCCGGGGCACGTGCCCTATCACCAGTCCGTACTGGTCGAAAGCGGGGGTGAGCGGGTGTGCTTCCTCGCGGACCTCGTCCCCACCAGCGCCCATCTCCCGCTCCCTTGGATCATGGGATACGACCTCGAGCCGCTCGTGACCCTCGAGTCGAAGCGACGACTGTATGCACGAGCGGAAGCCGAAGGGTGGCTGCTGTGCTTCGGGCACGATCCCGCAGTGGTCGCGGGTCGGTTGGGGCGTGACGGAAAGGCGTTCGCTCTTGTGGACCCGCTTCTGGCGGGCTAAACTTAGCGCCGACAATACGGCAAGCGGGCGCCTGAGCGCGCCTCACCCGCTGCCTCTCCGGATTGGGGAGTGCTCTAGGGTTTCCGAGACGACGTGATCGGTAGTCCGTCATCCGTCCTCCGTAGCTACGGACGACGGAACACGGACGACGGACGACGCGAAGCGGATTCCCTGGTACCCGGAGTCCGCTTTTTCTTTCTCGTGGAGGAGAACGGCACCTGGCCATCGAAAACCCGAACAACAAAGCGCCGCGCATCCGAGTCAACCGGCAGATCCGGATCAGTCCGATCCGCGTGATCGCCCCCGACGGAGCGCAACTTGGCGTGCTGACCGTCGAGGAAGCGTTGGCCGCGGCGCAGGAGCGGGGCCTCGACCTGGTCGAGGTGGCGCCGCTCGCGCGACCCCCGGTCGCGAAGATCATGGACTACGGGAAGTTCAAGTTCGAGGAGGCGAAGGCGGCGCGGGCGGCGAAGAAAAAGCAGCACGTCATCCATCTGAAGGAAGTGAAGTACCGGCCAGGGATCGACGATCACGACTTCGCCTTCAAGACGCGGCACGCCCGCGAGTTCCTGCAGGACGGCAACAAGGTCAAGGTGACCATGATGTACCGGGGCCGGCAGATGGCCCACATCGACCTGGGGCGCGCGGTCCTCGACCGCGTCGCCAACGAGCTGAAGGACATCGCCAAGATCGAGCAGGATCCGAAGCTCGAGGGTCGGAACATGTCGATGGTGCTTGCACCAAAGTAAAAACGTCATCCGTCATCCGTGTTCCGTAGGAACGGACGACGGACAACAGATGACGGACGACGACTATGAGGATCCAATGCCCAAGCAGAAATCGAAGCGCGCATTGCGCAAACGCGTCCGGCTGACGGGGACGGGCCGACTGCGCCGGCACCACGCGTACAAGAGCCACATCCTGACCAAGAAGCACCCCAAGCGGAAGCGCCGCCTACGCAAGCCCGCGCTGGTGTCGCACGCCGACGAACGACGCCTCAAGCGCTTGCTGATGGCCTAAGGAGCGAACCATGCCCCGCGTCAAGAGCAACGTCGCGCGCCTGAAGCGCAAGAATAAGATCATGAAGCTCGCCAAGGGTTACTTCGGCGGGCGCTCCAAGCTGTGGAAGGCGGCCAAGGAGTCCGTCGAGCGGGCGCAGAAATACGCCTACCGGGACCGGCGCCGGAAGAAGGCCGACTTCCGCCGGCTCTGGATCACGCGGATCAACGCCGCCGCGCGGCTGCACCAGCTCTCCTACAGCCGCCTCATGAACGGGCTCCGCAAAGCCGGCGTCGAGATCAACCGCAAGGTGCTCGCCGATCTCGCCGTCCGCGATCCCGTCGCGTTCGAGCAGCTCGCGGAGGTCGCCAAGCAGGCGCTCTGACCATGCGCGACCTCCTGGCAGCCCTCGCCGAGCTGCGGGAGCGTCTGAAGGAAATTCCGCAGGCGGACGAGCGCCGGTTGTCCGATCTCAAGACCGAGATCCTGGGACGCAAGGCCGGCGCACTCACCCGGATTCTGGGGCGCTTGCCCAAGCTCGACCCGGCCTCCAAAAAGGAGGTCGGCGCTGCGGCGAACGCGCTGAAGCGGGAGTTCGAGGACGCCTTGGCCGCCCGCGAGCGCGATCTCAAGCGCGCCACCGGCACGGTCACGGGACTGGACCTCACCATGCCCGGCCGCGCCGCCTGGCAGGGCGGACTCCACCTGGTCACCCAGGTCGTCGACGAGATCTGTGACATCTTCCGCGAGCTCGGGTTCACGCGCGCCGTGGGTCCCGAGGCCGAGACCGAGCGGTACAACTTCTTCGCGCTCAACTTCCCCAAGGACCACCCGGCCCTCGACGCTCAGGACTCGTTCTATTTGAGCGGGGATGTGCTGCTCCGCACCCACACCTCGCCGGTTCAGATCCGCACCCTCGAGCGCTACCCGCCGCCCATCCGGGTCGTGATCCCCGGGCAGGTGTACCGGCGCGACCCGTTCGATGCCTCGCACTCCCCGGTGTTCCAGCAGATCGAAGGACTCGCCGTGGACGAGGGGATCAGCTTCGTGGACTTCAAGGCCACGCTGGCCACGTTCGCGCGCCAGTTCTTCGCCCCCGACACGCGCGTGCGGTTCCGGCCGTCGTTTTTCCCTTTCACCGAGCCCTCGGCGGAGATGGACGTCCAGTGCCAGATCTGCAACGGCGCGGGATGCCCCACGTGCAAGCAGTCCGGCTGGATGGAGATCCTCGGGTCTGGGATGGTGCACCCCGCGGTGCTCGAGAACTGCGGGGTGGACAGCGAGCGATATACCGGCTTCGCGTGGGGCATGGGCCCGGAGCGGATCGCGATGACCCGCCACGGGATTCCCGACATCCGGCTGCTGTTCGAGAGCGACATCCGATTCCTCGCGCAGTTCGCGGGAGGGGCGCGATGATCGTCTCGCGCCGCTGGCTCGAGGCCCTGCTCGACCAACCGCTCGACCCACGCGACGTCGCGGATCGCCTGACCCTCCACGCCGCCCCCGTCGACGCGGTCGTCCCGCTGCATCAGGACCTGGGCGACATCTTGATCGCTCGCGTCCTGGAGGTGAAGAAGCACCCCGACGCCGATCGCCTGTCGCTTTGCCTCGTGGATCCCGGAGGCGGGGTCCCACCCGTCGAGGTCGTCTGCGGTGCGCCGAACGTGCAGGCCGGCAAGAGCTACCCCTACGCCCCGGTCGGCGCGGTGCTGCCGGGAGGGCTGAAGCTCGAGCGCAAGAAGATCCGCGGCATCGAGTCGAACGGCATGCTGTGCTCCGCCAAGGAGCTCGGTTTCGGCGCCGACCATGCGGGGATCCTGGAGCTCGACACCACCGCCGCGCCGGGCACGCGCTTCATCGACGCGATGGGGATCGCCGATCACCGGGTCGTGATCGACGTACCCGCCAACCGGCCCGACTTGCTGTGTCACAAGGGGGTCGCTCGCGAGCTGGGCGCTTCGCTCGGCGCACCCGTGAAATTGCCGCCGATTCCGGGTGCGAAACCACTGTCCGTCAGTCCGCCCGTCCGCCAGTCCGCCCGTGGAGTGGTTGATGGCGTCGAGGTGCGCCTGGAGGATCCGGAGGGTGCACCCCGCTACATGATCGCGGTGATCCGCGGCGTGCGGGTGGGCCCGAGCCCCGCCTGGCTCGCCGACCGGCTCACGGCGGTGAGTCAGCGGCCGATCAACAACGTCGTCGACGCGACCAACTACATCCTGTTCGAGCTGAACCAGCCGCTCCACGCGTTCGATCTCGCGAAGCTCCGCGGGCCGGCGGTGGTCGTGCGGCGCGCCCGGCCGGGCGAAAAGATCGTCACTCTGGATGGCGTGACCCGGACGCTGACCGCCGACATGACCGCGATCTGCGACGCCGAGCATCCCACCATCGTCGCGGGCGTGATGGGGAGCGCCGAATCGGAGGTGAGCGCCGGCACGAAGGATCTGGTGCTCGAGTGCGCCTACTTTCAGCCGACCCGTATCCGCCGCACGCGCCGGGCGCTGGAGCTGTCGAGCGAGTCGAGTTACCGCTTCGAGCGCGGGATCGACATGCTCGGGATGCCGGATGCGTTGCGTCGGGCGATCGAGCTGATCATCGCCGTGGCGGGGGGCGAGGTGCGCACCCCGGCGCTCGACCTCTGGCCCGAGCCCCAGCAGGAGAGGACGATCTTCCTCCGCCCCGAGCGCGTCAGCCGGCTCCTCGGGGTGACGATCGAGCGCCCCGAGGTGGAGCGCTTGCTCACCTCGGTGGGCTTCTTCGTGGCGCCGAAAGACGGGCGGCTCGCCGTTCAGGTGCCGGGCTGGCGGCCCGACGTGACGCGCGAGGTGGACCTGATCGAGGAAGTCGCCCGCTTGAAAGGGTACGACGCCTTCCCCGACGAGCTCCGCGCCTACCGGCCGGGCACGGTGCCGGATGCCCCGGACGAGCGCGCGCGGGCCCGGGTCCGAGAGCAGCTCGTGCGCGCCGGCCTGCTCGAGGCCCGCACCTTGCCGCTCGGGCCTCCGGACGGCCCCGACGCCGTGCCGATCCTCAATCCCATGTCCGCCGAAGAGGCCTATCTGCGACGCCGCCTGTTGCCTGGCCTGGCGCGGCGCATCGAGTACAACTGGGCGAATCGCAATCGGGATATCCGGCTCTTCGAAGTGGGAACCGTCTTTCGTAAGACAGCGGGGGGGCAGGGAACTGGGACGGGTTCCCTCCCGGACGAGTGGACCTCCGTAGCGGGCGTTCTCACGGGCGCCCGGCGGCCGGCGCACTGGTCGGAGGGTGCGAAACTACCTGATATGGACATATGGGACCTGAAGTACCACTTTGAGTTAGCAGTGGCTGCCGCCGACCCCTCTTGCGACGTGCGGCCTGCAACGGGTGGGGCGGTAGGTTGGGAGGCGGTGCAACGGGGCGGAGGTGCGGTGGTGGGGCAGGCCGGTCCCCTCGAGGCAGACGCCCCGATGTGGGCGGCTCCGCTGTTCGGGTTCGAGGTCCGGGTCGCCGCGGTGGAACGTCCTTTGGCTGCCTACCGGCCGCTGCCGCTGCAGCCGCCGGTCGAGCGCGACCTGGCGCTGGTGCTGCCGTCGGGCGTCACCGCCGCCCAAGTGGCGGACGTCCTGCGGCGCACCGTGGGGCCGCTGCTCGAGCGGCTCGAGGTGTTCGACGAGTACCGGGGGCCGGGCATCGCGGCGGGGTACCGCAGCGTCGCCTGGCACTGCACGTTCCACGCGGGCTCGAGGCTCTGGAGGGTGAGCTTGGCGTACGACGGAGAGAGAGCTGATGCGCAGGTGCTCGACCAGCTCGAGACCATCCTTCGCCACGTGGCGGACGAGCTGGCCGGGTGGCGTGCGCGCGCCGTCAAGGCCGAAGGGGAGCTGAAGGAGAGTGGTGCGCGGGGTGGGGCGTCGGCCGCCAAGCCCGACCCCGAGACGCGGAACCGGGTCGCGGACCTGGAGCAGGAGAACAAGACGCTGCGCCAGCGGGTCGAAGTGGCGCGGGCGCGGGTGCACGATCTCCTCTCCCGCCTGACGTTCCTCGAGGAGCAGGCTCGCGAGGCCGGCGGCAACGGGGGAGCGCGCTCGCCGGGCGGTAGCGCCGCGGCGGGTGGAAGCGCTCCCGGCGCCAGCCGGGAGGGAGGGGCTTCGTGAGCATCAAGAAGCACGCGGTCAAGGTGATGATCGGCGGCGAGGAATACACGGTGCGGTCCGACTTGCCGCCCGAGTACACGCGGGAGGTCGCGGCGTACGTCGACCAGGCCTTGAAGAAGGTCTTGGCGCAGGGGCCGATCGTA
>WNGQ01000763.1_pt1 | contig 38036 bp, 30 predicted proteins | sample 5407661 | NCBI WGS metagenome assembly WNGQ01 (sample SAMN13153382, study PRJNA577476) | soil metagenome | isolation source: 60 cm soil or saprolite under Garry oak tree replicate 2 | place: USA:California | collected 2016-06-15 | reverse complement strand
ATTGTGATTGGGGCTTCTGCCGGCGGCGTAGAAGCGCTGAGTACGCTGGTGCATGCGTTGCCTGCCCATTTCCCAGCGTCGGTTTTCATCGTGCTGCATATCCCAGCGCGCAAGCCGAGTGCGCTTCCGACGCTCCTGTGCCACGCAGGACCACTGCGTGCTTTCCATCCCATCGACCACGCGCTGATCGAACGGCAGCGGATCTACGTAGCCCCGCCTGACTGCCACTTGCTGGTCGAAGTCGGGCAGGTTCGTCTGAGCAAGGGTCTCAAGGAAAAAGGGGCTCGGCCAGCCATCGATCCGTTATTTCGTTCAGCAGCCCACGCGTATGGTCCTCGGGTGGTAGGAGTGATCCTGACCGGGGCGCGCGACGACGGAACCGCTGGACTGCTGGCGGTGAAGCGAAGCGGCGGTGTGGCGATTGTTCAAGACCCGGAATCGGCCCGTTTCCCCGCTATGCCACGCAGCGCATTGGCGTCTGTCAGCGTCGATTATACCGTGCCATTGTCCGGCATTGCACCCCTGTTGGTCCGCCTGCTGGCCTTTAATGACTAAACTTTGTCTCTCCTTCAATCGAAAAGGTCTGCGTCTTTTTCCCGCAAGCCTTGTCCCATTCTTGAAGAGCACCGTCAGCAGGTTGCCTGAAACCCTGATAGAGCGAGGTACATAGTGGGGCTTTGCCTTTTTTAACTATTACTAATGGTGTAATTTTAATTATACTTGACAGATACGCATTGATTGTGGTATACTGTAATTACGAGAAAGAAGAGTCATGCTCTTCTTTCCCTACAGGACCAGCTTCGGTACTTCCCTGCTTCTGTTGTAACGTGTAAGGCCACTGAACATCCCCTCGGTCGATTTGACGAGGAGCAAGAGATGCGACAACGGTGATCTGATCTGTCAGAAACCGCACACACCCCTTACTTACATCTACTAAGGAGGCCGTATGTGGTTCATGAGGCAACTTATTCGCTTGCTTGGAGGAGTCTTTCAGGTGGATGAAGAGTGCCCGTAAATGCGGGCATGCCGACCCTCTGAGCGTCTGACCGTATTCGATGTTAGGCTGCATCTCAAAAGAGAAACGTCCGATCACGGATACTGCAATGTCTGAAGGCGATATCCGCCACGAATTGGCAGAGGTACACAGAGGACACACCCAAGACGAGACGTAATTGCTGATCGATGTGGATGAGGACTTCAGTAGTGTGAACAGGAGTTGTGTCACATGAAAAAATTGAGGACCAGGTATGCACCTGATCCTCAATTTCAACACGGAAGAAGACTCTGAGGAGTAGAACACAAACCACAACGAAAAGTGCGATCCTGGCGGCTAGTCCGATCATGGGGCTACCCGCCTTTTGCATGACAATCGAAAGAGCATGGATCATGCGTCTCGCACCTTGCCAGAATGGATGCCGTGATTTAAAGCATCCATTGGCTTTTACGCAACCTCGCTCATTTTGGCGTTACAGAACACGATCTTTCGAGGGCAACCGCTACAGGAGCCCATCGCCAGAGAGCTCTCCTATCCGCAGCATGTTCGAATCAGCGAGATTGCGTAAGAACCAAGTTGTGGTGGCAGAGACAACCGCTGAAGGCACTTGAGAGCGTGGCACATAACTAGACAAACGTCATTTTTTATCTGACGAATGACACTTTTTTCCCTTTTTGAGGTATGCAAAAATGAAAATGAAAGGGCCTAGGAAGTAGCTAGCTTCCTAGGCCCTTTCTCAGTGTTGCTCCACTCGGCTGTTAGAGGTAAGTCGCCAGTGGCACTGCATTAGACATTCACTACGCACCTCTTCCGTTTCTGCGCTTTTTCGCGTAGCTACACATCTAATGGTCTTCCAGCTTCAGACCTTTGGCCTCGGTCTTTCCGCTTTGGGCTTTCCCTTTCGGTACTTGCCTCCCTCTTCGGTTGCATCCTCCGAGGTGACAAAAAGAATACTACCACAGAGTTCCCTATTTGTCAATCCTTGATGGAATATTCAAGCTATACTGTCTGCTTGCTAGGGTCATGAAAAGAGCGTCTACCGAGCCCGACCCGCAGACGCTCTTTTTCAGGAGAGGGCCAATCTGTTACCGAGGATAATAGTTTGCCATTTGAAGACCAAATAAGCCACAAATGAGCTGCCAAGAGGAAAACGATGACAGCAAAACTGAACGAAAACCATGAGCAACCATAAACATGCACCGCAAACGAAGGATGTAACAACAAAAATAATACTGTTGGTTTGAAAGCAACGCAAGAGCTAAAGCCGCTCCAGACCTGTTTCCGATTTCGGTCAAATCTGTTATTTTGCAGAGCAGTTGAAGTATACTGTTCTCATATGATCACATCTACTTCCATTAAGCGAGCTAAAGCCTCGTGCAATAGCCTGATATAAAATTCATTCACATTACCTGTATAAACAATGCTGACATCCAGTAACGAGGATACCTCTTTTTGCGAAAGATACCAGTTCACTGCATAGTAGTTCATGACGGGATTCTCCCAATCCTCGATGGTCGGTATTTTATCAAACTCTACCCGCATAAACTCCTGCCAAAGATACACTTTCATTTGGGCTAGTCCAACGGTCATCTGTTTGGCACGATCAGGCTTTATAACATTGCATATTTTCCAGTAGATGTACTCTGCTATGCGTACCCAACCAGGACGCAAAAACATTTCCACCCAGAGTATAGCAGCAGGTAAAGGATCAGTTTCGATTTGTTTTCTTAGGCTTCGTGGAAGTATTGTGTTGGGTAATAACCTCCTGGGAAGAAGTTGAAATTGGTTTTCCATGAAGGTTGTGACGCCTCATTTTTTTATCGAGCAGAGTCGAACTGATGACAGCTCCTATGACCGCACTAACTATCGCCACCGGAATGAAACTCCATAGCAAATCTAAAATATTCCAGAGTAATTGTATATAACTTCCTTTTGCAAGAGAAGATATAACCCATCTCCACGTTTCGAGCATGGTTAAGGTTATTAAAACCAAAGCTCCTACATAAGCAACTGCTATCCATCTTCTGAATTGCAAGGTGCCATAGACATGTTTCTGAAGTGTGAGCATCGATATAATAAATCTGCTCGCTTGAATGATGAGAAGGATAACAAGTGCAGTCGTGAACTGTTCACTGCTAAGAAACAATGACCACAAAAGTGCAGTACATGCAGGAATGAGAATCGTATCTAAAATGGTCGAAATACTGATAACTAATATTGCTTTTTTCCTAAATTTTTCTGCTTCATCCTCGTCTTCCAGAAAAGGAGGGTAGTATTTACTACCAACATACTTATTTACAACATCGCTTTTCATGCGAGAAAGAGGATACATAGAAAAATATATAGGCGTGTAGGGGAAATATTTCCACTGTCTAAGGAAACTTAGTCCAAAATAAAGGATGAATGCAAAAAGGAGAGGGATAGGCTCTATCTTCCAATGCCATATATTCTGAAGCCAATCGAGCATACGATACTCTTTCTTCATAAAGAACTGATAAACATATCTTACCATTTTTACATTAGGCACGGAGATACTTTCCCGTTTTCAAAATCCCCTGACCTGGACGACACCATCAATTCATCAAGCCGCTTCTCGCCTGAATTAGTTCATTTGAGGAACTTAAAATCTCCTGACCGAAAAGTAATGAAGAATACTCTAATGGCTTAAAAAAATACACCTACTCAACCAAACACAAAACATCCTGGCTTGTGTTACCTAACACTTTATACCAAGGTGTTTTACATGCCTACCATCCACGTTTACCGTTGCATCTGACAGTCAATTTGAAAGTCAATACGGTTGACTTTCATTGACATCGGCTTACACTGGCGAACAGGAAACCCTAGTCCCAGGCGCCTATCTTGACGTATCCCTTGAGGATGGCGCGGGCGATGATGAAATGTTGGATTTTAATAGGGCCCTCCTCCAAATTAAGTGAGCCTGCTTGCTTCGATAGATACTTCCCTCTTTGGGGAAGAGCCCGTGCGCCGAGAGAGACAAAAACACATACATATGACCTTCTTCTCTAACAATGAGAGATTATGACATAATAAAAGCATAAAAAACGAAGCCAAACAAGCCTCACGAAGGAGATACCACCATGTGGGACGAGATATTTGGCATAGGTGCCTTCATTGTCCTGTTTGTTGGTGGCCTCGTCATCTACCATTTTGTCGAGCGGTGGCGGGAACGAAAGAGGAGCGAACAGGAGCGTCCACCGCGTGAGCGGTGCTGAACGCATTTCAGCCTGTTACAGCGGCTCGGTCTTGGCCTCTTTGTCCCCAGCGATTCGAAGTCACAGCCGCAGGTATAGGCTTCTGCGCGAGGAGCGTGCAAAGTGCAATAAGCACGGAAAGCATGCCTGTCTGCATCACCAATCACCCCTTTCCTGCATAGTGTGTCTTCTCCCGAGACTCACGGCTCCCGCATCAATCATTCGTGCAGCGCAACTCGCCTTGACAAAGACGGATACAAACGGACAAAATACCAGCAGCAAGACAGAAAGTAGGCAGAATAAAGTTTCTTCCACTTAATGCCTTGAGCATGGCATGAAGCGGCCTGAGAAGCCAATCTATTAAGTCGTGAAGCTATCTGTTTCCTATACTTTATAGAAGTGAAGTACTCAGGACATATACTTTACTATGGCAAGCCATTTGAAGCCCAAAACAAGCCACAATTGAGCAGACAAGAGAGAAATGCTGACAGCAAAGTTGACAGCATAACCGAGAGAAAACCAGCGAAAACAAACCGCTCAAAGAGCCGCACCACTTCATGTCTAACCAACACCAATGAGCCATGGTACAATAACATCATAACCAGACTACGAACTTAAACTCATCTTTCAATAGAGCAGGGAGGTCCTTTCACCTATGGAACTTGCAGCTATTCAGCAAGCGCTAACCGCCGAAAAACTCGATGGCTGGCTCTTCTATGATTTTCGTCAATCAAACCCCATCGCCTACAACGTCCTCTCGCTCTCCAAAACCGAGCCATACACCCGCCGCTGGTTCTATTTCGTACCCGCCCGCGCAACTCCCACCGCCATTGTCAGCGCCGTCGAATCCCACGTCCTGCGCTCATTGCCGGGCACAAGGCGCGTCTTCCGCACATGGCAAGAAATGCAAGCATACCTCAAAGAACTCCTGCGCCCGGGCATGCGCATAGCCATGGAATACTCGCCCCTCAACGCCATCCCCTACATGTCGCGCGTCGATGGCGGCACCCTCGACTTGATACGCTCATTTGGCATAGAGGTAGTCAGTTCGGCCAATATAGCCCAGCATTTCGAGGCCCAGCTGACCGGTGAACAGGTAGCCTCTCACCGCGAGGCCGGCCAGCGCATCATCTCCGCCAAGGACACCCTCTTCAAGGAACTTGGCGACAGGCTGCGCGCGAATCAACCACTCGATGAATACAGCATCCAGCAGCGCTTTCTCACCCTCTTGCAACAGGCAGGCACCGTCCCCGATATCCCACACGTAGCCGTCAACGCCAACGCCAGCAACCCGCACTACGAATCCACCGCCGCCAATCACAGCCCCATCCAGCGCGGTGACCTGATCCTCTTCGACTTCTGGGCGCACCTGCCTGACCCGGGCGCAATCTACGCCGACTATACCTGGATGGCCTTCGCAGGCACCTGTGAAGAGATCCCCCTCCGCCAGCGCGAAGTCTTCGAAATCGTCAAAAGAGCAAGAGACGCGGCCATCGCCTTCGTACGCCAGCGGCTGGCGGATAACCAGCCCGTCGAGGGCAGGCAGGTAGACGACGTCACCCGCGCGGTCATCGCCGAGGCTGGCTACGCGGACTACTTCATCCACCGTACCGGCCACAGCATCGGCACCGTCGTCCACGGCAACGGCGCCAATCTCGACAACTATGAAACACAGGACGACCGCGTCCTGCTCCCAAACACCTGCTGCTCCGTCGAGCCAGGCATCTATCTGCCAGAGTTCGGTATCCGTAGTGAAGTAAACCTGCTCGTCTTCGAGCACGACGCCGAGATTACAGGAGTACCACCACAACAAGAAATAACCCCCCTACTCTAATAAACGCTTTACTACAACTATCGAAAGCAATAACACGTATATATGGTAACTTACCTGATATCTACAACTTACCTGCTATCTCAACCAGGAGATAAACGGCAAACAACCACGGCCGCAGCGAGAGCGACCCTACAACGGAGGTACAATTATGGGCGATGAATGGGAAAAAGACCATCAACTACCACCCAACCCTGGAACAGGTCAACCCAACCAGGATGATATAGACAAACGCATAGAAGACATCAGGCGCACCCTCGTACAGGGAGCCACCGAGGCACAGCAGCGCTTCAAACGTGTCGCGGAAAGAGCCAGCGAATACTGGCAACAGGCCCAGACCGTTACCAGACCGCACCAGGCGTCTAGCGAAGAAGAGCAACGCATTCGCCAGCTCGCCAATATGTGGAGTTCCGAGAACTGGCGCGTCGCGCGCGAACTCGGCACCTATATGGATATCGTCTCCACGAGCACCGACGAAGTGTGGGAAATCACCCTGCAAACACGTTGGGAAACGCGTACCATGGAAGTTGTCACCGAACCTTATACCGGGCGCCAACCGGGTAGAGCTCAACCCCTGCTGCCCGTCTGGGACTATGAACTTCCCGAAGTCACCGGCTTAAAAGCCCCTGCCAGCAGCACGCGCCTCGAAGGGTTGGACGAAGTCGTCGCCTGTACAAACTGCAATGGCACCGGGCGCTCTCTATGTGCCACCTGCACCGGACGTGGCTGGTACGTCTGTCCCGAGTGCCGTGGACGCACCAAGAAACGCTGTCCCACCTGCCGTGGACGCGGCTATATAGCCGACTGGGCAGAGACGAAAAAGAGGCCATTCTTCAAGAAACAGGCCGAAAACCTGGCTTCTTCAGTCAATGAAAGAGTGTCGGACGTCTTTGATGGCATACGTCAGCAGGGAGTACCAATCCCCAATCCCGTCGATACCGACCCCGCCAACAAAGGCAAGACCGTTCCATGCCCGGACTGCATCAACGGAGAAGTTGACTGCACCTGTAACAACGGCAAACGCGTCTGCGAAACCTGTCAGGGCGCGAAATCTACCTTCTGCACAGTCTGTAACGGCACCGGCAAAGTGGTGCGCCATCGCGAGATTGCTCGCCGCTTTGATCTGAACACACTGACGAAGATTGTGGGCTATAGCCCCATCCCCGAACGGAGTCTCGCCGCTGCCGGTGGAGAGGTAGTCTACAATACCGAGGTCAATGAAACCTTCCATCCTGAGGCTGCTCCCGAGGGGGTACCCATGGATGCCTGGCGCGCGAGCGTCGAATTGGCCCAGCAAGAAAGCGCAAATCAGGAGAAACGCGCGGCAGAAACTCCCCTTGGCGGCACTCGTGCCAGCTTGCAGGTACTCGAACTGGTGCGCATCCCATATACCATTGTCGATTACCGCTACGGCAACCAGAATTACATCTTCTATGTCTATGACAGCAATGGACAGGAAAAGTTCTTCGCCGAACGCTATCCCGCTCGTTGGGATCGCATTGAGCGTCTCGTACGCGCCATTTCGATGGACCTGATGACGCCGGCCCAGCCGGAAAACACGGTACCTGGTCAATATGCTCCTGGCTATCGCGTCCCCATAGAAGTCCCACCCTACACCGTCACCGAAGACCAGGAAGAAAAAGAGTAAATAACCCCTGGCCTCAACCAGGAGCACAGGCATCGCAGGGCGATGCCTGTGCTCCTGTTACCTCACTTTGCCTCGGCAACCTCCTGCCCCTTCCGATTTCTGTCCAGTCTATCAGATATCCATAAAAGACACTATGTGGCAATATAAACGCTTGTATGCGTAGGACAAGAATGCACCGTTGTTACTGTATGAGACGATAGAGCGTCCTATCTCAGAGAGAAGTAGTTGATACTTTTAGGAGCGCTTATGGATTCACCTATGGAATATCTTAAAGAAAATCAGGCGACCCTGGATGCCGCTCTCTCAACCGCGGTGGGTTCTATGGACGAGGCCGCGGCTGCGCAACAGGAGAAGAAGGCCGTCCGGTCAACGTGGCCAGCATGGTTTAATGCCTTCAAGCAGGTATTGCCTGTTTATATCTTGCTCCACCTGGCTTTCCTGATCCTGACCTATTTATCTGCGCTGTTTATCATCGGGAATTTCTCACCCAGAACCTTACGTATCTCTACATTGTGGCTTGCCTGGTTTCGTTGGGATAGCGGTCATTTTACTGCCATTGCCAGCAATGGTTACGATGCTGCCTGGAGAACAGCCTTCTTTCCGCTTTTCCCTCTGCTTGAAAGAGGAGTAGCGTTTCTTACTCATGATCCTTTCATCGCGGGCCTGATCATCTCAAACCTGGCTGGCCTGGCTATGCTCGTGGTCCTTTACCGCCTCGTGCAAGAAGATTTCGACGCGGAACGAGCATTTCGAACTGTCCTCTATCTTTCGGTATTTCCGACGGCCTTTTTCTTTGTGGCAGCGTACAACGAGTCACTTTTTCTCTTGCTTACCCTGCTTAGTTTCTATCACATGCGCCGTGGGAACTGGTGGCTGGCGGGTCTTTTCGGCTTGCTGGCGAGTCTGACACGTTCAGTGGGGATCGTACTGTTCCTGCCATTCTGCTACGAATATCTCCGGCAGCACCAATTCAGCATCAAAAAAGTTCGCTTCACCGCCGTTAGCAGTCTTGCTATTCCCGCCGGTCTCGCAATATTCGCGTTGTATTGCTACTACAAATTTCACGACCCGCTCTCCTTCTCTCACGCGCAGGTAGTCTGGAAGCGCCATCTTTATGCTCCATGGAGCGGGTTGATCAACTCGTTTGGGGTCATTTTCAATCGTCATGTGCTAAGCTTCGACTCCATCCACAATGTGATAGATCTCAGCGCGTGCCTATTTATTTTAGCGCTGGTGGTTCTGTGCTTCGTGGGGCCGTGGAGGTTTCCAAGGGCGTACTGGGTCTATGGTATCTACGCGGTGCTGATCTACATCTTCCTCCTGCTCTTCCCCGCGAATGGAAGCGCACCGCTGCAGTCTTACTCGCGTTTTATGTTAGAAGTCTTCCCCGCTTTTATCGTGCTGGCCTCGATTGGCAAAAAGCAGTGGTTCAATCTATATTATCTCGTGCTGTCGGTTTCGATACTCTCATTTATGGTGCTACAATTTGTAACAGGGCGCTGGATAATTTAATCTGCAGGATAGAAATAAACACAATTTGGAGATGCATGTGAAAACTTCAGACAAACCTGTAAACTACCCGGTAGAAACTGAATCTGCCTCGCTCGCCCCTGATAATTCAACTGAGCGAACATCTTCACCCTCAAAAACGCGCTTGTCTTCTCTCCTTTCGCTTTGTTCTGAAGTCGTGGCACCTTTTCTTGCAATCCGGCTGCTTTTAGTTCTCGTAGGTGTAGTAACGATCTATTATATGTTGCCCCTCTTGAAGCACTACCCACCTGTCGCGATCGATACCCGTATACTCCGTCTCCCCGATATGCTGTATCTCATGTGGCTGCGTTTTGATAGTGGCTTCTATCTGAACATTGCACAGTATGGCTATGCCAACTCATGGCATGGCCAAAGTAACTGGGGCTTCTTCCCCTTGTATCCCTTGCTGGTTCACCTGCTCGCCCTTCCCTTTAGCGCAAATCCGTATGCCTATGCGCTCGCCGGGCTTGTGCTCTCCAATGTTGCCGCACTCGTAGCCGCGTTCTTCCTGTATCAACTCACCCTCAAAGAATTGGGCCGCACGTCCGCCGCACGCGCCGTATTATACCTGGCGCTTTTCCCCATGAGCTTTTATCTCTCCTCGACGTACCCGGAGTCACTTTTCCTGGTCTTCGCCATCAGCTCCGTGTACTTCGCTCGCTTGCGCCATTGGTGGCTGGCAGGCATCCTGGGAGGTTTGGCAGCCTTGACGCGTCCCTCAGGAGCGTTGTTAGTCATTGCACTTGGGTGGGAGTATCTGAGCTTTCGCGCGCGTGAGTTTGCTCCCCCAGTACAGGCGCCTGGCAAGCAACCAGTTCTCGCCACGCTGCATGCACGCGTCCTTGGCCTCTGGCGTTCACTCTTTGCCTTGCGCACATGGTTTGGCTTTGCTGCCCTGGCACTGATCCCCTTTGCATCGCTACTCTTTTTACTCTATGCTCAATGGCGTTTAGGAACGTATCAAGCGTACTTTCTGACCCAGAAATATGGTTGGAACCATTACCTTTCTAATCCGATCCAGCTCGTGTTGCATATGCTGCATCACCCCGATATAGCCAGCCCATATAACTGGGACTTTTATAGTCTCAACATATGCACCATCCTGCTCTGCACCGCTCTGCTTGTGCCCATCTTTCGCCGCTTGCCCGCCCTCTATGGCCTGATCACACTCACCTTTTTGATCATGCCGCTTACCGCAGGGAGAATCGACAGCATGGCCCGCTATGCTCTGAGCATGTTTCCCCTTTTCATGATCCTCGCCTGGTGGAGTGGACAGGGTAGCCAGGAGCAACAAGTGCGGCGTCACAGTCTGATAGTTGCGTCCTCTGCCCTCCTGCTCGGCGTTGGTATGGTTCTATTCATCCTGGGTATCTACTCGATCGCCTAGCCAGCCAGGAGCTTGGTACCACATGGACTCTGACGGACAATTCAACATTCTCGATAACGAAACAAAAGTGAGCAAAAAGCATTCGCAGCTATGGTCCATCATCGCCCATCAACTTGCCTCAAATTGGGTGCTTTGTGGCCTTTTATTCGCTCTAGCCCTGTGCTTCAACCTGTACCGCCTGGGAAATCCCAGCATCTGGTTCGATGAAGCCTTCTCAGTCGGATTGGCCCAGCAATCTTTCCCACTCCTGTGGCATATCATCTTTGCACTCGAGCCAAACATGGAGCTCTATTACCTCTTTCTCCATGCATGGTTAGTTACCACCGCGCTGTTTGGTCTCCATCCAACAGAGTTCGTGGTTCGTTTGCCATCTGCCATCTTTGCGGCTTCGAGTACAGTAGCGCTATTTCTACTTGGACGGCGATTCTTAGGACTGCTACCAGCGCTGATCGGTGCCGGGCTCTACCTGCTTAACGATTTACAACTGGTCTATGCACAGCAAGCGCGCTCATTCAGCCTGCAACTTTTCCTGCTCTGCGTTGCCTGGTACGCCTTTTTGGCCTCCCTCACCGGAGAAGCGCATCAGAAGCGTTGGTGGCTATGTTTTATACTCGCTACGTCACTGGCAATTTACGCCCATCTGTTCAGTCTCATCATCTTACTGGCGCAACTCTGCGCTTTTGGCCTCCTCTTGATTTTGCCTGGTCCCTGGCGGCCAAAGGCACAGAGGCAAATGACTTGGTTCTTGCTAAGCCTCGTTGTTATTGGCGCGTTGATTCTCCCTATGCTGCCTGCCAGCCTGCAAGGCCCTCAAACAGGCTGGCTATCTATACCACAACTCAAGGATATCCCTCGCTTGTTTCTCACGATCAGTGGCAACAACAAAATGTACTTGCTTTTGCTTGCCACCTGTTGCCTGACCATACTGGTTCTAGCCGCACAATCCTACCTGCCGGTGGGCAAACTTCAATTCACCAGTGCCGCTAATCTGCCCATCGTCCTGGCGTTGCTATGCTGGCTGGTTGTACCGATTACCGTAAGCTACTTGATATCGCAAGGACCCGTGCGTCTCTTTTCGTCGCGCTATCTTGTAACAGTTGTGCCGCCACTTCTCCTGCTTGTTGGCCTGGGTATCAGTTCATTACGATGGCAGCCGCTCCAGATCATGCTGGTTCTAGCTATATTTATCCTCGCATTGTATGCAGTCCCTTACTACTATAAAAGTGCTCAGGTAGAAGACTGGAATAGTGCTTCTTTTTGGGTAGAGCAGCACTATCAGCCTGGAGATGGTTTAGTCTGCTACGACAACGCGACCCAACAGGGATGCCAGGTGTCGCTTGAGTACTATCTCCACGCTTATCCCAGTGCGGCACATTTTAGCGCTGATGCTCCAGGTGCATTCTCATGGGCCTCCTTTGGTTCCGCTGATCCTGAGGCGGCAGTCAACCCTGCTGTACTGGCAGTGTTTGCTACAAAACATCCCCATATCTTTTTCATTGTTGGTCGTCTACCCGATAATACGGCCGCTTTACAAGCTCGTTATGCTCAGTTATGGCTGGATAAACATTATCATTTTATTACCCAGATCGTTACGCGTACTGTGGCCGTGCGTTTGTACATAACAAGCTAATTCCTCGACAGTGAATTTTCACTATGCTACACTAAGAACAGAACTTTTCTATTGCTATCATCGTCCAAATTCGATGACCTGGAAAACAAAACAATGCCCGATACATTTGCGGCGCTTTACGCGTCACTACTTAAAAATGATGTCTTCACGACGCGGGCTCAGGAAAACATAGCTCAAGGGTCTGACGGTCTTACCTGTGCACTTGCCTATGCAGAACAGGGTAAACCCGATTTTACCCTGGCATATTTGCTCCTGATTGATATCAGCGACAAAGAAAAACATGAAATCCTGGCCGTTTCCTATGAACGGCGTGCACACATCTCAGAGGAAAAGGCAGAGCAATTCGATCAACAATTCCACCGGCCTTTCCCCCTGATCAGGCTAGAAGCGCAGAAAGATCGCCTGGTCGCTCAGCAGATACGGCAAGGGAGGCACGTGCGCCAGGATATTGCAGGCAATAAAATGCTGCGTGTAGATTAAAATGGAGTCCCGCAGTTGTCAGCCGAAGAGAACAGAACACTGATCCAACGCGTTTTCGCGGAAGGTTTCAACCAGGGGAGACTGACTGTTGTAGACGAGGTGTTTGCGCCCAATTTTGTCGATCGCTCTACTCCCAGCCAACCTCCTGGCACTGAAGGAGTCAAGGAATATATCAGCGCTGTTCGCACAGGTTTTCCTGATATTGCTGTTACTATCGATGATCTGATCATCACAGAAGATAAGGTAGTGGTACGTACAACCTGGCGCGGTACTCACCTCGGTACATATGAAAACCGAGCTCCGACGGGCAGGCAGGTGACAAGAACTATGATCCAGATATTTCGTGTCGTCGATAGCAAGCTTTACGAAGAGTGGTCCGAAGGAAAAAGCCTGGAACAGCAGTAAAACGAACAAAGCGATGGGCGGCACTCCGTGAGAATGCCGCCTATCGCTTTGTTCGTTTTACCCATTCCGCTTCTCTCGGCCCCTGCGTTCACGCCTGGGGATGAAAGGCGCGCCGGACGCCTCCGGAGAAATACTTTCCACTTTTGTCTCCTCTCAAAAGAATATATGAGTAGTTCTTTTGCACACAGACAACTCAATAGTGTTTGCAGGTTCCAAGGTAAGCTCCCTTGGGTAAAAGCACTAGCGTACCACACGTTTGCTGTGCCATGCGAGACAGAAGTTGTTTTGAGCCGTGCTCGCTTCTGTGCATGAACCGAACGACCGGTGTGGGACGACACACCAGCGTCATTCCAGAAGCCCCCGCCTTGGAGGCGTGGGGAGTCGTCACTGCCGTTCCTCTTCCTCTACACCATTGCCATCGAGTGTAACTTCTTCCGCCTCTACCATATCTTTTGTGAGAGGCTCGTCCCCTTCACTGTCCCCCTCTTCGTCGCTCCCGTTCTGCGCATCCAGCTTCTTACCATTCGTTGTCGCCACTGCCACGACAGCATCACCCTCGTCAAGATTCATCATACGTCGCCCCTGGATTGCGCGTCCTCCTCTGATAATGGTATCAACATCCATGCGAATGACGATACCGCTTGCCGAGATGATCATCAGGTCATTATCGTGCTCGTAGATGACGCGCGCTGTAGCGACTTTTCCCGTCTTCTCTGTCACTTTCAAGGTAATAACGCCATTTCCGCCACGGCTCTGCGTGGGGTAATCATCAATGGGGGTACACTTCCCATAACCGTGCTCGGTGACCACCAGCAGTTCGCTATCCTTCGGTGTCAGATTCAGTGAAACCACTTTATCGCTCTTACTGCCGAGGCGAATACCACGTACGCCTCCACTGGTGCGCGAGGCGGAACGCAGTTCCGCTACGGTGAAGCGTATGGCCTTGCCCTCGGTCGTAATCATCAGTACATCATCATCAGCACGCGCCAGCTTCGCGCCAATCAGTTCATCGTCCTCTTCCAGATCCATCGCGATAAAACCCGAGCGACGCACGACCTCAAATTCCTCCATTGCCGTCTTCTTGATTTCGCCCTTTTTTGTGGCAACGATCATGAAGTCTCGGCTGACGCCTTTAGGAACAGAGACGATGGCGGTCACACGCTCACGCTGTTCTATAGCGATCAGGTTAATGAGATGCTCTCCCTTGGCAGTACGGCTGGTATCAGGCAACTCGTACACTTTGAGCTGGTAGACGCGGCCACGATCAGTAAAAAAGAGCAGGCTATCGTGATTATGCGCGACCAGCAAATGACGTACCGCGTCATCTTCGCGCGTGGCCATACCTGTCTTGCCCCTGCCTCCTCTGCGCTGCGCGCGATAGGTACTGCTAGGGAGCCGCTTGATGTAGCCTTTTTCGGTCAGCGTCACTACAACTTCTTCATTAGGAATGAGGTCTTCGTCCTTAAACTCACCGGCTTCGGCTTCCCCAAGGTCGGTACGGCGGGCATCGCCATATTTCTCTTTTAATTCCCGCAGATCTTCCTTGATGATTTTGCGAATCTCCTGGATGTCGTCCAACAACATGTGATAGTAATCGATGTTCTTCAAAACATCTTTCAGCTCTTCCTCGACCTTACCGCGTTCCAGGGCAGCCAGGCGAGCCAGGCGCATATCCAGAATGGCTTTGCCCTGTTCTTCCGAGAGGTTGAACTGGCGTTGCAGGTTGACCAGGGCATCCTCCGCTGCCTGGGATTGGCGAATGGTACTGATCACCGCATCCAGGTTATCGAGGGCAATTTTCAAGCCCTCCAGGATATGCTTGCGGGCCTCAGCTTTAGCAAGTTCATAGCGAGTGCGGCGCGTGATCACAATCTCACGATGATTGATATAATGCTGTAGAAAAGCCTTCAGTGTCAGGGTACGAGGCTGTTGTTCGACCAGTGCCAGCATATTCGTGTTAAAGGCGCTCTGCATCGCTGTATACTTGAACAGCGAATTGAGCACGCTGTCAGGGTTGGCATCGCGCTTGAGCTCGATGACCATGCGCATACCTTTGCGATCGGATTCGTCGCGAACCTCAGAGATGCCTTCAATTTTCCTATCGCGCGCTAACTCCGCGATCTTTCTTACCAGGTCGGCCTTATTGATCTGGTAAGGCAACTCCGTGACAATGATGCTCACACGCCCGCGTTCTGCCTCGAAGTGGGTGCGAGCACGAACAACAATGCGTCCACGTCCATTGGCGTAGGTGTTGCGGATACCCTCTCGTCCTTGAATAATCCCTCCTGTTGGGAAGTCCGGTCCTCGCACTATACGCGAAAGTTCTTCAGTCGTGGCATCCGGATGATCAACCAGGTAGATAACACCGTCGCATACCTCGTTGAGATTATGCGGTGGAATGTTTGTTGCCATTCCTACCGCGATACCGGTGGAACCATTGAGCAGCAAATTGGGCAAACGGGCTGGCAATACCGTAGGCTCTCTGGTCTGATTGTCATAATTGGGAATGAAATCTATCGTGTCCTTGTCGATGTCACGCAGCAATTCGTCTGCAATCGCGGCCATCTTTGCTTCGGTATAGCGCATCGCGGCAGGTGGATCGTCATCCTGAGAACCGAAATTGCCCTGCCCCAATACCAGTGGATAGCGCATTGACCAGGGTTGCGCCATGCGTACGAGTGAATCGTATACAGCTACATCCCCGTGCGGATGGTAACTTTTTAATACTTCACCAACGGTACCAGCACATTTACGAAATTGCTTCGTTGACTGCAATCCCATCTGGTCCATGGCGTATAATACACGCCGGTGTACCGGTTTCAGGCCATCGCGCACATCTGGCAGTGCCCGGCTAACGATAACACTCATCGAGTAGTCGAGATACGCGCCCGTCATTTGTTCTACAATACTGACCTGCTTAATATTGCCCAGTTCCATAATGAGTCCTCACCAAAAAATAGACATTGCCAGAAGGCGATATCAGTTGAAGTGCATAGATTTGTGGAGGGTCTTTGAGTAATTTTATTGAGCCTACCCATTCATATTATAGCATATTCGCACTTTCACCGCAATTAACTCTGTCCTCGATCCAGAGCCATTTTACTTCAGAAATTTCGATCATTTCCACGCCCTTGTCTGCCATACGTATCGTTGTCCTCTAGGTTTTGGAGGTTACCTGTGGTATCATTGAATACGAGAGAGATTTTCAGGAAATAAAGGTCTTTCAGAGCATCTAACCAGGAACCGCGGGGTGAGCAGCATTGTCCTTACCCATGCGAGTTGATTTTGATGCTGTATGGGGATGAAACGTATGACATGGCAACTAACGCCGCTGGAATGCTATGCTATTGCCATTGTCGCTTTTGGCGTAATCGGCTTTCTACGAGGATGGCGCCGCGAGGCTATTTCGCTAGCTTTTACGCTCACAGCCATCTTATTTCTGATTTTTGGCAAAGTGAGCCTGGCTCAATTCGTTTATGTCAACCTGCCACGTGCCATCACCACGCTGACTAGCGGGCACCAGAATCCCCAACCTGCTCCAACTATTAAAGTAGATGATCCAAAAATTGCTATTTCGACCAGCGTTGCCTTTCTGGTCCTCATTGCTTTAGGCTACCTTGTCAGCACAAAGGTCATGCCTAAACCGGCAACGACACCGGATCGACTGTGGGGCCTTATTCCCGGTATCATTTCGGGTTATGCCATACTCACCTTTTTCACTAACGCCTTAAACAAGTCGTTGTTGTTGCAGTTGAACATCAATCCCCCAAATCAAAACCTTATCGGCAGTTATCTACTGGTGGTCTTCATCGTAGTTGTCGTCGTAGTAATTCTGGCACTGATCTCAGCAAGTGCCAAAAAAAGTGGTGGGCGCGTTACTAAAAAGCCATAAAAACGATCTCTGTTGTTGCTGTGATAGACTAAACGAGGTGACACGATGAGCAGCAAAGCAAATGGACAAAGAAAAAATACCAGTACGCCCGAGACGCCTTACGATGAGCTTTGGCGTTCGGGACGTTCTCGTTTTGGTGTGCAACACCTCCGCTTAGGCAGAGACAAGAAGTGGCATTTCGCCGGTCAGCAGCAGGATGAGACGGTCGTCAAAATCGTACGAGAACACTGGTGGTTCCTCGTGACGTCAGCCTTGCCGCTGATTGGCGCGCTAGTATTACTTCTCTTGATCGTCTGGGGGTCCGGTAAGTTACCAAACCCCATATGGTCTTTTCTTGAGATCATTGTGGTTGTCGCAATTTTTGGCGCCCTGGTGTGGTTTATCTGGAAAGATTTCGTCAAATGGTATTTGAATACGTACATCGTCACCAGTAAACGCATTGTTCATTCCCATGGCGTCTTGCAACCTGAACGCCAGTCAACACCGCTTGATAATGTGAAGCAGGTTGGCATGGACCTGGATACTGCCTGGGGCTTTCTCTTGCGCTATGGAACGGTCCACATTTACCTGGTTGGCGGCGATTTCATTATGGAAAATATACCGGACCCCAGAGCGATGAAAGACCTGATAGATGGCATTATTGAAAAAATAAGGGCCAGTAAGCCAAAAGAACAAAAGCCTCCAATGCCGGGTATCCCGCAGGTGGAAGAGGTAATCGTTGGGCTGGCGAAAGCGAAAGAACCGCCCCCGTTGGAAAACGCGGATGAGAAATATATCCTGCGCAGACCAGAGGGGCGCCTTGGCCCCAGGCGCACCTTTGGCGGTATCCTGCATATCCCCTGCGAAGTGCGTTACTTATCCGGCGAGTATACGGTCAAGTACATCCAGCGCTCCCGCTACGTTTTCTATCGGCAGATCCTCGTACCCATTTTAGCCCTTTGCATTTTGCTACCTCTCTCTTTCTACATACCGTCCACTTCAACTCCGTTTGTGAGCTCACACCTGACTCAGTGGTGGATTATTATGGGCACCATTATTACATTACTGGTGCTCTCCATCGGCATAATTTTTACGAACTACGCGGATGATGTGTACATTCTATCGAATAAACGTATGTTCGATATTCAGCGCCGCTTCATCTTTTTCTTTGAGAACCACAGGGAGCTTGAATATAAAAATATCAAGGATATCAAAGTCATAGTGCCCAACGTACTACAACGACTGCTCGATATCGGCGATGTCTATGTTGACATCTCTGGCGCACCCACTCTTATTCTGCCAACGGTCGATCACCCTTTCTTTGTGCTGGATAAGATAAACGAGATAAAAACGCACGCCGCTAAAGCAGAGGGGCTAAAGAAGGATAACGACCTGAAGAAGGAACTGCATGACTGGTTCGGCAAAGTGGTGACCAGCCTGGTAGATTCGACACAAATGAAAGGCGCGCCAAACCTGGAAAATATGGACCTGTTAGAAGCTATGGGAGTAGCGAATGAGCTGGGCTTTCAGGTCAACGTATTTGGCGAGGAACCATCAACACGACCGGAAATTCCTCCAGGGCGTGTCATGCACCAGAATCCTCCTCCTGGCACGGTAATTCAACCGGGTGGCGAGATCCAGGTTGTTCTGAGTAGAAGAGCTACAACGGCCGACCTGATGGGGTTTTAAGGGATAGGCGTCGTAATCGCGCCGCTGGTAGATGCCTGTTCGGAAGAGGCCAGAGGTAATGTGAACAACAGGGCTGCACCGCTATTGGGAACGTTCTGGGCCCAAATTGTCCCCCCGTGCGCCTCAACGATAGCGCGCACAATCGCCAACCCCAACCCGCTTCCACCAGTCATTGCTTGACGGGAGGAATCGCCCCGGTAAAAACGGTCGAAGACACGTGGCAAGGCGCCGGTTGGGATACCTTCACCGCTATCGGCCACAGAAACCACCAGCTGGCTCCCATATTGAACGGCATCGAAGGTTACAGTGCCTCCCGGCGGAGTATGGCGCAGAGCATTGTCACACAGGTTGGAGAAGACACGCATCAGCATATCCGGGTCAGCCTGGACAAGCGGTAGATGATAGGCAATGGCATTGAGCGGTTCTACATTCGCGCGCTCGAACTCGGTTGCCAGCACGGCCAGCACCTCGTCACCCAACGCGGCCAGGCGCACCGATTTCCATTGTGGTTGAATGCCTCTCATTCCTCCGGCCTCCACCTTTGCCATCAAATGCAGGTCTTTGACCAGGCGACGCAGTCGCAGCGTCTCGCGTACGATGATGCGCCCCGTCGCCTCGTAGTCTTCATAGTTCTGATTCACTCCATCCACCAGTGATTCACCCAGGCCCGCGATCGCCGTCAATGGCGTCGCCAGGTCATGTGTAATATTCATAATCAGCTCATGCCGCCACACCTCTTGTTGCCGTAGTTCATTGACGTCGTTCGCCAGTTTCGCAGCCATCTCATTAAAGCTGTTAGCAAGCTCTTCCAGCTCACCTTGAGCATTTGTAGTGACGCGCGCATCATAATCCCCAGAAGAAAGCACGCGTGCTGCCTTTGTCAGCTTCGCCAATGGACGGGTAATCGTGCGCGAGAATAGGATTGCCGCCAGGGCTGCCAGCACAATGATGATAGCGGAGGCAACCAGGACGGATGCACCTACAGCCGCTATAAAAGGTGGAACAGTATTCTCAGCAGCGGCAAGAGGAGTCACAACCAGTACGCCAACCACCTGTCCGTCATTCTGCCCTCCCATAAAAATCGGCTGCACCACAAATGGACGTGGAACCAGGTGTGGGCCCCCACTACCCAGTTGACCGGTAGCAGTATCCCCTTGCTGGCTGGAAACTATGGCGCTGCGTAAACCCGCAAAATCACTCTGGCGGAGCGTGGGATCAGCAAGTGCTACAGCAAACGCGGTGAGGGTATTTCGAGCCAGTCCTAAGCGTGGAAAGACAGGTTGATTGCGGTGATTGAGCACAACGAGCAGGAATTGCTCACCCTGATAGCTCTGCTCTAGACCATTGTGAAATGTCTTGTCAGAAGCTCGCGCCAGGCCGAGTCTGCGTGAGTAATTCTCGCCAATTCTCTGCGCACTGTCGGCAGCGAAGTTGGTAAGCCGATTATTCTGGTCGATACTATAGTAGTGGACAATGGCGTAGATGACGGTTAGAGCTAGCAAGACCGTTGCGAGCATCACGACAAGCATGGATCCTAAGGCCAGTCGCCAACGTATACTTTGCCACCAGCGTATTCGCATTTCCTTCCCTCTTATTTTAACTTACAGGTGATCTTACTTTTACTTCAAAACGGTAACCGACACGCCAGACGGTGGTGATATAACGCTGTTCAGAATTCGCTTCGAGTTTTTTGCGCAGCGCGCTGATGTGGACATCAATCGTATGCCCATCGCCCAGGTAATCATAGCCCCATACCTTATTCATCAGTATTTCGCGGGTAAACACCCGTCCAGGGGATTGGGCAAGCAACACAAGCAGATCAAACTCTGTTGGAGTCAGCGCTATCTCGCTGCCGTTAACCTCGACACGGCGAGCAGGCAGATCAATGGTCAGTCCCGGGAAACGCAGGACTGTAGCCGCCTCTGAAGTAGGGGAAGAGGAAGATGGAGGTGAGACACCTCCTTCGGAGTTCCCAACTCTTCTGAGGATGGCTCGCACTCTGCTTACCAGCTCACGCGGGCTAAATGGCTTGACAAGGTAGTCATCTGCACCCAAATCAAGTCCTTCGATACGGTCATCCTCACTCACACGTGCCGTCAACATGAGAATCGGAGTGTTTGACCACGCGCGAATCCGCCGGCAAACTTCGAAGCCATCGATAGCCGGCAGCATGATATCCAGGATGACTATGTCTGGATGCAGGCGCGCATGTAAGGCGAGTCCATCGGCGCCATCTTTCGCGACCGCGATCTCATAACCTGCATCCTTCAAGTAGAGACTGAGCAGGTGAATAATACCTTCTTCATCTTCAATAATAAGGACTTTTTTAGACATCTTCAGTTCTAATCTCCACCCTCTACAGCATCTTGTATCATCGTATAGTATCATACCATGAGCGCCTGCATTAGGGAGTACATCTGCGCTGCTTTTGCTAAATCTTGAGCAAATCTTGAAGTTTACAGGACAAATCCTTCACCTCTCGGTAGTATGATGTAAGCGTCACACAGAGGGTGTGACAAAAATAGCTCAATGAATATAAGGAAGTAAGCGAGATAAACATATGAAAAAACTCACCATATTCATCTTTGGCGGAGCAGCCCTGTTACTACTGGCGATCCTCTTCGGCGCTTTCTTCGCAGGTCCACTACTGGCTATGGCTAATGGTAGCCAGACTGCGGCGGGCACGCCTACTGCTACGAATCCCTACTGCCAGCAATACCTGCAGGACCTGGCACAGCGACTGAACGTCTCGGTCAGCACGCTGCAACAGGATAAACTTGCATCCACGGAAGATGTTTTGAACCAGCTTGTGAAAGATGGGAAGTTGACTCAGTCTCAGGCGGACGCCATCAAGCAGCGCCTTACATCCCACCGCGCATGCAGCGGCAATGGGTTCCATTGGCAACGCGCCATCATTAATCAGTTCCTGGCGAAGTATCGCTCTGACATGGCAAGCGATGTTGCCCAGGGGCTACATCTCAGCACAAACCAGCTTGTCACCGAGTTGAAGTCGGGCAAGAGCTTGAACAATATCGCGACCACACAACACGTCACCGCGGCGCAGTTGCACACCATTGTGACGAACGCGGTCCACGGCGCCCTCAATAAGGCGGTCAGCGCGGGCGACCTGACACAGGCTCAGTCAGACTCGATCTCGCAGTTCTTGCAGAAGCACCCCCAGTTCCTGGATCACCTGCTGAACCGGCACTATGGTAAAAAAGGAACAGGGTCTTAGATAGCAACGAGTGAGGAAGCCAGGAAACAGCATACCACTTTCTTTCCTTCTTCCCTTCCCTCTCGTGCTAATGGAAAGGCCAGGTACAATCCCCATTGTACCTGGCCTTTCCATTTTTTAGCTATAAGGGGTAACTAGGACCTCTCCAGGAGTTCCAAAAGTACTCCATTGGTTCCCCTGGGATGAAGAAAGATAGCGCGCCCTTCGGCTGCAATGCGCGGCTGCTTATCCAGCACTGGCGCCCCTTTCTCCTGCATTTCTGCCAGCGCCGCATCGATACTTTCCACTTCCAGGCAAACGTGATGCAAGCCCTCCCCGCGTTTCTCTAAGAATTTTGTCAGGCTGGAATCGGGCGTAGTTGGCTCGATAAGCTCGATCTCACTTCCACCTGGGCCGCCCAGAGGGAGAAAGGCTATTCGCACCTGCTCGCCAGGCACCTCCTTTATCTCACCAGGAGTGATACCCAACGTATCGCGATAGAAAACCAGCGCCTGCTCGATGTCCCGCACAATGATGGCAATGTGGTCAATGCGTTTTGGCATGTATTGCTCTCTCCACCTGGCTCTTTACGTTCCTCGCCATCTATCTATTTTCTACGAAGCGCGTGGCGCTTCGTCCTTCTGGCAGCCTGCGAGGTGAAAATCTGTTTGGCGCAGTAAATGCGGAATGATCGCAAACAGACCCAGGCTCAATTGAATAGAACTCGTGATGGTGCGCATCGCCATCAATGAGCCAATGCGCGTCTCTTCACTGTAATGGAGCAAATCTGCCATCTGCTCAAATTCTGCCTGGGTCAACACCTCGTATGTCAAATCTGGCTTAACAAGGATGCTCAAATCGAGATCGACGTAGGATAAGCGCTCAATTTCAATCGTGGCGGGTTGAATGATGGTCGCATAGGTATATTTCAGTACACGGTCATCATAAAAGGAACTGAATGTGTACCAGCGTTGCGGCCAGTAAAATTGTATACAGTTGTAGCGAAGCGGGCGTGGGTTTGTTGACCAGTGCATAAGTGTTCCAGCAGGCATCCAGAGGCGTAAACAGTCACTTGATACTGCTGCCAATGGCTCATCACTCACCTGCGTGTTCTGATCTAACCTGTAGGCTTGCCAGGACCCACGCACTATCTGGTCATAACTGCGACTCTCCACCTGAAAGTCCGGTTGCATGATTGATCTCCCTTCCATCAGACCTCATAGTACGCAAATTTCTTGCTATCGTCAAGCCTGGAAACAAAGAGCCCCAGGGCTTTTCGGGGACATGTATGCTTTCCTCACTAAACAATTCTCTATTACTTACGAAAAAAGTGTGATACATCTCACTGTCACAGGCTCATGTTGTACAATGGTGTTTAGTGAGATGATAGAAGGAAACCAGAATCAGGGTTTATATGCGCTGTCCAAACTGTCAAACCATTAATCCACCAACAGCTAAATTCTGCCTTGAATGTGGCAGGCGTTTCGGTGTCTGTCCAAATTGCGGTACCGTCAACGTGCCGACAGCAAAATACTGTATCGAATGTGGCACTGCCTTGTTACCAAAAGAGACTGACGAGCATACTCAGCAATTGCTGCCGCAGGCTAATGGTCACACACGTCCACTTCCTGCCATCATGTCGCAACCGCCAGAGGAACGACGTGTTGTTACCGTTATGTTCGCTGATATAACAGGCTCAACTCCGTTGGCGGACCACCTCGATCCCGAAGATATGCGAGCCATCCTCAGTGGGTACTTTAACTTGATGACGGAACAGATTCGTAAACATGGCGGTACAGTTGAGAAATATATCGGTGACGCGGTCATGGCGGTGTTTGGAGTGCCGTTCGCGCACGAGGACGATCCTGACCGCGCTATACGAGCGGCCATCGACATGCAGGCGGCTCTTGCGCGCTTTAATGAGCAGCGGCTGGCTCAAGATCCAGAGGCAACACGTCTCCAGATGCGTATCGGCATCAACACGGGTGAGGTCGCTGCTACCAGTAATGCTCAAGATAACAGAGGCGATTTTCTTATCACGGGTGACGCGGTCAACGTCGCCGCGCGGTTACAATCAGTTGCTACCCCTGACACCATCCTTGTAGGCGAGCGCACGTATCTCTCGACGAGAAACGTGTTTGATTTCCGAGCGTTAGCGCCTTTGAGACTCAAAGGGAAAACTGATCCAATTACCGCCTGGGTCGTAATCGGACAGCAAAACAATACATCCACCATCGCGCAACACCCGCGCGGTCTCGATGGACTGGAAGCACGCCTGGTTGGACGTACACTGGAACTCGCGCTGATGCACGCAACGTACGCGCGAGTCCAGGCGGAACAACGCCCGCACTTAATTACTTTGCTTGGTGTACCGGGTATTGGTAAGTCACGGTTAGTACGCGAATTTCTCCAGAGCGAAGAGGAAACATCCAAATGCACCACCTGTGAGGATAGGCTGGTCGCTCCTCGCATCTTGCAAGGACGTTGCCCACCATATGGTGAAGGCGTAACATACAGACCCCTGGTTGAGATACTCAATTCCTTGCTGAATGTGCGCAAAGACGAAACATATGAGACGTTAGAAAGCCGATTTGAAGATTTTGTACGCGAAACGTTGATTGCCGCTAAAAGCGCTGAAGATCCTGTAGAGGTAGCCTATGCGATCATTCGCAGTGTCGGCAGAAGAACTGGCGACACAATGCTTGCACAGAACTATCCGGATCAACTCGAGAGAGAGCGTCTTCATGGCAGTAGCACGCTGGCTAAAAATACAGATCAGAGCAGTCAGAGCGGTCCGCATATGGCCTTGATGCGTGCCTGGCGTATCTTCCTGGAAGCGCTGGCTCAGCAACAGCCGCTGATTATTATCATTGACGACCTCCAATGGGCTGATGAAGCGCTGCTTGACCTGCTAGAGTACTTAACGGACCGTATCACCGACGTGCCCATACTGTTCCTCTGTCCCGCTCGTCCAGATTTATTCGATCGACGGCGTGAGTGGGGCGGCGGCCGGCGCAACTTTACGACTATTGTCCTGGAATCGCTTTCAAGAGAGGAAAGTAGTGACCTGGTTAATGAACTCCTCAAAACAGAAGAGATTCCCGGCGTGCTGCGCTACACTATCCTCAACCGGGCGGAGGGCAATCCCTTTTTCGTCGAAGAGATCGTACGCATGCTTATAGACCAGAAAGTGCTCGTCAAAGAAGACGGTAGCTGGCGTATTGGCACGCAGAATGAGGGGATACTCAGCGAGTTAGCCAGTCCCTCTGCGCCTCCCGATGATACGCTGATAGACCTGCACTACGTTTTTCCTCTTCCTCGTGTGCCAGATACGATTCAAGGAGTGCTCGCGGCTCGCGTTGATTTGCTCAGCCCCGTAGAAAAGCGCGTCCTGCAACATGCCTGTATTATAGGTCGTACCTTCTGGCTTTCGGCGCTTATTGAACTTGCCTCGGACCTTCCTGCCAATATCATCTTTGAAACGCTTGACCAGTTAGTACAGCGCGACTTTGTCGAAGTGGCGGAGAAACAGGCACGCAGCCCGGTCGAGAACGACCAGGTGTTTACTATTAAGCACATTTTGATCCGAGACGTGGTTTACAACAACATCCCGCGCATGCGCCGCTCCCAGGAACACGCGCAACTGGCCATCTGGCTGGAAGAAAAGGCACAAGGCCATGTCGAGGCATTCGCCGAGCTGCTGGCCTATCACTATCAACAAGCTTTGTCAACGTGGTCGGCAGGTATTGTACCAGGCATGGTTGCTAACCATGATTCGCAAGGTCCGGCCGCCAGCGCTGCACGCCTGACGAGGTCAGAGCTACGCAGCCGAGTAATCACCTATACTGTGATGGCAGGCGATCAAGCTCTTCACAGCTATTTCACCATCCGTGCCATTCAGGCATACAGCGAAGCATTAGAGTTACTGATCGATAGTAACGCGGATTCACAGTCCATCGCCGCAATGCATGAGAAGTTGGGAGGAGCCTATACCCAACGAGGGAACCTGGATGAGGCCTGGCAGGAGTATCGCCGGGCGCTCCAACTGGTGACGGCGGAAGGGCAAGAAGATAGCGATCACTTGCTCCACCTGTACAATCACCTATCAGAACTGGGGACACGCTGGCTCGGTTATTTCAATACCAACCCCAGTTTACAGGATACACATACATACATAGAGGCAGGACTGAAGCTGTTAGAGGGAAAGCCGATCAGTGGCCAAAACGCTGAATTCCTGACATACCAGGCATTCTGGTATGTGCGTAATCAATTGGAATCCACCGACACGCAGGAGAGAGCAAGATTTGCTGATTTAGCCCTCCATAGCGGCAATGAGGCGCTGCGCATTGCTGAAGAACTGAACGATACCGGTGCGATCTGGCTAACGCTAGACGCACTGGCCTATGTCTACACCAAGCAGCACAGGTACCAGGATGCCCACAAGATACAACATTATCGCGAGAAATTTGCCGACAAGGTAAAGAGTCGTGTAGAACTCAATGATCTTTACTACTCGCTGGGTTGGGCGCATGAAGCAGTGAGCGACTATCCTACAGCCTTGAAGTGGTTCGGTTATTCGTGGCGAGTTGCCCAGAGCATGGAGAGTCCATCGATGCTGCTAAGTTGCTTGATTGGCCGTATGCTTGCCTGGCAACGCTGGAATCGTTGGGATGAGGCGCAGCAAGCGGCAAAGAGCATATTGCAAATGGTCGAACAATACCAGCTGATCGAACCGTGGCAACTTGAGGCTCTCGAGACGCTGACGCTCATCGCTTATACCACCGGACAAGAGGAAGAAGGTGATAGTTACCTTCGCCAGTACAAACGCATCCTGGAACGATACTGCACAGCGGCCGATATCGCACCAACCATGCCCCTTGTTCACCTGGTGCGTGAAGACTGGACGCGCGCCGTGGCAGAATATCGCGAGCAATTAGAACGCAGTGAGCCGTTCCCTTCACCTAATATGCTGGCCTTGCTGGCAGAACTTGTAGTCATAACGGGCGAAAGCATCGAGGTGCAGCAAGCGAGTTGTGCAAAAGCTATCACCGCCACCGAACAATCCGGTACACGCAGAAGCCTGACTATTGCCCTGCGTGCACGTGGCAGGATGCACCTGGAGCAGCATCACTGGAAGCAGGCTGAAGAAGATCTGAAGCAGTCCCTCCAGTATGCAAAAGACCTCGATCTCCCGTGGGATAGGGGCAAGGGTCTTTATTGCCTGGGGCTACTCTACCGTCGTCGTGCTGATGTACGCGGTAAAAACAGACCAAACGAACGCAAGGCCGACCTTGGCCGTGCCCAGTTCCATTTTGAGAAGGCGCTCGGCTTTTTCGAGTCGCTGAATGCGGTACACGATGTCGAGCGCGCTCGCCTGGCCCTGGCACAGGATCATTGGGCACCTGTGTAAAAGCAGCGACGGGCAGCGCTACAGGAAAAAGACTTACGCCTGCGCTATCTGCGCAAATGAACCATCCTGCGGCGCCCCTCCCTTGGGGGCACCCTGTGTTGAAACTACAATAGAGGTGACCAGACGCGTGTCATCAGGGGACCATGCCATTGCAAAGACCGGTTGGTCTACATAAAAGGAGAAATTGTGCTGGGTATACGCATCCCAGCCTAACACGACTCCACAGATATCGCCGCAATAGACCTGGGTGACTGCCGCGATGCGTTTGCCATTGTGTGACCAGGCAACAGCAAAGATGAGGTCAGGCAGGACCCCCTTGGCCGGATTCACCTGGGCCGCTTGCACATTGTACCCACTATAGGTATAAACAATAGCGCCAGTCTCCGCGTGCCAGACCTGCACCGTTTTGTCCCACGAACCGGAAACGATGAGCTTCCCATCGGGCGACCAGGAAACCGAGCTCACCGTGTCGGTATGACCACGGTAAGTATACCTATGATTTCCGGTCGTGGCATCCAGGATCTGGACCGTCTTGTCCGAAGCGCCAGAGGCGATCCGCTGGCTATCGGGCGACCATACTAACGAGTTGACGCTCGCTTTATGGCCCTGATAGACGTACTTCTGCTTGCCAGTAGCGACATCCCAAACCCGCACGGTGCTATCTGCAGAGCCAGAGGCAATTGATTGGCCATCCGGTGACCACGCTACCGTCTTCACGACGTCGGTATGCCCACGGTAGATGGCAACATGCTCTCCGCTAAAAGCATCCCACACCTGTAGCGTTTTATCGATGGCACCTGAGGCAACGCGATTACTTTCTGGTGACCAGGCCACTGCTTGCACGCCGGCGGTATGGCCGCGGTAAATAGAGGGGTGAACATGATCGCCGGGGTTGGAGGACCAGACCTGCACGGTCTGATCTAAAGATCCCGAAGCGATGTACTTGCCGTTGGGAGACCATGCTACTGTCGTGACACGACCGGTGTGACCACGATAGGTATACAGGACGCTTCCTCGAGGACGAGGGGTAGGAACGGGAACAGCAGCTGACGATGAGAAAAGAGATTGAGCACACCCTTCTAGACTCATGGCGATCATGAATCCTGCCAGGCCCTGGAGAACTTCACGGCGAGAAGGGTATCCCATGAGTAAATCTGTTTGTTTACGCACCATCGTCGAATCCCTTTCTTTGATAAGTACTGAGCGACAATGAGGGGACAGGGCTGGTATTGTAACGGTCAATGTTGCTTAATACAGTTATATTCACGAGGATAACATGCCAAATGTGTAACTGTCAATATTTTATTAGAAAGTTACGCTGGTCCTTTTTCCATCTCACCCGTTATATGAGAGAGGAGCCATGAAGGAGGAAGGGCCAATTTCTGTAGGACTCTGTGGGAGCTGAGAGAACAATGGATACGATATGCCTTGATTTCATCAATAGCGAGTTTCGCGATTTCCGTGGTCGTTGGGTAAGAGATGATCTCCAGCGGCCAGGCTGGTTGGAACAGTTTCTCGTGAAGTGGGGACTCCAGGTTGATCGCCCACCCGATGCGGCGACACTCACGACTCTGGCTGCACTCCGGACCCTTCTGCGCTCTATGATAGAGGCTCTGGTTGAGGGACAGATCGCGGACTATGATCAAGCATCACTCAATGCAGTTCTGCTCAAGATGCCTTTGAGTCGTCGCCTGGCGAAAGACACAGGAGGATATCGATTGGAAATGGTGCCGCTGAAGAACGATTGGGACTGGGTGCAGGCAGAGGTCGCCGCTTCGTTCGCTCATTTGCTGGCTTACCACGATCCCAGACGCCTCAAAATATGTGCAAATCCCAACTGCCGCGGGGTCTTTTATGATGAGAGTAAGAGTCGTACCAGGCTTTACTGCTCACCTGATAAATGCGCGAACCTTATGAAGGCACGCCGTTTCCGCGCACGCCGAAAAAACTCATCTTGACAGCAATACCTACGTTTCCAACAGAACCGAACTAGAGAGGTGGATTCAACAGATGCGTGAACGATCAACCGACGTGCTGATTGTGGGGGGTGGATTGGGCGGCATGGCTGCAGCGCTGGCAGTCTGCCGTCTGGGGAAGAATGTAATTCTCACTGAGGAGACAGATTGGATAGGTGGGCAACTGACTGCTCAGGCCGTGCCACCGGATGAGAACCGCTGGATTGAGCAGAGTGGTTGTACAGCCAGCTACCGCCAACTGCGCAACGGCATTCGTGACTACTACCGTCGTTACTATCCCTTGTTACCGTCTGCCAGGGCCGATGAGCAGCTCAATCCAGGACAGGGCAGTGTCAGTCGCCTGTGTCATGAACCACGCGTCGCCCTGGCAGTATTAGAAGCCATGCTGGCACCGTATCGCGCGAAACTCCAGGTAGACATCCTCTTGCATCATCGCCACATTGCAGCGGAGTGCGATGGCGATGTCGTGCGAGCCGTGACCCTCCAGGATGAGCAGAGCGGCGACCAGGTGGTCATTCATGCGCCATATATTCTTGATGCCACAGAGCTGGGGGACCTGTTGCTCCTGGCAAACGTAGAGCATGTGATAGGCGCTGAGAGCCAGGTTCAGACCGGTGAATTGCATGCCGTAGCGGGGGAGCCGCAGCCGCTGAATCAGCAAGCCATCACCTGGTGTTTCGCCATGGATTATTTCCCCGGTGAGGATCATACCATCCCTGAACCGGAGGACTATGAGTTCTGGCGTCGTTATCAGGCCGATTTCTGGCCTGGTCCTCAGCTTGGCTGGGTCGATACTCATCCTGAGACGTTGGAGACGCGCTTTCGTCCGCTTTTTGATGGACCCAACGACCGCCCGCATGCTGATGATCTCTGGCACTACCGGCGTATCTTCTATCGCAAGCACTATCCTGACGGCCTGTATCCCAGCGATATTACACTGGTGAACTGGCCGCAGAACGACTACTGGCTAGGACCGCTAACTGGTGTCTCCGAAGAGGAGAAACAAAAACACCTGCGGGCAGCGAAACAGCTTAGCCTTTCTCTGCTGTACTGGATGCAAACGCAGGCACCCAGGCCCGACGGGGGCTACGGCTATCCTGGCCTACGACTCCGGCACGATGTCGTGGGGACGCAGGACGGCTTAGCAAAACAGGTGTACATCCGCGAGAGCCGGCGCATCAAGGCGCAATTCACTATATTGGAGCAGCATGTAGGCGTCGAGGCACGCAAGCCACTTGTGGGTGTGCAGCTCTTCCCCGACAGCGTAGGCATTGGCAGCTACCGGATCGATCTGCATCCCAGCACAGCCCTGCGCACCTATGTCGATGTAAGTTGCTGGCCCTTCCAGATCCCGCTGGGAGCTCTGCTACCCGTACGCGTGGAAAACCTTTTGCCGAGCTGTAAAAACCTGGGCGTCACCCATATTACCAACGGCTGTTACCGCCTCCATCCTGTCGAATGGAACATCGGCGAGGCATCAGGAGCTCTGGCGGCCTATTGCTTGTCGAAGAAGCTGGCTCCCACGCAGGTGCGCAACAAACCACATCACCTGGCCGATTTCCAGGCCATGCTCACTTCGGTCCTGGGCTTTGAGCTGGCCTGGGATTGATCCACACATGTGGGAGTGGCCTCAAATTTCCCACTGGATTTCCTCTCTCTGTTTTAAGCCCCTGCATCTCAGAAGATCATATCGGTCTCTACAGAGTTGACAGGCCAATTCATCCATACTACTCTATACGTCGAACTTTCTTTTCGTTCACGAGTGGGCCAGCATCCTGCCTGGACACATTCATTTACGGCCAAACATGTTCATTCGTTCGGAAGCTAGTTGTGTAGCTTTTCACTCAGTCAATTACAAAGGAGATAGGATTATTATGCGGCAACTTCACAGTTTTTCAGCACAAAAGGAGATTTTTATGAGAGCAAAGAAAAGGACCATAGTAAGTGACCACAATCAATATAGGTATTGTAGCGCACGTAGACGCTGGAAAGACAAGCCTGACGGAGCGCATACTGAATGAAACACACGTCATCGACGAAATTGGCCGGGTAGATAAAGGCACTACCCAGACCGATTCGCTGGATCTCGAAAAGAGAAGAGGCATCACGATCAAAGCCTCTGTCGTCTCTTTTTTCGTCAACCACCTGAAAATCAACCTGATCGACACCCCTGGACACCCGGACTTTCTCGCAGAAGTCGAGCGCTCCTTCAGCGTTCTTGATGGCGCTATCCTGCTGATCTCTGCCGTAGAAGGGATTCAGGCGCAGACAAAAATTTTGCTCTCGGCCCTCTTAAAGCTTCGTATCCCCACGATCATCTTCATCAACAAAATAGACCGCAGCGGCGCTCAATCGGATGAACTCATCAAGCGCGTCAAGGAAAAGCTCACAGAGCATATCATCCCCCTCTACAGGACCGAACACATCGGGACGAAGCAGGCTTCCGTTGTCCAAAACCATCTGCACGATCCAACGTTCCTGCAAGCCTGTATCGAGCAACTCGCGCTGGGCGATGAGCAGTTGCTTGCCGCCTATGTGGAGGGAGAGACCATCACAGAAGGACAGGTACGAACATCACTTATGCAGCAAGTTGGGGAAGCAAAGCTCTATCCAGTCTTTTTTGGCTCAGCTCTCACTGGCGTAGGCGTGAAAGAGCTGCTCGCCGATCTCGGAAGCTACTTTCCCTCCAATACCAGCCTGGAAGATGCTCCGTTATCGGGAGTCGTCTTTAAACTGGAGAAGGAGGTGACGGGAGAAAAAGTCGCCTATGTAAGAGTGTTTTCGGGAAGTATGCGCGTGAGAACCGATGTAAACCTGCAGAGGAGGAAGCACGACGGCGAAATCGAGACGTACACAGGCAAGATTCAAAAGCTTCATTTGTTTTGGGAAGGGAAAACGGTGCAAGCGCAACAAGTGGGGGCAGGCGAGTTTTGTAAAGTCTGGGGGTGGAAAGAGGTGAAGATAGGCGATGTTGTCGGTGAGTGGTCCGGCCACATAAAAACGCTTCATTTCGCGACGCCTCAGTTGGAGACGCGTATTGAAGCCACGCGCCGCGAACAAGATCATCAGCTCTATCAGGGGCTTCTGGAACTGGCAGAGGAAGATCCCCTTATCTATGTACTGAAGGATGATGTTCATCAGACCATCTATCTCCGAATATTCGGGGAGGTACAAAAAGAGGTGATCGAAACCATGCTCAAGGAACACTATGGCCTGGATGTCCGGTTCTCGGAGACCAGCATCGTCTGTATCGAAAAGCCCAGGGGCACAGGGCAGGCCATAGAAATCATGGGAGCGGCGGACAACCCCTTTATGGCAACCGTTGGCTTTCTGGTTGAGCCAGGGCCTGCGGGCAGCGGGATAACGTATAAAAGTACCCCTGGCGCTCTGCCTCTGCACTTCCACCGGGCGATTGAGGAGACGGTACGCGCCACCCTCGCGCAGGGTGTGTACGGGTGGGAAGTGACTGATATCATGGTCACACTCACCCACACAGGCTATGGTAGCCATAGGCAAGACGGAACGAAGGGCGGTGACTTCAGAAACCTGGTTCCGCTGGTGTTGATGGAGGCGCTCTCTCAGGCCGGCACGGATGTCTATGAACCGATCAACCAGTTTGAACTGAGCGTCCCCGTCCACGCAATCAGCACATGCATGTTCAAATTGTCGCAGCTTCGGGCAGTCTACGAGCAACCCATCCTGCACAACGACACGTTCCTTTTGACGGGCATGCTGCCTGTGGCCACGACAGAGGAATTCAGGAGAGAACTTCCTTCTTTTACGGAGGGTGAGGGCGTTTTTCTGGCTCAAGAAGCCGGGTTTCTCAAAAAAGATGGGGAGTATCCCACAAGAAAGCGCATGGATCATAATCCGTTACACCGGAAGGAATACTTGCTCTATGTCCAGCACGTGTGTTGAGATGGAGGAGCGTCTCCTCATTCTTCACCTTCTTCTCAAACAGGTCTTGAGAAAGGATTTTTCATGGTCAACGCGACCCTCCCAAATCGCCGTCTGCTCTTGATGACGTTGGGCCTGACCTATATCGCTATAGGCATGCTGGGCACGCTGCCGTCAGCCTCACTGGTCCGGCTGGCAAGCAATACCCACGTCTCGCTTGAAGTGGCTGGCGGCATGTTCACCATCGCGGCCATTGGCGGGATGCTCGGCGTAGTCCTGAGCGGATTCCTCATCAGATATATCAAACCTAAATATCTGCTCATGCTGGGCCTGTTCTTTGTGGGTTCCGGTTCCACGACGATCGCTCTGACCAGCTCATTTCCCGTGTTACTGCTCGGCCAGATGGTGATAGGTCTGGCGTTCGGCTTCGTTGACATCAGTTTGAATACCATTGCAACCCTGGCTTTCCAGGAGACGCTAAGCTCAGACCTGAACACTATTCACGGGCTGTTCGGCCTGGGGGCGCTGCTCGGTCCCCTGGTCCTTGCCTTGGGTCTGCTGTTTTTCAACAGTCTGCTGCTGGCCTACTTCGCGGGCGCGATCGTTGCCGCCATCACCATCCTGCTGGTCCTTTTGCAGCAGCTACCCGAACTGCCTCCTGGAGAAAAGAACGCGCAGCAAAAGCGAGCAGCGAACAGAGAACTGCAGAAAGTGCTCAGACAGGGGTTCCTCTGGTTGATGGTCTTGCAGATCAGCATGTATTCAGCTTCGGAGATGGGTTTTCGCAACTGGATCGTCACAGCGGTCAGCCAGAGCGCCACTGTTAGCCTGGCTCTCGCGGCCCCTGTAGCTACTGCTTTCTTTATCGGGCTAACTGCTGGCCGGTTCTTTGGAGCGCAGTTACTCAGGCGAGGCTGGATCAGCGAGACGCATTTGCTGTATACAGCGCTCCTGGGGGGGACTTTTTGGAGTGTCATTGTGGCCATTTTTCCCGGTCGATTGCTCATCTCCTACGCTGCAAGCGCGCTGGTGGGCTGTTTTTACGGGCCGCTCTACCCCGGCATTATGGCAATCGCCTCGCGCCGTTTTGTGCATGCTATTGGCCCTGTCAGCAGTATTATGATCATCAGCACAGATGTGGCCTCGATGATTGTTCCGTCAGCAATGGGTCTCCTCATTCCAGCCCTGGGCATCAACTGGGTTATGGCCATTCCCGCCCTCTGCTGCGCGCTCATTTTCCTTCCGATGGCGCTGGCCAATCGCGCGCAACTTGAGGCGCAAACCGATCACTACGATGGGTGACACCTTATGGAAACCATAGACGAGAGCTCAGCACCCGATAGTTCATGTTACCTACAGCTTTGTCTTGCCCTTGAATCCAGCCTTTCGGTGCCGAGGCTGGACGAACATACGTGACGTCCCCATACGTTTGCCAGTACATTTGCCAGCCTGCGGGGGTCAGCTCTCCGACGACAGTCGTACCACCCCAGAAGTCCACTTGCGTTCTTCCCTCATCCACTTTCCGTTGCATTTCTCTCACCGCGGAAGCGTTATATGCGTTCCTGCCCAGCGTACCAATCGTTGCGAGGTTCAACCCTGGCCCCCCAGGGGCAGGAGTAGTCCAGTAGACCCTTGCAAGGGCATGGAGATTATCTAATGCTTGAGGCAGCCCTGGTCCCTCAACATCCATGCCCATGGGATTCGCCACGCCACCGCCGACCCCTAATGCGTTAGCGTGGTAGACGATTATATCGTTTGTTCCAACTACCCGATCGACATAGAGACGGCATCCAGACATGCCTGCGGTGATAAAACAGGTTACCCCTGCCGCTGCTGGCCCCGGACCCGGTAGGCGGACGGAATGTACTTCACCTTGACCATAGGGAAGATAAACGCTATCCCCAGCACCGTTTAAAGCCAGGGTGACGGACGTAGCCCCATTCAAGCCCACTCCAAGTACCGTTGTAACCCTTGCGGCATTCCAATCGTATGCGAGGGCAGGGAATGCGTTATGCATAATTGGTGGATTTGTATTCCCCATTTGATATGGAGTATTTGCAAGTGTCGCAATGGCAATGGTCATAATGTTTTCTCCTTGTGTGATTTGACTTTTCGTACAGCATTTCTTATTTGGTGTAGCATTCCTCACAAGCATAAGTATACGCAAGAAATGCAGAGTTTTCAAGAAGCCGCACAAAAAATTTCTGATGATCTAGATTGAGACAAAAGGATCAGCTTTTGAGCTTGAACAGGGAGTGAGCCTTTTTGAGGCTTGCACAAGTAGAATGAGACGCAACCATTTGGGCCGATTGCCGATCAAATGAGAACAAAGCTGCTCTCAGACTGTCGTCACCAGGAGTCTTTCGCCAGCAATAATACTTGAGCTTATGTCAGTCTAGATGTGCACTTCTGCAAAAGGCAAACTCCCTGTTGAATCATACTGGCTGTGTCCCATTCTTGATCCCCAGCACTGAAGAATGCCTGACACCCTGTTTTTGGAACGAACACCAACGAACAAAAACACCAGCATTTGAGTGTGATTTCACCCTGGAATCTCCCATAAGGCAGGGTTTTGCCAGAGGTGGGTGGAGTCCCACACTCCCCCCATACCGGGCGGAGAAACGCTGATGTGTAGTTGCGCGAGATTGGCTCCAGCATCTTCAAGGCGCTTGATCATACTCTTAAGCGCTAGTTTGGGGGTATTGTTCGTGCGGCTGAGATGGGAGAGCCAGAGCCAGCGCACACTATCGGTACGCCAGGTTTTTAAGACGGCATCCGCCGCCTGGTCGTTAGAAAGGTGCCCCGTGGCGCTGAGAATACGCTGCTTCAGGGCATAGGGATAAGGGCCACGTATCAGCCGCTCGCGATCATGATTGGACTCTAAAATTAGCAGATCGGCGTGCTGCATGGCTTCAAGCATGGCAGGCGTTACCTCACCGCTATCGATAACAACGCAGATACGACAACCACCAGCGATGAGGAGATAGCCAGCCGGGGCAACGGCATCATGTGAAACAGGGAATGATACGACCTCGATATCACCGATCATGCGGCGAGAACCAATCTCCATCGGCATCATAGGTAATTGGGACCTGTCAGCCTCAGGAAGGATCACCCCATTTTCTGGTAGTTTCTCTGACAGGGGAGCGGTTTGCCTGACGCCTGGCGCGAACGTTTCTTTATGCTCAAATAAAACACGGTTCGTGGATAGCGGCCCGGTCTCAGTTACACCCACGAGAGTCCCTACCTCTACCGGCTCCACCAGGCAGCTAGTAAAGGCAAAACTTTGTTGGATGGCATCAAGTGTAGCTGGAGTCGTAATGGCCCCGATACCATAACGTTTCATCAATACAGGCAGACCAATGATGTGGTCAATGTGCTCGTGAGTAACCAGGACTCCTTGCAGCTGCTTCAGGTGGATACCTGCTTGCCGGAGGCGATCGATAAGTATACGACTCGATAAGCCCGCGTCTACCAGTAGCTTCGTGCGTCCTCGCGGCCCTGCTTCCACCAGCAAGGCGTTACCGCTACTGCCACTACCCAATGAGGTCACTCGCATAAATGAATTGGATCCCGTTATCTAGCCATTACAGACCAAGCAATTGCTGTGCATTGCGACCTAACACGTTCTCTACTGCGTCGGCATCCAGGCCAGACTGTGATATATAGTCCATGATGCGCCGTTGACGCAGCAGACCGAAGTCGCTGGCGAAAAGAATACGTTCTACGCCAACCAGCCCCGCTACCACAGGCACAATAGTATTGTGGTAGAGATAGGCAGTCGCGGCTGTATCATACCACACATTAGCCGTGATCTGCTCGATCTCAGGCATCAAGCAGTAAAAAGGTAATCCGCCTCCCCAGTGAGCAGCTACAAATGGCACATCGGGAAATTCTGTCAGGAAAGTCACGACGTCTTGTAGCGTAACATCTCCTTTGCCCGGATAGATATGACCGATAGGTTCGCTACAATGTGAAAGTACGATTAATTGATGCTCCCGAACAACCTCCATTACAGGCATAAGCAGTTCGATATCGCTCAGTTTATAACCCTGACCGTGGGGCATCAGTTCACCAAGGCCAATCATCCCGGCTCGCGCACAGCGATCAAGCTCGCGTACAGCCTGAGCACCGGCTGTCGGTTGCAACACCGCCATGCCATAGATTCGCTTTGGATAACGGCGCATCACATCAATAACATAATTATTCGTCTCTTCTATCAAACCGGTATCTGTCCAGCCAAACGAAAAAGTGACGGAGACCTCCACCCCCGATTCATCCATCTCAGCGATCAAATCTTCCGCCGTCGCAATACGCGTGCCCGGATTGCTATACAGTTTATCGAACCAGGGGTCGCGTGCACAATAGCGCTCACGATGCCGTTGTATATCCGGTGGAAAGATATGTGTATGAAAATCGATAAGCATCGGCAGTAGCTCTTTATAAAAGCCTTTTCAACTAGAGGAAGTAGGAAGCAACATGCCGTTATCCTTCTACTCCAATGATAGGTGATACAGTCAATAGCAATTAACGCCAAAAAGCACAAAGGACGCAAACAAGTTGCGTCCTCAATGAACCAAACCGAAAGGATCTCCTCAATTTTGCCGAGACCAGGAGCCCGAAGCCGAGCAGGCTCACCCACACCTCTCTCGCACCACTCCCCTTGCAAGCTCTCCCTCCTCGCCCGCGTTGGCAGCACAGCCAGCACGAACACGAAGCAAGAGACAAGCCGTACGATCATTAGGGCCACTTGGCTTCACCTGTTACCAGGCCTCCACCTGTGGTCTATCTACCAGGTCTTCTCCCTGGGATCTTGACTGTGCCTGACACAGTGGGAAGACGCGTCTGGGAGGCGGCTT
>WNGQ01000565.1_pt1 | contig 38087 bp, 36 predicted proteins | sample 5407661 | NCBI WGS metagenome assembly WNGQ01 (sample SAMN13153382, study PRJNA577476) | soil metagenome | isolation source: 60 cm soil or saprolite under Garry oak tree replicate 2 | place: USA:California | collected 2016-06-15 | reverse complement strand
CATTGCCAGATCGTACCGGCCTGAATTGTAAAAACCGTCAGCCTCGGTGAGCAGTTGTTTCACTTGCTCGACTTTTTCGATGAAGGTCGGGCTCATCGTTTTGTTGAAGTAACCGGGCTGCCGCAGGTGCCCGTAGAGTTCCTGCGCCGGGCGACACTTGGGATCGTAGCGGTCGCTTAAGATTTCGCTCAGGATTGCCTCGGCATCAGCGTATCTTCCTTCGGCGATGCGCGCTTCGGCCAAAATGACGCCGCTTTTGCAAAAGCCTTCAACCGCTTCGTCGTGCGCTTTTCCGGACACGACTGCGTCGGGCAGATACGTCACTGCCATTCTGAATTCTTCGTGAGCAGCGCCATAGTCTTTCGCTTTCATCGCCGCCTTGCCTCGGGCCAGGGCTGCCTCGCCTTGAGATATGCCGGCCTGACGCCGCTGCACTTCGCGCTCGGCAACATTGTCCGGGGTTTGGGCAAAGCTCGACGCGCAAATGAGAAACAACCACAGGCAGACTAGCCTTGGTAGGGCGCGACCGGTCCGAGCCGGACTGGCGTTTGGCGCGCCGCCGAAGGAACTGAGAGCCCGCGAATCACACGAATTAACGCGAATCAAAGAAGTTCCGAAAATCAAAGCCTTCGTTAGCTTCGTTTCCTTCTGTTGAATACATAACGGATTGCAGCCGCTACGGCTGCTTCTAGAGCGGACAGATTGCGGAGTAGTTTTCATAGGAGGAGTTATGGAGAGTGATTTTCATGGTAGTTAAGGCGGCGCAAAACCGACCTCGATCCGCGCATTTGGTTTTTGCGTGTTCACGATTACGGCCTTGGTTGGCTGCACATCAAGGAGCTTGTAATTGATCTCTTCTACGGGTTTCAAGGAAAATTCTTGGTCTTTTCTCACTTCGAACTCCCGGCGGCCGCCCCAGGTATAGACGAAAGTGGCCACGGATTGCGGCGAGGTAGCGACCTTTTCCTTGACCAACGTGACCTGCGCACGGGTGTCCTTATGTTTGATGAGCAATTCCGAAACATCGACATTGGTGCCGTACTGATTGCGCTCGTGTTTCTCGGTAAACTTGACGACCTTAAAGTCAGTGCCGCGGATAACGTCGCCTATTTTTAGAAATTGGGTCGGCTCGCTCTGGTCGATCGTGTTAAGCGCAAAGGTGTCCCCAACCCACGATGCAAAAACGAATCGAAAGGGTTCCTCGGTGGCGGATACCAAATGCAACTTTGTTAGATAGTCCGGGTGCGAATCCTTGCTTGTCGGATCGGTGCCTCCCTGCCACTCGTCCAGATTAGTAAATCCGTCGACGTCTGGGTCCTGATCCAGTACGTCAGAATCCTGGATCGCTAGACCGAACTTTTCGAACCAATCATTGGGAACAGGCGCATGCACCTGCGTGTTTTTCAACGTCGCGGGCAGCCCGTTAGCGCCAATGAAATGTTTTTCAGGAACAAAAAGTCCGGATCGAGTACTGGATTTCCATTGCGAAGGACGTTGAAGACGCTCGGTTGCGCGATCGAGTTCCGCTGCCACAGGCGGCGGCGACGCATTCTTTGGTGGCGCCCCGGGCTGAGCCACCAGGCGATTCCCAAACTGAATAGCGTTCCACCAAATGGAGACAGCAGAAACGAAAAGGAAAATCCCAGCGGCTAGAAGCGCGACCCGATCGTAATGCGCCTTAATCCATTCGAAGGTCTTCGCCATGATCGTTTTTAACCACGGATTACACGGATGGCACGGATAAGAAGTTCACGCATGAAGATCAGGGTTGTCGTGTTCGTCAGGTCCCTGCGGACGCAATACACGTTTCCATTCTAATCGCGCATTCTTGAAATTTATGAGAAGGGCCAGGTCCAAGCCTGTGATGTTTAGATATCCGATCATTTGAGCGACATGCGTGTCCGTGAAGCAGGAAACGACTTTGGGATCGACAATCACCGCATCATCGACAATCAGATCGGGAATCAGGTTACCGATTAACTCCCCGCGATACGAGACCGGGAACGAGCTTTGAACTAAAACGTTGTGACTACGGTGCCTCAATTCAATAATCAGTGCGCGTTCGTAGAGTTTTTCGTCAAGTCCTGGTTTCAACTCATTGAGTACTACCATTGCAGCCCCGATGATGTCACGGCTTAGGTCTTCATGAATCATGCTTTCATCCGTGTTATCCGTGAAATCAGTGGTTGAATCTCCATTTGTGCCTAAGATCCAAATCTCACCATTTCGATCGTGGCGGAGACTTCGATATGCTCGTTACCGACTATGAAATTTAGCGGCACGGCTGCGCCCGGCTGGGCCGCGGGTTCAGCGGGAGCTGGTTCTCCGGTTCTTTGGCGTGACGGGCCCTTGTCCTTTTCATTGTGCACATACAGCGTGCGAACAATGAAGAATTGTCCGCTGGAATTTACGATTTCGTTCAAGACCTTGCGTGCTGCGGCGGGCGTCGCTCTAAAAGTTAGATCGACAATGTTGCGCTTTAATAACGCCGGTGGCGGCGTCGCTGTTTTGCTTGGAACGGCGATTCTTCCGGCGACTGGAGATGGCGCCGGAGTCGGTGAAGCTGCGTGTTCCTCGGGCAAAGGCGCGCGGCGAAAAGAAGTTACGCTGTCCACCTTTGCGTCGAGCAGAATGTTTATCAGCATCTGGATTTGGGAAAGTTCCTGCCCAAGGAGTGGCGCCGCAGCTGTTTCTGGCAACGCCATGGCAAACTCATCAAAGCCGAGCTGAAATTTATCCGGAAGCTTTACGCTGTTAGTCTGTGCTCTGTTCAGCGTCGCAACTGTGGCCTGACGCAAACGCGATTGAAATTCATTGGGCGCCAGCGGCGGCGCCGGGACGATCTCCTTTTTTAGTTCGTCTTTGAACTTGTCTAGAGCAGTGTTGTATCGATCCAGGTAACCCTGCAGTTTCCGGTAATTGGCGTCATTGGGAAAAGGATCGAGGCGATCCAGGCGACTTTTCTCTGCTGCCGCCTGGTCGAACGTTTGTCTCGCGTCGCTCCAGGTCGCCCATCTCCAATAAAGAAGGATCCCGGCAAATAACGCACAAATTCCAAAGGCAATAAGAAGTGTGGCCAGCGCGCGATTTTGTTGAAACCACAACTTCATTGTTTTAACCACGGATTACACGGATGGCACGGATAAGAAATTCACGCACGAAGATCAGGGTTGTCGTGTTCGCTAGGTGCTTGTGGACGCAATACGCGTTTCCATTCCAATCGCGCATTCTTGAAATTTATAAGAAGGGCCAAGTCCAAGCTCGTGATGTTCAGATACCCGATCATCTGCGCAACATGCGTGTCGGTGAAGCAGGAAACCACTTTGGGATCGACAATTACCGCATCGTCAACAATCAGATCGGGAATTAGATTGCCGATTAGCTCGCCGCGATAAGAAACTGGGAACGAGCTTTGGACCGAAACGCTGTGTCCGCGGTGCTTCAATTCAATAACCATTGCGCGTTCGTAAAGCTTTTCGTCGAGTCCCGGTTTAAGCTCATTGAGCACTTCCATCGCAGTACCGATGATATCACCGCTCAACTCTCCGTGGATCATTTTTTCATCCGTGTCATCCGTGTAATCCGTGGTTGATTTTTCACGGCAATTTCACCGGCTTGCGCAGTGTGAGTTGAAGTTCATAAGGGAACGCCCAGTCGGTGTCGTTTGGCACGGAGTTTGACTTGATTACTCGCTCGGGAGTTTTTGGATCGACAACAAAAAACGGCGAGCTCGCCAGGTTGCGTAAGTAATCGACGACGATTTCCTGCTGTTTCGGATTATAAAGGTAAAGACCGCGCACCAGGATGCCGTCGATTGACTTAGTACCGGCGGCAGCGGCTTTCGTTGCTGCTCCGGAAACCGGCGGAGCAGTCGTGGGTGTAGTTTCTCCGACGCGTTTTTCGCCGGCGCCCAGAAGTTTTCCACCCGAGGTCGCTCCGAGCTCGGTGATCCAGATGTCGGCCTCAGGCAGACGCGCGTTCAAATCTTCAAGAATCTGCGGCCAGAAGTCGCGATCATTGGTGGCGCTAATTAGCGGAGTAGCGACGCTGTCGAGTGAGGTGATCTGTTTTTTGAGTTTATCAAGCTGCGTTTCTGCGCCTCGCATGGAGGCGTTCTTTTGTTGGATCAGCTCAGCGGTTTCTCGCGTTACCTGCGCCGCTCGCGTGTAATAAATCGACCAGCCCAGCATGGCGAGGACCACGCACGCGGCCGCGGCAATGAAGAATGGCCGGCGCCGTTCCAATTCCTGCCTTCGAACAACGCTTGCCGGAAGCAGGCTAAGCTCCATTGGACAAGCCGTCACGCTGCGCAGCGCCAGGCCGACCAATTCGCCAAGGAGATGGGCGGAGTGCGCGACACCCGACGTCGAGGCCGCTTCCGATACGGCTACGTTTCGAAGCGGATTAAAAAACTCGATCGGCAATTGGAATTTCTCGTGAAAAAACTCGCGCATGTAAGGCATACCCGCGGCGCCGCCACAAAGAAAGATGCGGTCCGGCCGACTTCCCTTCTGTTGCGTCCGATAATGACTGATCGAGCGCATCAACTCTGCGTGCAGTCGGGTCATGGTGCTCCGCGCCAGTTTGGAGACGCGGGCAAGGTCGTGGTCCGAAGGCTCGGCGTAAGCGCCTCCCAGGCCCACAAAGGCATCTCGCTTTTTGCGAGTTTCTGCGGCCTCAAAGGATTCGCCAAATTCCCTGGCAATTGCTCCGGTGATCGCGCTGCCGCCAATGGGAAGACTGCGGGAGAAAATTCTTCGAGGCTCGATGAAGAGAACATTGGTGGTGCGCGCTCCGATATCCACGAGGAGCGAGCACTCATTCACATTCGGGTAGCTATAACGAAACGCATTGTAGAGTGCCATCGGCGCCACATCGATGGTGGAAGTATGCAGCCCGGCTTCTTCGACTCCTCCGTTGATGTCGTCGAGCAAATCAACTTTGATCGCGACCAGGACCACTTGAATTTGTTCCTCCAGGCCGCCTCCGACCAGCTGGTAATCCCAAACCACGTCGTCGATCGGGAATGGAACATTTTGCTGTGCCTCAAACGCGATGATTTTCTCCAGCTTTTCCTGTTCAAGGCCGGGCAGCTTAACAAAGCGCGCAAAAACCGATTGCGCGGGTAAGGCGTAATTCACGGCGCCGTGTTTAATGTGGAGCTCGCTCATCATTTCGCGCACAGCGACCGCGATTTGCGCCCGCCGTATCTCCTCGCTGGTCGGATCAGTCGCAATCTCGCGTAAACGATAGTCCAGTAAGACCAGGCCACCGTGAGCCTGGACGCGGAATTCTGCCAGGCCAATAGTCTGGGACCCAAGATTGAGACTGATCAGGCGTGGTACGATGGCCATGTCCAACTCCCAAAACTCAAATCCCAGACAAATATCAAGCTCGAAATCTCAAACGCGCAAAACCAGACGAATCTCGCTAACGCTTGGCGTGCGTCGCGGTTGATCAACGCGGATACGTCAGGCGATGGTCGGCTCGCTCGGTTCGAGCAGACTTTGTTCGCACAACCGCGCGTATTTCCCACCAAGCACGAGCAATTGCTCATGGGTTCCGCGCTCGACAATACGTCCGTGATCAAGCACGAGAATCTGGTCCGCGCGCACGATAGTGGAAAGCCGGTGCGCGATTACTATGGAAGTGCGATCGAACATTAGAGTCTCCAGCGCTTCCTGGATGAGTCGCTCCGTCGTCGTGTCTACGCTCGCCGTAGCTTCATCCAGAATCAGAATTGGCGGATCCTTCAACAGCGCCCGTGCGATCGAAAGGCGCTGCTTTTCGCCCACACTCAATTTTACTCCGCGCTCCCCTACCACGCTGCTCAATCCGTGAGGCAACCGATCGATGAAGGGACGCGCGTTTGCTACCGCCGCCGCCTCCAGCAATTCTTCATCCGTCGCATCAGGCTTCCCGATTTGCAGGTTCTCGCGGATGGTGCCGTTAAACAAAAAGCATTCCTGAGTCACCATCCCGATCTGTTGCCGCAACAGGCGAATGCTGAAATCACGAATCGGAATTCCGTCGATCAAAATCTCGCCGCGATCGAACTCGTAGAAACGCGTGAGCAGATTGATCACCGTGGATTTTCCCGAGCCGGTCGTGCCGACAAGCGCAATCGTGCCACCTGACCGCGCGTGAAATGAAATGTCACTTAGCGTCGGCAACTCGCCGGAATAGCTAAAACTCACGTGCCGGAACTCAATCTCGCCGCGCACTGTTTGAGCAAACGTTTCGCCGCCCTCCGGCTCGCCCGGTGAATCGAGAATTTCGAAGACGCGTTCGCCCGAGGCCCGTCCTGCCTGCACCAGTTGATTCAGTTCATGCAGTTTCCCTATTGGCTCGTAGAGAAAACTCGCCAGCACAAGAAAAGCGCCAAGATCGCCCAACTGCATAGCGCCCGATAAAATATCGTGCGCCCCCACGGCGATCACCAGCAGCACGCCGAGCGAACCGAACAAATACATTGAAGAATGGTAAAGCGCCCACACCCGCGTGACGACGAGACTGGCGCGCCGCAACTCGTCGCTCTCTTTGTTGAAGCGACGATCTTCCTCCGTCTCGCGTACAAAACTTTTGATCTGACGAATGCCGGAGAGATTGTCGTGTAGAAGTGAATTCATGGCCGAAGCGGCGCAGCGATGCAGCCGGTATCGCCGGTGCGCCGTGAGCGTATACCAAAGCGCGCCACCGGCGAGGAACGGCACCGGCGCGAGCGCGACCAGCGTCATTTTTGTGCTGAGGTAAAACATTCCCACCACCACCACCACGATCTGCAATACCGCCACCGTGCCTTTTTCGATGCCGTCGATCAGGACGCGCTCGACCGAGCCCACATCCTCGAGAATTCGCGTCATCAGATCGCCGGTGGAGCGATTATCGAACCAGCGAAGTGGCAGAGTTTGAACGTGTGAATACAGATCGCGGCGCAGATCGAAAATAACTTTTTGCTCAAAGGCGTTGTTGAGCAAGAGGCGAAGATAATCCAAGCCTCGCTGAACCAACATGGCGAAAGCCACAAGAATAAGCAGTGGGAGCAAACGCTCGGGGTGGTGACCGTTGATGACGTTATCAAGAGCATATTTCGTCGCCGCCGGGGGAACGATCACCATGAGGGTACCCGTGACCGCGCAAGCCAGCATCGCGATCGCAAGCACCGGATAGCGTCTTAGATAAACAAAAACGCGCCAGACGGTTTTCATTTCCCCTAAAACTCAGTGACCTGACCCGACTTTCAAGCCCTAATGGGTCCCAATCGCTTTCAAAGCGGCCATCAAATAATGCGATAATCCTTCAGTTCTTTGAAGAAGGTCGCGACCGCAGTCTTGACTACGACCACGGTGGGAATAGCGAATAACATTCCCCACAAGCCCATGATGAGAGAGCCGCTGATAATCGCGATAACAACCACGAGTGGATGAACATTCGCTGCGCTGCCAAGGACAAAGGGTTGAAAAACAACATCGTCCAGTACATGCACAATCACGACTAGGATCAGCACATATAACGCAAGGTCATTTGGATTCAGACCGGGAATCAGCGGCGTCACGTTCTCCGCGATCAACGCATAACCGACACCAATCACCAGGGCGATGACCGTTCCCAGAAACGGAATGGCATTGAGAAGTCCGGAAACCACGCCAATCGCGACGGCGATCCCCGGGGGAATCCCAAGGAGAACCAATCCCATTGTCAGAGTCAGGCCCACCAGAAAACATTCCAGCAATGTCCCGCGTAAATACCTGCCGATAGCGTCGTCGAGTTCGTCAAGAACCGTGAGCGACAGCTCAAAATAACGGTTTGGAACGAGGCTAATGAAAAAGCGGCGGATTTGTCCGTTATCGAAACCGAGAAAAATAAAAATCAATGGTGTGAGCATCCATGCGGACAATTTATTCTCCAAGCTCGCGCCCTCGCTGGCAGGTGGACCAGGAGTTGGAGCGACTCCAACCGGCGCCACGGGGGGCGCCGGAGTCACGGGAGTCTTTTCGGGAATTACATATTTCCCGGTTCTTTGGTTCACCCCAAAGTAATCAACGAATTTACTTTGAATGGGAGGTTTACCGTTGTATCCCGCGGCATATTTTAGGAACAGATCGCGTTCCTTGGGATCAAGTGCGAGTGCCTGATTGACCTTATCCATTAGCGGGCCGACTTCTTTTTCGATCAACGGCGTCACCGCGTTTGATTTTCGTTCCGGTAATTTCGCCACCAGTTGCCGGTATCTTTCGTTCAGTTTGTATTTCAGGCGGACCTTGAACTCGAGTTTCTGCTCTTCGTCCGGAATGTGTTTGCGCAGAGTATTGAAGGCGAAGAACAGGACAAGGCCAATAAGCGCGAAGGAACAAAGGACCTGAAGCTCGTGAGGCAACCATCGAACCCGAAAGCGATCTTTCACCGGACGGAACAAAAAGGCCAATAAGGCGCCGACTACGATCGGTAGAATGAGGATCCTTAACTTCCAGATCAGGAATCCTCCGAAAATCAAGGCCAGCGTCGCAAGCGCGATATAAAAGACCCTGCGCCGAGTCTTGCGCTCTCGCTCTTTCTCTTCGAAGCCCCTGACCATTGCTCATCCCAAGCCAGCGGTGTCGGCAGAAATTTTCATCTGCACCAATTCATTGGTCGAGCGAAGTCGATCACCGATCATCGACGCTAGGGAGCGGTAAATTTGGCAGGCAGTTCGCGCATGCCGATGCATCAATCCGTTAAGATCGTTCCGGTAAAGCGCCAGCGTCCGGGTCGGTTCCAAAGCCCGCGCGTTAGCGGAACGCGGCGAGTCATCCAGGAGCGCCATCTCACCAAAAAAGGCGCCTCTTTCCAGAACAGCCAGACGCGTGGTGCTGGTCTCGTGGCAAATTTCTATCGCAATTTTACCGTCCAAAATCAGAAAGAGCGCGGCTCCCGGTTGTCCTTCCTCAAAGATTGATTCATCAGTGTCATAACTGCGGTCGAACATGATGTCAGACACAGTCTTCAGTTGCCGATTCGAGAGTTGGTCGAAGAACGGCACGGTCTTCAGGAACTGAATGCGATCCAATTCAGGGCTTGAACGTTTCCAGCGTCCCAGCGTTTCCCACAACAACTTATCCGCGGCGAATTTTCGGGCCGACATTGGTATTAATCCGTTGAAACAACTTCGGCCAGCGGGCTCAATTAGGAACCTCCCGTCCTGATAGCACGCCCATAGTAGGAAGAATCGATCGGCAATTTCAATCCAAAAAGATCGGAGCATTCTGCTTCCTAAATGCGGCGTGATTCAGTGTTTTCCTCGCGATGCAGCCTTTTGTCCTCTTCTCCCTTCGTGCAGGCGAGAAATAGACTGCAAGATGCAGTCTAACCACAGGCCAGAACTGCTGGTTGCGTGCCGAGATCGAATAAAGCGCTGAGCCCAGTACTAATCAGTCATGCGACACACTTCTCGGCGTTCTTTAAGCGCATCGTTAGGTGACAATGCGTGCATGGCGAAGCAATGCTTCTCGTTACTTCACCGCAGGTAATCGTGCGAGTTGCGAAGATAGAGAACAAGATCGTAGCCGTTGCCGCTCGGGAAGGGTTTCCCGTTGATTTTGAATCCGCAGTCGAACGCGAAACTCAGGACGCGTTCGTCTGCCCGGGTCGTCGCGAAAATGTTCTCGTTCTTCGCGAAAGTGAGTAACTCACTCACGATGCGAGTCGAGAGTCGTCGCCCTTGGTACGATCTAGCCACAACGACCCAACCCAACTCAACCGGATATTCCTCTGCCGGCACGGTCGCTCGCGCATCGGTGAACACCTTATTCCGATACTCTGGTCTGGGGTGTTTCAGAGCGCCTGCTCCGATGAGTTGGTCATCTGGCGCCCGTAGGAACAACAGGCGAGAGGCGTTCCGGATCCGTTGCGTTAAGCTATCTGGATTAACGGCGCCGCCTTCGACGACAAGGTTTTCGAAATCGGCTAACGCCTGCGCTGTACAGTCCGCGGGTAAGAACATTGACGAGGTTAGCATCGCAGAGCTGCCTTACTTCGCTCCAAATGCGGCTTCGCACATGCGCTTATCTTGGAGCGGCGAAGGAACGAAAACGCACGCTGCGTCCATTTGCATTCCATTCGTCGTATGACGCGCCGGCTGTGATCTGAAATTTGTCGTTGCCGACCGTGCCGACGACATATGTCTCCCACATGTCGCCGCCACCCTTCCCGCTCCATCGGCCGTATAGGAAGCCCACTTCACCACCGTAATAGACCGGGTTCGCTGATGAGCTCAGCCTCTCGTCGGGCGAATCTTTTGCGTCTGCCCCAAGATCCTTTCCATCCGTACCATGGATCCGGCCAGGACTCGACCTTTGTGTCGGTGGCTGAGCACCGCTGAGGAATGCAGCCGGCAAGAAATCTGCCGACGTGAATCCCAACTGAACCCACGAACTTGCAAAGCCGTAGCTGGAGCCGGCGAGCCCGTTACTTAATTCCGGGCCGTCCAACCAAAGCGGCACCGAGCCGTTATGAAGCAGAAGTGATCTCTCGGCTGCGCCCCAAAGTTTCGGCCGATAAAGACTCAGCGACAAAGGGGCACTTGATGCGCCAGCGGAGCGCAACTGTTCGCGTTTGGTGGAATGATGCGGCTGTTGCGCAACAGCCGGCAACAATGCGCCGAGCAAACCCAGGGCGACGCAAAGTGCGCGCGTAACCATGGCACAATTCACATCCAAATAGGGACAAATGCCAGTAAAATTTTTCGGAAGCGCAGGCGATTCGTTAAAACGTTACAGCAGTCAATCCCTCGTTTGTCATTCTGAGTGAAGCGAAGAATCTCTGATCATTTCGGGATTTGCAGCTGCGGCAAGCGGATAGCCAGAGATGTTTCGCTTTGCTCAACATGACAGATGGAGAACGCTTTCACGGTTCAACGATTTGACGCTTTAACGATTTAACGCGGCGAAGCCAGCGACTCCCGGAAATAGTCGATCGTGGTCTTGATTCCTTCTTCGAAATCCACGCGCGGTTGCCAACCGAGGACTTCTTTTGCGCGGGCAATATCCGGTTGGCGTACTCTCGGGTCATCGATAGGCAGCGGTTTGTATTCAATTGCCGATTTTGTTCCGGTGATGCGAATGATCTCGTCGGCAAACTGCTTGATCGTCATTTCGCGCGGGTTACCCAGGTTGACCGGCTCGTGGAAATCGCTCGTGGCCAGCTTAAAAATTCCGTCGATCAAATCGGACACATAACAGAACGAGCGCGTTTGTGAGCCATCGCCAAAAACAGTCAGCGGCTGGCCATTCAGTGCCTGTCCGATAAATGCCGGGACCACGCGTCCATCCCGCAATCGCATTCGCGGTCCGTATGTGTTGAATATGCGCACGATCCTGGTGTCCACGCGATGATAGCGATGATACGCCATCGTCATTGCCTCCGCGTAACGCTTCGCCTCATCGTATACGCCGCGCGGCCCGATTGGGTTCACATTGCCCCAGTAATCTTCCTTTTGCGGATGCTCGAGAGGATCGCCATACACCTCCGATGTTGAAGCAAGAATGAACACGGCCTTTTTGTCCTTGGCCAGCCCCAGAGTATTGTGCGTGCCCAGCGCGCCGACTTTCAATGTAGGAATCGGGAGTTCGAGGTAATCGATCGGACTGGCCGGGGAAGCGAAGTGAAAAACGTAATCGATTTTCTCTTCCGGCAGGAAAATGAAATTCGAAACATTATGTTTAATAAATTGGAAATTCTCGTTCCCGGCGAGGTGGCCGATGTTCGCTGTGTTGCCGGTGATTAAATTGTCGATGGCGATGACGCGATGGCCTTCCGCCAGCAACCGATCGCTCAAATGCGATCCCAGAAAACCAGCGGCGCCGCTCACGACAGAAACAGCGTTCTTTGTGGGCATTGCGCGGTCTATCTAAAGGCGTGCGCACAAATTTGCCAGTACGAAGTCATGGCAAATGACAAATGGCTTCGCTACGTTGAACCGTTGAAATCGTTGAAGCGTTGAAGCATTGAAGCGAAGGGAGCCATCACTCAGGCTTCGTCATTCCTTCGCCATTTGGATTCATTGGCTTTCGACTCAAAATCTGAAATCTTAACGGACTCATGCGTATTCTCTCCGGTATTCAGCCCAGTGGCGCTCTGCACGTCGGTAATTATTTTGGCATGATGGAGCCGGCCGTCGCGCTGCAAGCCGAAGGCGAAGCACTCTATTTCATCGCCGATTATCACGCGCTCACCAGCCTGCGCGATCCGGAAGCGCTCCGTGAAAACAGCCGTCGCGTCGCGCTGGATTTTCTGGCGTGCGGACTCGATCCTAACCGCGCCACGCTTTTTCGACACTCGGACGTTCCGCAAGTCACCGAACTGGCCTGGATTCTATCGACCGTGGCGCCGATGGGCTTGCTGGAGCGCGCCCACTCTTACAAAGACAAACTCGCCCGCGGATTGCCCGCCACCGTTGGTTTGTTCAGTTACCCAGTGCTTATGGCGGCGGACATTTTGATTTACGACAGCGACGTTGTGCCTGTTGGTAAAGATCAAAAACAGCACATCGAAATCACGCGCGATCTTGCTGTGAAAATGAACGAAACTTTCGGGCAGCAGGAGCAGGACGGTCGGATCTTCAAGTTGCCTGAAGCGCGAATCAAAGCTGCGACAGAAACCGTGCCCGGGATCGATGGCCAGAAAATGAGCAAAAGCTACGGCAACAATATCGACATCTTTGGGGACGAAAAAGAAATGCGAAAACGCGTCATGAGCATCGTGACCGATTCTACGCCGGTAGAAGAGCCGAAAGTCCCGGCAAAATCGACTATCTTCAAGCTTTACTCGCTGGTCGCGTCCAAGGAAGAAATCGCAGCGATGCGCGAGCGGTTTCTAAAAGGCGGAACCGGCTACGGCGACTTCAAGAAACAGCTTTTCGAGAAACTTTGGGAATATTTCGCGCCAATGCGCAAACGTCGCGAAGAAATTCTGGCCGATAAATCGTATATTGATAGCGTTCTCAAAAAGGGCGCGGCCCGCGCGAACGAAATCGCGGACCAGGTGATGAAACGCGTCCGCGAATCGGTGGGTCTGCGCTAGTGACCAGACTTCGACAGCGTTTCCCTCTTCGCACGCACCTCGATCTGCCGGGTTTCAGCTTCAGCTGCCTTCAGGTCCTTGGCCTTTGTCACGTATGTCAGGATCGAATTCCAGAATCCTGAGCCGCCGCTCGCCAACAGACCAAGAGCTAACGTTCCAGTCCAATCATCCGGAATCCCTACGCCTTTCGGAATTGCCGCGCTGGAAAGCCAGGCAGTGGTTATACCTGCAATTACAGCAAGTACCTGAAGAGCCGCCTTCCTCCATCCTTCTTCGGCGGGTTTTCGTCGTTGCTGATTGAGCCAGGGAACGAGTCCCTTGATGATATCGACGAGCCGCTCCGAGGCTATACTGAGAGCGATAAGCAATGATATGACGGTTGTTAGTTTGGTCGTGTCCATAAGACAATTTTCTGCGCCGGGATTGGGCCTCCCTTGTCAATCGGGAAATGACCGCGAGGATATGAGTTAAGCCAGTGGCCACTATCCGACTTCACATCATTCCTAACGCGAAGATCGATAAGGCGGTGGGAGAGCATGGCCACGCGATTAAGATCAAGTTACGAGCCCCAGCGGTCGAAGGAAAGGCGAACACCGCGTTGCGCAGGTTTCTGGCGGAAAAATTGAGCGTTCCCCAGCGCGCAATCGTTCTGGAGCATGGCGCGAAATCACGGGACAAAGTGATTCGAATCGATGGATTAAGCGAAGTCGGCATTCGTGGTGCCTTACTTGGGACGAGTTGAAACAATTCGACGGCTATTCAGTAATTATTCTGTCTGCCCATTCCACAAGTGAGACGAAAATTTTCGGGTTGCCGAACTTTGCTCCGTATTCAGTTAAATCTGCTTCGGTGACCCCTCTCGCCCGCGAGCATGTGCCGCATGCGTAGATTGGTATTTTCCTGGCCACGATCTTACCCAGCGCTTCAGACAACGGCGGCCATCCAACAGGGACGACTGCGTTGGCCACTGATTTTCGCATAAGAGAAACCGCTTCGCCGAGGAGAAAGATTTGAACTTCGTGCCCGGCCTCAGAGAGCGCGTCGCCGTGAAGAAATGGAAATGCGGCTTTCGTTGGATCGTCCGATCCCCATGCACTCTTGATCATTATTTTTAGTTTCGCTTCCGCTGCGCCTGCATTAGAAGGCGCGGCGGCCGCAGCCAGCGGCAGCACTGCAAGGCGTTTCAGAAATGATCGCCGGATCATGCGCTCCGATTTACCAGAAATAGACTGCATCCGGCAATCTATTTCGGACAACTCTCAGCGACCTCGAGTTTGGCGAGCTGGTTTGGTTTGTTCCTGAGGCTTCGTTTGAGTGGTTGCAGCGCTGTCGCGATAAAACAAAACGCCGTGCGCTCTCAAATTGCTGATCAGCGCGTGCAGATCATTCGCCAACTCTTGATTGTTCAGAAGAGTCGCAACCAGGCCCTTGCCTTGTGTAGCGGTGCGGAGCACCTTGCGCGTGTCATCGATCGCGTTCTGCAAATTGTCAGCTGCCTTTTTTGCCGAAGCCATTGTGGAATCCGCCTCGTCGATTACTCCATCCAGCTTCTTCGAAGATTCTGCCAGCGCACTCGTTGCCTGGTTCAAATGCTCCATGCTCGCCTTCAGATTTTGCGTGTTTTCGGAGGAAAGGGTCTCTTGATTCAATCTTTGGACGGTTCCACGAAGCTCGGTTAACAGAGCACCACCCTCTCGTGTGATGTCGTCGATGCCAGTCTCACGCGCGCCGCTGATATGGGTGTTTGGCGCGAGAAAAGCCTTTGGCTGCCCGGGCGGCATCACCACGTTTACAAAGCGATCGCCGAGCAAACCGGAACTTCCGACGGTGAATTTGCTTCCTTCAGGCACCTTAATGTAATCATAAATCTTCAGTGGTACATCCACACCCTGGCCTTCGCGAACCATTCGCGGACCACCCGAAACTTTTCCGATTTTAGCCCCCGCGAGCAAGACATCGGAACCTTTTAACAGGCCGCTGGCGTCACTGAAACGAACCGTGAGCGGATAATATATCTTAAAGCCTTCTCCCAGTCGGCCGAATTGCACGATCAGGGCGCCTAACATCGCCAAGCCGACGAAAACAAACGCGCCAACTTTAAATTCCAAACCTCGTTCGTGCCGATTCATTTCGAAATATATTGTCGATCTTGGCTGCTTTTTCGCAAGGAGCGGCGACTTCCAAATCGCCGTGTTTTTTGTTCGGCGGTTAGGAAGCCGCCGCGCATTGTTCAGAGCGCCCGAGCAGGAAATCCTGAATAAGCGGGTCGGTCGAACGCTGAAGATCACTCGGTGTCCCGTGAAAATAAATGCGTCCCTCATGCAAATAAGCAATCCGGTCGGCTACATCGAACGCGCTTTTCATATCGTGAGTGACGACGACGCTGGTCATTCCAAAGCGCTGTTGCAGCCGGCGAATCAATCGGTTGATGCTGTCCGCCACTACCGGATCGAGCCCCGATGTAGGTTCATCATACAACACGCAGGAGGGGCGGCGAATGATGGAGCGCGCCAGCCCCACTCGCTTTTTCATTCCGCCACTTAAACTCTCCGGCATCTTATCTTCCTGCCCCTCCATTTCCATCACTTCAAGCATCTCGGCGACTTTTGCGTGCAAAACTTTCGGGTCGCGCTCGCCAGCTTCGCGTAGTGGAAACGCGATGTTTTCCTCCACCGTCATGGAATCGAAAAGCGCGCCGCTTTGAAAAAGAATGCCTATCTTCACGCGAATCGTCCCGAGCTGACGCTCATTCATTCCGATGATGTTTTGACCATCGATCCATATTTCACCGGCATCGGGGGCCATCAATCCCACGAGGTGTTTAAGCAAAACGCTCTTACCGCCGCCACTGCGTCCAATGATGGCAAGGGTTTCACCGGTCCGGATCTCGAGATCGACACCGCGCAAAATCTCCTGTTGCCCGATCCTTTTTGCCAATGAACGCACCGCGATCATCGGCGACGAATTACCGGCAACCAGATGAGGTTTAGTGGAAGGCTTTGGAGATGGAGGCGCTTCGATCATCGGAACATTCAGACTCTTCACTCTCAACCCGGAACACTCAACTGCCGCACAACCCTACTGGTATCCCGCCGGATAAATGATGTTCAGCAACATCGTAAGGAAAAAATTACAAATCAAAACCGCAAGCGACGAGTTCACAACCGCTTCAGTCGTCGCACGGCCCACACCGACAGCGCCTTCGCGTGCGCTCAATCCTTTTTGGCAACTGATGAAAACAATTAGAATCCCAAAGCAAAACGCTTTCGACAGGGCCATGATAATGTCGCGGTTACGCGTCCAGCGCACCATGTTGGCCATGTAATACGTGCCGTTGATCTCAAGCAGAAAAATTGCGATGAAATAGCCGGAAGCGATGCCGACAGCGACACATTCCGCCACCAGCAGCGGCATGGATACCATCATGGCCAGCGCTCGCGGCACGACCAGATAATCGGTCGGATAAACTGCCAGCGCTCGCAACGCATCGATCTGCTCAGTCACTTTCATTGTACCGATTTCCGCCGACATGGCTGCGCCAACGCGACCTGCTACCATCAATGCCGTGAGCACCGGGCCAAGCTCGCGACAGATCGATACCGATACTACTGCGCCGGTGGCCGATCCCATTCCAATCTTGTTAAATTGAAAGAAGGTTTGAGCCGCGAAGACGGCGCCCGTAAACGCACCCGTGATAACGACAACAAGTTGTGAAAGTAACCCGATCTCGACGATCTGATTGAGGAATAATTTCCAGCGAAGTTTATGCGTGAAAATGGAACGAAACGTATCGGCTGCGAGCAGCACCAGCTCTCCCAAGTATTGAAAGAATGAAAGGAGCCCCCCACCGAGGACGTTAAAGAAGCGGGTGATCATCGGTTAAGTAGTTCACCAAATTCGATGCAAGAAGCGATGCTGGGTCAGACGCGAGACGTGAGAAACCGAGCGCGGGTCACTATTTACCTCTCACTATTCACTTCTCACGTTCTTACGCAGTCAGCGGCTCTGTTTTTGTTCTGGGTCGAAGCTCCGGCGGAATCGCGCCGATAAACAGAGGTTCCAGTCCGAGCTTGAGAAAAATCGCCCGAATCTCACGCAAGCTCAATGTTGGTCGGTCGAACTCGAAGTATACAAGATCGTGGTTTGTATCGATCTTGTAATGAAGACCCGCAATTGGCTCGAGTTGAAGGTCCAGCTCCAGGATTTTGTTCAGGTCACGCAAACCGCGCGCATACACTTCCAGTTCGATCATAACAGCCGGGAAGGTAGCGGTGCGGCCATCTCAGCGCAATTGTTTAGCACCTGGTTAGTTTGCACCAAGCGCAAAGCTGCGATAAAAGATGTGCACCTGAAGGAATGAGACGCGTCACTCGCTTTTTGCTCGCAGGCAATCTTTTGCTTGGTGCAGCGTTTTTCGGCGCCTGCGAAACCGTTCCCCAGGGGATTCAACAAGCCAGGCTTGAGATGGCACAGAACATCGCAGGCGAACCCGCCGGGGATTATTTTATCGGACGGCGTTATTACAAATCCGATTACAAGTTCTGGGGTTACGTCCGGAAGCCGGGCCAACCCTGGAGCACCGCAGAATTAGTGATGCTGAACGAAAAACAGAAGCTTGCGCCGGATCGCGAACGTGTCGATATCGGAAGCGACAACAATTACGAATACAAACTCTACGGCTACTTTAGCGGCGACAAGGTTTATGAACCTGCGAGCAATGGAATTTATCCTGAGTTCGTTTTGAAAGGCTACCAACTAATCTCCACGAACCCCCCGCCAATTTTCAAAAGTCAAATCCGTGGTCACGCCACCGCAGAAGATCTCCGTTACGTGGTAGAAAAACCGGAGTGATCGTGTCCTTATTGTCATTCCGAGCGAAGTCGAGGAATCTCTCACTGTCGCTTGTGACACTCGGGTCATTTAAACAGTTAGAGATGTCTCGACTCTTCTCGACATGACAGAAGGTGCCCGCGCTTCCGATAAGAAGGATTCTCTTGCTGAGGAATTCCTGCGCTATCTCGCAAACGAGCGAAATGCTTCGCCTCGCACGTTAAAAGCATATCGCCAGGCGTTGACCGCTTTTCGTGCTGAAAACCAAACGCCGTGGAAAAGATGCCGGGGAGACGATTTTCGCGATTACTTATTTGCAATTACGAAGCGTGGGCAGGCGCGTTCATACGTGCGATTGCAATTCTCAGCGTTGCGCACGTTTTATCAGTTTCTTGGGGCTCGAAAGGGACTGCGCAACAATCCCGTGCGCGAAGTACAATTGCCAAAAATCGAGAGGAAACTTCCGCTGGTCCTCACACGCCAGCAAGTCGAAGAGCTTCTTGCCGCCCCAACGCGCGAGACAAAAACCAAGTCTGCGCCGGTTTGGATGCCTCTGCGCGATGTCGCCATTATGGAATTGTTCTACAGCAGCGGGTTGCGGTTGAGCGAACTGGCTGCGCTCGACGTGGCTAACGTCGATCCTTACACAGAGTCTGTCCGCGTATTCGGCAAAGGCCGCAAAGAACGGGTCTGCCCGGTGGGTTTGCCTGCTCTGGAGGCGAGCTCGCGTTATCGCGTCGCGGCGAATGTGCATTCGGGACCGTTATTCATTAACAAGGCGCGAAGGCGAATATCGCCGCGTTCGATCTGGCTCGTCTTAAAACGTTATGTTCGTTACACATCAATTCCAATTTCAATCAGCCCGCATAAACTACGGCACAGTTTCGCGACGCACATGCTCGATCGTGGCGCCGATCTACGAAGCGTTCAGGCGTTGCTCGGGCATGCCAGTCTTTCGACCACCCAGATCTATACTCATGTTACAACTGAACGACTAAAGAAAGCCTACGCGAATGCCCATCCGCGGGCGTGATTGTTGTCGTGGCGCTTGTGTCAAGCGCGCTGGGGATCCGTAGTCCGTTCCTATCTCTGCCCCAAGCTAATTAGCCCGCTGCGGACGCGGGCGCACTACTCTGCGGCTCCGCGACGTGAAAACTAAGCTTCCCATCCGTGGCCATCACTTCGACGCTGTCGCCGGCCTTAACGTTGCCTCGGAGCAATTCTTCCGCCAACGGGTCTTCGAGGTAACGTTCCACGGCACGACGCATTGGCCGCGCTCCATACTGAGGATCGTATCCTTTCTCGATGAGAAATTCTTTCGCGCTTTCCTTCAATTCAATATGAACATCCTTGGCTTTAATGCGTGTGAGTACTTTGGCCACTTCCAGTTCTACGATTCGCAACAGCTCCGGTTTGCCAAGCGAATGGAAGACAATGATTTCGTCGAGCCGGTTCAGAAACTCTGGTTTAAAGACGCGTTTGGTCTCATCGAGAATCTTGTCGCGCATCGAATCATAATCATGCCCTTCCAGAGGTGCGCCGAAGCCCATCACAGTCTGTTTCTTCAGCAAATCGGCTCCGACATTGGAAGTCATGATGATGATCGTGTTCCGGAAATCGATCTTGCGCCCTAACGAGTCGGTGATTTTGCCGTCCTCGAGAATCTGCAAAAGCAAATGCATCACATCGGGATGCGCCTTTTCGATCTCGTCGAAAAGCACCACCGAGTATGGCCGGCGACGCACAGCTTCGGAAAGTTGACCGCCCTCCTCGTAACCGACGTAGCCCGGCGGCGAACCAATCAGACGCGAAGCAGTAAATTTTTCCATGTACTCCGACATGTCGATCTGAATCAATGCGTCAGAATCACCGAACATGAACTCGGCGAGCGTGCGGGCGAGATACGTCTTGCCAACGCCGGTAGGACCAAGAAACACAAACGATCCGATCGGCCGCCTCGGATCTTTTAAATCCGCGCGCGACCGGCGCAAAGCTTTGCTGATCGCGGTAACCGCTTCGTCCTGGCCAATCACGCGCTGCTTCATCTCGGACTCCATCATGAGCAGCTTTTGTGTTTCCTCCTGTTCCATGCGCTGGAGCGGAACACCTGTGACTTTCGAGATGATGTGCATCATGTCGTCCGCCGTCACCACCACCTCTTTCTCTTCTCGCTCCTCGCGCCATTTGTTTAGAATGGCATCGAGCTTTTCCTTGGTTTGCTTCTCTTTGTCGCGGAGCGCGGCAGCTTTCTCAAAATCCTGCGCTTTGATTGCCCCTTCCTTTTCCAACCGGATCTCCTCGATTTCCTTTTCGATGTCCTTCACATCGGGCGGCCGCGTCATCGAATTAATGCGGGCACGCGCCCCTGCTTCATCCATGACGTCGATCGCCTTGTCGGGAAGAAATCGTCCCGTGATATAACGATCGGAAAATCTGACGGCTGTCTCGAGCGCTTCGTCGGTGAGTTTTGCTTTGTGGTGTGCTTCGTACTTGGGACGCAGGCCTTTCAGGATTTGAATGGCTTCATCGACCGTCGGCGCATCGACTTTTATCGTCTGGAAACGGCGTTCCAGCGCTGCGTCTTTCTCGATATACTTGCGGTATTCGTTCATCGTCGTGGCACCGACGCATTGCAATTCGCCGCGGCTCAACGCGGGCTTGATGATATTCGATGCATCCATCGCACCTTCGGCAGAACCAGCCCCGACGATCGTGTGCAGCTCGTCGATGAAGAGGATCACATTTTTGGAACGGCGTATCTCGTCCATCACCGCTTTGATGCGCTCTTCGAACTGGCCCCGGTATTTTGTTCCGGCAACCATTAACGCGAGATCAAGCGTAATTACGCGTCTGTCTCGCAACAACTCAGGCACATTCCCGTTTGCAATCTCCTGGGCCAGCCCTTCGGCAATTGCTGTCTTGCCGACACCTGCTTCGCCAATCAGAACAGGATTGTTCTTTGTTCGTCGGCAAAGCACTTGAATGACCCGCTCGATTTCATTGCGCCGGCCGATCACCGGATCGAGTTCGTCTTTCTTCGCCAAATCCGTCAGATCACGGCCAAACGCACGGAGTGCTGGCGTCTTGACGTCTTTCTTCGTCGGCTCGGCACCTTCCTGATCTGACTCGGCCGGTGTGAAATTCGGATCGAGCTCTTTGAGGATCTCGTTGCGCGTGCGTTCGATGTCGAGTTCAAGACTTTTCAGGACTCTTGCAGCGACGCCCTCGCCCTCGCGTAAAAGTCCAAGCAAAATGTGTTCCGTGCCAACGTAAGAATGATTGAGCGCCTTGGCTTCCTTGCCCGCGAGCGCCAGCACTTTTTTGACACGAGGAGTGTAGGGAACGTTCCCGACCATCTTGGTTTCCGGTCCTGAGCCGACCTGTTTCTCCACCTCCATCCGCACGGTCTCCAGGTCGAGGCCCATCTTCTGCAGAACATTGACGGCGACTCCCTGGCCTAGTTTGATAAGCCCCAACAGGAGATGCTCGGTGCCGACGTAGTTGTGATTAAACCGGTCGGCTTCCTTGCGAGCAAGCGCCAGAACCTGTTGAGCCCGGGGTGTGAAATTATTCATCGTTCGATGGCACGACAACCGAGTCACCGCCCGCCTGCCTCGCCATCTTACTAATATCAGGTTTGGGAAAGAGTTTCAAACGCTCGCGAATAATTTGGGCGCGCAAATGGTCGCGTTCTTCAGCATTCAGCTTTTGTTGCGAGCTTTTCTGCAAATGCGCCGGTTGCGTTTCAATGAACAATTCATCGATTTGCAGGCGCCGATCTTCCGGAAACGCGCCCAGGTCCATCCCAAGTTTGATGATTGAGAGGAGGTTGAGCGCTTCCTTGGACGCCATGGCATGCGCATAGGTCAAAACGCCGTACGCGCGACCGATCTGATCCAAAAGGGTGTTTGGTTTTTTCTGAAGCAGTATTTGTCGCGCGTTGTGCTCCTTTTCGATGATGGTTTCAATTACTTTGCTCAGGCGACTGATGATCTCTTCTTCCTTTTCGCCAAGGGTGGTCTGATTTGAAATCTGGAAAAGATTGCCCATTGCCTCAGTGCCCTCGCCGTACAGACCGCGCACTGCGAGACCGATTTTGCTGACCGCTTGAATGACTTGATTGATCAATTCACTCAGGACAAGCCCTGGCAAATGCAACATCGCGGAAGCGCGCATTCCAGTCCCGACGTTCGTAGGACATGCGGTCAGGTATCCAAGGTGGGGATCGAAGGCGAAGTCCAGTTTCCCCTCGAGCGCGCTATCGATTTTATCGACCAGTTTAAACGCCTGTTTCAACTGAAGACCAGAGCGAATCGATTGCATGCGCAAATGATCTTCTTCGTTGATCATAATACTAAGGGTCTGCCGCCGATTCACGACCACCGCGCTTCCGGCACCCTTGGCGGCGTGCTCGCGACTGATCAGATGGCGTTCCACAAGGACCTGTCTGTCCAGCGCCGACAGGTCCTGCAAGCTTTCCGCGAACGACTCCTGCATTTCGGGAAGCGCTTCCACGCGCGACCTGATCAATTCCAAAATCGAACTGCGCTCGGCCTTTTTCGCCCAACCCGGAAAAGGACGGTTGCGCAAGTTGCGTGCGAGCCGCACCCGGCTGCTAATTACGATTTGGTGATGAGGCCCTTCACCGCGCAACCACTCCCCGGCAGTAGCCAGCATGTTGGAAATTTTCATGGCGACTTCAAGAGCTCGTTTTCGAGTTGTTTAATTTGATCGCGCAACGAAGCGGCCGTCTCGTAGTTCTCGTCAGCCACGGCTTTCTGCAGGTTCTCGGTCAAAGCACGCATCTGATGATTTAGTGCCACGGTCCGCTGCGCTCGCTCCGGGAATTTTCCAACGTGCTCGGTGCCCTTGTGCATGGCTTTTAAGAGAGAACCCAGTCCGTCCGCGAATGTAGCGTAGCATTCGCTGCAGCCGAGGCGTCCGGTTTTTTTGAAGTCAGCCTGACTAAACCCGCACACCGGGCATTTTTGGGTCGGTGCGCCTTTTTCAATTTCTTCCGCTGCTCCGATGCCAAGCAGCAAATCAGCAAGCGCGAAACCGGTGGGATCTTGTACGCCCTTTTCCTTGGAGCATGCGTCGCACAGATTTACCTTCTGCATTTTGCCTTCCAGAATCTGGGTCAGGAAGACCGTCGCGTCATTGCATTTGCAAACATCACACAACATCTCGCTCAATTAGACCTTGTTGTTTTGGAAACATTCAACCCCAATATTTCCACGACGTTTCTGCGTCAGAGCCGGCTTTGCTCAATTTTTAGGCGAAAATTGGTGTACCGGTTTCGCGCGTCACCTGACGAAATCGCGCGATGATGCGCGCGGTGATAGGCCCCGGCTTTCCGTTGCCGATCGATCTCCCATCTGCCTTTACGACTGGGACAATCTCTGCGGCAGTGCCCGTGAGGAAGCATTCGTCAGCAACAAAAACATCATGACGCGTGATGTCAGTTTCCCGAACTTTGACGCCAAGTTCGGCGGCGATTTCAAACACCACAGAGCGCGTAATTCCTCGCAGCGCACCGGCAGCGACGGGAGGCGTGAAGATTTGGCCGTGTTTAAGGATGAAGATATTATCAGCAGTGCATTCGGCAACGTTCCCCGCGTCATTCAACATGAGCGCTTCATCCGCCCCCGCCAGATTTGCCTCAATCCGCGCCATCACGTTGTTTAGATAATTCAGCGATTTGACCGCCGGATTTAGCGCCGCCGAATTGCTGCGCCGTGTTGCGCATGTCACGATAGTTAATCCTTTCCGATAAAAGTCTTCATGATAAAGGGCGATCGTCGCCGCAATGATAATGACGCTCGGAGATTTACATTGCGTCGGATTCAGACCCAAATTGCCAATCCCGCGCGTGACCAGCAGCCGGATATAGCCGTCACGCAAATGATTTTGCCGGATCGTTTCCAGCACCGCCTCGGTCATGTCTTGCATCGTCATCGGAATTTCCAAACAGATCGAACGCGCTGAATCCCACAGCCGGAGAAGGTGCTCTTCGAGCCGGAAGACGCGCCCGTTGTAAAAGCGAATTCCTTCGAAGATTCCGTCGCCATAAAGCAGACCATGATCGAATACGGAAATCTTCGCGTTGGCTTCCGAGTAGAATTTTCCGTCAATGTAAATCTTCGCATCCTTGACGCCGGTTGCCCGGCGCGGTCGACTTTCGACTGCTGGTTCGATTACTGCCTCGGCAGCAGGCTCGTGAATTTTCGGTTCGTCCAACACCGTCGCATCAGTGGTTTTCATAATCGCAGGAAAATCTCCAACGCTTAAGCGAGCAATTCAAGTTGCAAATGTGGCGACGTAAATTCGTTGAACCGTGAATCGTTGAGGATACCGATTCACGAATCTCAATTCACGAATCACTCCGACTTATTGCAACACGCCGTCTTTGATGTGTAATTGACGATCGCCTCGTGCTGCGAGCCGAGCATCATGTGTCACCACGAGGAGTGTCATTTTTCGCGAACGGGTCAGGTCCATCAACAGATCAACAATTGTATCCCCGGTTTTAGAATCGAGATTTCCCGTTGGCTCATCGGCGAAGATGATTTCGGGATTATTCGTTAACGCCCGCGCGATCGCCACGCGCTGTTGTTCGCCTCCTGAAAGTTCTGCTGGCAGATGATGCATGCGGCCAGCCAACCCAACGGCCGTCAAGCTTTCTTCGGCGCGTTCCCTTGCAGATTTTCCACCGATCATCCCGGGCAGTGAGACATTTTCCAGTGCAGTCAGCTCCGGCAACAAAAAATATCCCTGGAATATGAAACCCATTTTCTGATTTCGAAAACGCGATTGTGAGGCAGACGTGCCATTGTAAAGATTTCGCCCCTCGAATTCGACCGTCCCGGACTCGGGGCGCTCCAAACCTGCGAGGGTGTAGAGAAGTGTTGTTTTACCTGCACCCGAAGCGCCGGAAAGAAAGACCGCTTCGTTGCGCGCAACCTCCATGGAGATACCGCGCAAGACTTCGATTCGGCGAGCCCCCATTCGGAATGATTGGAAAAGATCGCGAGCTACTAGTTGCGAAGTTGCCGTTTCCATCGAGGAAGGTTTGTTCTCTTATCTGCAGCAAACACGATGCTAAGACAAGAGCGTCTCGCTCGTATGGCGCAGAAAGCCGCCGTTGAGCTAATCGACGGCGGCTTCCCGGTTAACAGAAGTCTGTTACGTCATTCCCAACGATTCCAGCGTCGGCTGATCGATTGCTGCTGTTTCTGCCAAGCCGTTGGCGCGCTGGTAATCCGCAATAGCGGAGCGCGTCTGCGGCCCAAGCAGACCATCTACTTCCCCCGGATTATAACCTTGTTCTTGCAGTGCGGTTTGGACATTTGCGATCACCTGATCGGGCGGCAAATTATTATAGCCGTATATAGGACCGTCATAGGCGTAGTAAGCGTTGGGAGCGTAGCCCCAAGCCGGGATCCAGTATCCCGCGTTCCAGGCGTACCATCCGCCATATACAAAAACTACGCGGTTGTTGTAATGGCTCCTCCACCAGCCTTGGTCGTGCCACGCAGATCTGTAATTCCGGAAGGCCCAGTAATTCCTACCCTGCCAGTTTTGGCTGCCTCGGATGCGCCTGCCTTGCTGGAAATTGACAGCTGCGAATTTTGTCGGACGCGTGTTCGACGCCAAATTGAAACGCTGTGCCTTGTATTTTTTATTCGATTGAAACGCGGCGGCAGAAGCCGTGTTACCTTTCCATTGCTTTGTCTTCTTGGAATAGGCTGCAGAGTTCGTGTATCGATTAGCTTGGGCATTCTGTGCGGCGATTTGCTGGGAACCCTTCTTGGCCTTTTGCACGTTCGAGCCCGATTGATAATACTGTCTGTTCGTCCCCTGTTGCGCTTGTTTTGTTTTCTTCGTCGCATATCGACCAGCTTGCGTATTCTGTGTCGCGACTTGCTGGGAACTCTTTTTCACCGGCTTTACATTGGTTCTCGACTGATAAACCTGATTATTGACGCCCTGCCGTCCTTTTGCCTTTTGATATGATGTTGCCTTTGGGGCTGGCTGATAGCGCTTGGGCGCTGCCTTCTTAGCTCCGCCCGCAGGACGCGCATATTGCGTCGGTTGAGCCTGTCTAGTCTTCTGCGCTTGCTTCTTTGTTTTCTTGTCATTTTGCGCAGCGCCGACGGAACAGGCGAGCGCAATGCTGCAAATTAAAATAAGGAATGTTCTCATAATTTTTTCAGTTCGAAGTGTTAGACCCTTTGCGTGGGCGATTTATTCAACGCCCAGCGGCAGGTGTCCAGCACAGTTTTCCGGGTAGTCGGCATAAGGCCAACATGGAAATGGCGGTGTTCATAATGTTTTGGATACCAAAAATGCTAAGCTTTCTCTTTCTAGCCCGCGGAAATTCCGAAGGGTCTTCACTTATTCAACGTCACAGCGTCATTTGTTGGATGTCTTTCGTGAGTTAGAAACAAGCCTTCTTGGTCGTTCTTTGTGGTGATGTGAAAACAAAGACCGCACAGCCAATTCGCCAGGCGGCCTTTGACAGAATGGCTTGTTTTTATGCCACGCCCAACGTTTGCAAGGTTGGTTGATCAACCGCCGACGTAACCACTAACCCATTGTCGGACTGAAACGCCGCCAATGCGGCACGCGTTCGCGGGCCCATGGCGCCGTCGACCGCTCCTGCGTAATAGCCTTGGTCTCGCAATGCGACTTGGACGTTTACAACGACTTGGTCGGGCGTCAGATTTGCATAGCCAGTGTAAATAGGTCCGTCATACGGATACCAGGCGTACGGGTCATAGCCCCAGGCTGGATACCAGTAGCCAGTATTCCAGTACCACCACCCGCCCAGCACAAACACGATGTGCGAATGGTGGTCTCTCCACCACCCACGATCATGCCAAGTCCGGTTGTAATTATGAAACGCAGCATATCTCGCATCATTGAAACGAGCGCCTCGCCAGTTGTTGGTGACGCGGACATTTCCTGCTCGATTATGCAACACGTTACGCGCCAGACTGAGATTTCTCTGCCGATTCACCGCCAGATTTCTGCGAGCGGCATTCCTGGTGGCCTGAGCTACGCGCGCGTTCCGCGCTTGTGTCGCTTGCACGCGATTGGTGCGCTGAGCGTTCGCACGCGCGAGATTTCTCTTGCGATTTAGCGCGGCCCTGTTCCGCTCCGTAGTTCTTGGCTCACGACTCGCAACATGCGAACTGCGCGCTCTCGCCGCGTCCGCTCGGGCGGTTCGCTGCGTAGTTGTCCGAGCAACATTTCTCTCATGCCCAAGTGCCGCTCTGTTGTGAGTCACGGTCCTGCGCTCGGCAGCATGAGTTTTGCCTCTCGCTGCACTTAAGTGGCTGCTCCGGGCAGTACGATTCACTCGCGCAAACGAATGGCCGCCACCGCTTCTGGGTGAGACGACGTGCGCGCTGCGCGCACCTCCACCTCTCGCTGACCCGTGCCCTCCTTTATCTTTTTGGGTCCCCCACGCCGTCAGCGCGAGCGCAAGGCTCCCGATGCACGTCAAAAACACAATACGTTTCATGATAACCCTTCTACCTTTCTTTACTGATTAAACTCCCGCCGTGCCGAGCGGGTTGCGATGTTTCTGGTCAGGCGTGCTGTTGGCGGACAGCCTCGAACAACACAATTCCAACAGCAGTAGCGAGATTCAGGCTGCGGGTTCCATGCATCGGGATGCTGATGCAGCGATCTTCGTTGGTCATGAGCAAATTCTCGGGGAGCCCCTTTGTTTCAGAACCAAATACAAGAAAATCATCGCGCTGAAATCTCGCCTCGTAGTAAGTGCGCTTACTCTTTGTCGTCAGGAAAAAGTAATTCGCATCCGGCGGCTGCAGGCGCTGCAGGGCGTCGAACGAATCCCACAGCTTCAGGCTCACTTCGTTCCAGTAATCGAGGCCTGCTCGTTTCAATTGCCGATGGTCCAGCGAAAAGCCAAGCGGCTTGACCAAATGCAGAGTCGATTGTGTGGCCAGACAAAGCCGGCCGATATTGCCTGTGTTTGGCGGTATCTCCGGCCGAACCAGGACAACATTAAACATGCACTCTTCCTCTTCCGCTGCGTCTTGAGCTCATCTCACCTTCAGTCCGTAGAAGGAGAGGAACAGATAAAGGAAGAAATAACGCTACAATTTGCTCGCGACGAATTTTTCCAGCTTCACCACATCTGCGGCGAACTTCCGAATTCCTTCGCCCGTTTTCTCGTAGGCCATCGCGTTGTCGTTCAGCATCCAGCGGAACTTCTTCTCGTCGAGCTCCAGTTTCTCGATCTTCGCTGACTTCGCTTTCTCCGGAATGAGCTTCCGCTCGACTGGCTCGTTCGATTTCGACAGCTCTTCCATCAATTCAGGACTAATCGTCAGGCAATCGCATCCTGCCAACTCCAGAATCTGTCCAATGTTCCGAAAACTCGCGCCCATCACTTCGGTCGGGATATCAAACTTCTTATAATACGTATAAATTTCCGTAACTGATTGCACTCCTGGATCTTCTGCTCCAGTATAATCGCGTTTCATCTCTTTTTTGTACCAATCATAAATTCGTCCGACAAACGGCGAGATGAGCTGCACTTTCGCTTCCGCTGCGCGAACCGCTTGTGGCAACGAAAACAGCAGCGTCAGATTGCACTTGATTCCTTCCTTCTGGAGTTGCTCGGCGGCCTTCAAGCCTTCCCAGGTCGAAGCGATTTTGATCAACACCCGCTCGCGCGGAGTTTTTCGCTCCTCGTAAAGCTTGATCAACCGGCGCGCTTTATTGATCGAACCCTCGACATCGTATGACAATCGCGCGTCGGTCTCGGTCGACACGCGTCCTGGCACAATTTCGAGAATGTCCGTGCCGAACTGGACAAGCAGATGATCACATATGTCTCCAATCTGCTCGTGGCCGCTCAGGCCTGATTTCTTGCGTTCAGCCAGTACCTCCTCGAGCAGATGCGCATACTCTGGTTTTTGCGTGGCGGCGTAAACCAGACTCGGATTCGTCGTCGCATCCTGCGGCTTGAACTCCTTCATGGACTCGAAGTCCGCCGTGTCAGCGACAACTTTGGTAAACGTCTTGAGTTGATCGAGCTGATTCAGTTTCGGTTCAGTTTTTTTCTCTTCAGCAATAGCAGTGCTCATAATAAATTCTCCGTTTCGACTTCGTCTGGAACGTACGCCTCGATCAAAAGATCGACAACGATAAAGTCTCACTCGCGCCGCTCGCGTGATTTCGCCGGCGCAAGCAACGACGCACGTTCGATGATTTACGCAGAAACGGCGGGCCGCGCTTCGGCCGTGCGCTTTGAGCCGAGCGCGGCTTTGACGAAATTATTTCCAATCTCCCACATCGGTCCCGGAAATTTGCGGCATTCTGTGAGCACGTCGTCCAGGGCGTTCACGAACATGTTGACTTCTTTTTCGCCAATGATCAATGGCGGTAAAATTTTCATCACGTCCATGGCATGGCCTGCAACTTGCGTAAGGATGCGATGCTTGCTCAGCATTTGCGTTACGATCATTTGCGCGAACAACACCTTGTCGATCTTGTGCAATAGCTTCCATGCCATCTTTAGTTTGAATTCCTGCGGTTCATGAAACTCGATTCCGATCATGAGCCCCTTGCCCCGCACTTCTTTGATGAACGAGTGTTTCGCACGCAGCGCGTCCACTTCTTTTACCAGCAACGCGCCCATTTTCGCAGAGTTCTCGACTAACTTTTCGTTGTCAATTACCTCCAGCGCTGCGAGCCCGCATGCCATCGCCAGATTGTTCCGGCCGAATGTTGTCGAGTGCACAACGCAACGATCCATTCGAGAAAAAGTTCTCTGGTAGATATCACGTCGTGCCACGATCGCGCCGCACGGCACGTAGCCGCCGCTCAATGTTTTTGCAAGCGTGATGATGTCCGGCTCCAGGTTCCAATGTTGAAATCCAAACATTTTTCCGGTGCGACCGAGTCCGGTCTGCACTTCATCTGAGATCAGCAGCGTCCCGTATTTCCGGCAAAGTTCCTGCGCGCGAACAAAGAAGTCGGTCCTGGAAGTTTGACAGCCTTTCCCTTGGACGGTCTCAATCACCAAGGCCGCCACGTCGCGTGAACACAACTGTCGATCCAGCGTTTCGACATCATCGAGTGGCACACGCGCATCAAGTCCCTCCATCAAAGGGCCGAAGCCTTCAGTGAAACTTTCGCATCCCATCAACGATAACGAACCGAGGCTTAGCCCGTGAAATGCGCTTGCAAGCGAAACCGCCCGTTTTCTCCCGGTAGCAGCCCGCGCAAACTTCAACGCGCCTTCCATCGCTTCGGTTCCTGAGTTGCAGAAGAACACCGCATTCAAATGGGGTGGAGTTCGTTTCGTCAAAGCCTCAGCGAGTAACCCGCTCAAAAGCGAGCAATCCATCTGCACCATGTTTGGCAAATCGAGATCGAGGACATCCCGAATCGCTTGTTTCACCACAGGATGATTTCGTCCGATATTGAAAACGCTATAGCCGCTTAGAAAATCCAGGTACGGCCGATTATCCATGTCATAGAGGTACGCGCCTTCTGCTCGCGCATAGACCTTGTCGAAACCGATGACTCGCTGCGCCTGGACCAGCGTCGAGTTTACGTGCCGCTCGTGGAGTTGATAATTCTCACCCAGTCGCGCCGCGATAATTTCCTTTAGATCAAAAGCCATCCAATGACGTTCTGCGATTTGCGCTCGAAACGCAAATTACGGCTGCCAGTCGCGGTAAACGAAAAGCCGCAGGATCATTTCGATCCTGCGGCTTTTGAATTCTTGACCAACCGATCCTTGCTAGGTCGTAGCTAAGAACGGTCAGTCTTGGTCTTCAACAACTACTCGCTCGACTACCCTTTCCCTTTCGGGTCCGGTGTAGTACACTCGCACCTTCTGCCCAGCTCGCAGCGGTGCAGTCACGATTTTGCCTGCGCCATCGACGATTCGCGCGGCCGTGCCCAAAGCAAAGCTGACTGGCCCCTGCTCACCACTGACTACAACAGTCTTTCCAGGCTCGTACGTGGTCACAGTGCCGGCCGTGTACGTTGTAGTCGTTGTCTGGGTTGTTGTCGCTGGTTCTGTTGTTGTTTCGGTTGTCGTTGTGCTCGTTTGCGCAAACGCCACAGGCGCCACTAACGCGCAGGTAAGAGCAATTATTGTTCTTGTCATATATATACCTCCTTATTTATTTTGATGGTTTCTCCCGAGCGGGATGCTCGGGAGCTGGACAGGCATCCCTACATTACGCCTGTCCATTTCTCCCTCTGACGGTTGCTGGCCGCCGCTATTCGAAAGGCACAGATTTTTTCAGTCTAAGACGACTATGTGGTCGACCAGACGTGTGTAGCCGTCGCTAGCGTAAAACACTACCACGCGCGCGCCGGGTTGAATCGAACCGCGAAAGGGCCGGCCAAACTTATCAAAGACAACTCCCGGTCCGAATGAGTCAAACCGCTCGGGATTCGCGCTGTCGGTACGAATCACTAGCGTCCCGGGAGGCTGATAGCTTGCTGCAGTCCCTCCCTGAGCCGAAATGACGGGTGCCGTTACGGTTACTCCCTCTACAGTAGTCAGTCTTGTAGTAGTCTGCGCAAACGCCGGCGATGCAATGAGCACGCAAGCAAGAGCGACAATTGTTTTCTTAACCATGGATGCCTCCTCTTATTGATCCTGACACCCAATGTTCGTAGTTCGAAGATGTGCTGGACGCTTTCAAAATGTGACGATTTGATGAAAATTCCTTATTTGAGTAATTGAGCGGTCTTGCGGATTCGTTACCTTGAATCTGCCGATGATCAGCCAGATGCAGACTGCCGAGCCAGCAGTCACTCCAGAACTCATCAAGCAACACGGCCTCACCCCGGAGGAATTCGAGCGCATTAAGAAGATCCTTGGTCGCGAGCCAAATTTCACCGAGCTGGGAATTTTCTCCGTAATGTGGAGTGAGCACTGCTCCTACAAGAACTCGAAGAAAGAACTGAAGAAATTTCCGACTACGGGGGCCGGCATACTGGTAAAAGCCGGGGAAGAAAATGCAGGTGTCGTCGATATCGGAGACGGTTGGGCGATCGCGTTCAAGATGGAGAGCCACAATCATCCAAGCGCGATCGAACCTTTTCAGGGCGCAGCCACCGGTGTCGGCGGAATTATCCGGGATATCTTTACCATGGGCGCACGCCCGGAATTCTGCCTGAATTCTCTGCGATTCGGACCGATCACACCGAATTCGAAATCTGAAATTTCAAATTCCAAAATGGCCGCCAATCGGCGGTTGTTCACCGGCGTCGTCTCCGGGATCGCGCATTACGGAAATTGCATTGGGATCCCTACGATTGGCGGTGAAATCTATTTTGATGAGAGCTTCGAGGGCAATCCCCTCGTAAATGTTTTTTGTCTAGGTGTGTTGCGTCACGAGCACCTAGCGCGTGGCACAGCGAGCGGCGTCGGTAATCCAGTATTTTACGTCGGTGCGGAGACGGGGCGCGATGGCTTGGCCGGGGCGGCCTTCGCTTCGCGCGAATTGACAGACCAATCGCGCGAGGATCGCCCCGCCGTGCAAGTCGGCGACCCGTTCAAAGAGAAGCTTTTGCTTGAAGCGTGCCTTGAGCTCCTTGGTCATGACGCCGTCGCCGGGATTCAGGACATGGGTGCCGCAGGGCTTACCTGCTCGACATGTGAAACGGCCAGTCGCGCCGGAAGCGGCATCGAGATTGACCTCACGAAAGTTCCGAAACGCGAGCCCGGCATGACGCCATACGAGATTTTGTTGAGCGAATCGCAGGAACGAATGCTGATCATCGCCAGACGCGGCAAGGAAGACGTGGTCCGCGCAATATTCGAGAAATGGGATGTGCCGTGCGTCGAAATCGGCCGGGTCGCCGATGACGGCATGATGCGTGTGCGCGATGACGGAGCGATTGCCGCAGAGATTCCCGCCAGGGAGCTGGCTGACGAAGCGCCTCTTTATTTTAGGGAAGCGAATCCTTTAGCGGCGGTCCGTGACCGCCAAATCGACAACCTTCCCAAAGTCAATAATCACGAAACGCTGCGCCAACTGCTGTGCGACCCGACCATTGCATCGAAAAACTGGGTGTATCGGCAGTACGATCACACCGTCCGAACCGGCACGCTCGTGAAACCAGGTTCGGACGCGGCCGTTTTCCTTGTGCGTTATGCAAACAAAATCCTGGCTGCGACTACTGATTGCAATTCGCTCTATTGCGCGCTGGATCCGCGCGAAGGCGGAAAGATTGCCGTCGCCGAGGCGGCGCGAAATCTCACCTGCTCGGGGGCCCGGCCTCTCGCAGTCACCGATAACTTAAACTTCGGCAATCCCTATAAGCCGGAAAACTTTTGGCAGTTACGAGAAGCAGTCGAAGGCATCGCCGAAGCCTGCCGCGCGTTTGGGACGCCAGTCACCGGTGGAAATGTGTCTTTATATAATGAGAGCCCGGCAGGTGTGGTCGATCCAACTCCGACCATCGGAATGGTGGGTTTGATCGACAAGGAAGAACACATCACGACTCAATGGTTCAAGAACGATGGGGACACGATAATCCTAGTTGGTGAAATCGCCCATACTGTAGCCGCGGGCGCCGACCGCGGTGGGGCAAAGACTGGCCACAACGGAGAAGCCGAGGTCAACGCCCTCGGCTACAGCCTGGGTGGTTCACGTTATCTCAAAGTTTGTCACGGTTTGAAACTTGGTCCGCCGCCACTTGTCGATCTGGCGTGCGAAATCAAAATCCAGATTGCTGTGCGAGATTTGATTCGCCAAGGCCTACTAAAAGGCGCGCACGATTGCAGCGAAGGCGGTCTAGCAGTTGCGCTCGCTGAATGTTGCTTTAATCCGGAAAAACTTTTCGGTGCAGAGGTCGATCTGAAAACAGGCGGCACCCCTGCTGCTATTGCGCTTTTTAACGAATCACAGTCGCGGATCGTCATTTCAGTCGCGCCCGAAAATCTGAAAAAGACGATGTCGATTTTGCAGGAGCAACAAATTCCATTTCAATCGCTTGGCAAAGTTGGCGGCAACCAACTGCGCATCCGAGTCGGCAGCGAAGAATTTTCCTGGCCAGTTGGCGATCTTCATGACGATTGGTGGACCGCGATCCGGCGCGCGGTGGAAAGCGATTCGGCCGCAGAGGGCATCCCGAGTTTATGAAGCACGATATCAATGTCGTCTTCGAGGACTCGATCCCCGAAAAGTACGATTGCTATTTGGGCCCGGTTTTGTTCGAACGATTCATTGAACCGTTCGAGATTTGGTGAATTATTGAGTGTGATCTCTCCAGACAAGATCGACATCATCGAGGCCGAAACCAATCCGTTCCCGCAGCATGAGTGCGGGCTGTTCGGCGTGTTCGGTCATCCGAACGCAGCGGTCCTGAGTTATTATGGCCTGTTTGCGCTGCAGCACCGCGGCCAGGAGAGCGCGGGAATTGTCACCAGCAATGGTCCCGGCACGACTTTTCTCCAGCACAAAGACATGGGTCTTGTGTCGCAGGTTTTTGGGCAGGAAGAGCTGGCGAGACTGAAAGGGACACGCGCCATTGGGCACACGCGTTATTCGACCACCGGAACCAGCACGATCAAAAACGCGCAGCCCTTCGTGGTCGACTGTGTACGCGGCCAAATGGCAATTGCGCACAATGGTAATTTGATCAATGCCGATCTTCTGCGCGATGAACTGGAGCGAAAAGGCTCCATTTTCCAGACCACCGCCGATAGCGAAATCATTTTGCATCTCCTGGCACAACCGTCGGAGAATGGCGGAAATGTTCTCGCGGCGTTGCGCCGGATTCAAGGGGCATTCTCTCTCATCATTATGAGTGAGCGCGAACTGATCGGTGTGCGCGATCCATTTGGCTGGCGCCCACTTTCCCTGGGCAAACTCGATGACGCTTATATTCTGGCATCCGAGACGTGCGCTTTTGATTTGATTCATGCGGAGTTCGTCCGCGAAATTGAGCCCGGCGAAGTGTTGATCATCGATGAAAACGGATTGCGTTCGGAAAGGCCCTTCCCGGACGCGCGGCCAGCATTTTGCATGTTCGAATACGTCTATTTCGCGCGGCCGGACAGCATGATCGGCGGAGTTAACGTCGGCAAGGTGCGTATGGAAATGGGACGCGAATTGGCAAGAAAATTTCCAGTCGATGCAGACATCGTCGTGCCTGTGCCTGACTCAGGAAACTATGCCGCTCTTGGTTTCGCCCAGGAGCTAAAGATTCCGTACGCCCATGCTTTTGTCCGCAATCACTACATTGGCCGAACGTTCTTGCAGCCAAGCCAGCTCATTCGCGATTTCGACGTGCGGGTGAAGTTGAATCTGATTAAGGAAATGGTGGCCGGAAAACGGGTCGTGGTTATAGACGACTCGATTGTGCGTGGGACGACTTCGCGAGCGCGCGTAGTGAATTTGCGCGAAGCTGGCGCCAAAGAGGTGCACATGCGAGTAAGCTGTCCCCCGCACCGGTTTGCTTGTCACTACGGAATCGACTTTCCCGATCCGGAAAAATTGATCGCGAACCAGATGTCGATGGAAGACATCTGCAAATACCTGGGTGTCGACAGCCTCGGTTACCTCGACGTGGAAGGCATGGTACGCGCGACCGGAAAACCGATGAATAGCTTTTGCCTTGCCTGTTTCAATGGGGATTATCCGCTGCCCGTTGACCCTGCGCTGGACAAGTTCATTATGGAAAAACGCGAGCACCGCGCCAAAGCGCTCGCCGACCAGGAAGCACATCCGACCTTGTTCACGGATTTGAAATAGTAGCTTGTTACTTCGAGGGAAGCCCATCGCCTCGCTTCGCGCCCTCAGGGTAAATTCCGCGGAGTCGCCTGCCAAGCCGTAGCTTTATGCGAAGTCGAGAAATCTCTTGCTGTTCAGACTTAAAAACAGAGATTCCTCGACTTCGCTCGGAATGACAAAGAAACAAAAGGCGTACGCTCGTGCAGGCGTTGATGTCGATCTCGGCAATAAACTGAAGCGCGGCATCCAGTCACTCGTTAGGCAAACGCATGGGCCACAAGTGTTGGGTAAGATCGGGGGTTTCGGCGGCTTGTTTCGAGCGAACTTCCCTGGAATGCGCGAGCCGGTCCTTGTTGCAAGCATTGATAGCGTAGGAACGAAAGTAAAAATCGCGTTTGCTCTGAACAAGCATGATACGGTCGGCGCCGACCTGGTTAACCATTGTGTAAATGACATCGCGGTCTTGGGCGCACGTCCGCTTTTCGTCCTGGACTACATTGGCTGCGGGAAACTCGAAGCCCGTGTGTTCCAACAGTTGCTGCAGGGTCTTTCGCGTGCCTGTCGATCTGCGGGCTGTGCTCTTCTCGGCGGTGAAACGGCGCAAATGCCCGGAATTTATCGCGAAGGCGAATACGATCTCGCCGGCTGCATCATTGGTGTCGTGGACCGCGGCAACATCATCGACGGCAGGAAAATTCGTTCGGGCGACATCATTCTCGGGCTGGAATCAAATGGCTTGCACACAAACGGCTACTCGCTTGCACGAGAAATTCTGTTCCGCAAAATGCGGCTCAAAGTTACTTCGCGTCTTCCCGGTTCGGCGAAAACGGTCGGCCAGGAATTATTGCGTGTGCACAAAAATTATCAGCCGCTTTTAGCAAAAGTTCCAAGCGGCATGATCAAAGGTCTTGCTCACATCACCGGCGGCGGGCTAGTTGACAACCTGCCGCGAATTTTACCTGCGAATTGTGACGCAGTAATCGAAACGAAAAGCTGGCGTGTGCCTGGGATCTTTCAGGTCCTGGAGAAAAACGGAAAAATCGATCCTCAGGAGATGTATCAAGCTTTTAATATGGGGATTGGAATGGTCGCGGTGGTTTCCGAACGTGATGCTGAACGCGCAATGCCGATGTTAAACGTAAAACGAATCGGCCAAATCGCGCGCGGAAATGGCAGAGTTCGCCTGAAGTTCTGAGCGTTTGCTGTTGCAGCCAACACTCTAGGCCCGCGCCTATTCGGGTACGTGCGGCGAAACCTCGTCCACGGTAATCGCTGGCACCTCAACTTGCGGCGTTGACTCGGTTCCGACGATTTTGCCTCGACGCATCACCCGCTGCAGACCAGCGCGATGCCCGGCAACGTCGACGAGTTCGGCGACCCGTGACTTCAGCAAACGCGCGCGCGTCCAGAGAAACACCAGAAAGAGCAGGTACGGAACAAGGACCCAGAGATCTACGTGCGAGATATTGAGCTGACGATAGATCAACAAACTTAAGGCGATCAGATTGAAAATAATAGTCGTCGTGACAAACCGGTTGCGAAGCCGAACACGGGTCAGACACTTACCGCCGCCGTGATACTCGGTGACCGTTTGAAGCGCGATGCTCCACCAAAAATTCCCATAAATTTGAATGTCCCATTCATTCCACCCACTGTCAGTGGAATAACGCCAGCCTTCTTCATCCAGCAGCTCGAAGATAGCGCCGAGCAAATAGTGGCGGTCCCTCCCCTGTTCACTCCAAAACACCCGGCGACTTAGACTGCTCGCAAGACGCCTGCGCTCCGGTAGGTGTTCGTGCGCACGAATCACGCTTGCGGGTGTGCGCTTGAAATGCAGCCAGGTGAAATAACGGGAGAATCCGCGCACGAGCGGTTGGACAAAGGCTAGAAACATGACAAGCAACCGCGCGCCCGCCGTATCGAATTTTGGTTCAATGGAAGCTCGCACCATATAGGAAAGGGCAACGCATAGAGTGCCGCCCAGCATGAGGTACGGCACAATGCGCAATGCGGGGAGAAAAATGCCCAGGCCGAACAGGAAAATCGTCAGGGCAAACCACTCAATGCTGCTTAGGTAGGCGGCTACATCTGATTGAGGCGCGGGATAAATCGATTGAAAAAAACCTTCACCGAAAATTCCGTGATAGATCACCGGCCGGTTCACGAACCAGCTGAACCGCGGCGTGCCGTAGATTTGTCCGCGCCATTTCGCCGTGCCTGTTGGTCCGAAAAAGATCAAATGCTTAAATCGCAGGAGTGACTCCGCTTCCCCATAGCCGTCCTGCTGCTTCAAAAAAGCGCGAAGAGTAAAGCGTCGGTAGTGCCAGACAATCGCGGTTGGACTGAAAGCAATGACCCAGCCAGCCTGCTGAAGTCGCCAGCAAAAATCGACGTCATCCCCTGCTTTGCGGTATTCGGTATCAAAGCCGCCCACGCCTTCAAACGCCCAGC